>OCVR010001518.1_pt1 | contig 18484 bp, 17 predicted proteins | sample 1539091 | NCBI WGS metagenome assembly OCVR01 (sample SAMEA3355530, study PRJEB22509) | marine metagenome | biome: marine; feature: coastal ocean; material: water | place: USA | collected 2010-08-07 | depth 16 m | reverse complement strand
ATCCGGATCGAGGGTATTTTGGCCAGTTCCTTGAATATCCCGACGATTATGATCCCTGGTCGACAAGCATCGACAAGCTTTGTGATCACTGGAGTGAGTGGGATGGTATGCAGTCCCTCACCAGACCCTGATAGGCAGCCCTGTCGCCTGTAGGATAATAGATCATTGGTTAATCAAACATTGACCATCCACTACCGAAAAACGGCCCAACGGGTTTCTTTTCGCAAAAAAACCACATCAGGATACTTTTCAAACGCGGGATAACGGTGGTTTAAACTTCCTATCTGCTGAATTTTGACATACGCTCTGAGCATGACTGACACCATTAGCATCCTGCAATTGTCCGACACACACTTCCTCGATGATGGCGCCGAAGCTGAAGGTGGTGGCGCGTACAACACTTCCGAAGCGTTCGACGCAGTCTTCGACCATATTGGCGATCACGATCATCTCGACATGGTCGTGGTCACGGGCGACGTGGCCGACCACGGCAAAGCAGCCGAGTACCGCAAGGCAGCAGACGCATTCTCCCGATTCCGGGTACCGGTCAACGTGTGCCCGGGCAACCACGACTTCGACGCGGCATTCACCGCAGGCATTGCTCGCATTGGTGTCAGCACGTCCCGCGTGATCGAAGTGGGGGCGTGGGCCTTTCTCTTCGTCGACTCCAGCGCCGGCAAGATGCTCCAACAGGAAAACGGCCTGCATATTGACCCCCCCGGCGAGACCCGGTTGCACTCGAATGGTTCCCTTGGAGCCCGCGAAGCGGCCTGGATCGACCAAATGTGCGAGACAACGAATGCCGAACATATTTTCGTCTGGCTGCACCACCCGCCGCAACCGACGATCCCGATGTGCCATGACGATGCATACGCCGCCGAGTGGCATGACATCCTGAACGCTCACGCCAAAATTCGGGGTTTTGGCGGTGGTCACACTCACATCCCAAATGACTATGAGCTCCTGGATCGCCCGGTGTTCGTGTCACCGTCGCTCAAGAACAACTTCTCCATGGAGCCACAAACGTGGCTTCCCCCCGGCTATCGAACGTATGAGTTCGGCGCCGATGGGTCTGTCAACAGCGAGGTTCAGTTGGTGGACGACGAACGCTGGCCGCGACTGCCTTTCGGTAGCCTGCTGGCCTCGCTGTTCCGGGGCGAAATCACCTTTGCAGAGCTGGACGAGATCATTGCTCGCCGTAGCGACGTCACAGGGGACTGAGTAGGGAAGTCGGCCGACACGTGGCAAGTGCACCCAGTAATTCAGTTCCTGCCGGTGCGTTCAGCGTGCAAGCTGTCCCGGTTCTCAAGATAAGGATCAGTGTCGTTGAGGTTGGAATAGTGCCTGTTCATCTCTGTACGTGGATCCTGTGCAAAGATGTGCCCGACCTGGCCGCACTGCCTGAACCCCAACAAGTTCTGTAATTCCGTAGAAAACGCCATCATGCGTGCAGGATGAATGCCCAACATCAGGTTTTCCTGTTGGCGCATCGCACCGCGACAATAGTTAATCGTGAGTGCCTCACGATCTATTCCCGAAGTATTTTGACCGGCGCCGTGATAACAGGTGCCAACGACAAAAGCGATGCTCCCGCGAGGCATGGTGAGTGGCACTGTCTCATAGGTTTCTGTTAGATCAGGGTCTTCCGGGAAGTTGTTACTGCCGGGAACAACCCGGGTGGCGCCGCTTTCCTCGGTGAAATCTGACAGCGCCCACATTGTGTTACAAACCAGGTTTGGATGAGGTCGAGGTATCCCATACAACATGTCATCACCGTGAATTGTCTGTGCTTCTTCACCATCGCCAACGACCGCGGTGCCAAGTGTGGACAGAAGAAAGCCATCACCCAGCACCTTTTGAAGCACCTGCAGGACCCATGGATGAGTGCCAACTCGTTGCCAGACTTCACCATCGTTCAGCAGATCAAACCAGCGGCGAGTGACAAATCCGGTAAATGGTGCAGGGGGGATGTCACCTCCGGGGCGAAGGTGTTCCAGCCGAATGATCTCTCGCTGAATTTCCACGAGAAAGTCCTCCGGGATAGCACCTTCCATCACAGAAAAACCGTTTTCTTCGATCTCAGCTGCGTGGAGTTCAACAACTTCTTTTTCCAAAGTCTTTATGCCGAGGTCTGCGTAGAACATTAATCAACCTACGTTAGGGGTGAAAGGTGCATCGATAGTAACATCTCGAATCGGGATAATAAGAACAAAGCACATTTAACAGCAGGCTTCCGAGTATAAGAAGAATTAACCACCTTAGTGCTTATACGCTGGTTTCAAGTCATCAAAATCGATTGCGCTCAGCGAAACTTCAATTGATTTTCTAGTTATTTAGTCTTTGGGGTTTTCGAAGGATTAGTAATGGGTTACATCAAATATTCATCTGTAAGACGCCATTGGCTAAAAAATCAGGATAAGGACTATGGTAGTTGAGAGAGATCATCACGGCTTCGATGCTCCAGCACCCCTGGGGCACCCAGGGCGAGCTAGCTTGCCTGAAGGACATTCAACGGGCCCAGAAATCGGCGAACGGCTACCAGACTTTACTTTGCCAAGTGCAACCGGCACACCGATAGACTATCACCATGATCGAGCGGGCAGAAAATCCGTCGTTGTTTTCTTCCGGTCAGCAGTCTGGTGACCCCCTTGTTGGACGCAGCTCGGTGAGCTTAGCGACGCTTTAAGCAAATTTATCGAACACGATATCTCTTTGTACGCCATATCCTACGACGATCAGGAAACCCTAACCGAATTCGCTGAAAACCAGGGTGTCCATTTTCCATTGTTATCAGATATTGACTCAAAGGTTATTCGACAATTCGGAATCCTCAACGAGCAGGTCACAAGGAACGACGCATTGCTATACGGTATTCCGTATCCTGGCGTATATATCACCAACGAAGAGGGTATGGTGGTTGCTAAGTTCTTTCACGACTCATACAAAAAGCGCGAGAGTCCCGAGTTCTATATCGACGCAGCGTTGGGTCAACTTAATCTGGACGAAAACGCCCCCCAAGTGTCGGGCGGCGATCAAGACATTAACCTCACCATCGCTGTACACGGGGGCAACGGCACCGTCAGGCAAGGGATAGTCCGACATCTGGTAGTGCGTTTCGAGTTGCCAGAAGGTTTGCATATCTATAGCCCCCCTGTACCGGACGGCATGATTGCGACCCAGATCACAATACAAGGACCAGAGGGGTTCGCTTTGATGTCGCCTGACTTGCCGGCAACAGAAAAGTTAACGTTGCCAGGCGTTGCAGAATTGAATGTCTGGCACGGCACTGTCGACCTGGTCTATCCATTTTTCGCAACAGGCGAATTGGCCAGCGAATGCCGTCCCCTTGATGTGCCCAGCATAGACATCAAGGTAACGGTGCGCTATCAAGCTTGTACAGACCGAGAGTGTCTGCTTCCAAAAACAGAAAACTTCACGCTTTCGTTGGACCTAGATGTCATTGACACCCCAGCTATTGATTTGCACAAGGGTCACGGTCAGCGCGAAGGCAACTACGATGGCACCTCAGCGCTAAAGCGACTTTTGGGGCGGAAAATCAAACAGAATCCTTTAGGCCTGCCAATATTTTTGGCGAAAACCATGTTGCTACAAATGGGAGCTTTGCTTAGAAGGCTACAACAAAGAAATTAGCAAGGAATACTGCAAAGTGATTGCCAACCGTTGCCGCGCTTCCGTACGTGCATTCAGGGGAATCATGTAGACACATCTTATCAATATGTAAATACAAAATAATTACTTAGACCTATGGCGGTGCTTGGAGTCTGCTGCTAATCAGTCTCCCTGCATCCCCTGTTCTCCTGGCAATTTACAAGGAACGGGTCGTTATCCCGTTACGGGAATCCAGCAGAAATGCCGGAATCTCCAAACTCAGAACGAATCGTTACTATTCTAAACGGGAAGTATCAGCCATTTGGATAACCTTCGTCTGACGACGAACTTCCCATAAACAGGCAGCACGACATCACACATCTAGCTGAACTTGATCACTGGAGCACAGCGAACCTGACGTTACGGATCTGACAGCTTCACCAGCATCTTACCGTTGTTGGACCCGGTAAAGAGCCCAATAAAGGCTTCCGGCGCTTTTTCAATGCCTTCGTAAACAGTTTCGTGATACTTCATCTGCCCTGATTTAATCCATGACGACATATCCTGCAGAAACTGTTCGCGCTGAGGTCCAAAAGCAGACACAACAAAGCCACGCAGCTGAACATACTTGTATTTCGTTTCCGTCAGGTTCCTTGCGCCAGGCGTAAGTTCTCCATCGTCATTGTAGGGTGCAATCATGCCGCAAATTGGGATTCGTCCGTATGGGCGTATACGCGTGAGCGCGGCTTCAAGTTGCGCGCCTCCTACATCCTCAAAGTAGACATCGATACCATCCGGTGCCCCTCTTCTAAGTTCGGTTAACGGATCAGAAGTCTTATAGTTAAACGCATGGTCAAACCCAAACTCATTGACCAGCTAATCCACTTTCTCATCAGAACCCGCACTACCGATAACCATTCCGCCTTTGATCTTTGCAATCTGGCCTACAACACTACCAACGGCACCGGATGCGGCGGACACAAATACCGCTTCGCCATCCTTGTACTCACCTGTGACAAGAAGTCCGCCATAAGCAGTAAGCCCCGGCATGCCCATGACGCCAAGGTAGGTACTGAGTGGCGCAAGTGATTCGTCCACCTTTGCAAGGTCAGCTCCACTTGAGAGAAAGTACTCCCGCCAGCCATAACCGTTGTTGACGTAATCACCTTCTGAAAAGTCAGGATTGTTAGAAGCGATCACCTTGCCCAGGGCTCCACCAGCCAGCGTTGCACCAAGAGGGAAATCAAGTCGCATTCGACCCCGCATGTAAGGATCAACAGACATGTAAGTATTCTGGACGAGGACGTCACCATCACCAGGCTCAGCAACTTCAACCTCCACCAGATCAAAGTTGCCTTCAGCAGGCATGCCCTGTGGTCGTGATTTCAGATTTATCTGTTTCTTATAGGCATTATCGACGCCTCATTTCCTTTTTGAAGTTTACTGACCCGTAGCTATCGAGACACTCACAACGGGTCACCTCCGAGTACAGCAGGGGTCTCGCAATAGTTCGTCAGAATATATCGTTGATGGTCTTCGATCCGTTTTGTAAGCGCTGCGGCAATCTCGGGGATCCGCGAGTTGGCTTCAAAGTACTTCATCATGCTCTGGTTCTGTCGAGTGAGTGGCATGATATCTGTTGGCGGCGGCAGCAAACTCATACTGAGCGTGGCCCAATAGATGTCGACTGCCGTCAGCGTATCACCAACGAGATACTTCGATCCACGCTGACTTTGAGCCTCAAGGCGACGATCAAGCAAATCGATAACCTCAGCGATCTTACGAGGAGCTAAAGCACTGGCCTCTTCACTGAACCCGTACTTTTGCCCTAACGGGCTGTCGATAAGAATTCTCATGTTCCAGACCAGCCCATCCTCAGCCAGCACAATCGCACATAGACCTATGACCTCAACACGAAGTTCGGGGTTATCGGGAATCAGGATCGGGGTACCCGCCGCGCCAATTCGGTCAGCCAACCCCAGCTGCTCTATCCAGACATTTCGCGGTCGCTCGTCGTCGTGAAGCATGGTCGGTAAGCTGGTCTGGGCGGTGAGTTCAAAGAGCTTTGCCTGTCGGTCTTCTCCCGTTACTTCATCTATACCCATGCGAGGATGCAACACTCGTATCAGGGGCACGCCTTTCACATAACAAATGTTCTTGAGCGCTTCTGAAAACATGGCAGGTATTCCAGGCACAAACGTTACCCTCGTGCCTGTGGTCATCGCCGCCGCCTCATCGAGCGTAATGAATGCTGGTGCGTTCGATGGGTTTAATTTGTTTTTTGATTCCTTAATGGCCATTCAGGTGCTCCAGATCAGACTCACTCTCCGTATCCTTTCCTGCAACCGCATCGGGGTAATGACAAATCCGCTTGGTGGGAATTTTAGTACCATTAAACAATGCAAAAACCATTTCGTCACCTCGCATGCTGCGGGTGACTGTGTCAAACAGATCGAAGAGTCGAAAGACCATCACCCCATTATCAAAATGAATCGCGGTGTTGAAGTTATTGCAGACTGCCCCGACGTCTCTGGCACCGTTTTTCAATGTGCCATCGACACGGAAGTCGTGGATTACCTTGAACGCTGTCACCACAACCCGATTCCCACACTGCTCTATGCGCTCAAGATGTTCTCCACTTGCACTCTGCCACAGCCCGCGCATGTCTACTACGCCTTCGGCCAACGGTTCGGTACACGCCGCTAACACCGGCAGCGGTGTCCTGCTGTATCCACATCCCGGCGTATACGCTTTAGGTATATCGTTGGCTGTTTTTCCCATGCCGTTGAGTTCCGGCAGATCACAGTAGTTCACAGTCGCACCGTCCTGATGGAAAATCGCAGGATCCGTCGTATCAATAGGTCTCGGTGCCAGAAAGGCATAAATGAGCAAGCCGCCGATCGGAATCAACAACAACCCACCCAATCCCAATAATAGTCCTTTCAAATTCACACTCCCGCTTGCCACGTCGCCATCGACAGACTTCAGTTGTACCAATAGACCGGCTCATCGGTCTCATCAAGGGATTCATCCAGGTGTTTGTCAGGATATTGAGGGCCCCTGACAAGCGGGGGTCGAAGTGGCGCTACCCAGTCGCTCATCCCTTCCTCAATCAACTGCTTCATTCGATTCAGCTGGCCCGGCTCACTCGCTGCCAGGTTGTACTGCTCGGTCGGGTCGACACCCAGGTTATAGAGAAAAGGCGTTTCATCAGGGTCGCTGAGCTGCAGTTTCCAGGCGCCACTGCGCACCGTTCGATAAGTCCCAGTGCGCCAGAAGATCGCATCATGAGGATCATCACCGACTGTGCCATTCACATAGGGCAAAAGATCCACTCCGTCGATCTTTCGATCGACCGGCATGGCGATGTCCGCCGCTGCCGCAGCAGTGCTGAAGATATCGATGTGCGTCACGGGGCGTTGATACTCTCTGCCTGCCTCAATGCGATCAGGCCAACGCATGAAGAACGGGACATGGGTTCCCCCTTCAAAGAAGGTCATCTTCCAGCCCCGATAAGGTGCATTCAGGTCCGGCAGGCCAACATAGTTCGCCCCACCATTGTCGCTGGAGAAGATGATCAGCGTGTTATCATCAATGCCTGCCTCTTCCAGGGCGGCCATCACCCTGCCAATACCCCGATCAAGAGAGACAATCATCGCGCCGTACACTCGCTCGGTATGATCGCTGATCATGGACAACCTATCGTAGTCCGACTTCCTGGCATGCAGCGGCGTATGCGGCGCATTGTATGAGAGGTACATGAAAAAGGGTCGGTGCCTGTTGGCTTCGATCGCACGTACCGCTTGCGCACTCAGGTAATCAGTCATGTATTCGTCGGGGGCAAAATGCTGCTCTTTGTTGTAACGCACGGCAAACGTCAGGTTAGGCCACAGGAATTGATCAATGGCATCAAACGCCTGTATTGACTTCACCATCGTTGGGTCGTCAAATTCAGCGAACATTGCAGCGCCAGAGAGGAATCCCAAAAACTCATCAAATCCCTGGTCATTCGGTGTGTGTCCCTCGCCCGCACCCAGGTGCCACTTACCCAGGATCATCGAGTGATAGCCTCGATCAGCCAGGAGCTCAGGCAGGAAGATTTCTCTTTCCGGAACGCTCTGCTGTTCAAGACTGGGAAACTCTGCAAGGTTTTCGTCCAGGAAAAACCCCGGGTGCGGCTCTTCACGATGAGACTCAAAACTGGCTGCCATCCGCATCATCGTCGCTGGTGCCGGTGTGAACTCAAAGCCATACCTTGTCGGGTAGCGTCCAGTCAGCAGCGCCGCGCGGGAAGGTGCACAGGTGGCATTCCCCGCATAGCCATTACTGAAGTGCACACCTTCAGCAGCGATTCGATCGATATTCGGGGTTGCGACAGCACCACCGCCGACGCCACCACCATAAAAAGAAATGTCATTCCAGCCCAGATCATCGGCCAGTATGACAATGATATTGGGCGGGCGATCAGCGCTGTCATCAAGCGGCTTTGTTAACACCTGCCACGCAACATCCTGGGTAGGGAGAACCGGCTCCGCGAGTGTCGCCAGATAGCCCATGGCGCCGTGAGAGGCTGCCCAGGTCATCAAAGAAAAGCGATTCAGATAGGCAAAACCGATGACGATCGCAAGTGACAGCACGCCGATCATCAGCTTTTTTGTTACGCCTTTCATGTTGATCTCCTGACTGCGAACAACCAACTGAGCCCACAACCAATCAGACCCAGCAGCAGCGCCAGGACCAGCCTGGGATCACCCATATAGTGAAACGGATCAACGGGAAACGCGATGGTTTTTATCATCGCGGCGACCTTGAACTCGTGTCTCCCAGCAAATTCGGGATTGGTGCCGATGTCCAGCAGATCACGACGACTTCGATAACGCACACCTGCACCCATAGTCCAGGTCTCCATCCCGTCGGCATTCATGATGTCCATTGCGGATGACACCGCCGGTCCTCGAAACACGGGATGGCTGGCGCGGGACAGCATCGCTGGAAACATATACTCCATGTACCTGGCGAGCACTTCGTCGGTCAAGTCACCTGACTCCACCCCATCGATCTGCAGCGGGGTATCGTACAGGTGAATGACATTAATCATGACAAAATCATCACCGGTATCCTCTTCCATAAAGGCTCGAATTCTAGCCAGGTCCTCGGCCGACGAATCCAGATCTTGTGCCTCAGACACTGCCAGATAGTGTTCGATTTCCGCCTCGGTCAGTGGCCCCTCAAAGGAGGTATACCAGCTGAAAAAGGTAAGGTAGAGCACAGCGATGACAGTCCATGTCCATTTTGTTGCAGTCATATTGTTTTCCCTCTTTCTCTGTTGATCAGCCAGGCATCAACCGCTCCAGGCATCGGCAAACGGACCCTCCAGATCAGCCTTCACAATGGGGGCGTAACAGGGCTGCGCATGAACGCGTTGGATGTAATTCGCAAATTCGGGCCAGAGGTTAGCGTCTATTACCCCGCCCGCCAGCGCGAAGTTAATGAACGGGCTTGCGATGGCGATGTCCGCGAGCGAGAAGCCATCACTGACCATGAACTCGTCCCCTCCCAGGCAACCGGTGAGGTAATCGAACACTTCAGGCAGAGCAGAATCCAGCAGACGCGCAACCCGCTGGGTATCAATTTCGCACTTGAACAACCTCGGTCGCATCAATCGCTGAAAGAAGACGTCCGCCACGGTGTCCCGCAACTTGGTGGCAGCGTATTCCTGGAACCAGAGCGCACGTGCCCGGGGGCCAGCTTCCGCAGGCAGAACCGGCGGGTCGGGATATCGATACTCAAGGTAACTCACGATCACAGAAGAATCCGGCAGAATCAGTTCGCCTTCCTCCCAGCAGGGAATCTTGGACAGTGGACTCTTTGCGACAAATTCCTCAGGCGCGCCAAACGGGCTCTGCTGGGTGTTGTTGTACTCGATGCCCTTGTAGGCGAGAACGACCCGGACCTTGCGGACATAAGGAGAGATATTAGCGCCATGGAGGATAGGTGGCGAATCACTGTTGGTCATCAGCTCTATCTCTCAGGTCTTTTGCGCTTGGTTTGCAACTGAAGAATTGTAGACAGTCTCCAAATTGATCTGTCCTTCAAGTCCGGCTTCACGATGCACCGCGATGTCCCGCCAGACAGGGGACGATGTCATCGCAGACATGGCGGCTCTATCCGGATACTCTGCCAGAGCGACCTCGTCCCAAAGGTCCTCCACCAGCCCTACGGCAATCCCAGTAACATCGACCGAGAAAAAAATGCGTCCACCAAATTCCTGGATCAGTTCAATGACGGCTTTGCTGTAGATGTCATACGCTTCCCGCCCGGTCATGTCAGTTTCCCGACCGTCTCTGTAAACTGCCTTGTCTTTGAACTTCAACAGGTTAACCATCACGATGGGCCCGTCCGGACCTGGCCCCTCCATTTTCTCCATTTGACCTGGCTCGGTCGGGTATATCTGGTTGGTTACTTCCATTTTGATCTCCTGTTGCGGTGTTTATCTTGCAAGTTACTGATAACCCCTAAAACACTAGCTGATACTTTGATTAGTAATCCGTTTGCTTTCACCAACCTCAACGCCAACGGAGAGGCGTTCAAGTGCAACCTCTAACTGCCGCCGTGCGGGGGCGGTCAGATTCGGCAGAAGGATGGCGAAGTGGTGTTCAAGCCCACGCCTTTGATCTTCCGCCGAAAATTCACTGTGTCCTTCTGCTTCCCGCAGGTGGTCCAACCAGAAGCGGGTGACCATGAATAAAGTACGAGCCAGAACCCGCAGGTCGGGCACAAACCCCGTTCGGATCATGCCGTTCCGTTTCATCTTCAGTAGACTGGCATGGATCTTCTCTATGTCAGCATTCATTGGCTGATTTGGCTGTGGACCGGTGGCCTGCTCCTGGTACTGCGTATGATCTCGGTAAAGAAATCGGTACAGCCACCAGTCGCTGAGTCCAAACCATATGTTCTCGACATAGGCGTCAACAAACGGGTTATCCCGTACACCCCCACTTCGCCTGTCCAATGCCTGGGCACGTGCTCGTTGTTCGAGTTCAAGGGCAAGGTCCTTCTTCGTCGAAAAGTAATAGGTGAGGTTCCCCTTAGCGATACCCACTTCTTTCGCAATGTCGGTAAGCGAAGTCGCGGCATAGCTTTTCTCGTTAAACAGCCTCAGGCTGGCTTCAAGAATCCGCTCGCGCGTCGTCAGGCGGTTGTGCATGGATTGTTCTCCCAAACTGCAAGTAAAAGTCTGATCATCTAAGTATGCATCCTTACTGAAACTCTGTAAAAAGATCGTTGTTGACGTAATTAGTACGTACGGACTATTATTAGTCTGTTCGTACTATAAAGCAACACCGAACAAACAATCATCTATAAGGAGAGGGATTGACCATGAAAACCTTGAAGGGCGTTGCGACATTCGTTCTATTTGGCGCCAGCTCATGCATCACCGCTCTCGTAGCGGCAGAAACGGAATCTCGGGTTATCGAAGAAATTGTTGTCACCGCTCAGAAACGGGCAGAAAGCTTGCAGAAAGTACCCGTCGCGATTAACGCTTTTACATCGACAATGATTGAAGAGGCCGGCATTGGCGATGTAACCGATCTGGCGAACATGACGCCCAGTATGAATATCACATCCAATCTGAATCCATTTGCCACACGGCTCATGATCCGCGGCGTTGGTACAACGCAGAACGATCCGGCTCTGGAGCCGTCCGTCGGGCTCTTTATCGACGGCGTTTTCATGGGGCGCACTGGGCTGGGTACAGCCGACCTCACGGATATCGAACGCATCGAAGTACTGCAGGGCCCTCAGGGGACACTCTATGGCAAGAACGCCAACGCTGGCGCAGTCAGCATCATTACCAGGCGCCCCAATCTGGAGCAATACGAGGGATTTGTTGAAGCATCTGCTGGTGATTACAGCATGAACAAACTTACGGCAGCCATTTCAGGGCCACTCTCTGACAACGTCGCTTTTCGACTGTCCGGGAACATTCACGAGCGCGATGGCTATTATGATAATGCGGGCGTCGATGATCAGAGTGACGCCGATGATTGGAACCTGCAGGCTAAACTGCTTTGGCAGGCATCCGACGACCTCAGCTTCCTGTTAAGCGCTGCACGGGTTGAACGCGATACAACCTGTTGTGGCGCTGATTCCACCCAGAGCCCGATTACCCAATTGGTACTCGGGTTACAGGGTCTAGCGCCGGATGAAAACGACCCCTACGACTATGATGTAGCGACTAACTTTCAGGATTCCTTCAGCCAGGAATCTGATCTGGTGTCCTTACATATCGAATATGATCTCGGGTGGGCGAACTTAACGTCGATCACCGCCTGGAACGACTACGAATACACTACCAGCACCGACCCTGATCGTTCTCAGCTCGACATCCTGAGTATTGTTGATGAGTACTATGAAGGCGACAGCTTCTCGCAGGAACTACGCCTGGATGGTTCATTCGCAGACAGCGTCGACTACCTGCTGGGATTGTTCTACTACGAGCAGACAACTCAACGTAGCGATGGCACCCCATCCGTTTTCATCGGTACCGATTTCGTCACGGTTGCAGACCTCACATTGTTACCGATTCTGCAAGCGATGGGCGCGCCCTTGCCGAGCATTGGGTTCATCGCTCAGCCCGGTGACTATGCTGCTTACCAGAACAGCTGGGACAACGACACCCTCGCAGTTTTCGGTCAGGCTACCTGGCACCTAAGTGAGCGCTGGCACCTGACGGGCGGGTTACGCTGGACTGATGAGGAAAGAGAGGCAGAGCTTTTCAGCGAAACAATTTCTACAGCGCCGCTGGTACAGTTAACCACTGCCCAGGCGATTATGGCAGGCATCCCGCCGGACCAGGCAAGGATCATTGGCATGAATGCTGCCTTCCTTAGCGGTGCTGCCACACCGATCAATGCGACACTCGACCGCAGCACTGACAATTTGGACTGGCTCCTGAAGCTCGCTTTCGATCTGAACGACAGCAACATGATTTATGCGAGTGTCGCGACAGCTCAAAAATCCGGCAACTTTAATGGTGTCGGCGGCCCGCCCAGCCAGCGTGAGTTCGATGATGAAGAAACCATCAGCTACGAACTGGGCCTGAAATCCAGCCTGCTGGATTCAACCCTGCGACTGAATATTGCCGCCTTCTATTCCGAGATCGAGGACTACCAGTTCCAGGCACAGAATCCCGTTATTGGCACTTTTGTCAGCAACGACGGCAAGATAGAAGTATCCGGCGTGGACCTTCAGCTGGAAGCAGTGCCATCGGATAACCTGACACTGACCGCCGGCCTGCTCTACATGAGCGAATATGAGATCACAGAGGGACCAAGAAAAGGCGAGGACCTGCCATACACCGCAGATTTAAGCGGTAACCTCGGTGCTACCCTGGTAGTTCCGCTGGCAGACGGCAACGTCTATTTACGGGCTGACTACATCTTCATGGATGACCACCTCACCGGCTCGGCAACGAATTCTGTACCGGACAAGGACATCGACGATCGTGAGCTGTTGAACGTTCGCGTCGGCTGGAGGAACAACAACTGGAACGTCTCCATATGGGGTAAGAACCTGACGGACGATGAATATGCGAGCTTTACGCCAGAGACGAATCCCATTGGTTTCACGAGCGCCTATTTCCTTGCGCCTCCAAGGACTTATGGCGCAACATTGCGCTACGACTTCTAAAACCATCACTGGACCAGGAACTGAACCATGCGCAAGCTTCTGATTGTAGTTGCGGTTCTACTCTCATTGCCAGTAATGCTGTTCTTGCTGGCATGGCTCTATCCCAGACCGGTCGATACGACACCCGTCTGGGTATTTGATGGTGACGGCACGGAAATCGACTACTGCGAGCTGCCGGACCTTGACGGCACAAACCTGACGTCAAAGGACATTCCACAAGCATTTACCCCGGGTTGCGGCTACACGATCTTCCCGAAACCTATTCTACAGGGCTGTACCGAACCCCTGCCCGAAGGAGCACAGGATATTCGCGGTTTATGGCAGAGCGTCTCGCCGCACTTGCCGAATCATGTCGAGCGTATTGAACAGTGTGGTGACCGTGTTGTCGTCACAGCTCACGGTCTCATCCATGACCATTCGCCCGACATGCTATCGAACGATGTTGCGCCAAGACAGATCGGTCCTTTGCTGTTTTGCCTGCGCATGTCACAGGCAACCGCAGTGTGGAAAAACAATCAGCTGAACCAGAAGCTTTTTGGCGGCCCGACTGTAGTGAAACGTTACATCAAAGATGGCGTGTACCAGTGGGAATACCCTGGAAACGGTACAGTCAAAATGAAGCGCATCTGCAAGCTACCTGAGCACGCAAAAACGTCACCGGACCGCAGCCATGCATTCTAGCGCCCGGCTGTAAGAATAATAATCCCTTTAGGAAAAACGGTATGAAACTCACACAACCCCTACGCCTAATGGGCGCACCAGGCTCACCTTATACCCGCAAAATGCTGGCTTACCTGCGCTACCGGCGTATCAGCTATGAATTCATGTTAGGCGACAGGTCAACCGACCTGGATTTACCCAAACCAAAGGTTGAGCTGCTGCCCACCTTCTACCTGCCCAATGATGAGGGAGAGATCGAAGCGGTTGTTGATTCGACGCCTTTGATACGACGATTTGAGCAAACGTTCCCAGGACGAGAGGCGGTTCCTACAAATCCCGTCCTTGCTTTCATCAACTACCTGATCGAAGACTACGCTGACGAATGGCTGACCAAGTCCATGTTTCATTATCGCTGGTACTACGATGCTGACATCAAGAAAGCCGGCAGCATTCTGCCCCTCTGGCATGGCCTGCAGATGGACACAGAACAGCATCAGAGGTTTTCATCTTCTGTCGCTGACAGACAGATATCGCGCCTTTACGTAGTAGGTTCAAACGATGTAACTGCACCCGTCATTGAGGCCAGTTACCGTCGCTTTCTTGAGATCATGGATGAACTCATTGCCCACCAGACTTTTGTCTTGGGGGCCCGCCCATCGTCGGCAGACTTTGGTATCTACGCCCAGATGACGCAGCTCGCAAAGTTTGACCCGACGCCAATGTCAATCTGTCTCAGAGATGCACCTCGTGTATACGCCTGGGTTGACGTGGTCGACGACCTGAGCGGTCAGGTTTGTGAGGGAGATGGCTGGGTGTCGGTCGAGGTCGTGCGTGACGTGCTTGGACCACTGCTATCGGAAATAGGTCGAGTCTACGCCCCTGCCCTGATCGCCAATGAAATTGCCCTGCGTGCAGGAAACAAGCACATGGAGACAACGATTGACGGCAAGCCCTGGGAGCAGCCGACCTTTCCTTATCAGGGGCGTTGTCTTGGTTGGATCAGGGACGAATACCAGAAGCTGGGCACCAGAGATACAGCCCAGGTTGATCACATTTTGACTGATACCGGCTGTGAGGAAATACTGCGATGAAAATTCTGCGAACCCCGGATGCCTGTTTTGAAGACCTTCAGGATTATCCGTTTGCGCCCCACTACACCAACATCACAACTGAAGACGGTGACGAACTGCGCATACACCACATCGACGAAGGCCCCACTGATGGCCCAATTGTCCTCTGCATGCATGGCCAACCCGTGTGGAGTTATCTGTATCGCAAAATGATTCCTTACCTGAATAAGGCTGGAATGCGCGTGATTGTACCGGACCTGGTGGGCTACGGTAAATCCGACAAACCGGCTGCGAGAGAAGACTACAGTTATGAGCGTCAGGTGACTTGGATGGGCGCCTGGCTTGAGACGAACGACTTTACGGGAATCACATTCTTCGGCCAGGACTGGGGCGGATTGATCGGGTTACGTCTGATCGTCAATCACCCTGACCGGTTTGAACGTGTAATCATCTCCAATACCGGCCTGCCTCATAACCCCGATGTGCCTGACGATATCATCAGGCAGGTGGAGAATTTTCGTGCCAATGCACCCACGCCCAGTCTCATGGCCATGCAGAAGGCCCTCAGTGCTATGGGGGATAGTGGACATTTCGCGACCCAATTCGCTTATTGGCAGAAGTTCTGCTGGGAAAACGAGGATATGCCCATCGGCTTCATGATGAGCATGACGATGGGAGAGCAATCAGGTATGGTCAGTGCATTGAAGTTTTTCCTGCACGGTCTTGGCGTACACTCGCCATTTCCAACGCCGCTTGCCAGAGCCTATGACGCGCCCTTCCCCGATCCCAGTTTCAAGATGGGGCCGCGGGCGATGCCAAGCCAGGTACCGACACTGCCGACTTCGCCCTCGCTGCCACAGCAGGAAAAAGCATGGGCGTTTTTCGAGGCGTTTGAGAAACCATTTCTTTGTGCGTTTACTGATAACGATCCAGTAACAGCAGGTCAGCAGGAGGAGTTCCTTAACCGTATACCCGGCACGAAAGGGTTACCGCACACGACGATCAAGGGCGGGGGACATTTCGTCCAGGAGAACGCACCAGACCAGGTCGCGAGCGTCATTATCGATCTGATCCGATCGACTTAAGTGAACCTACACACCAAGAACTCTGACCAGCTAAACCGATTCGGGCCACGCTACGTCGTCTTTCTGCTTTTCCTGGCCGCCGCATTCAGCTTTGTCGATCGACAGATTCTGTCAATCATGTTTGAGCCGATTAAGGCCGAGTTTGATCTCAGCGATACACAGCTTGGCTTTCTGGGAGGCATTGCTTTCGCACTCACCTATTCAGTCCTGGGAGTCCCGCTTGCCATGCTTGCAGACAGGCGTGGCAGAAAAGGGATCATCACCGCTTCCCTTGCCATATTCTCCATCACGACAGCTTTTTGTGGCGCGGCGGGCAGCTTCGCAACGCTTGCCCTGGCTCGAATAGGCGTCGGCATCGGTGAAGCAGGCGTCAACCCCGCCAGTTCATCTATCATCGCTGACCTGTATCCAAAGGAAAGACGCTCAACCCCTATGGCCTTTGTTACCGCGGGAGCGCCGTTTGGCATGTTGACCGGCCTCATCGGCGGCAGTCTCGTTGCTGCCACCTGGGGCTGGCGAGCCGCCTTCCTGGTGGTTGGACTTCCGGGGGTGATTCTCGCCATCATCTTCTGGTTCACTGTTCGTGAGCCTGAGAGAGGCAGCTCTGATAATCGCGAAAGTTCGATGCGCGATGCACCGTCACTTATCGTAACCTTCCGCTACATGTGGCATACAAAAACGCTGAGATATCTTGTTCTTGCCATCACCGTTGCAACAATTCCAGGGTTTGGGGCAAATGCCTGGTTTCCTGCATTCTTTATGCGAACGCATGGGTTATCCATCGAACAGGCCGGTATCATTTTGGGCCTGGGGGGCGCATTGAGTGGAATGATCGGCGCGATCGTCGGCGGAATAGTCTTTGACAGACTTGCCATGACTTCCGTTTCAATGGCCGTAAAAGTTATGGCATGGAGTCAATTGATCGCCTATCCAGCTTCACTATTGCTCTATACAACCGACAATCTCGTGTTGGCGATTACGTTCCTGGTCATTCCGGCCATGTGTTCAGCTTTCTTCGCCGGGCCTACTGCCGCTCTGATACAAAACCTGTCGAGAGTCCGCATGCGAGCGGTTGCAGCATCAATCACCATGTTGTCAGTTAACTTAGTCGGACTCGGGCTTGGCCCGACAATCATTGGTGTACTGAGTGATTTGTTCCAGCCAGGGTTCGGTGAAGATTCCCTGCGCAACGCACTCATCGGTGTTGGTTTGTTCTTAGGCCTATCGGCCTTCTTTTTCTTTCGAGCGGCGGCGACAGTCGAGGAGGACATGAAGACCGTGGACATTGCAGAAGCAGGGACCACATGAACCAATCATCAGGAGCAGGACAAATAAGGGTATCGACAAGTTAACCTTTTGAGATCAGAGGAATCGAGCCTAACTGCTCAAGCAACTGCCCTACTCCATTCGCTGAACGCACCGGTCCTAAGACTTCGATAGTGATCAGCCTTAATCAGGTGCCTACCAAGGTTAAATAAATTTGAAACCACAGCATGAGTACTCAAGAACCGCCGAGCCTGCTTGGTTGACTTAAACTTCCGCATCCCTTGCTCTCGCACCCTGGTCGTCTCATGAGACTGCTCCACCCGATTATTCTCATACTGTTTAGTACTGTGGATAGCCTCGGGAATCAATTCACGATGAGCGACGCCATAGCTTCTTAACTTATCGCGGACGATTTTCCTAGGTTCGCCGTGATGGGCCTCTGGTGAGTCCCTGAGTTTTACGACGTAACTCAAACTAACTCCCTGAGGAAGTCTACCGTTAGCGGTGGTGTTTCTGAATGCGCCAACCTATGGCAGTTAGCGCACAGCGGCACAAGGTCGTCTATGGTTGTCTCTCTTTTACCTTCGGCGATTGGTTCCTTATGGTGTATATCAATCTGGTTGGGTGATCTCGGAACCAGATCACAGGCGTGGCACTTTAAAGTAACGTGCCAATACCCTTATAAACAGGGGCTTGCAGGGCTTAGTAGAGCCTCTGTTATTAGCTTCTTCATTGTTGTTTCTCCTTCGTGCAATAGGACATGCCTGTCTCTTCCCCAGCGCGAGAGCACTCCTCATACCTCAGCTTGCCGTTCTCGTGCCACCACTGACCCAAGCCTTTCTTCTTGCCATCAACAGACGTGACCTCAACCATAAGCTGACCATTGTGGTGCCATACCTGAATTAAGCATTCACATCGCGCACCATAGTTGCCGTCATTTAATCTAAGCGCCGCTATGCTCAAAGGAGTAACTGGCTTCTTACAGAACCCAATCCGAATTTTGAAAAATATCTTTTTTAATCTACTAATCACTCGTCCATATTATTAATACATGGGTCGTAGGAGTCCCAAGGGCGAGTGGGGGGGGGTACCCCCCGGGGG
>OCVR010001514.1_pt1 | contig 18507 bp, 11 predicted proteins | sample 1539091 | NCBI WGS metagenome assembly OCVR01 (sample SAMEA3355530, study PRJEB22509) | marine metagenome | biome: marine; feature: coastal ocean; material: water | place: USA | collected 2010-08-07 | depth 16 m | reverse complement strand
GCTCTTGGGTTTATCGAACAAACTCTCGAATAAATAGGGAGTATCCCATCTTTCAGGCCCCACCATAAAGGTTGCCACATTGGTGAGTCCACTCTGCAAAGAAGCAACCATCAGGTCACCCATCAAGCGAATGTATTCACCCCGGGGCAATTTACCGTCCATCGGAATATCAAGATCGACCTTGCTCAGTCCATTTTTCATTCCATCCAACCGCGAAATCTGTGTCTCGATCGCCCGGATGGATTCAAAATATTCACCAAATTTCTGCTGATCAGAATAGCCAAGATCCTTTTTCAACGAACGGGCATCATCCAGTACCAAGTCAGTAATATTCTGGTACGCACTTCTTTCATCCGATTTGAACAGCCTGCGGTACGCAAGCAAGGGATCCCGCATCGAGGGAGCCACATGCTCCGTTCCATACCAGGAAATATTATCAAACTGAATCGATTCCTTGTTATCCTTATGACTATTACAACTGAATTCCAATGTCTTAAAAGGAGTATCCTTACCAATTTCATCCGCGATAATATGATCCAAGCTACGTGCCTGAGGATAAGGCGTGTGCTTCAGGCTAAATGGACTGGCACTGGAAAGAAAACAGGAGGCGCATTGGGCATGTACATCAGTACCCGGTTGGAAAGTACGATCCAACCCCGTGATCAAAGTAACTTTATCTTTCAGTCCCTCCAAGGGCTTCATGGTTGGAGTCAACTGCAGGTCATGCAAACCGACTTCGATATTTGATCGGGTACTCCCTGCATCATAATTATCATTGGTAAACTTTTGTTGTACCGAACTCTTTTCCTCACCCGGAAAGAAGGTCTTCCTGACCACCCCGATGGGCACATAATAAAAAGCGGCACGCTGAGGAATTTGAAAATGATTACTCCCCACCGCCAAGCTTTCCATCCATGGTAGGGCAAGAGCTGAGGTTCCCATTCCGCGAAGAAAAGTACGGCGGCCAATATTTGTCATCGTTTTCATATTTTCAAAATTTACTTGGTTTTATGCAAGGCAAGTTTACCACTTGGCCCACGAAAAGGTTTAGACTGGACAACGGCGTGGATCAAAGACTTCATCGAATAATCCTCCGCTTCCACTCTTTCCACGATCTCATCCAAAGCGAGGGTATCCGAAGGATTCAGTTCGCGACCGAGCCCAAAAGCCAGCAGGTGTCCCGCAAGTCCACGGACAAAACGGTTTTTTTCCTTCAGGATTGCATCCTTAAATTCGATTACATTGGAAAATTTGTGCGTTCGAAAAAGAATTCCACTTGCATCCACTTCCCGACCGTTATGGTATTTTTTCCGCCAACGGCCCACCGGATCAAAGTTCTCCAAGGCAAAGCCCAAAGGGTCTAGTTTTTCGTGACACCCCGCACAATCGGCCCGTTCCCGATGATCCGCAAATCGCTCCCGCAAAGTCAGGCTTTCGTCGAGTTCCTTCTCCTCAGGAAGAGGAGGCACTTCCGCGGGAGGTGGAGGTGGAGGCGAATTAAAAATAACCCCTGCAATCCAGGCACCCCGTGTAATCGGTTTTGTTTCTAATGGACCCGAGGTCATCGTCATTACTGCACCATTGGTGATCAACCCGCCATGTCGACGATCTTCAACTAACTGCCTTGCAAAAGGAATGGTGACCGGGCCACCCAGTTTTCCCTTGGGTTCCTCACCATACCATTTGCGCAACCGTGGAGAACGAAAAGTATAATTTGAATCAATCAACTCAAGGATAGACCGATCTTCGATCAACACCGTTTCAAAAAGCAGGAGCGGCTCCATCATCATATCCATGGTGGTTCGATATAACGGGGCAGCATAATAAAAATCCCGATACTTCTTTTCATCCGGTACGGCTGAAATAATCCGGTCCAACTGCAACCACTGAGTAGGGAAGGAATCACAGAATCTTTTCAGTTTTTTATCGGTTAGCATTCGGCTTACCTGCTTACTTAACTGCTCTTCCTCAACAAGAACTCCTTCTTTCGCAGCTTGCAGAAGCTCCTCGTCTGGCAAACTCCCCCAAAGGAAAAAAGAGAGTCGTGATGCTAAATCCAAGTTTAGACTAGAATCTGGTTGAGCATTCTCTTTATCATCCTGATCGTAAAGGTAAAGAAAACGCGGGGATGCCAGAATTGCAGACAATACATCCTTCATTACATTCCCTATTACAACGCCTTTATCTAATTGCTGCTTTGCATAAGAAAAATATTTCTTGAAGGTTTTATCCTGAACCGGACGACGGAAAGCCAAGGTCAGTAGACCTCGTAAGCGAGTCTTCAGTTCGTCCATCTGATTAACCTCCGGCTTGGGTTCCCCAAAATATTTTGTCCATGAGCCAATGTTCTTTTGGTTAAAGGAAGGACTTTTCACGATACTCCGGCTCAACCGGAAGAAATCTTCCATCAGAAGTGGGGAAAGAGAGAGATGATCTCCCTGGGTATCATAACCGTGCTCAGCCCGTAAGTCCTGAGGAAATGGAGCCACCCCATCCATTCTTGGTTCAATGAGACCGGACTTCCCGAGAGCTCGACTGCTCACCGTCATCTTCGCCGGCATTTTGCCGGATGCCGGTTTAAAGTATCCAGAACGGTCCCGCATCATCCTTTCAGGTAATGGAAAAACTTCTACCTTTAAATCCAATAAATCCTTCACTGCGTTGGCATATTGAAAACGCGTCATTCTACGAATCGGAGCGTTCACCCACTCCCCGCTCGCTCCTGAAACCGATTCCTCTAAAAGCTTTTTCAACTCGGATACAATCACTTTTCGCTCGGCATTGTCGATAGGCTGATTTTCCTCCGGTGGCATCTCTCCAAAATCGATCACTTCCAGCACCGTCTGCAGCAGTTCCGGATCGCTTTTAATATCCTTCCCCTGGATAAAGGAAAGGAGGTTCACTTCTCCTTTCACCTTACCATTCGCCCCGTGGCACTCGATACAGTGAGCCTTGAAGGTATCCTCAATCGAAAACTCTTTTTTGGCTAAAACTGACTGAACCAAAAAGAAATAGGCTATCCCAAAAATAAATAGGGATAAGGAATATTTTTTGATATAACGATTATTCTCCATGGTACTCGTTTATTTCAAGAAGCTTTACATTAAAATTTCGAATTGAGACATACTAACTAATATCCGCTCAGAGAAGTTTTATGAGTATATATTCTTGACCATAGCATATCTATTTCTGATCTCGATTAATCCTATCATTCTCTTTAAGAAATACACTGCAGGTCTTCCTTAGATAAATGTCAAGTCTGCTCAGTTTGTTGGATTGTAAAAAATAGCCAATCCTTCATTGTTAAGAATAATGTTTTCTTTGGGCCAACTTCAGCTTAAATCCAATCTTTTCCTGTCCCCTTTGGCGGGCTACACCAACCTGCCCTTCCGTTTGGTCATTCGTGAAATTGGCGGAGTTGATCTGTGTACCACCGATCTTGTTAATGCCCGCTCGCTTATTGAACAGAACCCCAAGGCCCTTAAATTAATTGAGACGAACCAACATGACAACCCCCTCTCCGTCCAGCTATTCGGCGGAGTAAAAGAGGAGATGCGGGACGCATCCATCTTGTTGCAGGAACATGGCGTTCATTCAATCGACGTTAATATGGGCTGCCCGGTACCCAAGGTGACCAAGACCGGCGGCGGGGCCAGCATGATGAACGAGCTTCCCAAAACTCAGGAGTTGATTCGGACAATGACCGATGCCGTGGATGTTCCGATTACTGCGAAGATGCGTCTTGGTTGGGATGATGACAACCTTACTGCACCCGATCTGGCAAAAGCATTGGAAGATTCTGGCGTGGCCGCAATATTCGTTCATGGTCGAACCCGCGCCCAGGGGTTTGATGGAGTTGTCAACCTAGAGGGCATCCGTAAGGTCGTAGAGGCGGTTGATCAAATTCCGGTCATTGGCAATGGAGATGTAACCACGCCCCAAGCCGCCAAGCACATGATCGATCATACAGGTTGCCATGGAATCTCCGCGGGTCGGGGTGCGTTTTATAACCCATGGATATTTCTCCATACCCAAGAATATTTAACAACGGGGATACTTCCACCCGAACCCAGCTTTGAAGAAAGAATTCGAGTTATGCGTAGACACTACGACCTGATGATCGAAGTATTTGGGGAGGATCGAGGTTCGCTCCAGTTTCGGAAAGTAGCACCCTGGTACTCGAAACGATTTGGTCCGGTTAAACCATTTAACACCGCAGTGGTCAAAATCAGTTCCCGGACAGACTTTGAAAAAGTTTTAGCCGATTACCTCGAATGGAGAAAACAGTTTGTCGATGAAAAGGGTGAATTACTGGAGCGTTATCAAATGGCACCTATGATTGCCTCTTTCATGGAAGAAGATGATGCCTTTCAGGCAAAACAAAGAAAGGCAATCGGTGTCCCCAAGGGTCCCGTGGAAGTCTGGTAGGGAAGTTTACTAGGCCCTATTCCAAGGCATCTTTGCTATCATCATCCCCATCCCACAGGTGTCAGTTACCCCGGCAAAGACCAACCCAGCTCCGATGAAAGCCGATAATCCGAATCCAGACGGATGAACAAACTGGCCAACGACCGCACCAATCACCACCAGGGACCCCGCGGCGATCCGCACCTGTCTTTCCAGTGACATCACTTTCCTTCCTTCAACTACGGGAAGTCCAGCCGACTGCCAGGCGGAAGTTCCACCGGCCACATTGACAATCTTGGTAAACCCGGCAGCATCCAGCTTCTGACAAACCTTCATCGATCGCCCCCCTGACTGACAAATCACATGTATCTCTTCCTCTTTGGAAAACGGAACCTGTTCCAAATCAAATGATTCCATGGGGTGGTTCACCGCTCTCTCCGCGTGTACCCCAGCAAATTCGGCGGGTGTTCTGACATCCACTAATGGAATCGATGAATCAGATTCTCTTTTAATTCTGCTTTCTTCTATTGTTAGATTTTCCATACACTTGAAGTTACTATTAGTATCATAAAAAAATTAAATAACCAAAGCCTAAAGAGCAGGCCAGATTCCTTGCTCAAGTAGTTGCTTATTGGCGGCTTCTGCCCATCCACGGTTAGCAGCTGGGCTTGCGGGGCTAGGATGCAAAATTTTGCCTATCTGAATATTCATACCGGAAAGAGCGATGGATGCTCTTTTTTCCGCAAATGCTCCTACGCCAATTAACCATTCTGGCTCCAAGATTTCTACAACCTGACGAAGATGGGTATCGCAGACATGCTCTAGTAGTTTAGTTTCAACTGCCGGTAATTTATCAGGTGTTCGATTCTTACCACTCTCCTCCATGAATACCAAAGGGCAATAATTAACTACAAAGTGATCCTTAAAAAAGTCATGGGCTTCAGGAAATTTATCTGCAAACAAACCCCACAATCTTCGTCCGCTCACCTCACTCTTGCTGCACTCCAATCCCTCCACTGGACGCTTTGGGTGCTCTGGGTTGGGCTTCTTGACTTCGCCTTTTAACCCGATCCAATCACGCACGGCTGAAACTTCGCCAAATGGCACTCCCGTTTGGGCCATCCCATAAGGGCCCGGATTCATTCCAAGAAAAACAACTTTCTTCTTTCCGCCTTCGGCTAATTCAAGATACTGTCGATGGATTCCCCATGCATATTCTAAAGGATTGTAGACATAGGCGGTTGGCAGATCAAAAGAGAGCGATCCAACAGATTGAGAAAGTGCCTTGGTCGCTTTTATTAGTTTCACAGTTCTACTCATTCCTTCATAGGTAAATCCATGATCATCTCGAGATCAAAGCAATTATACTTTGGCTTAAACCGCATGACCATCTTGGGAGGTGATTTAAAACCTTTTTTTTCTTTTCACCAATTCCTTGAATCTTGAACTGTGAGGTCTGTTCTTTGCCAGATAACAAAATAATCAATATCTCCAATCAAGAACTTACCCTTACCTTCTAGCGGGTAACTGAATTTAACACGTTAGTTTGGCACCGACAAATAAGATTAATATTCTTTTTAAGACTCGCAAGAATTGTGTTAAGAAGTTTATTTTACAAATGATCTTAATTAAATTTGCAGGAAGTCAAAACATTGGCCCATGATAAATTTCTCCATGATTAAAAAGTTACTCCCAATTTTACTAGTTCATTCAATCTGCCTGGCCAATAATTTAGACTTCAACCGAGATGTTCGACCGATTCTGTCCGAAAACTGTTTTTATTGCCATGGGGCAGACGGAAACAAGAGGGAAGCCGATCTCCGTTTGGATATCCGAGATGATGCACTAGCCTCTGACGCTTTTGTTCCCGGTGACCTAAATGCCAGTGAACTATTTTATCGAATTCATTCGGAGGATGAGGATGAAATTATGCCACCTCCTGAATCGAACCGGATCCTGACATCTGAACAGAAGATAATCCTCGAACAATGGATCAAGGAAGGTGCACAGTACAATGAACACTGGGCCTTCGTCGCACCTAAGAAGAAAGATCTTCCACAAGTTCGGGAAAAAAATTGGATACGTAACCCAATCGATTCCTTTGTTCTCTCCAAGTTGGAAGAAAGAAATATACAACCCTCACCAGAAGCTGAAAAGACAACCCTAATCAAGCGTCTCTACGCCGACCTTATTGGACTCCCCCCTACCCCGGAGCAAGTTCAAGATTTTGTCTACGATCATTCTACAAGTGCTTACGAAAGAGTGGTCGATCACCTGCTCGCCAGTCCACACTATGGGGAGCGTATGGCACTGGAATGGCTCGATGCCGCCCGATACGCAGACAGCAATGGTTTCCAGCAGGACGGAGACACCTACCAGTGGATTTGGCGGGATTGGGTAATCAAAGCTCTCAATACAGATATGCCATTCGATCAGTTCACAATTTGGCAACTTGCAGGCGATCTTCTACCCAACGCCACCACAGATCAGAAAATTGCCAGCGGGTTTAATCGTAACCATTTAAATAACGGGGAAGGAGGCGCCATTGCGGAAGAGCAACGGTTCGTCATTCTCTTCGACCGGATCGATGTCACATCCACAACCTGGCTAGGCTTAACCGTGGCCTGCGCACAGTGTCACGATCACAAATACGATCCGATCACCATGCAGGATTACTACGGGATGATGGATGCCTTTAATCAAGTCTCGGAAAGCGGACGTCCGGGCCGACAGTCGTCCAGAATTCGCGTAGCCAGCCCCTTCATCGAAATGCCTACCGAAGAGAACAAAATTAAAATCAAAGATTTCGAAGACGGGATTGCCAAGCTTCGCCAGAAAATATCTCGCATTCAAAAATCCTCGAACAGGAAAATACCTAACCGAAATGGACCCTTCAAAGCTCAGTTTGTTCGAGTTATCAATGACACCCCCAAAGGGTTTCTCCATCTTGCAGAAGTGCAAGTTTTCAACAAGCGGGAAAATTTGGCTCTACAGGGAAAAGCCTCTCAAAGTAGTGATTACTCCAATGGATCTGCGAAAAATGCCATCGATGGTAACACATCCGGAGACTTCTCTAAAAATTCAGTGACCCATACCCAAGAGGAAAACAATCCATGGTTGGAAATTGATTTAGGCACGGAGCAACCGATCGATAGAATTCAATTTTTCAACCGCACCGATAGCAATGTGGGAAAGCGACTTAAAAATTTTTGGGTGGTCGCCTACAACTCACAAAGACAACCCATTTGGGCAAAGAAAGGGGAAAGCACGCCAACGCCTAAATGGGAAGCAACCCTGCCCTCCTCTTTTGAAAAATTTAATAAAGACCAAAATACTGCCTTGATCACATTTCTTAACCCGAATGAGTCCAAGGAAAAAGACAAACTCAATCAACAGATCAAAAGATTCGAAAAACAACTAAATAATTACAAAGGGAATCAGGTACCCAAGGTGATGGTAATGGATGACAAGAAAAAGAGGGAGACCCACATCCTTCAACGTGGTGAATACCTTAAAAAAGGCGAAAAGGTATCATTTACCACCCCCGGATTTCTTCCCAAAATGAAGGAAAGGCTGCCCAAAAATCGTCTAGGAATGGCAAAATGGTTGGTCGACGGGGATAATCCTCTTACTGCACGAGTTCAAGTAAATCGTATGTGGCAAAGATTCTTTGGTACGGGACTGGTCAAAACATCCGAAGATTTGGGAGTACAAAGTGAATACCCCCTGCATCTTGATCTACTTGACTGGTTGGCCGTCGAATTTCAGGATCTTGCTTGGAGTCAGAAAAGAATGCACCGCCTCATTGTCACCAGTTCCACCTATCGACAATCGAGCCAAATGAATGATTGGCACAGAGAAAATGACCCCGAAAACCGCCTGGCCAGCCGAGCCAGTCGTTTCCGTATGCCTTCAATGATTCTGCGCGATTGGGCACTCACCAACAGCGGATTACTCACAACGAAAATTGGCGGACAACCCGTCTATCCCTACCAACCCGAAAAAGTTTGGGAAGCCCTTGCGATTACCAAAGAAAGAAATTTTGATTACCCTAAATCGTCAGGTGATGATCTATACCGCCGAAGCCTTTACACTTTTTGGCGTCGCACCGTTGGACCGGCCAATATGTTCGACTCATCCGATCGTCAAGCTTGCCGGGTTAAGCCCGGACGAACAACCACCCCCCTCCATGCTCTGACCACCCTGAATGACCCGACTTGGGTCGAGGCATCACGCTTTTTGGCCGAAAGGGCGATCAAGCATTCGAACCGTTTATCTGAACGCTTGGAATATGCCTTTCGACTAGTCACATCGAAGTTTCCCACCCCCGCCCAAATGCAAATCCTCGCAAATACCTATAACGAACAACTTGCCATTTACCGCGAAGAACCTGGGGAGGCAAAGGCACTGTTGAATGTCGGCGAGGCAAAGCATGCTCAGCATTATAACCATGAAGAACATGCCGCCCTTACAGTTACCTGTCTGGGCATCCTTAATCTCGACCAGTCTCTCACCCGCGAATAATTTTCTTACCATGATCGAATCTCATCCTCGCTTTCCATTACAGAGTCAAACCCGTCGCAGTTTTTTAGGTAAAGGATCAACTGGTATAGGATTGGCCGCTCTTGCTGGACTACTCAACCAGGACCAAGCGATGGGCAAAATTGTTGGCGGTTTCTCATTTCCAAACTTCCCACCCAAAGCTAAGCGGGTGATCGTACTTTGGCAGGGAGGAGGCCCTTCCCATATTGACCTGCTCGACCCGAAACCGATGCTTAAGAAGATGGCAGGTAAAGACATACCCGTCTCTGTTCGAGGAGGCACCCGTCTCTCTACGATGTCCTCCAGTTATAAAGCCTGGCCCTGCGTCCCGGAAATCAAACCTTATCAAAAATACGGAAAATGCGGAACCGAGATCAGTTCCATGCTCCCCCATATAGGAAACTTGGCGGATGACCTCTGTATTGTCCGTAGTCTAAATACGGAAGCGGTGAACCACGCACCCGGAGTCACCTTTACACTAACCGGTTCTCAAATCCCCGGTCGGCCAAGTATGGGAGCATGGCTCACTTACGGATTAGGAAGCGAATCAGAAGATCTTCCTGCCTATGTGGTCATGACCTCCACCGATAAAGGCAAAACCTGTGGCCAACTTTTTTATGACTATTATTGGGGAAGCGGATTTCTACCAAGCAAATATCAGGGAGTTAAGTTCAGCAGTACGGGTGCTCCTGTTCCTTATTTAAATAATCCAGAAGGAATTTCCTCAAAAGGCCGCCGTTCACTACTCGATAATATTGCCAAGTTAAATCAGGCCCATCATTCCGAATACGGAGATCCTGAAATCAACACCCGAATTGCTCAGTATGAAATGGCATTCCGGATGCAGACCAGTGTGCCAGAACTGCTCGATTTCAAGCAGGAACCCGAACATGTGATCAAACGGTACGGTCCAGATGTCGAGCAACGAGGGACCTTCGCTAGCAACTGCCTGACCGCACGCCGTCTGCTCGAAAGAGGAACACGATTTGTCCAATTGATGCACTCAGGGTGGGACCAGCACAGCAATCTATTTACCCAACTTGAAAAACAATGTAACGCCACCGACGCCCCCACTGCCGCCCTAATTCAAGATCTGAAGGATCGGGATATGCTAAAGGATACCCTTGTCATCTGGGGCGGTGAATTCGGCCGTACTCCATTCGGGCAGTACCGTTCAGGCGACCCAAAGAAACCAACGGGTCGGGATCACTTCGGCCAAGCCTTCAGTTGGATTATGGCGGGGGGCGGAGTGAAACCCGGAAGCACATACGGAGAAACGGATGAATTCGGATGGAATATAACCAAGGACCCAGTCCACATTCACGATATGCAAGCAACGATTCTTCACCTTTGCGGAATTGACCACACTAAATTAACTTACCGCTATCAGGGGCGGCGCTTCCGCTTGTCCGATGTTCATGGACACATTAAAAAGGGAATAATCGCCTGAGGTGATCTTGACTTCCAAATAGGTGCACATAGGCTTTACACATGTATACCTACTAATGAAAAAACTTCTCCTAATTTTCATTTTCCCTTTCTTCGGATGGTCCAAGCCGTTAGATTTTAACCGAGATGTACGCCCCATCCTTTCCGATAAATGCTTTTCTTGTCATGGACCGGACGAACATGGACGTAAAGCAGATCTTCGCCTAGACATCGAAAAAGAAGCGAAACACGAAGACTTAATGGCGATTGTTGCCGGCAAACCCGATGAAAGTGAAATGATCTACCGGATTCATTCAGAGGAGGAGGAGGAACTCATGCCCCCACCTGAAATCGGGAAACCCCTGTCTCAGAGAGAAAAAGAAATTCTCGAGCAATGGATTAAAGAAGGAGCCATCTGGGCGGATCATTGGGCCTATGTGGATCCGGTCAAACATTCTCAACCTCAAGTAATTGACTCAAATTGGCCTACTCATTGGATCGACCAATTCACCTTCGCAGACATCAAGAAGAACCAGGTCAAACCGGCCCCCGATGCTGACCCCATCACTCTTGTCCGCCGTTTACATTTCGACCTAACTGGACTTCCACCCAAGTCACAAGAGGTTACAAATTTCGCCACCAACCCTTCCCCTCGAGCGTACGTATCTCAAATCGATGATCTCCTTGCCTCCCCTCATTTTGGTGAACGTATGACTGCGTATTGGTTGGATCTTGTTCGCTATGCAGACACCGTGGGGTACCACGGAGATCAACCCCATAACATTTCTCCCTACCGGGACTGGGTGATCAATGCATTCAATCAGAATATGCCGTTTGATCAGTTCACCCGTGAACAATTAGCGGGCGATCTTCTCCCCGACTCTACAACTCAACAAAAAGTCGCATCGGGGTATAATCGTCTACTGCAGACTACCCATGAAGGTGGCTTACAAATCAAGGAATATGATGCCATCTATGCCGCCGATCGGGTGCGTAATGTTTCCGAGGTTTGGATGGGGGCCACCGTTGGTTGTGCCCAATGTCACGATCATAAGTACGACCCCTACACCATCAAAGATAATTATGCCTTGGCTGCATTTTTTGCCGATATTGGGGATCGTGGATTCAATGGAAATTCCCTGCCCACCAAGCGCCCTCCAGAAATCATCATTCACAACCCCGAAAACCTAGCCAAAATTCAACACCTGCAAAAGGAGATGAATGCCCTGCTTCCCCCTGCAAACCAAAAGAAATTCCAGGAATTTCAGGACCGCAAGAACAGGCTCACCTCAACGCTGAAGAAAGCCAAAGATAAAGATAAGCAGGATCTGCAAAATAGACTGGGCAACTTGGATCAAGAAATTTCCAAACTCGCAGGTGAACAGGAACTGGCCAAATACCGAAAGATTCGTAGGGAAAAGGTCGAGATTGAGAAAATGGGTCGACCCACAATGATTTCTCAAGCCGTAAAACCCCGAACCATGCGTGTATTACCCAGAGGGAACTGGATGGATGAAAGCGGCCCCGTTGTCCTTCCCGCAGTGCCTGAGTTTCTCGGCCAAATCCAATCCAATAAAGATCGGCTTAATCGCCTGGACTTGGCCAACTGGCTAACCGATCCTAAAAATGGCAAAGGAAAGCTTAATGCCCGTGTGCTTGCAAACCGAATTTGGTATCTTCTATTTGGCAAAGGATTGGCACCTGATCTTACTGATTTTGGCGGACAAGGCACGCCCCCAGAACACCCCGAATTACTTGATAATCTTGCACTCTCACTGATTGACAAACAATGGAATATTAAAGCATTCATCAAGGATATCATGCTTAGCCGCACCTATCGCCAAGCCACGCTGCCTGGGGAAGGTTACCAAAGTTTCCAGGTTGCCCAACGACTGCCTGCAGAATTCATCCGGGATAATACTTTAGCTATTAGCGGTCTTTTAGTTCCCGCAATTGGTGGCCCCAGCGTGAAGCCCTTTCAGCCCGGTGGTTATTACCGGCACCTCAACTTCCCTCAAAGAAAATACACAGCTGACACCGGAGAAGCCCAGTGGCGCCGTGGACTTTATGTTCACTGGCAAAGGCAGTTTCTTCATCCCATGATGAAAGCCTTTGACGCACCCAGTCGTGAGGAATGCACCACCCAACGACCCCAGTCCAATACTCCATTGGCTGCACTGGTTTTACTGAACGACCCCACATTTCTGGAAGCAGCCAAGGCTTTTGCCGGAAAGATTGTAAAGCGCGGGGGGGACTCCTTTGGAAATCGTCTGGCCTTCGCATTTGAAGTAGCCCTGTCCCGCCCACCCGATTCTTTTGAAGAAAACACCCTGGCACAATTGATCGACGATCGTAACTCCGCTAGTGCGGAATCTTGGACACCACTTGCTCGTGCTATCCTCAATCTTGCCGAAACCAATTTAAGACGATGAATATTCCAATGAATCCGAACATGATTAACCGGAGGGCTTTCCTCGCCAGTTCCGGTTTAAGTCTGGGCAGTGCAGCACTTAATACCCTAATCGCCAAGGACGCAGGCCAACCCATGTACCTGCTCCCCAAAGCCAAGGCCAAGCGGGTCATTTTTCTATGCATGGCAGGCGGACCTTCTCACTTGGAAACCTTTGACTACAAACCTAAACTTGATGAGCTCAACGGAAAACCAATGCCCGAGTCCTTCACCAAAGGTCAACCAATTGCTCAATTACAGGGAAAAGAACTTAAAGTTCAGGGCCACTTGACCAAATTTAAAAAATACGGAAAAGGAGAACAGTACATTAGTGATTATCTTCCATGGACTGCGAAAATGGCCGACGACATTTCCATTATTCGTTCTATGGTTACTGAACAGATCAACCATGATCCTGCACATACATTCATGAATACCGGAAGCGTTATCAGTGGGCGCCCTTCCATGGGATCCTGGGTAAACTACGGCTTAGGAAGTGTGGCCGAGGATTTGCCCGGCTTTGTAGTTATGACCAGTGTGGGCGGACGTAATCCACAACCCATTGCCTCACGCCAATGGTCGGCAGGTTTTTTACCCAGCCGGTTTCAGGGAGTGGAATTTAATTCCACCGGGGATCCCGTACAATATGTGCGAAATCCCAAAGGAGTAAGTAGCGAGCACCAAAGGAAACTGATCAATGCAATTACCGCTATGGACCGCCATCGCAACCAGGCGATTAATGACCCCGAGACTGATACCCGCATTGCTGCCTATGAAATGGCTTTTAAAATGCAGACATCGGTCCCTGAGCTAATGGATGTATCCAAGGAACCACAGCATATACTCGATATGTATGGGGCGAAACCGGGTGACGGTTCTTATGCATCTAATTGCCTCCTTGCCCGTAAACTTGCCGAAAAAGGCGTTCGTTTTATTCATCTTTATCACCGTGGGTGGGATCACCATGGAGGATTAGAAAAGTACATGGATACCTGTTGTGGGCTTACCGATAAACCAACTTGGGCACTTATCCAGGATCTCAAACAACGGGGCATGCTCGATGATACCCTGGTAGTTTGGGGCGGAGAATTTGGCCGAACTCCTATGTTTCAGGGTAAAGGAGAAGCTGGTCGCGATCACCATATTAAAGGCTTTTCCATGTGGATGGCCGGGGGGGGAGTAAAGGGAGGGTTCGGATACGGAGAAACTGATGAACTTGGCTACCATGCAGTAAAGGATAAAGTCCATGTACACGACATGCACGCAACCATGCTACACCTACTTGGGATTAAGCATCAATTCTTTACAGTCAAGCACCAGGGACTAGACTGGAAACTCACCGGTGTAGATCATTCCCATGTGATCAAACCTCTCATTGCTTAAGCCCAATTTCAAGACCGATTCTAATTATTGCAATCCATTGAATATTCCAAATAATAGGATTATGTGGATCGATATTTTTAAATTTTGCATATCTCTCTTTTGGGCTGGTAGCATTGCTTTTGTTTGCCACGCGAAGGAGGCACCCATTCCTGAAGACCCCCAAGACCGATTGGGTCCCGGGCTCACCAGCTTTTTTGAGCGGGAAGGTTCACCGCCTGACTACAATGTCACACGCAATCATTTGCATGTGGGGTTCCGCTGGCAGCCGTATCCAAACCAACCCAAGAATTCTGAGGCCGACATCCAAAGGGAGCTTGGTAAAGTGGCGAGCTATGCAAGTTTTTGGTACATGTCACTGCACACCCTTCCACACAGAAAAAGTTTGGACTATAAGAATCATCCATCGAGCGATGCACTTGCCATTCGACATGCGGTAAAGCTTTGCAAGGAACGGGGTATCAAGACAGAGTTAGTACTATGGCAGGTCCCCTTATGGATGAACGGGGGTAAGACTTATCCTGACTTTAATAAAATGCCCCCCGACGACCAGGCGATTTACGACATGGTGAAAGCAACAGTGCAGTGGTTCGGTGAGGATGTGGATTACTATGCCATCTTTCACGAGGCCAATCACCCGAAGTATTGGGAAGGAACATGGGATGAATTAATGAAACTTTTTATTCTGCCCGCGGCACGGGCGATTCGAGACTACGAGAAAGAAACCGGTGATATCAAAGTCGTTTCCACTGCAGGATTATCGCCCTCTCGTGATTGTAAAAAATGGTATAATGTACAGTTGGAATCAGCTGAATTGATGGGATTGATTGATAACTTTGCTCTTAACCTCAGTGACTTTAACAACGGTTGGGGTGGAGGCATTCCAACCTGGGTAACCTCGGTGTGGAGCCAAATGGAATACATGGACAAGCGCCTCCATGAGGAAGGCTACTCTGATAAGGGAATCGTCGCGGCAGAAAGTTGGATTTGCTGGGATGGAAAACGAACAGTTCACGGACCGGAAGCAAGCGGGGATACAGTCGAATCAACCCTGCGTATTTTCGGTGAGTGTATCCAGCGTGGACTGAGCCTAACTAATCTGCCCTGGACGGATAACAACAGTGCCTGGACCATGGGCCTTACCAAACGCATTGACTACAACGGTCGACTGGCTCTTTTAGGGGAAAAACTAAATCCCAACTTCACCGGAGGACCGACGATTGCAACTCGCAAGTTAAACCTGGTGGGCAGTGATGAGAAATTCACCATAAAAAACGATTCTTCATCATTCGCTAATAATAAATTTGGTGCCCCTTATGCCGTGGCCGACGATCCCAATCATACGCATTATTACATTTGGCGTTGGTTTGCCCAACTGTCCGGAGGGCAAAACGAGTGCGTCCATCACGCCGTTGCTGGGGAGGAAGGGAATGATATTATACTTACCGGGGTAAAGGACAAAGACTTCATGCGGATGAGTTCCTACGATCGTACAGCCGATCGATTCATCGTGTTGGTGGCACAGCGTAAAGAGAAAAAGGATCCTTGTGAACTGACTATTTCCATTCCAGCATCCATCAAGAAAGGAGCCCGTTACAATCGGGACGAAAAATTTGTCGGCGAAGGATTCAAGGAAGGCGAAAAAGTTCGAGTGGTATGGACCACAGAAGATGTCGAACCCAAAACAGGCTATCGCAAGAACAAGATTTCCGGGGATACAAATGTGGTACAGGTTAGGGATGGAAAGCTAACTTTTAGTATTCCCGAATCCCGTCGCCTGACATCGATAGTTTTCGAATCAATACTGTAGGGAACAAATTTCGTTTTGACATATTTAGCTCAACCCTACAATCAAGTTGAGTTAATCACTTTACTTCTTTTTTTCCCATAGTTTATCTTTTAATGTTAGAAATATCCTCTCTAAATCCTTACTAATTAAATAATTTCATCTTCATGTCAGAATCTGAAAAATCTCCTTCCAAAAATCGACGCCGTAATTTCATTCAAAATTCGATAGTGGGGGCCTCCACTTTTGCTAGCCTAAGCGTTGCCTCCACCGCTCACGCCGCCGTAGAAAATACAGAGAAGGATTTTGAACCAGAAATAATCAATGAAATTGATGTTCTGGTGGTAGGTAGTGGATCTGCTGGCATTACCGCGGCCCTCCAAGCTGGTCGAGCAGGGGCTAAAACTCTACTGATCGAAAGAAGTTTTCAACTGGGTGGAACCACCACCACTGGAGGCGTCGCATACCCGGGTCTTTTTGATGCCTGGGGCAAACAGGTGATTGCCGGAATCGGCTGGGAATTAGTCAAGGAAAGTGTCGAATTGGACGGAGGGAAGTTTCCCGATTTCTCGAAAGTACCCCGTGCCCACCATCATAACCAGATACAACTAAACCAATTTATTTTCTCCCTCCTCGCAGAAGAAAAATGCCGGGAGTCCAATATTGATATCGCCTACTATGAATTTCCAACCCGCGTGATCAAAAGCAACGGCGGATGGCAGGTAGACTGCATGGGCTTTGGCACCAAACGGCGAGTATTGTGTAAACAAATCGTCGACTGTACCGGGGGAGCCGAGGTGGTGGGAATGCTTGGATTTGAAAGACTTCGCGAAAAGGAAAGGCAGCCTGGCTCCTACCTTTATCAAATGGGCAGTACTCATAACCCGGCCAGCAAACAACTCCACAGGCTATATGTGCATGGGGCCGACTCCACCAATTCGCGCACCGCCACCTTGGCCAACCTGACCGGAAGAAAATCAATTTTGGAAAAAGTCAGAAGAGATAAAAAACGCCTAATGCACTTACAACCAGAAACCGGATTTCGAGAAAGTTATCGAATTTTGGGTGAGACCTTGATCACGGTAAAAGATTATACTTCTGGTCGCCATTTTGAAGATGCAATATCCTATGCTTTTTATCCCGTTGACCTGCACACCCGCACGGGGGTAAGACCCAAGCCTTTAAAACGAGGGACCATACCCACGGTTCCCCTGCGTGCCCTGATCCCCAAAGGAAGTGAAAATATTATCGTTGCGGGAAGGTGTGTCAGCAGTGATCGTCTTGCCAACTCAGGTCTGCGGGTGCAGGCCGCCTGCATGGGAATGGGTCAGGCAGCTGGGGCCACTGCTGCTTTGGCAGCTCAATCAAGTTCAACCCCGCTACAAGTTCCCCTTTCCAAGATCCACGAACTGCTCCAAAAGCACGATGCTATTGTGCCAATGAAGGCATAGTCTTACTTGAAAAGACGGCAACTAGTCTCCCTTTTTAATGCCATCCTTTTTGGGGTGATGGCGGTAACAGGGGTTATTGCTTTTATCCAACCATTTTCCATTGAAATCATTGGACTTCATGCACTCACTGGGTTTCTCTTCATTGGGGTGGTCGTCGGCCATATTTTCAATAATTCCGTTGCCCTCAAAAAATACATTAAAAGTCCGGTAGTTCTTGCCGTAATAGGTACTACCGTAGCAACAACCGCACTCTTTTACTACCAGCCTACGCCCATTAAGAAAATACTGGGCCTAAGTGGTAATCTGGGACCCGCCCTTGATCTTTTCGAAATGGATGAAAAAGGGATGACCTATCGCTACACCCCGGACCCGGGATATAAAATGCTCGTCGACCTGAGAACGGGACCCGCATTCGATCTCAAAAATCCGCCCCGTCTGGCAGTGTGGCTGGAAAACCAGTCCTTGTATCACATTAAAACCCTTTATGTTTCTGATACACCCGACAACCGCGACCAGCTTCCCTACTGGGCATTCAAAGTAAAAGGTTGGGAAAAGGCACAGGAAGAAGCCAAGGCAAAAAACCTCAGCCTCGAGGACTCAGTTGATGCCGTATCTGAGGCAACGGCTAATGGCTCCTTCGACCCGGCTGATTATATTCTTCCCACAGAGCAAAACGCATCCATGCCCTACCGGGTTATGATTGAAGTTAATCAACCCAATGATCCATCCAGTAAATTAGAAGACCAGCCTTCCCTAGTCTATGAAGTGGAGGTGGACAATTATGATCCCTACACATTTCAACTCCTTGAACTCGTCGGATATCCGGCATTGGAAGAAAAGGAGGAGAAGGAGGAATGGTACCTCAGTTATGCGGATGAAAGTATCGAGTCTGCTTTTGAAATCGTTGATAGTGTTCTATTGCAAATTGATCGTTCGATTGAGAAATCATTTTTCAATAATCCCCCGACTCCCTGAGAATTTCATTCTTTTTCTAAAATTTAATTTTTTGTGTAAGAAAAAAATCCTCAAGACATAATGATAGTGTCAATGTACAGTTATGTCCG
>OCVR010001509.1_pt1 | contig 18510 bp, 26 predicted proteins | sample 1539091 | NCBI WGS metagenome assembly OCVR01 (sample SAMEA3355530, study PRJEB22509) | marine metagenome | biome: marine; feature: coastal ocean; material: water | place: USA | collected 2010-08-07 | depth 16 m | reverse complement strand
CCTTTATCTTCTTTTGTCAAGAAGTTTTCTATAAAGTATTTAGGTTTCCAACCTAGTCCTTTAATTTTTTCTGTGTTTGCACAAGTATATTCTCTTTCTCCGGGTGTATTTAGGCGAACAGCAGCCTCTGGTGCAAGGTCTTGGATACGGACAGGAACACCTGTACCAATATCTATTATACCATTTACTTTTGGCCTTGCTATTAATATATCAATAGCGTCTAATACATCTTGTAAATGCACAAAATCTCTATAATGCCTAGTGGCATATTCTAATGTATCATTGCGTAGTCTTTGAAAGAACATATTCTTTCTAGGACAAACATCTGCATACACTGTATGAAAACGCATACCTAGTGTATCCGGATAACGTGATGCAAGTTCTTCTAAACAATACTTAGAAGCTGCATAAGGGTTTAGATCGGGCTCGTAGGCGCTACTAGAGCTTGCATACAGTATGCGTGTGTCAGGGTAAGCATTAAACAAGCGTCTGCTTGCTTCAATGTTGTTTAGCCAATAACTAGCAGGGTCTTTGATGCTTTCACGTACACCGCTTTTACCTGCTAAATGTATTACTAAATCAATTGTAGATTCTTTTGGAAATTGACAATACATTAAGTCTTGTTCTACACCGTCAGCAATATCAATTGTATGTACATTGTGTCCATGCTTTACTGTTAGACGCTTTAGTAATTCACTTCCTATAAAGCCACTTGACCCTGTTAATAAAATATTCATTTGCTATTCACCACACTTTCTCGTAAATTAGATGATGAAAATCTGTGATCTCTATTGTTAAAAAATAATTCAATATCTCGACGTCTACAAATATCCTTACCTGTAAACTCCTTATCTCTATATTCTTCTCCTAGTATGCGTACATTAATAGTATACAGTTCTAAAATGTCTTCTAGATCTTGTTCTGTACCGTAAGGAATGATTTCATCTACATAACTTACAGCCTTTAATTGCGTATAACGTTCTACAACAGTTTGTATAGGTGCGTTCTTTTCAGGTCTATCTGAACTTGGGTCAACTTGTAATCCGCATATAAGATAATCGCATTGTTCTTTTGCTTCACGTAACATTTGTACATGACCTGCGTGTAACAAGTCAAATGCACTACATGTAAATCCTACCTTCATAAGTCTGCCTCGGTTGTAAATACGCATATCGCTTGTTGACCAGATTTAAAATATCCATTTCCTTTACCAACATCTACTGAAAGAGCTTCTCTTGCTAGAAAACAATTCTCCATTGTATCAGCAACAGTTACTTTTTCGACGTATGGTATGGTGTCATAGAAATATATAAAAACTAAAACCCACATTGTTATCTTCCTTTATATTGGCTGGATCGATAGGATTCGAACCTATACTCTGCGCTACCAAAAAGCGATGCATTACCGTTATGCTACGATCCAATTCTGGTGTCCCCTGCAGGATTCGAACCTGCGACCTACGGATTAGAAATCCGTTGTTCTATCCAGCTGAACTAAGGAGACTAAACTTCATTCATGGCCTTTTCAATCACACGATATGGGATCATGCAAAACCATATGTATATTGGCCAGAAAATTAAATTGTATATGATAATATCTATCATCGTTGAAAGTCCAAAACATAACGCTTGCCACCTGAATGGAAACGAATGGTTGAGTGCGAATAAACTTCTACAGTTTCTTGTTGGTTTCGAACAACCTCTTTACATTGTTCTACGTATTCATAACCAATAATTTCACTGGAGTTACGGTCTCTAGAACCTTTGTCTGCACCAATAATACCACCCATTACTGCACCAGCTGCAGCGCCTCCGTCGTCACCTGTAACACCCTTACCAAGTACTCCACCAATAATCATACCTAGTAATGCACCACCTGCAGCATCACCTTCTTTACGAACATTGCCGTATACTGGTTTCTTAATATCAGCACACTTGTAGGTTGTAACTGGTGTGTATCGTGTAATTGTTTTAGTATGATCAAAGATCTTAACGTTCTTAACAACTTCGTTTGCCGATGCTGTTGTAGATGCAGCGATTAGAGCTGCTGTTAGTAATAGATTTTTCATTTGTATCTCTCTATAATTTTCATGCCGGAAAGATCTTCCTCTTTCCATCCCATGTGTTTTGCATAGCCATCAACAATATGATCTATATGTACCATATCACGGTTCCATAATCTACGAGCAATAGCCCAGTCTTTCATATCTTCATAAACCATCTTTTCTAGTTGGCTCATATCTGATTTATCGTTGACGCTTTTCATTAAACCTGTTCTCACTTTACTCTACTAAATCCATTCTATACCATGTCGTATAGAATGTCAACATATTTTTCCACTAAACCGAAACTATTTTTCTTAGCTTCTTTTTCCCACCACCGCTCTCCGTAGATTGGCATGTGTTCTCGTATCTTCTGAGTTAATGACTGAGTCATAAATTGCTTAACATGTATCATCTCATGTGAGATGGTATTATAAATTTCAGTAATATTTCTATCACCTTTGTATACTATAATATAGTATTCGTCTTTGAATTCAACTTCGTAACATAATCCCAATGCACCATTTCGCAAAGGAGTATCAGTAGCTTCGATGGTTATAATATCTGGGTAAACACTTAGTTCATCACAACAGAAGTTTACAAACTTTGAAGCTAGAGTATTTTCTAGACCTAAAATCTCAAGTTTCATTCTCGTCTCTATTTATAGAAAGCTGATCGATTTTATCTTCGATACGATCGAGCTGATACATGAGCACCGTTAACTGTTCACTATATGTTAATTCTTTCTGATCTATACTTGGAAACGGAGATGTGTAATCCACAAATGTTTCATATTCTAATAGTTCTTCTTCGGCTGGTGTCTTCTTAAACATTCCAAACATATTAATTTATTCCCTCTAAGTCACTCTCAAATTGTAATTGAGGTGTAGTTTTAGTCCAAAACTTTAATTCTGCTTGAGCTGATCGGATTTCCTTGGTTAGTTCCCTTACCATTTCATCTGTAAGCCCCATAATATTAGTACGTAACAAACGATCTATATCATTATCGAGAGCTGTAGTATTCTCAAGGATTTGATTACCTACATCTTTCTTCTTACGATTTTTAAATACGATCTTATCGTCAAGTACTGATTGAATAAATTCCATCTTAACATTCAACCAACGTACGGCTTCATTAGCTTCTTCTTTACGCTTTTCAATCCGTTGTTGTAATACACCAAGACGGTAATCGACAAAATCTTTAATAAGCTGACGCTCATCATCGTATTCACGAAGCTTTCCATCCTGATCAATCACTGTTAGATTTTCAGTAAGTGGTTTACTCAACTTAAATTTAGAAATGATTTTAGTATCATTCCAGTTAGCTGATGTGTTTTGCTTTAATTTGATCTCAAAGTTAAAACCATCTTTGTCACATTGATCTTCATATGATACGATATCACCTTCGTCTTCAAGCTTATCAAGGATCTTGACATAGCTTTCACGATCAAATCCGTATGGAACTTCAGTGATCATCATCTGAGTTTTTGTTTTCTTATGGTATTTACCATAAACAATGTGACGACCCTCGACAGAATCATAGTCGACTCTGCCAATAAAGTCTGGGAAGGACACTGGAAGCCTCTTGGTTATATTACCACTCAACAAGTACTCACGAACTGAAGCAGAGAGGTCGTTTACAGCCCTTGGAAGTATGTTTGTAGCAAAACCAGTGGCAATACCCTTAGTTCCGTTAGCTAGTACTAAAGGAATAACAGGAAGATAGAATGAGGGAGGTTCATGTTCTGGATCTTCGTGAGCAGGGGCGAGATCAACATCACTGATATACTTATCAAAGTTATCGTGGAGGCGCGTATAGACATAACGAGCTGCACCTGCATCTTGTACTAAACGAGTACCAAAAGATCCTCGTCCTTCCACTAGGCAGACGTTGTTATTCCATGTCGCGGCCATCAGTTGTCCCGCCCCTGCGGCTGATGCTTCTCCGTGGTTATATCCATAGTCTGAAATAATCCCAGCAACAGCAGAAACTTTCTTAAAGTCTCGTTTGGAGTTGAGAATAGAGCTATAAAGATAAAACCGCTGAACTGGTTTTAAACCATCAATCATATTAGGGATTGCACGGCTCTCAACGGTATACATCGCAAAAGATAACCATTCATTTTTGGCTACATGCGAGATAGGATACTCGTTGGGATCAGTTGTAAATTGGAGAAGACTCATACCTATTCCTTATTAGTTTATAGTACTATACTATCACAGTTTTAAACAAATGTCAACAGTTAATTTCAACTTTATTGAAAATATTTATCAAGCATATCTAAAACATCTTGGTATTTTGCCATCTCAAGGATCTCACCTTCGATAGCTTCAAATACGTCGGCATGCTCGCCGATACCCGCAGAGTTATTTAGATATACTTCAACATTCATTCGATGTTTATCAATGTGTCCTTTAGCATGTGAGCGCATCGCATGAATCATAAAATCTTGATCTAGTGCCATTATAATATCTCCTTATGACATTTCTTATGTGGTATCATACCATCATATATTCTTTACGTAATGCTGAGTCCTTACCAAACATCATTTGGAAAATACTTGCATCGTCGACTGTTACAGTATCGTACACTGGTTGGTTGATAATTTTATCATATTCATCTTGTTCTAATGAACCCAAGCCTTTAATATATCGATGCTTCCAACCTGCTTCTTTTGATTTGAAGTCATTAGCATCTTCATACGTATAGAACCACTTAACATCTTTTCCTTTAGATGAAATCATGATTGGTGTACGAGTAATTTTAACTTTCTTTTCAAGCAATAGGCGTGGCCAGAATTTGTAGAAGAAAGCAATAAGTAAAGGACTGATGTGTCCAATACCATCGTGGTCAGCATCAGTTAATGTTGCAATATGCTCATATGTCATATCTTCAACACTATCAGGATTAGTGATATCTAATCCAAGAACTGATACTAATTCTGATAGTTCTTTATTCTTAAGAACATCAGCTGGTTTCATATCCCATGTGTTCATGATAACACCACGTAATGGGTATGCACCAACCTTATTGGGATCACGTACCTTCAGCAGGAATCCCATAGCTGAGTCACCCTCTACAATTTTAAGAGTGGCATCATCACGGTTAGCTGAGATATGTTTAGCAACTTTAACCTTGCGTAATTTCTTTTGAGCCATCGTAGCAGCACGTTTGTCTGCAGCAATCTTCTTAGCCAATTGAGCTTCGATGATTGGATCAATAATAGATGGTGTGTTCATAATTTTACGAGCAAAGAAATCTGCTTCACGAACACCAGATGCAATAGCATGTTCTTTTACATTACCGGTTGGATTCGTTAAACGTTCTTTCGTCTGTGAATCAAATTTTGGATTTGTAAAGTTCTTAGCAAACATAACAAACGTAAGACCAGATTTAATAGTCGACTTAACAACTTCAATCTTATGTTTACGTTTAATCATTGTAACTAATTCATCTACAATACCATTCACGATAAAGTCGACATACGTACCACCTTGTCGTGTATTCACACCATTAACAAAAGAGTTTGTACGAAAACCATCTTCTGATGTTGAGAAGAAAAATGATAGATCTTCTGTTTTCTCGATGATTGCATCTTCGCCAAATAACTCAGCATACTTTTTAAGATTGTTTACCTTAATACGACGCTTATTAAAAGAGAATGCAATTTCAGGGAAAGCCATTTGAAGACTCATTAGTCGATCTTCGATAAGAGAGATCGTATCAAATTGTCCTAAGCTTTCACACTCAAACATTGAGAAATCAGGAACGAACCAAACTTCAGTACCGTTACCATCTCTTGGAGTAGTTTTCTCATTAATAGTTTCAGCACCATTTTTACATTCAACGGTAAGTAATTTTCCGTTACACCAAGTCTTACCTACGAATTTTGCTGATAAGAAGTTTGTAGCGGCGGAACCAACACCGTTTGTACCAATTGTTACACGCTCATCATCAAAGGATGTACCCGCATTAACACGAGTCCATGCAGCAGTTGCTCTCGCAATCTTGCTATCCGTTGTTTCATCATAAACGAGTTCTTGTGGAATACCACGACCGTTATCAGTGATAGTAACTTTATCTTTATCGACTGAAACATTAATCTTATTCGCATATTTAAAGTTTGTACGAATAGCTTCATCGATAGAGTTATCAAGAATTTCATCAATCATTTTTGATAAAGCAGGAACGTACTCAGCCGTTTTCCACTCACCAACAATGAATCGTTCAATCGGCTCTTTAGCAGATGAACCCATATACATACCAATACGTTCTCTGACGTGTTGGCGTGCTGTTAAAATTTTAAAGTCTTCACTCATATTTTTGGTTCCATAGTTTGTTCATTATGTATACTACCACACTTTTCAGCAAATGTCAACAGTTATTTTTGCGTATAGCGTCTTAATTTGTCAAGATCGCCAGACCAGTCATCACAAGGATCGTCTACTGTATGGTCTTCTTGCATCTTTTACCTCTCGGTTGTTGCTTGATATTTATAAATACTATCATACATCAAACATAATGTCAATAGGAAATATGAAATGATTACAAATTATTTGTCTCCAGTAAGCTTTAAAGTGGCTATAGATCGTATACCAAATGTAGAATTCTTTACTCAGAGGGTAGCAATTCCGAATGTTAGTATGCAAGGTGCGACTCAAGCATCTCCTCTATATAATCTATATAACGTTCCAGATCGCATAGAATTCTCTGAACTTGATCTAAGTTTTATTGTAGACGAGAACATGGAAAATTATAATGAGATCTTTTCGTGGATGAAAGGTCTAGCTAATCCAACAGATCTAACAAAAAGAAATTTAGAAAATACCAAACATGGTCAAGTTTCTGATATATCTGTTATAATAGAGAATAGCAATAGAAATGGTAATATCGAATTTACATTCACAGATTGCTTTCCTTTATCATTATCTCCTGTTCAGTTAGATGTCACTGGAACTGACATTATTTATCCTGAATGCAACGTTATATTTAGATATAATTTGATGGACTTCAAAAAAATTAGTTGACATTTGCTGCAAACTGTGTTATAATTGTAAGGTTAAGCAAATTCAAATAAGGATACATTATGAGCACTGATGACATAAGTGAGGTTTGGGCTGTCGACTGTAAGATAGATGAGACTAACCTTGCTGGCGAATCTAAAAGGATTCCAGAACTACACTCCAAATATTATTCCATGTATTATAAAGAAGCACTTCGTGTGAAGAAGCTGAAGTATGATTACAAAGAACTTGAGCTTGCCAAACGTGAGTACTATGATGGATCTATGGCTGAAGAAGATCTTCGTGATAGAGGGTGGAAACCTTTTCTCAAGAAAGTGATTCGTCAGGATATGGATAAGTTTGTACAAGCTGACAAGGATATTATTGCTATGAGTCTAAAGATGGATTATCATGCCACTCGTGCAAATTTCCTTGAAGATATTATTAAGACTATTCATAGTAGAAACTTTGTAGTGAAGAACATGATCGATATCCTGAAATTCCAACATGGCGAATACTAATAAATAGTAGTATATAATAGATTATGAATAGGTGATAAAATGCCAGACGTATTAAATGTAGAACAAAAGAATGCAGTACACTTGTTAGTAACAGGTGACTCTGGTGTTCGCATGGAATTATCTGAATATTTTTCATTCAAGCCTTCTGGCTATCAATTCTCACCAGCATATAAGAATAGAGTTTGGGATGGTACAATTCGTTTGTATCAACCGATGCGTCCTGTTCTATATGTTGGCTTATTCCCAAGACTTAGAAAATTCTGTGAAGAACGTGGTTATGAGTTGAATGCTCCTGATCATTTAATGAATGGTGAAAAAGTTCCAGATGATTATGGATATGAGATTGCAAAAGAGGTCGGATGTAAATTCGAACCACGCGATTATCAAAATCAATATATCGTAGATGCTGTTCGCGATAGTCGTTCTTTATCATTATCACCTACATCTTCTGGTAAATCATTAATCATCTATTTACTTACTCAACATTACTTACGAGCATATGAACATCGTACTTTAATCATTGTTCCTACAATTGGTTTGGTACATCAGATGGCTGGTGATTTTGAAGACTATGGTTGTGATCCATCTATGATTTATAAAATTCAAGGTGGAGTCGACAAGAATACAAATGCTCCTATTGTTATTAGTACATGGCAATCTCTCGTTAAATTACAGAAGGATTGGTTTGGTCAGTTTGGTGTGGTACTTGGAGATGAAGCTCATAACTTCCAAGCTAAATCACTTCAAAAGATTATGGAAGGTTTAGATCAATGTTACTACAGACATGGATTTACCGGTACATTAAAATCAGAAGAAAGTAAAACACATCGTCTAGTATTAGAAGGATGTTTTGGATCTGTTCGTAAACACGTTACTACCAAGGATCTTATGGATGCTGGTACTGTTGCAGATTTTAATGTAAAAGCAATCGTATTATCTCACGAACAAGAACAACGTAAAAGTTTCCTCAAAGCGTTTAAACAAATCAAAGAAGGAAGTAAGCGTTATCCTGCTGAAAGAGAATTCCTTGTAAACAATCACAAAAGAAACATATTCATAAGAAATCTATTATGGTCTCTAGAAGGACAGAATAATTTGGTCTTGTTTGATTTGGTTGAGAAACATGGTAAGATCCTTGAGCCAATGCTTCGTAAAGATGATCGTCAGTTGCACTTTATATATGGCGCCACCAAAGGTGACGAGCGCGAGCGCATCAGACATCTAATTGAAAATGATCCTATCAAACAACATGACATCCTTGCATCATATGGTGTATTCTCGACTGGTGTGAACCTTAAGAAACTTGATAATGTGATCTTTGCATCTGGATCTAAATCTGAGATTAAAGTATTGCAATCAATTGGTCGTACCCTTAGAAAGGGTAACGACGCCGATAAGGCGACACTTTATGATATTACAGATGATTTGTCTTCTGGATCCTTCACGAACTACACTCTACAGCATTTCCGTAAACGGATAGAAATATATGGACGGGAACAATTTGCCTTTAGAGTTTATACAGTATCTATATAGAAACCTTAGTATTGTTTAAAGGGCATAACCCTATTATACCAGGCCTGGAAAGAATGTCAACCTTTTTTTTCACAAATACTAAAAATAATTTATTTTCATAAAAGGGTTGACATTACCCTATACTTATGATATATTGGTATCAAATCAAATACAACTAGGAGAAATTAATGGCTAAGCGTAAGACACGTAACTACGTAAACAACGCCGATCTCTTCGAAGCTTTAGTTAACTACAAGACGATGGTTAGAGAAGCGGAGGATGCAGGCGAAGAAAAACCAAGAGTTCCAGATTACATAGGGCATTGTATATTTCAGATCGCTACTAGGTTGGCTACAAAGCCAAACTTCAGTGGATATTCTTATAAAGAAGATATGATCTCAGATGGTATTGAAAACTGTCTACTATATATTAATAACTTTAATCCAGAAAAATCACAGAATCCATTTGCATACTTTACTCAAATTATCTGGTATGCATTTTTACGTCGTATTCAAAAAGAAAAGAAACAAATGTATATTCGATTTAAATCATCTCAAGCAATGGTTGCTGCAGGTGAAACGTATACAGGCGAAGATATATCCTTGAACCTTACGACAGGTCAAGATTACATGAGCGACTTCATTAATGATTATGAAGATAAACTTGCTCGAGACAAGGCTAAAAAGAAATCTTAGTTATGAACTTAAAAAAATGGTGGCGTATCTGGGCTAAAAGCCTAGGTGAAAAAGTTGGTGAAACGGACGAGCAAGCTGATGTAGTTGCAGTTATCAGAACATTCTGGTGGATGGTACACATTGCAACTTGCTTCGCGATTATTATACACAATACAGTAAAATTAGGATGGTGGGGATGAAAATTGCAGTAATTACTGATATGCACATCGGAGTACGTGGTGACTCAAAGGTGTTTGCAGATCATCAAGAAAAGTTCTTTAAGGAAGTATTCTTTAAGTATATTGACGATAACGATATTAAAGTAATTTTTGATCTCGGTGACACATTCGATCGTCGCAAGTTTATTAACTATGTAACATTGAAGCGTGGCAAAGAATATTTCTTTGATCAAATTGCTTCCCGTGGTATTGAGTATCATGCTCTTGTTGGAAATCACTGTACATATTATACGAATACGAATGAAGTAAACTCTATGAATTTGCTTCTACGTGAGTATGATAACTTTAATATTTACGAAAGTGAGCCAAAAGAGTTGACATTTGGTTCATGTCGTGTTATGATGTTACCGTGGATATCGAAAGATAACGCCCAAATCTGTCTTGATGCTATTAAGAAATCAACAGCACATGTACTTGCAGGTCATTTAGAGCTTCAAGGATTTGAAATGATGAAAGGTCAACTTTGTACACACGGTACAGATAAAGATCTATTCACGCATTTTGAGCAGGTATGGTCAGGTCACTTCCATCATCCATCTGAGTATAGTAATATAAGGTACCTTGGTGCTCCGTATGAAATGACTTGGACTGATTATGATGGTGTTCGTGGTTTCCATGTATTCGATACAGAAACACGTGAGCTTGAAAGAGTTCGCAACCCGTTTAGAGTATTCTATAAAATTGAATATGACGATGCTGATATGACTATTGAAGATATTGCTCGTCTAGATACGAGTCAACTTGAAGATACATATATTAAAGTGATTGTAAAAAATCGTTCTAATCCGTATCTATATGACTTGTTTATTAATAAGCTAACTGATTCAGGTGCAGCTGACGTTAAATCAATTGAAGATGCATTGAATATTGAAGGTGAAGGTGTTGATGCTATTCTTGATGAAGCTCAAGATACTAAAGACATTCTTTATGGTTATATCGAATCAATGGAAACTAAAGTAAACAAATCCAACATAAGGACGGTTGTTGATGAACTATATAATGAGGCATCTGCTATAGCATGAAAATATTATTTAAACAGCTTAAATATAAAAACATATTATCAACAGGGAATAGCTTTACAGTTATTCCTTTAAATGATAAACCAAGCACACTTATTAGTGGCTCCAATGGTGCAGGTAAATCAACATTACTTGACGCCATCACATTTGCTTTATATGGCAAGCCGTTTCGTAAGATTAATAAAGGACAATTGATTAACTCTATCAATCAAAAAGATTTGGTTGTTGAAGTTACATTCCAAATTGGTCCAAACAACTATCAAATTCGTCGTGGTATTAAACCAAACTTTCTTGAGATATGGAAGAATGGTACACTTGTAAATCAAGATGCTGCTAGCCGCGACTATCAAACATATCTCGAAAAGAACATTTTAAACTTAAACTATAAATCCTTTAATCAGATTGTGGTGTTAGGTAGTGCTACATACGTTCCATTTATGGAGTTACCAGCACATGCTAGACGCGAAATAATTGAAGACCTATTAGATATTCAAGTATTTAGTACTATGAATAATCTTCTAAAAGAAAAGGTTTCAAATAATAAAGTTGATATTAATGATAATAATTATCAAAAAGATTTGATAGAATCGAAACTCGACTCCGCTAAAGACCACAACGCATCTATTCGTAAGATAAGAGAGGATGAAGTTGAAAAAGTCAAGGAGAAAATGAGTGAACATATTGCAAAGGTTGAAAGCGAAAACGAGAAGATCGACAAACTCCAAACCCAAATCGAAGATCTTGTTAAGACAATCCAGGATAAAGAAAGCGTTAAGAAGAAAAATCAAAAGGCAATCACGTTAATACAGCAAATGCAAATGCATATGAACTCTTATATGAAAGAGTTGGCATTCTATCATGATAACGACAACTGTCCTACATGTAAGCAGGGTATTGATCATGGATTTAAAGAGAATGTTGTAAGTGATAAAGGTAAAAAAGTAGCAGAGCTTGAAGCTGGTATTGAAGAATGCCAGTCAAAAGCTGAAGAGTACACTACACGATTAAATGAGATCTCTGATACTGAAACTGAAATCTCGTCAGTTAATCTTCAAATTGGTGATCATCGTGCTACAATTAAAGTTTCAAAGAATGCTCTAATATCTTATAAGAAAGAATTAGATAGGGCAGAAGAGCAAGTTGAAGCAGTTGATATGAGTAAGCTTAATGAACTAAGCGATAGTCTTACTGTAATCAATGAAGAACAAACTGATTTGTTTAGCCATAAAGAAGTACTGAGCGTTGTATCTCAGATGCTTAAAGATGGTGGTATCAAATCAAAAATCATTCGTCAGTATGTTCCCATTATGAACAAATTGATTAATAAGTACCTATCAGCATTCGATCTGTTTGTTGATTTTCAAATTGACGAGAACTTCAATGAAGTAATTAAATCTCGTTTCCGTGATACATTCTCATATGCTTCTTTCTCTGAAGGTGAAAAACTTCGTATCACATTAAGTATCATGCTAGCGTGGCGTACTGTAGCTAAAATGCGCAATTCAGTATCTACTAATCTGCTGGTACTTGACGAAACACTTGACGGTGCAATGGACGGTTCAGGTGTTGAAAACTTAATTGAAACTCTACACTCTGTAAATACAGACGATAACATCTTTGTTATCTCACACCGTGGTGATCAGTTTGGTGACAAGTTTGAGTCACATCTGAAATTTACTAAGGTAAAGAATTACAGTGAACTTGCAGCTTAGGAGAATAAATGCAACATTCAATAGAAGATCTAATAAAAAGAATAAACGCAATGAAAGAAAAAGCAATAATGTTACACCGTGTACGTAACGAGTTTGCTGAAATATCTTATAAGGAATACGACAAAGCAGCATGTCAGAACCTTTTAGATGATATACAGACACTGGCAGCTGGCATAGCTAACGACAAGCAAGGTACTGATATTATCACTGAAATGGATTCTTGGAAAGAAAAAGGTTGACATTCAACTCGTCCTGTGTTATTATACTACTATATTATGAAAAAGGGTAAACATGTCTAAATTCTATACCAACGTCAGTCGCTATGGCAACAACATCTTGTGGCGCGGCTATGACGAAAATGGCAAACAGTTTATGAAGAAAGTTAAGTTTCAGCCTACACTGTACATCGGTGTTCAGGAAGAAACTGGCTTCAAAGCATTAACCAATGGCCGTAACATGAAGCCCAGCCTTCAGGACAGCATGTCGAAAGCCAAAGACTGGATTGAAGAGAAGAAAGATGTGCACGGCATGCAAATTGCTGGCTCTACAAATTACATAGCTCAGTTCATTCAGAAAGAATATCCAAACGACATCAAGTTTGATACATCAAAGATTAATATCGTATCATTTGATATTGAGGTTGATATTAGTAATGGCTATCCTAATATGACTACAGCAGAGCAAGAAATCACATCGATAGCATACAAATCTTCTAAGTCTAATACATACCATCTACTTGGTCGTAAAGACTTTAACAAGTATGATACGTTGCTTGATATCGATCCTGATGATATTCACTTCCTTAAATTTGAATCCGAAGCAGAACTTCTTCGTAGATTTAAACATATTTGGCAGATGGATTATCCTGATATCGTTACTGGCTGGAACGTCGAGTACTTTGATATTCAGTATCTACTTACACGTATGAAGAATATATTTGGCGAAGAGTGGGTCAAAGATCTATCTCCTTGGCGTAATATTAATCAAACAGGCCGAGAATTCTATGGTAAGATGCAACATACATATAAAATTGATGGTATATCTATCGTCGATTATATGGATTGCTTTAAGAAGTTTGGCTATAAGTATGGCCCACAAGAAAGCTACAAGCTCGATCATATTGCTCACGTAATTCTTGGTGAGAAGAAACTTGATTACTCTGAGTATGGCGATCTTACAACATTGTATGAGAAAAATCCACAACTATATCTAGACTATAACTTAAAAGATACGTGGCTAATTCAACGCTTTGAAGATGAAACTGGTCTACTTGCTCTGGTTATGACTGTTGCTTATGGCGGCGGTGTTAACTACCATGATGCATTTGGTACAGTTGGTATCTGGGAAACTACACTCTATCGCCGATTGCTTGGTGAAGGTCGAGTCCCTCCTGTTAAAGGTGGTCCTGGCCAACGAGCTGGTGAGCTTGTAGGTGGTTATGTTAAAGATCCTAAAGTTGGCATGCATCCTTGGGTTGTATCCTTCGATCTAAACTCTCTATATCCACACTTAATGTTGCAATACAACATGTCACCAGAAACTTATCTAGAAGATGAACGTGATTACGTATCTCAAGATATGGTACTTAACGGCGAATATACAAATAACGATAAGTCTGTATCAGTAGCTGCTAACGGTGCAAAGTTTACAAACGAGTTTAAAGGTGTTATTCCATCAATCATTGATGAATACTACGGTAATCGTTCTGTAATTAAGAAAAAGATGCTTGGTGTCGAACAACAGCTTGAGAATGCAACTGATCCAAGAGAGAAAGATCGTCTAAAGCGAGAAGTAACTCAGCTTCATAACTCTCAAATGGCTATTAAAATTAGTATGAACTCGCTCTACGGTGCAATGGCAAACATCTACTTCTTGTACTATATTAACGACATGGCTGAAGCAATTACAACATCAGGTCAATTGTCTATTCGATATGCACAAAACTCTGTAAACACATATCTTAATAAGATACTCAAAACAAACGACAAAGACTATATCGTATATATCGATACCGATTCAATCTACGTCGACTTTGGTCCTCTCATCAAAGCATCATTCGGTACTACAGATATCGAACGTAGCAAAGGCGAAGAGTTCCTTGATAAAGTTTGTTCTACTAAAATCGAAGAAGTAATTGAGAATGGATATATTGAGCTTGCATCTAAGATGGGTTCTTATCGTCAAGCGATGGTAATGAAACGAGAAAAGATTACTGATAAATCTGTATTCATTGCTAAGAAACGTTATATTATGAATACCCTTAACTCTGAAGGTGTACATTATGAAACACCTAAGATCAGTGTTACAGGTCTTGAGTCAGTACGTTCATCAACACCAGAGGTATGTCGTGATAAACTTCGTGCAGCATTTAAAGTTCTTATGAACGAAGATGAAAAAGCAATGCAAGACTTTATTGAAAACTTCCGTCAAGAATTCTATAAGCTTCCACCCGAAGATATCGGTAAGAATTCTGGTACAGACAATATCGATAAATATCGTGACAAGGTAAATCTATATAAGAAAGGCTGCCCAATGCATGTTCGTGGTTGTATTCTATACAATCATTATCTAGCTGAGAAAGGTCTCAACCGTAAGTTTACTTCAATCACCGGCGGCGACAAAGTAAAGTTTTGCTATCTGAAAACCCCTAACACTATCAAGGAAAACATTATTTCGTTTCCAGGCGTACTTCCAAAAGAACTCGGTGTACACGAATACATTGATTACGAAAAACAATTTGAGAAAGTATTCTTGGCTCCCCTAGAAGCAATCCTAGAAGCTGTCAATTGGTCTGCTGTTAAAATTGCAACCCTTGATGATTTCTTTGTATAAGGAGAAAATTATGACAGAAGATTTCACTAAAAGATTAGAGTGGCTTAAAACCTCTCACCAACGACAACATGCAATAGTAGAAGCACTTGAAGGCGAAAAAGCACCAGAGAGTAATATTATTCAAGCTAAGAAACAGAAACTATTAATTAAAGACCAAATAGCAGAACTAGAAATGCGTATGCAAGGAGAACACTATGAGCGATAACTGGGTAAACGATATGGAAGATATGCACCACAAGTTTGGTGTACATGAATGGTTTGAAGCCAACAAAGATAATAAAGATCTTATGCGAAAGTATTTGATGTTTCGTATGCTGATGGTAAATGAAGAAGTACAAGAAACTATGCAAGCTATTAATAACTCAGATGCTGAAGAAGTAGTTGATGGTTTGATTGATATGTGTGTCTTTGCTATTGGTACACTTGATGTTATGGGTGTTAACGCTAACGAAGCATGGGACAAAGTCTATAATGCTAATATGGCTAAATCACCTGGCGTTAAACCTGGCCGTCCTAACAGATTTGGATTACCAGATTTGTTGAAGCCTAGTGGATGGGAAGCACCATCACATGACGGCAATCATGGTGATTTAGAAAAAGCTTTGTAAAATAATTAAATTATTTTCAACTGTTACCGGTAACAATGATAAAGGTGGGATCCTCCAGACATAAATAATATTTTATAGAGGAGGTCCCACCATGTGCTCACCAGCAGTACGTAAAGAAGCCAACCGTTTGAATTGGATGGTAAAAGGTCAACTAATTACTAAATCAGAATCCGACACTGTAGTTGAATACTTGTATGATAGTTATTTTAAAAGATTGTGGAATAACCACGAAAGATCCCAATATGCTTTAGAAGGCTTTGAAGAAGCATATAAAAAACGAGAACTGGAAGTACTCAATGAAGAGTTAGAATACGTTGCAATCCGTAGTATGGATTAGCAACTTTTTTTTATTTTAGGGGTTGACATTCGTTTCTGAATAGTTTATACTAATATTATGAAAGGAAACAAAATGAAAAAACTCTTTACACAAACCGAAATCGCTAAATGGTTTATCGAAACACAAGAGCAAGATCTTCACTACATTGATGAGATCATGGTCATTAGACGTTTCCTAGAAGAAACCGAGCATCAGCAAAATCTATCTACTTCTCGTGAGTTTATAGAGGGCATTCTCGACATTATCTTCGAAATTAAGCAAAAAACTTGAAATTAAATGAAAAAAGGGGTTGACAAACCCCTTTTAATAGTGTATATTAATAGTATAAAGTAAATTAAAGGAAACAACATGACAAATATCAAAGCAGACGTATTGGCTTCATTCCAAAAAGCAACTAAAGACGAATTCAATCGTCGTCCTGGTGTTGGTTCAACAACCTTTTGGAATTTTGTTGAGTCTGATATGTACATGGATCTTTCAGATTTCTACAAATCAACTTACATCGACGAGTGCTTCGAGCATCTTGCATCTGAGTTTGACCTAGATGTTGCTTGGGATCGCTTACAAGTTTTAAAAACTGAATACTTAGGAATGGGAGCTTAATCATGCAGATTAAAGGCGCAATGACTGTTTTGAAAAAACAAATGGAATTTCTTGGAATGAGCTTCGAAGAGCTTATTGCATTTATCGAACGTGCACCTCTTGCACATAACGACACTACAAGGCAAGCCTTTGAAGTGTTTACGACGGAGATGCGACGTGGACTTAGATCTTAAATTTACAACAGCAGGAGCTTACATGAGTAAAGAATATTTTGAATTTCAAGGTACTGTTTATGATGTTACGTTTAAAGAGTCTGAAACAGTTCGGCACGGCGGTCCTTTTGATCGCGGCAGTGCTGATAGTTATTATGGCCGTGGGGCTCGTCCTCACTATTACACTGGCGATACAGGCTTGTCTGATAAAGTTGAAAATTCAGGGATGACTGAAGATGAGATTAAGGAATACTATGCAGGCTATGAATATAACGACCAAGCGGGCTCCTTCAAAGACTGGGGTTAAGCATGTTATAAACGGTAAAGCATTCAGTTGTGTCTTAGATGCAATTGAATACCGTGACATGCTAGACGCAAATTATATTAAAGTCGTGTGGAAAAAAGTTAAATAAATAACGGTGTCAGAGGGTAAAGCTCTGGCATTTTTATATGTGAGCGATGGTGTAAAGCCATCAAGCAATAAAGGAGAAATTTATGGAACTACTCACAGTGTGGAGCCTTGTCGGCTTCCTGCTTGCTGCATATGCAGTTATAGCAAACGATTCAGTGCAGACTCTCGGCACATGGATGGCATCAAACAATGAGAGATTTAGTTATAAGACATTATGGATAGCGGCCTCAGCTGTTCTTCTAGCGACCCTCTGGTATGGTTGGTATGTAAACGGTGGAGACATCAGTTACGGAAGACTAAACAAGATACCGTGGCAAGAAGTAGAATGGTATCATGCAGCAGCACCTGCAATTCTAGTTGCACTAACCCGCTTTGGTGTACCTGTTTCAACATCATTCTTAGTTTTATCTGTATTCGCTTCGACATTCGTGTTGGAAAAAATGCTGATGAAATCTATTATGGGTTATGGAGTCGCAGCAGCATTTGCTTATCTCGTGTGGTTTGGAATACACAAATACTTCGGTAAGTGGTATGATGAAACACAACCTGTAAGTGAAAGCAATAAGAACTATTGGCGTGTTGCTCAGTGGGTTGCTACGGGTGGTTTATGGTACACATGGCTATCACATGATATTGCTAATATTGCAGTATTCTTACCGCGACAAGTACCAGCAGATTTAATGATACTCATATCATTTGTATTTGTCGGTGGATTGTTCTTTATGTTTAGAGAACGTGGTGGTAAGATCCAACAAATTGTTCTTGAGAAGCATAACACTCGATACGTACGATCAGCAACATTGATTGATTTGTTCTATTGGTTATGTCTATACTTCTTTAAAGA
>OCVR010001506.1_pt1 | contig 18515 bp, 27 predicted proteins | sample 1539091 | NCBI WGS metagenome assembly OCVR01 (sample SAMEA3355530, study PRJEB22509) | marine metagenome | biome: marine; feature: coastal ocean; material: water | place: USA | collected 2010-08-07 | depth 16 m | reverse complement strand
CTCCAAGCGCACGGCGGCGGCCTGGCGGCGCGCGCCGTGTTCGGAGAGCTTGATCCGCATCTGCAGGCGCAGGTGGTCGAGCTTCGGGGTCCTGGCGGCGGCGCCGATCTCGTCGAGCTGCTCCAGCGCCTTCATGAGCGTCAACTCGCTGATGTAGCTGAACGGGTCGAGCTTCACCATCTTGAGCGTCGTCTCGACGACGGCCAGGGCGCGGAAGCGCACTCGAAAGCCAGGCCGGCTCATCAGGAGGGTCAGTTCCGGCACGGCCGGCGGGATGGTGCGAGCACGCCGCGGAGGGGTTTGCGGCAGAAATTCAGTCGGCAGGAATGCCTCGGCGTCCTCGGGCACCTCTGCGCGCAGGCGCTGCAGGGTGAGCCGGGCGACGATCTGGTGGCGCCAGTGCTGGAAGCGCAGCCACAGGCTGGGGGTTTCGTCGACCTGGGGCGGGGTCGGACGGCGTTCGCCGGCGAACCGCCGCCAGAGGCTCGCCCGCGGGTTGGGCTTAGAGGTCGCCCGAAGCGACCCGTTGGTGAACGACTTCATCGGAGTCCTCCATTGCGATGACACGTTGGCGAATGGCTGCTTCGTCGGCCTGGCTGAAGCAGAAGGGGTAGATCGAGCGCCGAGCCGACGGCATGCCGCCCTGGCCTGTCCCTCCGAGCTGGCGGAGTTGGTCGCCCATGTGTGCGGCGCTCAGTGCCATCAGCACGGCAGGAGCGCCGACGCGGTGGCAGGGCCGTTGCGGCCCGACGATCGAGAAGCCCAGGGCGCGGACGTAGAAATCGACGTGGCGAGGGTTCACCTCGATGTAGGCCGTCGTGACCTGGCGGAGATCTGCGTAGACGTAGGCGACGTGGAAGAGGCCGCCGATGACGTGGGCGCTCAGGTCGGTCGTGTGGACCGCGAAGCTGCAGATCTCGGCGAGCCGTTCCCCGCGGAAGCGAGCTTCTGCGATGACTTCCGGGTAGGTGGCCTCGCAATTCAGCCCACCGTCGCCGTCGATGCGCAGCGTGAGGGTGCCGAGGGTGGCCCCGTCTGAGTTGGTCGCGCAGAGCGTGAAGCACGCCGGGCCAAGTCCGTCGAGCGGCGCGGGCGAGGTTTCGTAGCCGCGCCAGGCGTAGCGTTGCTTGAGCAGCTCGGCGGCGCTCTCTTTGTCGTGCTCGCCCTGTAGGACGTTGATCGAGAAGCGATGAGCTGGTCGAACAACACGGGGGACGTGGGTGTGCCTGCTGCCTTGGCGGCTGAGGGCGATGTCGATGATCGTCCCCGGGAAGACTGCGAGATCAGACATGGGCGCGGGCTCCTGATGACGTGGACATGGCCTTGACCGCATCACGCAGTTGCTGGTCCCACTTGTCGATGGCGGCCTCTAGGGATGCCTGCATTTCGCGCAGGCGGCGGATGTGTGCCCCGCGCGCGGCGCGCTCCAGGGCGATGCGGATGCGGGTCGGGTCCTTGCCGACCCGCTCATAGCGCCTCCAGAAGAAGCGCCGGTAGCCGTGGTAGAGGTAGAGCCTGCCGTCGTGCCAGTGCGCAATGCCGTGCGTGTGGTCCTGGCGCTCAAGGGCGGCGAGTAGCTGCTCGAGCGCACGCAGGTCGCGCTGGGCTCTCGCCAGCTCGACCGGCGCGCTGGCCAAGGTCCGACGAACGATGGCCAATAGATCCTGTGCGTTGGGTTCGGCTTGGTCTTTGGATGACATAAACAAGTCACCTATAACGAGTGTTCAGGCGGCATAACTCCCACATTGACCCGATCCATTCTGGCATAAACAGGTCATGTTAGGGGCTAGGGATGTCGCCCTGCCGAGTTGTGTGGTTCAGGCCGTCTTGCGGCGCCTGGTGGGCGTCGCAGGAGGCGCCTCAGGCGCCTTGGCCGGCAAGGCCTGGCCGCAGTGCGGGCACACGCCCTGCAGCTTGCGCACCGTCCGGTGGACGGTCGCGTAATCGACCTTGCAGGCCTGGCTTGCTGCGCGCCGGGACGCACCCTGCACGAAGATCATCCGCAGCGCATCGATCACCTTGTCACTGCGGATGTCGTTCGCGACGAGCAGCTCCTGCAGCTCGGCCTCGCTGATCTGCTCGACTTCACTGCTCATCAGGCGACCTCGACCGGGCCGAATCGACGCGCGATCTCGGCGGTGCCGGCCTGAAATCGACCAAGCCATTCCTGCGCCTCCGCGGCCGTGAGCGTGCGCTCGACGACCAGGGGCGTCACCTTGTGGGCAGCAAAGACCGTTGCCGTGGCCTCGAACCACTGGCCGCGGTGCGTCTTGCCCAGGATGGTGAAGTCGGCCCGCTGGTTCTTCCAGTTCTGGCGGCAGCGGTAGAAGACCAGCTCCGACTGGGCACCGACGAATTGCCGACCGTCCTTGAATGCGTTGAGCTGCGGCCAGGCCGCCAGGAGAACGCGAATGCTGCGCTGGGCGTAGGTCTTGGAATTCCAGACGAACCAACCCCCGACCAGGCTGGCCAGGATCAGGGCGGTGTAGATCAGCTCGCGCATGTTGTGTCTCCCGATGGTGGGCTCGTACACCATCAACGGCCGACCGGCCCATCCGGTCGACGCCCAAGGATCATAGCCATATGGTGAATTACCACAGTTACTCCTGCCGGGAGGACCGCTGCGCCTTGGCGATTGCCTTCTTGGCCTGCGCATCGGTCAGATCCATCACCTCGTCCTCATCAGGCCCCTCATCGATGTAGCGCTGCCGGGCCATCAGCCAGATCGCCCCAGTGACGGCGAACAGAGCCCCGAACATCCCAGCCAAGAGCAGCATGCCTTGTCGCTCGTCTGGAGAGCGCGGATCAAAGATCGCGAACCCCAAACACGCCAGCGCTGCTATCGCGCACAGGGCAACAAGACTGAGATCGCCACGCGGGCCGTAGCGGTTGTCGTAGGAGTTGCGGACGTGCTTCACGATCCCTACCGCTCAGCGCTTGGCGATCGTTTCGAGAAGATCGAAGACGGCACGGTCAAGGGCATCCTGAGTGGCGCAGGCATGCGGAACCTCGTAGCCGATGCCCTTGACGTGAACGACAACCTTGCCGCCCATCTTGAGCTCGTCTGTAGTCACCCGCTCGATATCCCCCAAACGGAGCCATACGCATTTGACGGCCTCGACCGCCTCTGCGCGAAGCCAATGGGGCTTGTTGCTCACGACGTAGTAGGTAAAACCGTGGTTCGCTGTAGCCATCTTCGGCCTCTCGTAGTTGCTATTTAAGATTATACACCATAGGGCGTATATTTCAAGGCTGACCAGGCAGCCATTCACCCCTGGGGGCGCGGGAAGATGAGCCGTCAGGGACGGCTGTGCCAGCGCTCGAAGGCAGCGAGCTGCTTGGGCGTCAGCGCATCAAGCGGGCGCTCGGCTTCGTGCTCGACTGTCATTTCGGCGAACACTGCGGCGAGCTGGGACGAGTCCGGCGACAGCGCGTAGTCGCGTGGCGGCTCGGCCTTCATGCACGCGGTCAGGGCCTTCTGGATCTCTGCGCAGGTGGGCATGGCTTCCCTTTCAGGCGTCGGCATCGCGACGCATGAGGCGGTCGAGCGCGCCGGGGTCGCTCTCGACGGCTGCCACGTCGGCCGCGACGGCCTCGATGCGGTTCAGGATGTTGACGAGGAGCCAGACCTGGCGATTGGCCACCTCGGCATTGCGCCGGTTGGTCGCCTCGGTCTTGGCCCGCAGGATCTCCGCGCGCAGGGCACGGGAAAGCGCATCGTGCTCTTCGTTGGTGATCGTCTGCAGCTCCGGCACGCCGAGGCCTGCGAAGTCGGGCCGAGCGCCGAACGCGGCGCAGCCTTCCTCGTAGAGCTGCAGGGACTGGCGGATCTGCAGGCGCGCGGCGCGCTGAAGATTCGTCAGGATCTCCGCGTCGTTCTGTTCGTCCTGACTGCGACGGCCCATGATCGGCGTGGTCATGCTCACGGGAGGCGCCCCCACCGGGAAGGTTGGGGGCTTCGGCGTCCGGCCTCCCCAGAGCCACGACTTGATGCTGAAACGAGACATTGTGCTTCTCCCCTTCAGGCCCGGACTGCTCCGGGGAATTCGTGATGCAGCCGGCCGTCGAGCAGCCGCCCGGCGCTCTTCTTGCTGACCTTGATGAACTTCACAGGGACCCATTCGTCCCTGGGCTTACTGGCCTCCTGCGGGTCGTGCCAGCGCTCGCCGCGGCCGTCGACGCGCCAGGCGGTCGACTCGTTCGATGCCGAGGGGTGCTCCGCCAGCTCGCCGGCGACATGGGAGCCCCACTGCTTGAAAAAGAACTTGATGCCGCCGGCCTCACATTGGTCGCGCAGGCCTCGCGCCCAGGCTGGGTGCATCGGCCTGGCGCGTTGGCCGCTCTCGCCGCCACAAAGCGCCCAGTCGAGCCGCAGGCCTCGCGCTAGGTGCGGCTGCAGGTCGACGGCCTCTAGCAGGGGCTCGAAGCTGGCGAAGAGCGTGCGGGCGCCGAGCTGCTCGCGCGTCTCGTGAAGCGCGGGCAGGTTCTGGTCGACGCGCTTCTGGTCCTCGCACGTCGCGCCGAGCCAGGCGTTGTCGGGCAGGTAGCGAGTGCCGTTGCCCGCGATCGCGCCGTGCCGGCGCACCATGCGGATGATGTTCTGGGGCCGCTTCGTGAGCAGCAGCCAGGTCAGGTGCGGAGTGCGGCGGATCAGCTCGAAGAAGCTCTCGAACCACTCCCGCGAGACGGCGTTGTCGAACGGGTCGCACATGCTCGGGAACACCTTCGGCGCGACGCCGGCGCGTTCGGCCTGGGCATTCCACCGCTCGGGCAGTTCCCAGTCAGCGGTGAGCCGGCGGGGCGCGTGCGGCCCCCAGTTCTCACCTTGACTGAAGCGCCGATTGATGGCCTCGGCATAGCAGTTGTCGCAGGCGGGGCTGAGCTTCTGGCAACCCACCCAGGGCGACCATGTGTGATCGCACCATTCGATCGAGCTGTTCTTACCCACGGCGGGACCCTCCTTTGGGCTGGGGCACCGGCGCTGGCGCCGGCAGAAGCTGGTCGGCGGTGTAGTAGCTCGACCAGCATGGGGTTTCGTCGATCTGGCGGCCGTTGCGGCCCTGCCGCGACCTCTTCGGCCCGGTGGTTTGGCAGGTGAAAAGAACTTGCCCGTCCACCTCCGACCGCTGCATGACCTTCAACGGGTGTTCGTCGAAGGGACGCACCCCGCAGCGAGCGGACGGCTTGACGACGACAAGGCTCTTCAAAGCCGGCTCCCAGAAAAGGTCGCCCTGCTCGCTCATTTCGCCTCCACAGGTTTGGTGGAGGCCCACCAGTCGCAGACACCGTGCGTCTTGCAGGTGGCGCCGTAGAGGGTGCAGGTCAGGCCATGCTGCTTGCGGCCGTCGGCGCGATGAGCGCAGGTGCTGCAGCGCTTCGGCTGGGTCTGTGAGACACCCTGGCGATAGTTGGAGCCGCTGATCTTCAGCATCGTCAGCGCGCTCATGCGGCCACCCGTCCGTAGATCTGTGCCTCATGACGGAAATTCGCCTGGGCCAGTCTCATCGACTGGTAGGGGCTGACGGAGTTGCCGCACATCCGCACTTGCGCGGTAGCGCTTAGCGGGATGCGGGGCACCGTCAACGGGTCGGCGACCTGCTGACCGTTGACGAAGAGCAGCGCCGGATTCGGGATCTCGTTGATGATGTAGTTGGACCTGAAGCCCTGCGCGTTGAACAACTCTCTAGGCTTGAGCATGCGCAGCGTGATGTCCACCAGCACCCACCATTGGCCTCGCTGGTACACAAGCACCATGTCGGCCGCTTCCGGGAATTCGTCCGGGAGGTGCTCGTGCAGTAGATCGGCGCACGACTTGGCGCGATGCCGCTGCTCGTCGGTTAACACGGCGGCCGGGACGTGCACGGTCTTTACTAGGCCCATGCGCCCCTTGGTCGGGACGGTATGCATAGGGTCTTCAAGCCCCTGCCACTGCCCGCCATTCGAGTAGTACTTGATGCAGTAGGCCGTGACCAGGCGCTGCTGTGCGCCGCTCGACGTGACGGTCGAGAACGGCGCATCTGCCGGCCGGCCATCGCCATCGTAGAACCCGCCGTTAGCCTGTTCCATGCAGGCGGCGACAAGCGCTTGCTCGCCGCGGTTGGCCCCTGTCACTGTCTTGATCGGCTCATCCAGGCTGTAGCCAGCGCGTTCACCGTGGTGCGTCAGGTGGGTAAGGTGGACGGCTGCGACGGCCGCCTTCACTCCACCGGCGGTGATGGTGGTGAGTGGCTCCTGCATATCTCGGGTGCGGGCATCTTGGCCAGGCCGCTCGCCGTAGCCCATCGTCACCATGCAGGCACCAGCCAGCGCGTGGTGCGTGCCGCCCGCCGATATGGTCGACAGTGGCGCCTCGACGCTGTCACCCGCTAGGTGGCTTTCTTCAGTTCCACGCAGAGGCGCGATCACAGGCGCGACAAGGGCGTGGTGGCCTCCGGTCGTAACCGTGGCCAGCGGCCGGCCTACGGGGGCGCCGGGGTGGCCGCTTGTGTTGGTCAGCACCATGGGCTGCAACTCGGGCGACACAAGGGAGAAATGGCCACCCTTGACCTGCGCGCAGACCGTGCGCAGAGGCTCGTCCGCGGGCATGGTGCGCTGGTTGCTGGCGTTCGCATGTTCGTTCAGGAACGGCGCGAGCACGGGCTGCGCAAGCTGCCGGTGGTTCTCCGCCAGCACAGACCCCAGAGGCTGGTCCACCGGCACGGGCTTGCCGCTGTGGCTGGGACCGCCGGCGCCGACGATGAAGGGCTTGGGGGATGTCAGCACATGACGCCACAGCCCCTTTGCCACGCGGCGCAACGTGTTGCGGGCCAGCTCGCGCGGGCGGCCAAAGACGGACTGCGCTGGCAGAGTGAAGTCGATGCACTCGGCTGCTGTGCGGTAGGGCTGCAGCTTTCCGGCCAGTACGGCGCGGCTCATCGGCTCGCCGGCCACCGCTTCGGGCCAGACGATGGGTAGTCCATCGCGCCGGGCGATCAAGAACAGCCTTTTGCGGATCGTCGGAGCGCCGTCGTCGCACGCGCGGCGCTCCTGCCACTCGACCTTATAGCCATGACGCTCAAGCTGTCGCACGAACGACTGGAAAGTGACACCCCGCTTAGACGGGTCGGGCATCCACACCTGCTCACCGTCGCGCTCAACCTGCATCAACGGCCCCCAGTCCTGAAATTCTTCGACGTTCTCCAGCATGAGCACCCGCGGCTTTGTCAGGGCCACCCACCTCATGCCGACCCAGGCCAGGCCGCGGATGTTCTTGGACACTGGAGTTGCGCCCTTGGCCTTGCTGAAGTGCTTGCAGTCGGGCGACAGCCAGACCAGGGCGACGGGTTGGTTACCCGTCACTTGGATGGGGTCCACATCCCAGACCGATTCGCACAGGTGGCGCGTGTGCGGATGGTTGATCGCGTGCATCGCGAGCGCTTCAGGATCGTGATTGATTGCGATGTCTACCGGCCGTCCGAATGCCTGCTCAAGCCCCTCGCTGGTTCCCCCGCCGCCGGCGAAGTTGTCGACGATCAGCTCGTGCGGGAAGGCGAGCGAGGCCTGACGCGGTTGCGGAGGCGCCGTGACCTGCACCGGCGCGTGCTGGATTTCGAGGGTGGACATTCGACGCTCCTTGCCGTTGCGGCCCGCCTAACTGCTGGCCTGTGCGACAAGGATACACCATATGGTGTATATGACAAGAGGCGATTACGGCGCCTGCTGCCGGAGATTGCCCATTGCCTCGACGACGTAGGCCTGCCAGGGCAGTAGGTAAGCCAGGGCGGACATGACGAGGATGCGCAGCGCCGGCGGCGACTGGATGCCGGTGTCGTCTACGAGGACCATGTTGGTTGCCATGCCCGAGATCGCGCCATCGAAATCGAGCTGGTCCAGCTCGTTGATGCGCCATGGCCACTGCAACCAGGCCGGGCCGTTGCTCCAGCGGGTGAAGCCGGCCGCTGGCCAGCCTGGCCGGAGGCTCGTGCGCTCGTGTTGGAAGTCTTCCGCCAGGCAGCGCACGCTGTCGGCCCAGGTGTCGGCATTGGCGCTGCTCCAGGCGCCGATAACAGGGTGAAGAGGGAGGTTCATCGGTCTTGAACCTTTCCAGCCCCTGCAGGGGGGCGGCGGGCATCGAGATCGCGAGCTTGGCGAAGCGGCAGCACCTCGCACACGAACCGCTCTCGTGCCGAGAGCTGGGACTGCTGGGCCGATGACGGCGAGCTGTAGACGGTGGCACGGTCCAGCGGAACAGCCCTACCCTTGCCAAGGTAGCCGGCGTGCTCGCCGTTGCTCGTGGAGAGGCTCACGACGTAGGGCATGTGGTCAGAGCTGGCGCTCGGTGAAACGCATTTGCTTGGCGTCGAGCTGCAGCCCACTCTTGGCGATGGCCTCGCTCTCAAGTTTGAGCCAGTGATCGAACGTCTCCAGCGTCGGGCCATGCTCGATCAAGGCGCGCTGAAGCGCCTGGAATGCCTCCACGTCAAAGGGCTCATAGCGAAGCAACAGCCTATCGACGCGCTCGACAGTGCTTTCATGCGGCAGGCTGGAGTAGCGCCAGAAGGCGACGCCGGCGGCCGATAAAGCTAGAAGGCTGATCGTCAGCCAACTCGGCCCAGGAATATCCCATTTGAACGACGCAACGGTCACGGCGAGAAGCAAGCCGGCGCCGCTGCGCCAGAAGTAGCCCCACGCGACGATTGAGCGCGTGCTGTAGGGATTGCCGACGTGTTGCGATGCCTTGTAGATCTCATTGAAGAGGGCGATCCGGTCGGCGCGTGTGTTGATGGTGCTCATGTAGTCCTGCCTTGTCCGCGGCCCCTTGCCGGCCGGCGCGGTGAAGAAAGCGACGGCCAGGCCTCGGCCGTCGAAGGTGCTGTAGCTCAGTCGTTGTCGGGGTCTGGCTTCTTGCCTCCGATGGCCTGCAGTCGTCGCTCATCGAGACCGAGTTGCGAATTCACGCCCGTGGCCGTCAACTCGATCGCCTGGCGAGCCTCGCTCAAGTACCTCGCCGCCGGCACTCCCATGCCGGCGCGCGCGCATGCGACCACGGCGGCATCGATCGCCTCAATTGCGCGGCGAAGCGCCGTAGCAGCGGCGCCTTCAGCCGTGACATCCACGCATCGCCAGACATAGACAGTTCGCGATTCCCAAGCCTTCGCACTTTCGTCATGAAAGCGTCCGCTCTTGAATTGGCCGCGAAGACCTGGGTGCCCAGGATCTTGGTCGATGACGCTCGCGGGCCAGAAACGAATCGTTTGTGCCTCGGTGGGAAGTTGGCACTCAGTAAAGACCAAGTCTGTGGCCATAGTTCAGCTTTCGTAGTTGCTGCAACTCAGTTGTCGTCAGGGTCCCAGGCCTTCGCGGCGATCGCAGCCATGATCCCGAAAACGGCCCCAATGGCGATGCAGGTCGGCCAGCTGAAGTCCTTCAGCCAACCGGGGTCCATCACAGTTTTGGTGCCGAGTACGGCCAGGGGCGGGCCGAAGGCGATAGCGAACGTGCTGAGCTTCATCGTGGGTCTTTCAGTCGACGCAGGCCCTGAAGGCGCTGACCTCGTAGTAGGGAATAGTGGTTGCGGCGAGGACGCTTTCGCCTTCTTTGACGATCAATGCCTCGCGCCTGCGCATGCGCTGGAACGCGGCCGGGTCAAGGCCTCCGATTTCAGTGGCGAGCGCGACTGCTGTGTCGTGGTCGTTCACAGGCAAGACAGTGCGGACGCCGCACTGCGACCAGATGGTTTGCGACTCGCCGTACACGGCACGAAGCTGCGACAGGTCCTCGATGGCCAGCAGCGGCTTGACGCCATAGCCTGGGAGGTATCCCAGCGCGCTTTCTAGGAACTCCAGCCGACCCAGGGTCGTGAACGCGTCTAGGGCCATCAGGATGCCCGGCGAGCCGGGCGCCGGATGGTCTGCGGTGCTGTTGCGAACGAACTGCGCAAGGACAGCGCGCAGGAGTGGCCGCAGACGCTGGCCGCTCGACGGTGAGAACGCGACGTAGATCGTGGTCGGTCTGTCGGTGCCCTGCAGGTCATCCAGCGCGAAGGAGCTGCTCGCCGTGTTGTGCGCCACGGCCGCATCCCCAAAGATGCCGATGCCTGCTTCTATGCGCTGCCGCACCAGCCTTTGGGCCGGCTCGTTCAGCCGCTCGTATGCAGCGGCTGCGAGGTTTGCAGCCCGGTCCAGATCTGTCGCCACAGGACCATCGCGGAAGCGCTTGAGGGCCGCATTGAACCTGGCGGGGCTGGCCAGCGTTGCCAGCACGTCGGCGAGGCTGGCGTCTGCGAGTTCCTCGCGCGTGGCTGCGATGAGCATGACGAGAACCGCATGCGCGTGTGACCCTACGAACGGGCCGCCGCCGAGCAGGGCTTCGGCCAGGGCCTCAATGTCCCCCAGCTCGTGAAGCGACCGGATCTCGGCCAGAAAGTTGTAGCTGTCGGGGCTGTGCAGGCTGTCGAAGTCGATGCGACGCACAGTGCCTCCGAGGCCTGCGCCGCGCCATCGCGACGTGAGGCTGTGCAATTCGCCCTGCACATCGATGACGATCGCGCTGCCGCGCCAGGTCAGAAGCGACGGGACAAGGACTGAGACGCCTTTGCCGCTGCGGCACGGGCCGAGTACCGCCACCGGCACAGGGCTGGCGTCGACAAGAGGACGGCCGTTCGCTGCGCCGATGACGACGCCATGCGTCGACAAGGGGCTATCAGTGTCGGAAGCCCGCCGCAGCGCTCGAAGAGCCCGCGCCGCGGCCTGGGTGACGCGATGAAACTTCAAGAGAACCTCCGTTCGGTGGACGTGTCGAGCTTGGCGATCAGCCGCTCGATGTCGGGGATGCTGTAGTCGCGCTCGTCGAAGCGCTGGCCAGCACCGGAGCTGCGTGCGTTGGCCAGCTCGACGCGACGCTTGACCTTGAGGGTCTTCAACCCCTCGACGATCAGCAGCCGCTCGGACTCGCTGAGGCCGTCGCGCGCCATGGGTCAATACTCCGTCGACAGCATCAGCGTGGTGATGCTGCGATCTGCCTCGGTGATGACGAGGACCTTGCTGCCGTCAGGCAGCGAATAGGCCGAAGCCAGGCGGTTGAAGGCGAACATGCCCGTCGTGTTGGCCGCGGCATCCTCAGCCGACACGTCGCCCCAGTCGCAGGTGGCGTGCCGGGCGAGGAACTGGGAGGCGTCGAGCTGCAGCGCGCCGAGGCGCGCGGCCAGCTCGGGAGCCATCGCGACGGCGCCCAGCTCGAAACGGGGACGGGGGATCTGCATCGTGCCGGCCTCGGGGGTGCGGAACCGAATCAACACGGCTCGGTCAGGCGGCCAGAAGCGGGACAGCGACGACGGGATCGTGGTCTTGGTCGACCAGGCGCACGGCGCCGGGCGCTTCCTGGCGCTCGTCGACATCGGCGCCGGGGACGTGGAAGCCGTAGATGCTGCCCGTCCACATGGCGGCGGCCTGGGCCTTGGAGACGCCGAGCGCGGCGTTCAAGGCCTCGACCTTCTCGCGGACCTCGATCATGGTCATGCCCGCGGCTTCGTTGCAGGACTCGGTGAAGCCCCGCTCGCCGGCCTTGACGACGACGATGCGCCGGCCAGCGGCGCCCATGGCGTTGACGCCGTAGCTGACCGGGGGCAGCTTGGCGAGGTTGGCCTGGCGGCGGGCTTCTTCCTCGGGCGTGAGCGCGGCCGGCTCGCTACCGGCGGCCTTGGCGAGCGCGATCTCTTCCTCGCTCCACAGGTCGGCGATGCGGCATTTCAGCTCTTCAGCGGCCAGCAGGGCCGCGGCGCGCAGCTCGTGGGCACGGGTCATGGCCTCTTCGGCCTCGTCGACCCTGTGCTGCACGGCGGCCAGGCGGTTGAGGATGGGGGTGTTCACCTCGGGCAGGCGGCGAACCCAGGGCATGACTTCGATCAGGCGGGGCATGGCAACTCCTACAGGACGCAGACGATGGGTTGGTTGTTGTGGTCGACGAATTCGACCTGGGCGGGATCGACGGGGACCCATCCGGCTTGACCGATGACCAGGCACTCCAGGCGGCCCCGGTGGACGCGTGCACCGCAGTAGCGGCGGCCGTCGTTCGTGCGGAAGCCGACGAAGTGCTCGTCTTGGTGCTCCTGCAGGATCTCGGCGATGCGGCTGATCTGCCAGGCTGGAACGCTGATCGGGTCAACGGTCATAGGTTGGTCCTCTCCATGCGTTGCAGTATACACCATATGGGGAATATGGCAAGTGTCAGGATTGGTCAACATAAGATCAACACCACATCAACGAAACATCAACAAAGGATCGACAGACGCAGCTCTTTTTTCGCCCTTCAGGCGCCGCGGACAGTCAATCCAGCCCCACCGGACTATCCAGGTCCGGCCGTCGTGGCGTCCACTACCTAGGTTGGTAGTGCGCCAATGCGACAGGGCAAATTGTGGAGAGCCAGGCGGCTCCCGTCGCCTACCTACCCGGGTAGTGCGCCGGCGGGCCGGCAGCACAGTTGGGCTGGGTCTACCTCGGACCACCACTCCCAGCCGTGGACGGCGGAAGTCAGCTCGATCTGCCGCTTGATGCGGCTGACCTGGCGACCGAGCTGGTCGATGAGCGTCACGTTCGTCGACACCGCTGTCGGGTCACGCATCCCAACGGCGTTCGAGTAGACCTCGACCCATTCCCAGGCGATGTAGAGCACCGGATCTCGCTCGATGTCGGCCCAGGCCGCCATGCCGAAGTGCTGGCCTTCGTAGAGTTCGGGATAACACGAAACGGCGAAACAGGACATGCGCGGCACCGCCGCGCGGAATTCGTCAACAGTGAGCACCACCAATCGCGGGGGACCCCCCAGCTTTTGGAGCAGACCCTCTAGGGCGTCGCCGCTTATCATGAGCCTGCCAGTATCGCCCTGCCTGCGGAGCACAGGGGCCTACCTAGCCGGGTAGGTAGGGTCAGCCCTTAATCAACATGCATCTGAGACAGTACGAGGAAGTTGCGGAGGCGCAAAACCGAGAAGAGCTGACGGCCCGCTTGACTGCGTTCACTTGGCTGGTCGACTTCGAGCGTTTCAGTTTGGTCCTGCAGCAGCCCCGTCGCGACGGGTCGAAGACCTACCGGGGTGTCACGAACGCCCCTTCGGCCTGGCTGACGAAGCATCGCGACAACGCACTGGCACTCAAGGACCCGGTGCATACGCATCTGCGGCACTCCTTCAAGCCGATCCTCTACAGCCAGCGAACCTACGTCGACGCCGGGGTCGGCGAAATGTGGGAAGAGCAAGCGCCCTTCGGCTATCAAGTCGGCGTCGCCGTCTCCCTGGCCATGCCGGGCGGCGCCCGGATGCTGCTGGGCGTCGACCGCCCCGGCTCTCTGCCGAACGACCCCGACAAGGTGGCGCGGGTCGTCTCGGATCTGCAACTTTTGGCCACCTACACGCAGGACACCGTGCTGCGCGTTGTGGCTGCCAATGACGATCTGCTCACGGCCCAGCAGCTCAACGTGCTGCAGCTCATTGCCGAGGGCAAGAGCACTTCCGTCATCGCGACGCTCTTGGGCGTCAGCGAGAACACCGTGAAATTCCATGTCCGTGAGCTGTTCAAGCGCTTCGGCGTAGCCACGCGCGAGCAGGCGGTCCTCGAAGGCTGCAGGCTGGGGCTGATCTCCTGAGGGCGCTGCAATGTTGCTGAGGCAGTACGAAGAAGTCGCCGGTGCTCGCACCCGCGATGAACTGCGCGAACGGCTGGTGTCGTTCGCCCATCATGTGGACTTCGAGCGCTTCGCGATCGCCGTCGAGCGCCCGCGCGCCGATGGCAAGAAACGCTACTCCAGCCTGTCGAACGCCCCCGAGGCCTGGCTCACGTCGCAGGTCGACAACGCGATCGCGGCCGTCGACCCTGTGCATACCCACCTGCGGACATCCTTCAAGCCGATCATCTACACGCAGCGGACCTACGCTGACGCCGGCGCGGCGGACTTGTGGGATCTTGCCTCGCCGTTCGGCTACAGCGTCGGCGTGGCCGTCTCGCTGGCGGTGCCCGGGGTTGGTCGGCTGCTGATGGGCGTTGACCGCTCGGGCAACCTGCCGAACAACCAAGAGCTGACGGCTCGGCTCGTTTCGGATCTGCAGCTCCTGGCCACCTATGGCCAGGAGACGATTTGCCACCTGCTGGCTGCGAACGATGAGCCTCTGACAGCGCAGCAGCTCAACGTGCTGCAGCTTGTGGCCGAGGGCAAGAGCAATCCCGTGATCGCGACGCTGCTGGGCGTCAGCGAGAACACCGTGAAATTCCATGTGGCCGGGATCTTCAAGCGGCTGCGCGTGGCCACGCGCGAGCAGGCTGTTCGAGAGGCCTGCCGGATCGGCCTGATCTCCTGACCGGCCGGCGGCCGTCGGCCAGGGCGGCCTGGAGAGGTGGCAGGGCCAGTCACCACAGGGGACCGAGCGCGCCGGCGCGAGCTTCGGAACGGGCGTCCCGGTTCCCGCTCCCGCGGGAAGGCCCCAGGGGAATTTATCGCTTAGACCAGAGGAACAGCGCCCCCAGCAGCCCCAGCGCCCCACCCGATGCGATCGTAGAAGCGAGCGGATGGGCTTGCACCGGCAACCACAAGTACCGATCGATCACGCCCCATGAGCCAAAACACCCCGGTTGGCCAACCAAGGTGACATCGGGCCAGGCCAGCACCATGCAGCCGAACGCCAGCACCCCAAGCGCCAAAACCATCAGCGGAGCCGTCAAAAGGCCGGTTGCAACTCGAATGTTCATGTTGATCCTCACAAATTCCAGCCTGAAACGCTCGTAGGAGCCTCGTAGGGGCTTTTGGAGGCCTGCGCCCTCCCCTTCCCCTTGGCCACCCCGGATAAATCGATCCTGAGGCCCGTAACGCGCTGCACATAGCCGGTTTCAAAGCCAGCGGTGAAGCTACCTGTCTGGTAAGCCGAAATTGCGGCCAGCAGAGCCTTTTGACCCTCACCGTACTGACGAACGGCGGACCAATAGAACTCGGACAGGATCTGCCCCCCTGCCCTCAAGCTCGAACAGACCTCGAAGAGATCCTCGACCTTCAGACCCAAGCGGGAGAAGTTGGACGAGTTGACCTGCGCGATGCCCGCGTCGAAGCGATACCCGTTGGCCAACAAGTAACGAGCCCAAGCGATGGCCTCGGCCTTGTCGGTGGGTTGGCGGCTGAGCTGGTAGACCTGGCCGGCCTTGGTGATGTGGTAACCGATGACGTGAGGCCTGAAGGCCGACTCGACCTTGAGGACCCGTTCCATGGTCGACGGCGCAACCATCGGCGCACAGCGGGCAAGCATGCTGTGGTCAATGTCCATTGCTTTCATCCTTGTTTTGCGCTTCCCTGCGGGTAGTGGCGCCTGCCATTGCGTCGTGAGCCTCCTGATAGAGGCGCAGCAGGTGCCGGCCGGCCCTAGCGGCGGCGGCGCTTATGGCGCCGTTGCAGGTGCCTCGGTGTTGGTCGATGCTCCAGCGACCGCGGCGGTCGACGCTCAGGCCCAGGGTGGAGCGCCGGCCGTCAGGCTCGGCCACCGAATAGGCGCGGTAGCTGCCGGAGGCGCAGACGTGGACGTAGCCGCCCACGCAGTGGCGTTGGCTGTGTCCTTCGGCCGCCAGGTCGGCCGCCGTGTTCAGTGGGGTGAAGGTGATGCCGTCGATGCTGGTGGCCGGCACCAGCGATTGCCAGACGGCATTGGATTCGGCGTTGAGGCCGACGTTGGCGATCGCTGCGCGCTCATGCCAATCGCGGCTGCGCCTGGCCAGCGAGGCCCAGGTCGCATTGCGTTCGGGGTGGCCGGCTGCGATGCCCTCGGCGAGCAGCCAGTCGGCCACGTCGCCGAGTCTTGCCTCGGGCTCGCGCAGCCATCCCCTGAGTGCGGCGAAGCCGCGCTCGTTCCAAAGCGCCTCGCAGTGGGCGGCGAAGACGCGCATCAGACGCTGCGCAACTTCGCTGACGCCGAGGCGCAGGAAACGTGTGCCAGGCTGGACCAGGGGATACCAGGCGATCGCCGGCAGGCGAGCGTTGATGTTGGCGGCGACGATGTTCTCGATGGGCTGGGTTTGCCTCCCGTCGACGCCGGTCGCCCAGCGCTTGACGACGGAGATCTGCGCCCGGCAGATCCAGCGGAACGACGCGCGAGTCGGGAAGCTTTCGAATTCGGCGTGCTTGGTCAGGCTGAACCGCTGGTAGTCGACCAAGGTTCGCGTTCGGCCGTCGCGCACCCAGAGGTCTCGGGAGAAGAGATCGCGACGCTCGCGATAAGTAGGCGCGATCATGGTCAGCAGCGGCAGCAGGTTGCGCCGCTCGCGGGCAACCCGCAGATAGGCGTCGGCCTGCTGGGCGACCTGCAGGTAGCTCGCGAGGCTCACGGTCGCCCGGTAGTCGACGGCCATCAGGGCGGAGACAAGTTCGGGATTGAGGAAATGGTCGTAGAGGGCGGCGCGTAGCGCGCGCGCGCCCTGACGGCCCAGCTCGTCGCTGAGGAAGCCGCCCTTGGGCGGCGTGCGCAGGCGGTCGACCATGCCGCCGTAGCGCGCTTCGCCCAAGTAGTGGCGGACCAGAATGGACGCCATCTTGTTGGGCGACATATCCGGGTCAGTGATCGGCGGGCGCAGGTCATAGAGCCGGCGCCGTTCCCGTGGCTTCAGGTGCGCCGGCACGGGAGGCGGTGTGGTCAAGTGCTTCGGAAGCGCGGCGAAGCCAGCGGCATCCAGCACTTTGAAGATCGCGGCGCGCGCGACATCGCGCCACCAGGCCAGAGATTGGGTGCCGCGAGTCGGGAACATCGGTATGTCAGGCCAGCCGTTGAAGCTGCTCACCCCGAGCCAGCGGTCGAGCTGGATCGAGAACTCATAGCAGCGGATCACGCCCTCGGGAGACTTGTCGAGCCGCCAGAGGTTGCTGATGACGATGCTGATCGATCCGTCTGCCGCGTGGGTCTTCTGTGCCATGCGGAAGACGTTGTGCTTGACGATCAGATCGCGGGCGCGGTGGTAGACCTCGGCAAGGTCGGCGCGGCCGAACAGGTTAAGCCGTGGTGCCCCGCGCGGGGCACCAGGCGCTATGAAGGACTGGGCGCCGCCTTCATCGCTTCCGGCGCCGGATAACTGCGGCGTGTCGTCGCGTTTCATCGTGACTAGAAGCCGTTGGGCATGGCCAGCGGCTCGCCTTCCGGCTCATCCTGCAGAACGAGGGAATCTAGAAGACGCTGGCTGTACTTCTCGACACTGATGTCGTAGTCATGCCTCACCGGGTCGACCGAATAGAGGCTGAGCCCTTCGCCCGTCACGAGCATTGCATTGCAGTATTCGGCGATCAGTTGCTCAAAGAAGCCGTTTTTGGTGTCTCGTTCGACGCGGAGCATCAGGTCAGCGTCAGCCTCGGTGTGAGGCTCCAGAAGTCGCGTTCGAGCTAGCCCGAAATCACGGGCGATCGACTCACGCGTGGCGATCGGCAGATCGTTGAATGCGAGGGCATTGGCAGCGCCAGCGGGACGAATTGCGTAGCCGTGTTGCCCGAAAACATGGGTCAGCTCTTTGAGCTGCCGCTGGTAGTAGACAGTGTTCACGCGGTGATAAACCGCGGCGGCAAGACTCTCTGAGGGGATGTCGTGGCGGCGAGCTGGGGGGCGGGTTAGTTCGTCGATCTTCTGCTGCAATTTCGAGATCTCGCCCCGTTGGACGCGCGCTCTGTTCAGCGCGCGGTAGGCCGTCATCCAAAGCACAAGGACGGCGAGCGTTAGGACGAAGAGCCCGAAGAAGATGATGGCTGCATCAGGGATGGCGGCGATGGTTTGGATGAGTTGTTGAAGCATGGTGTGTTCCTAGAGGTTGGTGGCCATTGCGAGGGGCACGTCGAAGAGCTGGGCCCAGGCCCTCATGTGCGTGCGTTGGATGCCGGGGATGCTCGTGTCGGCGGCCCAATAGTCATTGGCCGCGCCGAGCATGAATTGCGGGTCGCTGGCCATGCTCAGAAGCATTGGCCAGGCGAGCAGTTGCTCGTAGCAGATAAACGTCGCCATGCGACGGCCGCGGTATTCGTGGATGCCGTCGCCGAGCACGTTGGCCAACGTGCCGTCGTCGGCCCAGGGCTTCCACATTGAGATGGGCACCGGGATGCGCTGCCGGAACTCGCCGCGCTCCGCGCCGACGAGGACCAGCGCATTCCGGGTTTTCTGAGATCCCGCGATCGGGATCTCCGCGCCGACGAAGGCGGTGCGGCCTTCGGAGCGGAGCTGCTGGGCTACGTCGGCCCACAGGTCCTGCGTCTGTTCGGTCCACAGACCGGCGATCGTCTCGGGGAAGAGGATCGCTTCGCTCTTGGACGTGGCGGCGCGCTCGATCGCGCCCATGTTCGAGGCGTAGTCGCGCATGAAGTCGCGACCGGCGCCGCCGGCGCCGCCGTAGGTGGTCTGGGCCTGATCGATCCACAGCGGCGACGGCCGCGGTTCGTGGACCTGGCCCAGCACGATTGCCGTCAGGCCCAGCGCGAGCGCTGCAGTGACTGGCCGATAGGCCAGCGCGACCAGGCCGGCCAGCATGAGGGCCAGGCCGA
>OCVR010001492.1_pt1 | contig 18613 bp, 16 predicted proteins | sample 1539091 | NCBI WGS metagenome assembly OCVR01 (sample SAMEA3355530, study PRJEB22509) | marine metagenome | biome: marine; feature: coastal ocean; material: water | place: USA | collected 2010-08-07 | depth 16 m | reverse complement strand
ATAGCCTGCGTGATCCTGCTGGTCGCCGTCGCTCACTAACACCACATCCACCCAAGCTGCCTCAGCTCGGGCGCTCGAAAGCAGCGCTGGCATGAGCTCATTACACACCGGGCAGTCAGGTGACATAAAAAACAGCAATTGCGATTTGCTGCTAACACCCCCAATACTGACCCGTTCATCGCTAAGCGTTAGCGCCTCTAGCGCCGGCGCCTGTGCACCCACCTCAAGCGTTCGATTAACCATTAACGCCCCTGCTGGCGCCACCCGCTCAAAGAGCACACCGACCTGCCGCAACAACGCATAATTAACCAGAGCAAGGCCGATTACTGCAATCCACAAAACAATATTTGAGGCTAGAAGAAAACTCATGCCGACCACCCTATCAAGCGCTGTCGATTAGCAATAATCTGATCGGTTGATAAATAAATCAGCACTAAGAAAAAACTAAAGCCTAGACCTAAGGTCATGCCAACCCAAGGGATTAATGAAGCCTGGCTAAATGCCACCGCGAATAAAGGGATAGCAATCACTGCGTTGCGCAATATCAACTCTGGTCCAATACGTGTTTCAGCTGCGGGGCCACTGCAACCACAACGCATATCTCTTCGTCCTGCCTGAATCTGACGCCACATCAATACTGCATAGACCGTTAAGAGCAGACTACAGCCGAGGGCTCCTATCCACCGCACGCCAGGCACTAAAACCATCACCGCTAACGCCATCTCGCAAACGCCTGCAGCAGTAACCGCCGTACCCCTAATGGGCCGCCCCAAATAAGTCGCCATAATATCCACATACTCTGCAGAGTGACGAACCTTTGAGTACCCCGCGTGGAAAAAAATAATGCCGGCAAATATCGTGACTCCGGCCACTAGCGCAGACAGTAACATTTACTGGGCACCCCGCAGCAACAGCGGCGTTTCCTGACCAAAGCCTGTAATATTTTTGATGAAGCTTCCAGTCAAACCGTCGTATAACTCAACACTCATATCCGTAGGGTTAGTCACCAGCACTTTGGGTTCTTCGCCTCGACTCACCGCCAGAGAGAGGCCCCACGCTTCAAGTGGAATCCGCAGAACACGCCGCCTAGCCTCGGGATCAAACACCCAGATCTCGCTGCCTCCTGCGTTATGCATTCCGTCCACACCATTGGCCTCGGCGTTCATCAAAAAATAAATGCGACCTAAATCATCTTCACCGTCAATACCGATACCCGAGGGTGCCCAAGTCTCCTCGCCGCTACCATAGAGCGGCCAAGACGCCATAGGCAAAGCGGCGCTTCCAGTCATAGCAACTGGCTGTACGCGCCCATCAAAGGCTGGGAAATAAGCAATATTATCTACGACAGCGGGCCGCTCAAAGATCGGCGACTCGTCGGAATCAAAAAATACCTCACTCATGACTCTCGATTTTTCGGAGCCGTCATCATTGAGAACAACCGTTAACATACGACCATCAGCACACAATGCGCTTAACCCCATATCCCCATTTGCATAAATAAAGCTACATCCAGGAATCGGGACCTCGCCCATCACTGCGCGGGCCTCTAAATCGACCAGGGTCACCGTTGTCGACGGGCTCAAATTGAAAATAGCCAGCCACCGATCACCATTCATGAGTTGTAGCGCGACGCGTTCAGGCATTCCCATAAAGCGCTTGCCAACAGGTAGAATGACCTCGGCAACTGCCGAGAGATTTACCGTATCCCATATGGTCAACACATCAATACGGTCGCCGCGCGTACCTCGGGTATGGAACGTCTCAACGGCAAAAATCTCTCCCCTCGACTGCGCTTCGATAAAAGTCCCCATAAGACTGACAGGAAACATTCCTTGTACCTGCTCGCCAACAGAGTCCTTGGTAGTGTCTAGGACAACAACCTTGCCGTCGGACATATGAAAGAAGGCCGCGTCGTGCACCAAAAACCAGTCCGCCGGATAGCGTCCAGGTAGGGTTTCGATAATCCCTGTGGGCTCTACTGCAAGTGGGGGCCGTATTTCTTCTGCACTAACCAACATACCGATAGCAGTCAGTAGTGCGACAAACAAGCTCTGCTTAACCATGATTATCCCTCGCACTTTTATCAACTCTTGGAAATTTGTAGGGTTTGGATGTTGGTATATTCGACGAGTCCGTAACGACCAAATTCGACACCAACACCTGACTGTTTAACACCGCCAAAAGGCGCATCGGGTTGAATCATAGCGTGGTTATTTACCCAAGCAGTGCCACACTCGAGACGCGACGCTAGTTTCTGAGCCACAGCGACGTCACTCGACCACACCGAACCACCCAGCCCTACCGATACAGCATTAGCTTTTTCCAGCGCATCTTCTACATCTGAGAAACTGACAACGGGCAATATCGGCCCGAAAGGTTCCTCTTGGACCAGTCGACTACTTTCCGGTATGTCTTTAACGATAGTCACTGGAAAGAAATAACCAGGGCCTGGCATAGGCTCACCACCGGTAAGAAAAGTAGCGCCGTCAGCTTTGGCTGATTCAGCTAATTCACAAACTCGGTCGTACTGCATTTTATTTTGAATAGGACCAAAGTCGGGGCTCTCTGAAGCCGGGCCGGTCTTAACACTCCCGGCAATACCCGCCAGAGCCTCGCACATCTCCTCATAGATATCTTCATGAACATAAAGCCGCTTTAAGGCGGCGCAGGTCTGCCCGTTGTTGATCATAGCGGTCGCAAAGATTTTTCCTGCCGCCTCTGCCACATTGGTATCAGGCAAGACTATGGCTGCATCATTACCGCCCAACTCCAAAGTAAGACGCTTTAAGTTATCGGCAGCTGCTTCCATGATTCGCTTGCCGGTGCGCGTAGATCCTGTGAAAACAATCTTATCGATATCTGAATGGGCCGATATCGCCGCCCCTAGCGCGCCCTTACCAGTGACAATATTCACGACACCCGGAGGTAGCAAGTCGCTAATAAGATGCATCGCTTTGAGTACTGTTAGCGGCGTGTATTCCGAGGGCTTTGCCACCACCGTGCAACCTGCAAGAAGGCCGGGAATAATATGCCAGCAAGTAATTAACAGCGGATAATTCCAAGGGGTTATTGAGCCAACCACGCCTACTGGCTTTCGGTGCACTTCAATCCTAGCCTCGTCGTTATCCTGAATAACTTCAACGGGTAGATCGAGGCTCGCGGTATACCGTATCCATGCGAGGCTACCCCCTAACTCAAACATGGCGCCAAGGCCTGCAAACCCTTCTATAGGCTTCCCTTGCTCCTCGCTAAGCAATTGAGCTAGCTCCCCAATATTTTCTTCGAGTCTGTCCGCAATTTTTAAAATCAGTGCTCGGCGTTCGTCCATTGAGTGGGCACTCCAGCCTGGCAAGGCCCCCCTGGCGGCAGCAACGGCGTCGTCTAACTGGGCAAGGCTGGCTTCTGGAACTGTGGCTATTGCCGTCTCAGTTGCAGGATTGAGCACCTCAATTGAACCTTCGGCCCCTACGGATTCACCGTTTATTAGCATCGAATAATCAGACATAAATTCCCCTAAAATGGCGTTACAAAACACTCTAATATTTTTTTATTTGCGTGCTGCTTTTACCGTCAATTACTAAAGCAACTTGAAGCCTAATTCCTGATCAGATCACCCATTAATCTCACCAAACACTCCTCAATAGGTAACGCGTTATCTTTCTGGAAGTATAACCTTGCGATAACTGCATACCAAGTCTCGGGCAATTCAAATCGTAAAGCCCCAAGGACAGCATAGTCTTAGGCATCATCAAATCTCTCATGACTGGGCCATTTCCTTTTCTGACGGACCAAACTCTGAGCGCACCAACAAACGCAAGTAGTTGTCTCGATCTACAGCACCGCGATCGCTACGATCCCTCAGTGAAACCCAAACCATAATTGACACCGAAGCAGGCATCGTGAACAACGCGGGATAGTCATAAGGGAAAAGCGCCTCGGCGTTACCCAGTAGAGACACCCAAACCTGTGGTCCCAACACAATGAGGACAATTGAAGAAATCAGGCCTACCCCGGCACCATACATAGCACCCCGAGTGGTAAAATCCTTCCAGAACAGCGAAAGAAAAAGAATAGGGAAGGTCACTGACGCCGAAACCACCATAGGTATCGTCGCGATAAACGCAATGTTTTCATGTTGGAAAGCAATACCCAATGAGACCGCGGCGAAACCTATGAGCAAAACGCTGATACGGGTTAGTCGCAGCTCTGTCTTTGGGTCGGGCTTCCCTTTCTTAAGCACCTCCGCGTACACGTCGTGAGAAATGGCCGCTGCACCCGAGAGGGTCAGCCCAGCAACCACCGCCAAAATGGTTGCAAAACACACCGCCGACATAAACCCCGTCAAAATATCACCACCCATGGCGGTCGCCACGTGGATCGCAGCCATGTTACTACCACCAATAAGCTTGCCTTGCTCGTTGAGAAACTCCGGATTTCCAGCAACATAGGCTATGGAGCCGAACCCGAGTACTAGCAGTGCGATATAAAAATATCCAATAAACAACGACGCGTAGTAAGCAGATAGTTTGGCTTGGCGCATATCAGGAACCGTGAACAAGCGCATTAAAATATGTGGTAGACCTACGGTGCCAAACAACATCGAAACCTGAATAGTCAATATTTGTACAGGATCGTCAAAGATCGAGCCAGCACGCAATATGCCTTCACCGCTGGGATGATTTACTGCTGCCTTGCCTAGTAAATTAGAAAAACTGAACCCAGAATCTGCCAACAGTAACGCAGCTATTAACGTGACCCCTGTAAGCAACAGGCCTGCCTTGATAATCTGCACCCATGTCGTAGCCAACATGCCACCAAAAGCAACGTAGGCAAGCACGAGCACGCTAACGAGCAGAAGAGCCCATTCATAAGGCAGCCCAAACAGGAACTGAATGAGTGTGCCCGCCCCGACCATTTGTGCAATGAGGTACATAATGACAATCAAAATAGTGCTAAACGCTGTGACGAGTCGTATGGGGTCGCGATCGAGCCGCTGAGAAATAACATCGATAAAGGTAAAGTTGCCAAGATTGCGGACACGCTTAGCAAACAAAAACATGAACACGGGCCAAGCACCAAAGGCGCCTAAAGACAAAATCAATCCGTCAAAGCCCCCTACATACATCAAGCCTGTGATACCCAAAAAAGATGCTGCAGACATAAAATCGCCAGCAATAGCGAGACCATTTTGAGCGCCTGTTATTTGACCGCCGGCGTTATAAAAAGTTGAGCTGGTTTTTGTTGATTTTGCAGCCCACCAAGTCACGTAAAGGGTGAAGGCAACGAATAGCAGAAACATACCAATGGCAATAGGGTTTACCGCTTGACGTCCAGACGCCCCTTCGATAGCACCAGCAGCCACTATAAAATCAGACCAGAGAAGCAGCGCAATCCCCGGCGTTACTTGAAATATTAAGCGCTGCATTATCGCGCCTCCCGACGAGACAGCATCAGAAAAATGGTCTCCAGAACAATAAACGTTAAAACGAGAACAACAAACATAAGCAGCGAACCGGTCAAACGAGATTCACCCAAATAGCCACCCAAACCTTCGCCCCAACTCGTCCAGTTGAGCGTAAAAGAAAAATAAAGCACCAGGTGGATCCCAGTAAACAACAGTCGCTGTCGAGTCTTGCGGTGCACCGCTTCAATATTGGCGTCTGTCATTCTTGACCTCTTATTTTTATGGCGTCCAAAACATTGCTACCACTAACTGCTGCCACTAATTGGTGCTCACCCCACTTCAAGCTCCAGACCAACGTTTATCAAAATCAATATGAACGCGCTCAGAAATAGGGTGAGCCTGACAGGTGAGGATCATACCCCGCGCGATTTCATCGGCCGTTAAACCTCGCTGAATATCCATTTCAACCTCGCCCTCAACCAACAACGCTTTGCAGGTTGAGCACACGCCCCCTTTACACGCGAAGGGCAAATCAAGTCCTAAATTCAAACCTGCGTCCAATAAATTTTCACCATCTGCCGCAATGCGCACTTGGCTAGCGCGCCCATCGTTAACCAAAGTGACATCGCACATTTTTCCAGAAAAAGCCTCTGCACGAGCATGGTGCTTAGCCACACGCTCTGCCGCATCCTCGGCAGAACTTCCAAAAAGCTCGTACTGGATTTTATCTTCAGGAATTCCGCTATCTCGCAGGCCCCTGGATACCTCAGAAATCATGGACTCCGGACCACACAGGAAAAATCCGTCGAAGCCCTTGAGATTGAGTACTCGGCGGCTCAGCTCGGCCCCTTTGTGATTATCAATACGACCATTGAGCACTGGTGCGTCCTGTGTTTCCCGACTCAATATATTGATCCAGTTAAAACGTGCCAGATACTGATTTTTCAGGAAAGATAATTGCTGACGAAACATAATGCTGGAAGAACGCTGATTACCGTACAGTAAAGTCGCTGTCGCCTTTGGATCTGCTTCTAATGCTGCTGTAAGCATGGACATAATCGGAGTGATACCCGAGCCAGCAGCAATAAATAAATAATTAGTATCAATAGCCTCAGCCGTTGGCAGCCCAAAACTTCCTTGGGGAGCCATGACCTCAAGAGTCATGCCACACTGCAGGTGATCGTTGGCAAAATTACTGAAGACCCCATTATCAACGCGCTTAATTGCAACCGTCAGCTGTTGGGAGGACGGTGGTGCACAAATGGAGTAAGCCCGACTAACGGGAACATCATCGATAGTTGTCCTAAGAGTCAGGTATTGTCCCGGTTGAAAAGCAAATACGTCTTGCAAATGCGCGGGGACGTCAAAACTCAGACAGACCGCATGGGCAGTTTCGGGAACTACGCTGGCGACCTTTAAGGGATGAAATATTGAGCTAGACATATCAGATCGCCTTAAAAACGTCGAAAGGCTCATGGCAAGCAACACATCGAAAAAGTGATTTGCAGGCTGTTGATCCAAACTCACTAATAACTTCGGTGTTGACGCTACCGCATTGGGGACATGCAATACCGCCCTCTTGTGGTGACGCCACGCCATAAGCGGTCATTTTTCGCCGCGCCTCGGGGGTTAGCCACGCTGTAGTCCATGCCGGTGCCAGGCGAGTCTCTACTATCACCTGATGGTACCCGCCCGCGGTAAGAGCAGCACGAGCGTCCTCTTCCATAATCCCTAAAGCCGGGCAACCAATGTAGGTGGGTGTCAGCACCAACTTCACTGCATCACCATCCCGGCGTATATCCTGCAGGACGCCCAGTTCGTACAACGAAATTACAGGGATCTCTGGATCCATTACACTGTCAAGCAACTCCCAAATATCGCCCACTGAGGACTCCTGGCGACGACGGCGACGCGCTAATTCCTCAATCGGCAAGAGAGGAATGCAATCTGCTGTGACGCTGGTCACTTTTGACTCACCACTGTAAACCCGGATAAGCGCGCTGCATAAACTGCATTTCAGCGAGTAAGAATCCGAGGTCATCCGTGTGAATCCCCTCCCTACCCCCTGTAACGTTCCCTTGGGCCTCGGGGATCACCAGGGTCGCCGCATGCAGTGTTTCGGTAACGGTATCAAGCCACTCTGAACGTAAACCCTCGGTATTCACTGCGATACCCGCCGCTATTAAGCCATCGAGCAATGCGTCGCACTCAAACATCTCGTCGGTATAAATCCAAAGCTGATCCAAGGCATCTTGGCAGCGCTCGTGACTCTCGGCAGTGCCATCCCCCAGACGCAACATCCAATCCCGACTGCGACGCAGGTGATAGCGACTCTCTTTCTCTGCCTTGGCCGCAATCGCCGCCAACTGGCTATCCGCGCTCTTACACAGCGCCTGAGTGAAGGGTAGCGAGTAGGCATCATATAAAAACTGGCGACACAAGGTGAAGGCGAAGTCGCCCCGAGGAAGTTCACAAAGCAGCAGATTAGTAAAATCACGAACATCGCGCTGGTAAGCGAAGGTATTCTCAGTCACCTCTCCTCCCATGAGATCGGCCGCATATTGGTAAAACAAGCGCGCCCTTCCCACAAAATCAAGAGCAACATTGGAGAGTGCTATATCTTCCTCAAGAAAGGGGGCTCGGCTCATCCATTCGGACAAACGATGGCCCATAATCAAAGCATCGTCTCCTAGTCGCACAACATAACGCGTCAGCGGATCATGCAACTTCATAGACTGTCGATCCCCTCTGGTAGCTCATACATCGCAGCATGGCGATAAGGCTTATCATCTAAAGGGTCGTAAAAGCTGTCGCAATCGCTCTCTTGGGACGCCGTAATATCTCTTGAGGCGACCACCCAAATACTGATGCCTTCACCGCGACGCGTGTAAACATCCCGCGCATACTCGAGGGCTTGGTGAGGATCATCGGCGTGTAAGCTGCCAACATGCTTATGATCTAATCCGCGGCTTGAGCGAATGAATACCTCGTAAAGCTGAAGTTGCTCAGACACCTATACCTCCTTATGCCACTTCCGCCGGAACAGCACGACGCTTGGCCTCATAGGCGGCCATAGCTTCACGGACCCAGGCACCCTCTTTATGGGCACTGACATGATGCGCCAGACGCTGACGATTGCAGGGACCGTTGCCCGAGACAACCCGCTGAAATTCCTCCCAATCAATTGCACCGAAGTCGTAATGCTCCCGCTGCTCATTCCAAACAAGATCGGGGTCTGGAACTGCAAGCCCAATAGCCTGCGCCTGCTGCACCGCCTGATCAACAAATTGCTGGCGCAGCTCGTCGTTACTGCGACGTTTGATTTTCCATTTCATGGATTGGGCCGAGTGCGCAGACTCGGCATCATGGGGACCAAACATCATTAGAGAAGGCCACCACCAACGGTTCAAGGCGTCCTGCGCCATTTCACGCTGAAGCTCAGCACCCTGCATGAGGGTCATCATGATGTTGTATCCCTGGCGTTGGTGAAAACTCTCCTCCTTGCAAATTTTGACCATGGCGCGGGCATAAGGTCCGTAGGATGTATTCTGCAGGGAGACCTGATTGACGATCGCTGCACTGTCGACGAGCCACCCGATGGCGCCAATGTCAGCCCAGGTGAGCGAAGGGTAATTAAAAATCGACGCGTATTTACTCGCGCCGGTGTGCAATCGATCGATGAGTTCATCCCGAGTAATACCCAAAGTTTCAGCGGCGGCGTAGAGGTAAAGACCGTGCCCAGCTTCGTCTTGAACCTTGGCCATCAAAATAGCTTTACGCTCCAAGGTGGGGGCACGAGAAATCCAGTTCCCCTCGGGCTGCTCGCCAATCACCTCCGAGTGCGCATGCTGGGATATTTGACGAATCAAATTCTGACGATACTTTTCTGGCATCCAGTCTTTGGGCTCAACCTTTTCCTCGGCATCGACCCTAGATTGAAATTTCTGTTCATTACCTACCAAAGACATACGGTCTTTCATGCTAAACACCTACATTCTGTCGTTTTAAACACGTTCAATAATCAGGGCTATACCCTGTCCAACACCAATGCACATGGTGCACAAGGCGAAGCGTCCATTGCTGCGCTGTAACTGATAGGCCGCTGTGGTGACCAACCTCGCACCACTCATACCTAGGGGGTGCCCCAGCGCGATGGCACCACCATTGGGATTAACGTGCTCAGCATCGTCGGCTAATCCTAGAGATCGGGTTACCGCCAGTGCCTGAGCCGCAAAAGCTTCATTGAGTTCGATTACATCCATATCTGCAAGCTTCAAACCAGCTTGGGCGAGCACCTTTAAAGTAGCCTCGTAAGGACCATGCCCCATAATTCGCGGTTCAAGACCTGAGGTCGCCATTGCCACAACACGGGCAAGGGGCTCCAGTCCCTGTGCCGATGCCGCGGCCTCAGACGCAAGCAGCAAGGCGCAGGCGCCATCGTTGACGCTAGAGGCATTACCCGCCGTTACCGTGCCGCCCTCTCGAAAAGGAGCCGGCAAGCTAGCCAAACGCTCTAATGACGTGTCCTTTCTAGGGCTTTCATCTAAGGTTACTTTCAGAGAATCGCCTTTACGCTGGGGAATCGATACCAATGTGATTTCCTCTCCCAGCCGCCCTTCATCTTGAGCTGCGACAGCCTTTTGTTGGGAGCGTAAGGCAAAGGCATCTTGATCTGCCCTCGATATTTCAAATTGTATAGCGAGATTCTCAGCCGTTTCAGGCATTGAGTCTGTGCCCCAGCGTTTTTTAAAGACCGGATTCACAAAGCGCCAACCAATGGTTGTATCGTAGGTCTGCACGTTACGATCGAATGCTGAATTCGCTTTACTCGTTACATAGGGTGCACGACTCATTGACTCGACGCCGCCAGCGATCGCCAAACTGACCTCGCCGCTCTTGATGGCGCGAGCCGCAGAACCCACAGCATCTAAGCCAGAACCGCACAAACGATTTAGCGTGACAGCAGGCACTTGCTCTGGCATGCCCGCTAACAGTGCACTCATGCGCCCCACATTTCTGTTGTCTTCTCCCGCCTGATTAGCGCAACCCATCCAAATGTCGTCAACCGCCAACCAATCAGTATTGGGATTACGTTTCATAAGCGCAGCGATAGGTATAGCGCCCAAGTCATCAGTACGGACAGCTGATAAACCACCGCCATAGCGCCCGATTGGAGTGCGGACAGCGTCACAAATATAGGCCTCAGTCATTAGCTACCTCTGCGGAATCTGGCCGAACAATTTCATCACCAATCGTCGTAGAGTTACCACGAAACTGCGCAATACAATCGCCCGCCTCGTTGGTCACTGTGACGTCGTAAATACCCGAGCGCTTACCCTGATGCACAACCAATGCCGTGGCCATTAACTGTTCATCTAAATGTGCAGGCCTCAAAAAATCAATGCGAGCGCCCGACGCGACCGTGACAAGATTTCGGCTGTTGCAGGCATAAGCAAACGCACTGTCGGCCAATGTAAAAAGGAAGCCGCCATGGCATATACCGTGACCATTAACCATATCGCCATTTACCGTCATGACCATTTGGGCACTGCCCAGATCAACACTAACAAGCTCCATACCCAGCGCCTGACAAGCTCGATCACTTTGCCACATTGCTGCCGCGACGGCAGAGACTGTGACAGCTGCGCTAGCGTCGCTACTCACTGGCCTTTGTACTCCGGCTGCCGCTTCTCCAGAAAGGCCTTCACCCCTTCCGCATAGTCATCTGTAAACCCCGCAGTGCTCATCAAGGCTTTTTCAAGCTCCAGCTGCTCATCAAGCGTGTTGGTCGTGGATGCCGAAAACGCTTGCTTGGTAAACGCAAAACCTCGAGTGGGTTGGGTAGCCAGGTGCTCCGCGAGGGTCATGACTGTATCCATCAACTTGGCGTCTTCTATAACCTCCCAGATGAGCCCCCATTCCTTCGCTTGCTGGGCCGTAACTTTAGGCATGAGCATCGCCATACCCTTGGCGCGGGCCATACCGATCATTCTAGGAAGGTGCCAGCTTCCCCCCGAATCAGGTATCAGCCCCAGCATCGCAAAAGACTCAACGAACTTGGCCGATTCGGCAGCAAAGACCAAGTCACACGCTAGGGCCAAATTTGCCCCAGCGCCAGCAGCTACACCGTTCACAGCGCAAATGACCGGTTTTTCCATGCCGGTAATACGACGGATAAGGGGATTATAAAATTGATCTACCGACTCACCCAGGTCAACACGCTCCCCGGGTGCCACGTTGCGGTCGTTTAAATCCTGTCCCGCGCAGAAACCTCGCCCGGCGCCAGTGATTACTACTGCCCGAATGGCACGATCATCTGCAGCAGCTTCTAAAACCTCCGCTACCTCGGCATGCATAGCTGCCGTAAAACTGTTTAGGCTTTCAGGTCTGTTCAATGTGAGACACGCCACACCGCGCGCCACTGCATATTTTATATGCTTATAGGGCATCGCTCACGCCTCCAGCCGCTCAACCAAGGTGAGGATGTCGTACACCGCAACCGCGCCGCCGTTTTGATTAGTGACCTCAACAGCCCAAACAACGACGCCATTAGGTTTCTCGTCGCCCCGCTGCGCTTTTTTAATTTTGCGTTTAACCGTGAGCTTACATTGAATGGTCGTGCCCGCAGGCACTGGCTCAACAAAACGCAAGTTCTCGAGGCCATAATTTGCAATAACCGGGCCTGGCGCCGGGTGTACGAACATGCCCGCCGCTGCAGAAATTACAAAGTAGCCGTGGGCAACCCGCTGACCAAAGAAAGAATCCTTCGCCGCGATTTCATCGAAATGCGCATAAAAGTGGTCGCCACTGACACAGCCAAAGTTAACGATATCAGCCTCAGTTACGGTTCGGCGATGCGTCACCAATGTCTCGCCAATTTGTAGAGCTTCAAAATATTTTTTGAATGGATGAACGTCATCATGAATCTCTTTCGCACCGCGATGGTACTCACGAGTAATCGCCATCATTGTTGTAGGTGAACCTTGAATAGCCGTTCGCTGCATATAGTGCTTAATGGCTCTAGCGCCACCGAGCTCCTCTCCACCCCCCGCGCGCCCGGGCCCACCATGAATCAAATTGGCCAGCGGTGCACCGTGACCCGTTGACTCGCCGGCACAATCATTATTTATGATGAGCATTCGTCCATGCCAAGCTCCGGCACCCAAAACCATGGCCCTGGCCTCTTGGTCGTCTGCAGTAAATATAGAGCCAACCAGAGAGCCCTTGCCCATTCTTGCCAGCTCAACGGCCTCATCGAGTGAGTGATAAGGCATCAGTGTTGCGACTGGACCAAATGCCTCAACACTGTGCACCGCCGATGACGTTAAAGGTTGATCGCATCGCAACAGCGTTGCCGGATAAAACGCTCCAGAGTTATGGGTTAACCCCGCAAGCGTCATATTTCTGTCGCCCCCCGCAATAATGGTGGCTTCTTCGCACAGCATCTCGACCTTCGCACCAACATCTCTCGCCTGGTCGGCACTAACCAAGGCGCCTAAACGCACCTGCTCCAGTGCGGGGTCTCCAGGAATTATCTTGGCAAGTCGGGATTTCAGTGCTTCCGAAACTTTCTCGATAAGTGCCTGTGGAACGATGATGCGCCGAATAGCCGTGCACTTCTGCCCCGCCTTTGCGGTCATCTCTCGCACCACCTCTTTTACAAACAGCTGAAATTCCGGGTCCTCTTCGTTTACCGACTCACCCAGAATCGCACAATTCAATGAATCTGCCTCCATGGTAAAAGGCACGCTATTCGCCAGCAGAGTGGGATGATTTTTCAGCGCCTGCCCGGTGTTTGCAGAACCGGTGAACGTGACCACATCTTGTTCGCTAAGCTGGTCCAACAAGTCACCGACACTGCCGCACACAAGCTGTATCGCTCCCTCGGGGAGCAAACCTATTCTAATGATTTCTTCGACGACAGCCTTCGTTAAATACGCCGTGGGTGTTGCTGGTTTAACTATTACAGGCATACCCGCAAGGATGCTGGGCGCCATCTTCTCGAGCATACCCCAGACAGGAAAGTTGTAGGCATTGATATGGACCGCAACCCCCGGTTTGGAGGTCAAGATGTGCCGGCCCACAAACGACCCATTTTTTGACAGCGCCTCCATATCCCCCTCTAGCAAGACAGAGTCGTTGGGAAACTCTCTAGTAACCAGACTGGCGTAACTCAATACGGTGCCAAAGCCACCCTCAATATCAGGCCAGGCATCGGCGCGAGTAGTACCCGTCTTAAAGGACAGCTCATAAAAGTTTTCTTTCATCGCCATGAGCTGCTTGGCCGTTTCTTTGAGGGCGGCGGCCCGCTCGTGGAACGTCATGGCTCGTAGGGCACTGCCTCCCTGCTGACGCCCATACCTTGCCACTTTACCCATGTCCAGACCCGTCGCGTCGACAGTGCAGATCGGCTCACCTGTGACCGCGTCGACAACAGACCTGCCCTCTCCTACACCCGAGACCCAGGCTCCCATGACGTAACTTTCTAGCTTCATGATGCAGACGACGCTCCTACGCAACGTATCCTAGATATGATACACAAATTCTATAATACATCAAAGTTATGTAATATTTATTAGCCGCACTCGCGGGGTAAGCTGGGACTGCCCAATTAAGATCGCCCATTTTAGTAAGCAACATCGGGAGCTATGTACGTGGCCTACACGGAACTTCCGCTAAATACGATCAGCATCTGGCTGCGCTGTATGAATTGAATCACTACTTTAAAGTTGGCAGTTTTTTCGAGTTTTATGCTAGCCATTGACGGAAAAGCGCAACACGTCAGTAAAGTCTGGGGCTCAAGCGGGGAAAGCACCCTCAGAAGTGGGCGTAAAATGATACGAAATAATGTGTGTTTATGTCTTTTTGTGGCATATCTGCTCTGGCGGGCAAAATTCACTTTCTTCGCGTTATAACTGCGGGCATTATCCGTACTGTAACTAGACAAAATAAAAACATAATGGCTTTGGTGGGCAACAACCCCAACCGCTCACCCTCATAATTGGAGCATCCCATGAAAATGAATTTTTCCCGACTGTTTTCTAAGACACCACTGGCCCTAGCCTGCGCCGCCACGTGCTTTACTGGTGTCATCTCTGCTCAGGAAGCTGGACAACTGGAAGAGGTAATCGTTACAGCGACAAAGCGAGCGCAATCGCTGCAAGAGGTCGGCATGTCAATCTCTGTACTGTCTGAGCAGTCCATTGAAGAAATGGGCATCGATAGCTACCTCGATTTTGCGGTTCGCATTCCCAACTTGGGTACGGCTTTTCAATCTGATGGCCGCTTCGACGCTAATTCACCGTCACTTCGCGGCGTCTTTGGCAGCGGTGATAAGTCGTCGTCTGCAACGACAGGCATTTACATTGATGATGTCCCCGTAACCTCAGCTCTACAGCCACGGGTTCTCGATCTAGAACGAATCGAAGTCCTCAGAGGCCCTCAGGGATCTTTATACGGCGCGCGCTCCATGGGCGGCACTATTCGTCTCATCACTCAGCAGCCCAGCTTGGACGAGAGCTCAGGCTCTATTCACACCACGGTCTCTTCGGTAGCCGATGGCGGAGAAAACTACGCCTTTGACGGCAATATCAATATCCCACTTATCGAAGATAAACTGGGCCTGCGCGTCGCGGCTTACTACGGATCTATCTCAGGTATTTATGATCGCGTTTATGAGCCCAATTGGTTGAATTACCAAACTGGGGAGACAGTACAGGGCACAACCCCCGCATTTGATAGGAATGAAGACGTCGATGATGAAGACTACTACGGCACGCAAATTGCCATGAAGTGGATGCCCACCGACAATCTATCGATTACGCCCAAATTCATGTACCAAAAAATCAAAGCTGATGGCCTACCCTTTGCCGACGTCGATGCCGAAAATATGGAGACACGACGTTTTTTCGACTCGGACGAACCGGGTGAAGACGAGTGGTGGATGGGCAGTGTTGTTATCAATTGGTCTATCAGTGCCGGCGACATCACTTCTACCACTGCCATTTACGAGCGAGAAACCTCTGAATTTGAAGAAGAGCATACATTCCTAGACTTTATTTATGGGGCTGCTGTCGGGATTCCCATCACCCCGCTGGAATCGGTTCTGGAAACGACATCTGAATATGAAAATGTTACTCATGAAACTCGGTATACAAGCAACCTTGATGGGCGCTTGAACTACACCGTAGGCTTTTTCTATGGTGACAGCGAGTTCACTCGAGGCTACCCGCCAGCACTTCAGCCTGGGGCCAATGCTGCACTTGATAGCGCGCTTGGCATACCGGCCCCCGGAACAGCCGGAATTGTTCCGGGTGATCTCATTTTCATCACCAGCCAACCCGAACAAGTCGAGGAGCTCGCACTGTTCGGAGAATTCACCTTTGACCTCACCGACCGTCTTGCTTTGACTGCAGGTGGGCGCTGGTACGATACAGAAGTTTCGTATAACGCGAACTCCGACGGCTTTGCCAACGGTGGGCCCAGTGAGTTCTCGGGGGTTCAAAGCGAGAGTGGCTTCAACCCAAAAGTGATGGCTTCTTTCGATGCCACCGATGAACTTAATTTTTATGCCAGCGCATCAAAAGGCTTCCGCATTGGTGGTGTTAACGGGCAAGTCTCTCCCACACTCTGCGGAGACGAACTCGATCGCGTAGGCCTCGATCCAGATTCATTGCGCACGTACGACTCCGACAGCCTGTGGAGCTACGAAGTCGGCGTGAAGTCTAGACTGGCCGATAATCGTCTATCTCTCAATGCAGCCGCGTTCTTTATCGATTGGAGTGACTCTCTGCAAGTTCAGCGACTCGCGTGTGGATTTCAAGTAGACGCCAACGTTGGCGACGTCGAAAGTAAGGGTTTTGAAGTCGAACTCTCAGCCGCCCCCATTGAAGGTCTCACAATAGATGTGGGCGTTGGCTATACCGACACCGAAGTCGCTAGCGCCTCGGGTGATGGCTTCCCAGGTTACGCTGAGGGTCAGGCACTGCATGGTGTTCCCGACTGGACCGGCACGGGTTCAGCGCAATACGTCTTCCCAGCCTTCAGCGGATGGGATGGTCGACTCAGGGCAGATGCTAACTACTACGGAGATAGTACGAGCTTCAATAATGGTGCAATCGTTGACAGAGATAGCTGGTCAGCACTTAACCTACGAGCAGGTGTTCTCAACGAGAGCTGGGATGTCACCCTGTTCGCTGACAACGTCACCGATGAGCGAGCGAACCTTGCTGACAACCGTTCGATCGCAGCCGAGATGCCGGGACGTCCGAGAATTGTGACGAACCGACCGCGCACGATTGGTTTGGAGGCACGTTACCGATTTTAAGCTGCTCACGCTGGGAATAAAAAGGCGCCCCTAAGGGCGCCTTTTTTTCGAAAAAAATTCGTCTCAGTAAAAACTTCCAAACAGAGAATTGCTGCGCTAACCCAAAGCACAAACTCTTGCTGCTCGTATCGCGACTCATAAAAACTCAAACCCAAGCAGCACACCTGGCGATTCAACAACCTTCTAAAAGCCACTGCACTTTCAAGGGCATGGGGGCACACTGCATTTAAGTTTTCTCAGGTTATTAACGACATATTCAATTCCCGTTCAGCAAGTATCACCCGACCCAAATTCTGATTAGCGATTATCCAAGACACGCTTTGCCTTGCCCTCTGAACGAGGTATGCCACCAACATCATGGACTTTGAGTGCGCAACTGATTCCAACGTAAGACTTAATTTGAGTTACTAATTCGTTGCTTTGAACCGCAACCTCATCAGCAACGGCGCCCAAACACTTTTCTACATGCAATCGAACGGCATCCATATTTCCACTCTTTGATAACTCAAGCTGGTAATGGGGCGCTAGAGTGGGGAATTTCAGCAATATTTCTTCAATCTGCGTGGGAAATACATTGACGCCTCGGATGATCAACATATCGTCGGTGCGTCCCGTGATCTTCGCCATTCGGCGCATCACACACTCGCTACCGGGCAATAAGCGCGTAAGGTCGCGGGTTCGGTAGCGGATAACTGGAAAAGCTTGCTTGGTGAGGCTGGTAAACACCAGCTCCCCTTGCTCTCCGTCCTGCAGTACCTCCCCAGTATCAGGATCGATGATTTCTGGTAGGAAATGGTCCTCCCAAATTGTGGGGCCATCCTTACTGCCTACAAACTCCTGCGCAACACCTGGACCCATCACCTCGGAAAGGCCGTAGATATCTGTCGCGTCTATGCCGCAACGCGTTTCGATCGCCTGTCGCATAGCGTTCGTCCAGGGCTCGGCACCAAAGATCCCAAGACGCAAGTTTAGCTCTCGGGGGTCGACACCTTGGCGGTCTAGCTCATCGGCAATATTGAGCATGTACGACGGCGTAACCATGATGATGTCGGTTTGAAAGTCTTGTAAAAGCTGGACCTGCTTTTCTGTTTGACCACCCGACATCGGGATGACGGTACAACCTAATTTCTCAGCACCGTAGTGTGCGCCCAACCCTCCAGTAAAAAGACCATATCCGTAAGCTATTTGAACACGATCACCTGATCGGCCCCCAGCAGCCTCAATAGACCTTGCGACACAGGTCGCCCAATGCTCAATATCTGCCTTTGTGTAGCCAACAACTGTCGGCTTTCCTGTCGTCCCACTCGAGGCATGAATACGAGTCACCTGCTCCATGGGTACGCTAAATAAACCAAATGGATATTGGCTGCGGAGATCCTCCTTGGTCGTAAATGGGAACTTTTTTAAATCTTCCAATGAAGCAAGGTCAGAAGGATGAACACCCGCCTCGGCAAATTTTGCACGGTAATGTGGCGAGTTTTCATAAACATGCGTTAATGTCTGCCGCAGCCGCTTAATCTGCATCGTTTGCAGGGCATCATTGGACAGCTGCCTAACATCACTGAGACTGGTTAAGAATTCCTGCACAGCGCGTGTTACCCGTGTGGCGATGTTTTCAGAGGCTGATAAAGTAATACAGTCAGCAAAGAAATTGCAATATTTTTGTATCGAATTTAAGTTCCTGCATAGTCAACATTGAGGAGGCAGCTTGAGCATCTCTAAACAGCTCCAACCGATCATCAACGCATTTAGTGAACGACAACCAATGCGGGCGAAATCGCTGATCATCACACTGTTTGGTGACGTCATTTCACAACACGGTGGAGAAATTTGGCTGGGCAGTATCGCGAAATCAGTTGAGGCTTTAGGCGTCAATGATCGCC
>OCVR010001481.1_pt1 | contig 18695 bp, 19 predicted proteins | sample 1539091 | NCBI WGS metagenome assembly OCVR01 (sample SAMEA3355530, study PRJEB22509) | marine metagenome | biome: marine; feature: coastal ocean; material: water | place: USA | collected 2010-08-07 | depth 16 m | reverse complement strand
CGAGCACGACCTCGGCTCTTTGGAAAGTACGGCCGAAGTCGCTGCATCTGCGCCTCCGTAAGCCAGCATAAGTTACTTATGACATCCCCCTAAAACTGGAGATCGTGAAGCATAGCAGCGCGATAACCTCAATCAGTTACTAGGTCCTGACGCTAGCGTTTGGCTGAGTTCATGATTTTCTGATTGTTCAAAAATTTAACGTTAGCTTGCAGCACGATACAAACATTACTAGCCCGCGAGTTGAGCCTTCTGCCCACACCCTTCTGTTTTGAAATGTAAAATTCTTGTTCCACAACTCACCGATTGATGCTTTTATTTGGACTAATCCGTGACATGGGCATCATCTGGGTAAACTGGAGTTCAAAATCATGCAAAGTTCAATAGTCCACAAGCTCTTGGCACTGTTGAGCGCGATAAGTAGCGCCCAGAAACCGATGACTTTTTCCGAAATTGTCGAGAAAACTGGACTGAATAAAAGCACTATTCATCGGTTGCTCGCTATTGGGATCGAAGAGCGCGTGCTGCGCTTTGATAGCCAGAAGAAGACATACATGCTTGGACCACGGGTGTTTGACTTGGTACGCAACGCCTATAGCAATTACGACATTCTAGAGATCGCTTTGGACCAGATGATCCGCTTGCACAACCTATTTGACGCCAATGTCACGATTGGCGTGCCAAGCGGGGGCGAAGTAAGTTACTTGCGAGTCTTGGAGTCCTCGCGCTCGATTGGCGGTGCCCAGCGACCCGGAATGCGAGAGCCAATACATTGTTCAGCTTCAGGCAAAGCTTTGTTGGCATTCCTGCCTCCAAAAATTCTTGATGCCAAGCTTGAGGGCTACGAGTTTGCCCGCTTTACGGACCGCACCGTAGCCAACATCGAAGAATTCAAAGCCGAGTTGCGTTTTGTTCGATCAAACGGATATGGGCGCAATGACCGCGAAGAATATGATCACTTCCTCGGCATCTCCGCTCCGATCTTTGATTACCTTGGGGAAGCGATTGCTGTGCTTAATATTTGGTCATCGCATCCCAGACATTCGATCACTGATTTGATGGGGTGGAGCGATGAATTGAAAGCCTCAACGCTTCAAGTGACGAAGGTCATTGGTGGGGTTTTGCCCAACATTCCCTATACTACAACCGATTAGGCATAATTTCTTTCGATTTAGTGGACTAAACCTTCTCCGATGAGCGGGTTAAGCCCAAGATTTTGGACTGATAGGCAGTCCTGATCTGGTATGATTTCCTGACGGGAAGAGATTGTAAGTTTGCTCAAGGTGAGTCTAAGCTCCGCTGAGTCGGCATGGAAGTTCAACCGTCCACTTTTGTTATGGCAGCACCGCAAAGCAGAAGAAAAATATTGACGGAACGAATAGTTCATTCTTAGTCTCGAGTTGTGAAAATTCAGTTTTACAATGCAAAACAAACTAATGGCGTCACCCGTACGTCAGGTTACTAACTGGGAGAAGAAAATGAAAAAGACAATTCTAGGCGCAGTCCTTGGCGCGACAGCAATGCTGTCCGGCACGACTGCAATAGCAGATGGCCACGGTGAAATCACTGTTGGCTATTTCCTTGAGTGGCCAATGCCATTCCAATTCGCAAAAGCTGAAGGCATGTATGACGAAGCACTCGGCACGAAAGTGAACTGGGTATCCTTCGACACAGGCACAGCAATGTCCGCGGCGATGGCATCTGGCGACGTTCATCTGTCCGTATCTCAGGGCATCCCTCCATTCGTTGTTGCGACGTCTGCGGGTCAAGACCTTCAGGTTGTTGACGTTGCGGTTTCCTATGCAGAGAACGACAACTGCGTTGTTGCTTCAGCGCTAGAGATCGACAAAGATTCTGCGAACGAGCTTTCAGGCAAGAAGGTTGCGGTTCCACTCGGTACAGCGGCACACTACGGTTTCTTGAAGCAGATGGATCACTTCGGTGTTGACGTTGGCGGTCTGACAGTTGTGGACATGGCACCAGCGGAAGGCCAAGCGGCTTTGGCGCAGGGTTCTGTTGACATGGCATGTGGTTGGGGCGGTGCGCTTCGTCGTATGAAAGAGTCCGGCAACATCCTGTTGACTGGCGCTGAGAAAATGGAACTGGGCATTTTGGTATTTGATGCGACAACAGGCCCAACATCCTACATTGCAGAGAATGGCGACACGGTTGCGAAGTTCTTGAAAGTGACAGCAGACGCAAACGCAATGTGGGCTGACGAAGCGATGCAGAGCAAAATGCTTCCAGTGATCGCGAAAGACGCGGGTATGTCCGAAGAAGATGCGGCGTCCAGCCTGTCCACATTCGAATTCCCAGACGTTGACGGCCAGCTTTCCAAGGCATGGCTCGGTGGCACGGCACAAGACTTCATGAAAGGCGTTGCTGACGTCTTCGTGGCAGCCGGTTCTATCGATGCGGCAAAGGCTTCATATGCTGATAATGTAAACACAGGCCCACTTGAAGCAATCAAGTAAGTCTTTTTAAAGAGAGGCGGGTATCCCAAGCGGATGTCCGCCTTTTTTCCATCCTGAATACCAGCTCCGAAAAGTGGAGCAGAAAGGATCTGATGTCAGGACTTCAAATAGACAACATTTCCATGCGTTTCGAATTGCCCAACGGTGGGCATGTGCAAGCGCTACAGAATGTTTCCCTGGATATTAAATCCGGCGAACTTATGAGCGTACTTGGCCCTTCGGGTTGCGGCAAGACGACGCTATTGAACATCGTTGCGGGTTTCCTTGCCCCCACCGAAGGGCAAATTATCCTAAACGGCAGCAAAGTTGTCGGCCCAAGCCCTGAGCGTGGCATGGTCTTTCAGCAAGGTGCACTGTTTGAGTGGATGAACGTGCGTGACAACGTTTCGTTTGGCCCCGACATGAAGGGTGTGAGCCGTGCAGAGAGCAAAGAGAAGGTTGATCATCTTCTGGACGTTGTCGGCCTTGGTGATTTCCGCGAGAAGGCGATTTACGAACTGTCCGGCGGTATGCAGCAGCGTGTGGCTTTGGCCCGTTGCCTTGCAAACGACCCTGATGTGATTTTGATGGACGAGCCGCTTGGCGCTTTGGACGCTTTGACGCGTGAGAAGATGCAAAGCCTTGTTTTGGATCTTTGGAAAGAGACGGGCAAGACGATTATTCTGATCACTCACTCTGTTGAAGAGGCATTGCTTCTTGGAGAACGCTTGTTGGTTATGGCTCCACGCCCAGGCCGTGTTCACAAAGAGTACCACTTGCCATTCGCTGATCTGGGCGTTGGCGCTGACTTGCGCGAAGTGAAAAAACACCAAGATTACAACAGCACACGCGAGGAAATCCTCGAAATGATTTGGAACATGGAAGAAGAAATCATGGGCCGAACGGAGGAGTCAGCATGACCGGAATATTCGTACTTTTACTATACGTCGGGGCATTTTTCGGCTCTTTCGTCATAGCGAAGCGGCTTTATAGCTCTGCGTTTGAAAAGAAGGGCTTTAACAAGCTAAAAACCGTAACTTTTGGTGACGAAAGCTCAATTACGCCCAACCGCGTTGCCTCTGTTGTTTCCGTGATCACGGTGTTTTGGCTCTGGGTGGCCTTCACCAACTCAGCGATCCCGTTGCCCAAGTTTCCAGGCCCATATTCGGGCGATGCGTCGTTCACTTACACGGTTCAGTTAAAAGATGGCACAACGGATGATGCGACTGTGACGATGCGCGTTTATCGTGAGGATATCCAGCAGACCGTGGACGCTGAAGGAAACCCGGGGCGCGAGCCAAAACCAGCAGAGGTTGAGCCGGGCGAAGGCTTTGCTAAGAACGATTCACTGACGGTTGCACGATATGGTTTCAAGGTTGTGAATGTTTGGCAGAACGATGAAGTCTCTAAAAAGGATGGCTCAAAGATAATCGCGATCAACGGCCAGCCTATTGAGCCGGGACAGAAGTTTACTACCCCAGAAGGAAAAGTTGGCCTGACTGACAAAGGTACGCCGACATTTGCGCCGAAAACAGGGTTGAGAATGGCGCGTCTTTACCTGCCGGCACCTGAGGTTGTGTGGCAACGTTTCGTGTTCCTAAATACCGAAGGCTACCAGGGCTTCACGCTCTTGGAGCACACGCGCTACTCGCTCCAACGTGTTTTGATTGGCTTCCTGTTGGGGGCTGCTGTTGGCGTGCCGATTGGATATGCCATGGGTCTTACGGGCTGGGCGCGCGGTTGGTTTGACCCGATCGTTGAATTCATGCGGCCTATCCCGCCGCTTGCATTAATCCCCCTGATTATCATTTGGTTCGGTATCGGGGAGATTGGAAAGATTGTTTTGCTCTTTCTAGCGGCCTTGTGGATCATGATTATTGCTGCGCGCTCAGGCGTGTCGGGAGTTGCCATCACCAAAGTACATGCGGCTTATTCATTGGGGGCCTCGAAATGGCAAATCCTTGGAAAAGTAATCGTTCCAAACTCGCTCCCAGATATTTTCACCGGTGCACGTGTGGCGATGGGCGTGTGTTGGGGCACAGTTGTTGCTGCTGAACTTGTTGCGGCCAACGTTGGCTTGGGCAAAATGATTGTCACAGCCTCGAAGTTCCAACTGACTGATATTATCATTGTCGGCATTATTGTGATTGGTGCCATCGGCTTTGCCATTGAAGTTGGTATGCGTGCTCTGGAAAACTGGCTCGTGCCCTGGAAGGGCAAGATCTAGATTTTAGATTCGACTTGCACCACACAATCAAGGCCCTTTCGGGGGCCTTTTTTGTGCGGGCGTTAGGCTGCCCGGACTTTCCGCGATATTTATTAAAATTGACATGGAGTTTGCGGAATCATCCAAGTGCTGAAAGGTAATAGCCTCAAAAACAGACAAAAAACTGGAAACTGAACTCCAGCCGGATCTTCGCGCGATTGGAGCTTCTCCCCTACCCTCGCCATTACAATGTCACCCATCTTTGATCTGCCCTTCAAGCCCAAGGCAGCTTTTGCATGGCTTGTGTGAACGTGGACATAGCTATCGCCGCCCGTCAGCCACATGGTTTTCGCGCTGATCGCTTACCTATCTGTATATCCTTCAATGGCTGATATCCAAAGTGGCGGAACGAAATACATGCTATATATCCAAGACATTCGCCACAACCTCGAAATGGGCTATTGGACGAACTCACCCAATGCGGACAATCCGGACCTTTGCAACAGTAGTTATTGCCCTCGCAGGAAATGGTCCGAATGTCACAATCTTTAGTAAGTGCGAGCAGATTGTCGTAATGCGCCGCAAGTGCGAGACCACGCTAGACAATATTGAAAGTGGACACCTTAGGTGCTGGTATCGAGGAGATGTACTTACAAGGAGCGGCAGATGGTGATTAAAACGGCGGTTATTGGCTTGGGAATAATGGGCCAACGGATGCTTGAGCATATGGAGCAGCACCCTGAATTTGAAGTTGTTGGGATATGGGATCCAGAAGCGGGAGCCTGTCAGGCGGCGCAGAGATACGCTCCGGGTGCTGTTGTTGCGACCGATGCTATTTCAGCGATCGAAATTGCCGACTTGGTCTATCTCGCGTGCCCTCCGGCCCCGCGAAAGGCGTATGCGCTGGCAGCAGCCGCACAAGACAAAGCCGTGTTCCTGGAAAAACCGCTTGGTATTAATGTCGAAGAAAGTCTTGATCTGGTGCACCAACTTGAGACCTATGGCGTGCCATGCGCCGTAAATTTCACCCAAGCGGCGGGCGCTGCTCTGACCGGCATTTCGGCCGCAGCAAAAGACGGCACGTTGGGCGTACTCCAAGGCGTCGACATCATTGTGACCTACCCGCATTGGCCGCGCGCATGGCAACAGGCAGCCGATTGGCTGCGGTTGCGCAAGGAAGGTGGAATGACCCGCGAAGTGATTTCGCACTTCCTTTTCGTTAGCCTGCGCATTTTAGGGCCGCTTGAACTTGTTTGGGCACAACCTGATTACCCGGCTCAAAGCGACCTCTGTGAAACGCACGTTGCGGCGCGTTTGGCCAACCAAGCGGGGCTACCAGTAACCATATTAGGCAGTGTCGGAGGGGCCCAGCCCGACCGACAGGAAGTTACCATCAAGGGCTCAAAAACCAGTAGGAGGATCACTGATTTTTACCGAGACGCCGTTTCTTCTGGCCAAAATTTTGAGCCGATTGCGGCTGAACCACATAACCCAAGAGCGACCAGTTTGAAGGCACAACTGGATGATCTTGTGTTACTGTTGGCAGGAAAACCCAACCGTTTGGCGACACTTGAAGAAGCGCTGCACGTTCAAATTTTGATCGAAACCATCTTGAAAAACCACCCCACCAACTAGTTACTCATCCTCTGTTAGTGCAAAGGGCCACGCATGCTTGACACCACATTGAACGCTTCACCCGACACCTGCCATTGGGGCTTTTTTGACGCGAGCCTGCCGCCTGCATTGACGATTGCGAGCGGCGATGAAGTGGTGATCAACACCGTCTCAGGCGGGCCACAAAACCTACCAAGTGGCGAGTTTCACATTCCGCCCGAATTGTTAGAAATTCACGCTGCTGGTGTGCCCTCGTTTCCGGGCCATATATTGACAGGCCCTGTTTCTGTTGCGGATGCCATGCCTGGCGATACCTTGCGCGTTGATATCCTCGAAGTTTCAGTGCGCCAAGATTGGGGGTTTAATTACTTTGGCCCCCTAAAAGGCACGTTGCCGTTGGACTTTCCGCAGGTTCATCACACCATCATATCGCTCGATACAAAGCGCTGCATCGCCACGATGCCTTGGGGGCTTGAACTGCCGCTTGCGCCATTCTTTGGGGTGATGGGTGTGGCCCCGCCACAAGAATGGGGGCGCATTTCAACCATCGAACCGCGTGCCCATGGGGGTAATATCGACAACAAAGAGCTAGTTGCAGGAACAACGCTTTACCTTCCGGTTTACACTAAAGGAGCGCTGTTTTCGTGCGGTGACGGGCACGGCGCACAAGGCGACGGCGAGGTCTGCGTGACCGCCATTGAAACCGCCCTGCAAGGCCGGTTTCGGCTGACGGTGCTCAAAGGCCACGGGTTGAGCTATCCGCAAGCAGAAACACCCACGCACTACATCACTATGGGCATGGCCGCTGACCTAGACCGCTGCGCTGAAATGGCGCTGCGAGAGATGATCACACTGGTGTCACAGCGTGCAAAGATTAGCCGCGAAAATGCATACATGCTCTGTAGTCTTGCGGGAAATTTACGAATTACTCAAACAGTCAACCGCGAGAAGGGCGTGCATATGATGATAGCAAAAAACCTGATTGATGTTGGGTAGGCCCGGCTTGTCAACCATCCTATTAACCGACGAACGAAAGAAAACTTGCCCATGGAATTTCGCGCCAATCACACATACCCATCCCGTCGGTCGGCTGTCTTTGCCGACAATATGGTGACAACATCACAGCCCTTGGCGGCACAGGCAGGGCTTGCGATGATCGCACGCGGCGGCAATGCAGTAGACGCAGCAATCGCAACCGCGATCACGCTGACATTGGTTGAGCCAACTGGAAATGGCTTGGGTTCTGATGCCTTTGCAATCGTTTGGGACGGCACTTCGATGCATGGGTTAAACGCCTCGGGCCGCTCGCCCGCAGGTTGGAGCCCCGAGCGCTTTGCCAAATTTAAAGAAATGCCTTACCGAGGCTGGGAAACTGTAACCGTTCCCGGCGCGGTATCAGCGTGGGTTTCATTGTCCGAACGCTTTGGAAAACTGCCTTTTGCCACGCTGTTTGAGCCTGCGATAAGTTATGCACAAGCCGGTTTCATTGTCACACCAATGATAGCTGAACTGTGGAACCGTGCCGCAAAAGAGCTTGGGGAATATCCCGGGTTTGCCGAAACGTTTCTATTAGACGGTAAAGCACCCAAAGCTGGCGAAAGGTTTGTGAATGCGCCCTTGGCAAAGACACTTCAGTTGATCGCCGAAACCAAAGGAGAGGCTTTTTACAAAGGTGAATTGGCGGCTGCAATCTGTGACTTTGCCGCCCAGCATGGGGCCGCGTTAAGCCGCGATGATATGGCGTCACATTCGCCGGAGTGGTGTGGCACCATTTCCAAAAAATTTGATGAGCTGGAATTGCATGAGATCCCTCCCAACGGCCAAGGTATCGCCGCGCTGATGGCTTTGGGGATTTTGTCGCACACGCGCATTCGCGACCTTCATGCAGATGATCCTCTGGCCACCCATTTGCAAGTCGAAGCAATAAAATTGGCGCTGCTGGATGCCGAGACCTATGTTGCTGACGGCGACTATATGATGGACATTACCGTCGAGGCTTTGCTCGACGATGTCTATTTGGCCAGCCGTGCCGCGTTGATCGATGAGAACCAGGCGCAAAATTTTAAGGTGGGCGCGCCCAAAGATGGCGGTACGGTTTATCTGACGACAGCTGATGCCTCGGGCATGATGGTTTCATTTATTCAATCAAACTACGCAGGCTTCGGGTCGGGTATCGCTATTCCAGGCACGGGCATTTCAATGCAGAACCGCGGCGCAGGGTTTTCGCTTGATCCTGAAAGTCCAAACCGTATCGGCCCGAACAAACGGCCTTTTCACACCATCATTCCTGGTTTCTTGATGGGCCCAATTGGCCCCCTGATGAGCTTTGGCGTGATGGGCGGCCCGATGCAAGCACAGGGGCATGTGCAAATGGTGTTACGTACGCATGTTTGGGGGCAAGACCCGCAAATGGCCACCGACGCGCCTCGGTGGCGGTTTGTCGAAGGGCTTAAGCTCGCTTGCGAAGATACGATGGCGGGCGCGACATTGAGTGCGTTGGCAGCCCTTGGCCACGAGATCGTGCTGGAGGCCCCTGACAATGCCTTTGGCTTTGGTGGTGCCCAGCTTATTTGCTGCCTTAACGAAGACGGTTACGCATCAGGCTCGGACCCGCGCAAGGACGGTGTAGCGGCCGGATTTTGATCAACAGCAAGCGCTGATTTCCCAGCTTTGGGATCAGACATTGGCGCAGCCACAGTGAGCTTTATCCTCGTCTGCTCATTGTCATTCGTCGGTTGCCTAATTTGGCACTCACGGAGAAAGCCTGATCTGGCGGACCCCGCTGCAGTAATGAGGCAATGTCGTCAACGGAAGCAATTGGCTCTCAGTCGACTTCGGAAGCGTTGCAGCATCGCCTCGATCGCGGTGTCTAAAAGGGTCAAGGACGGCCTATTGCGGCCAATTTCGTTAATATCTGAGCTCTGCAGTGCAACACAGTATAACGGACTTTCGCTGCGTTTGCAAAATTTGATGCTGGGTGAATTCACACCTGGCCAACATTATCGCCATCTACACTTTGATTTCAGGCAAGCGATATAATTGATTTTTCGACAACGATTTCACTTGCGAGTTCTTGAGAACGTCCCACTTCACCGCTTTCAACCATTCGTACCAATTCGTCAGCGGCGCGATGGCCCATTTCAGAATGCGGAACGCGCACGGTTGTGAGCTTTGGCGTGACGACCCGCGCGAGTTCGATCCCATCAAAGCCAGTAATTGAGACTTCACTCGGAACTTTTAAGCCCATCTCCTGTGCACGTTGCAAAGCACCAACCCCGAGTACGTCGTTGCCACACATGACAACGCTTGGGCGTTCTGGCCCGCGCATCAACTCTTCAAATGCATTCGCCCCGTTGTCGATGTCATATGGCGTTTCGATGATTGGAACTGTGTCTAGGTTGAACCCTTCAACTTTAAGCCTTTCTGTGATACCTTTTAACCTGTTCATGGCGCGATCGTTGCCTTCGGTTGTGCCAGAAATCACAGCGATATTTCGATGCCCCATTGCCAAAACTTTATCGCAGAGCTGATACATCGCAGCACGGTTATCAAACCCAATCGCTGGCAATGCATTGTTGGCGGCGAAAGCCCAAGCTAACAGAAACGGAATGTTGCGTTGCTTAAGAAACTCATAGACCTTTTCTTCACGCCAGTACCCGATCAGCAAAATTCCGTCGGCTCCTCGGCTTGCTAGCGCGCGCACTTGCTCTGCCTCAATCTCTGGATCGTAGGAACTGCTTGAGATCAGCAGAGTGTATCCAAGGCTATGCAAACGTTCTTGAAAGGCTTGAATGCCTTTCGCAAAAATTGCGTTCTCCATAGTCGGGATTATTGCGCCAATCGTCATCGTTCGCTTGGCAGCCATAAACCGCGCCCCGAAGTTGGGTGTATAACCCAAATCTGCAACCGCTGCCTTTACCCGCTGGAGCGTCTCTCTGGAAACTAGTGCGGGCGTGTTCAGTGACCTTGAGACCGTGGCGGGTGAAACGCCAGCTGTTCTTGCAACGTCGTCTAATGTGGGAACTGCATGGTGAGACGTCATCAAAAGCGGCTTTCTACTGGTTGGCTGAGACCATAGATCGAAATCTTAGCAAAAACAGCCAAATTCTAAGCTCAGAATATTTTTAATGAAAGCGCTTGCATCGACTCACTGAAAGCGCTTTCATAACGGTTCAATCAGCACTCGTGAGGATCGCCATGTTTCTGTACGCATCACTGCTCGTTTTTCTTGTCTACTTTTCGAATGTAGCTGCGGGCGCGTTTTGGGATCAGGTCTACTTTGGCGATGTGGGAGAAATGCTGGTCCTATTCGCGGCTTCGATTTTGTTCGTCGTCGCAATTTTACAAAAAGAAGCTGCTCGAAAGAACCAAAACGACAGCTGAACATTCTACTGGGAGAGACACTAATGAACGACGACACCAAAATGGTTGAATCTGCAGAACGCAGAAATTTTCTTAAACTGTCCGCAGCGGGCGGCTTTACAGCAGCTTTGGTTGCTGGTGCGGCTGGCACGCTTTGGTCCACAGAGGCAGCCGCGCAAACCGCAAATGAGGAGCGTGATCGCGAAAAAGCGGCTGAGCACACGATGACAATCGCAACTGCCTATGTCCTTGGTGCATCGCGCAGCTATCCAATCATGCAGCTCGACCTGAAAGAGAACATCCAGAACGCAACCAATGGCAAAGTCTACGTCAAGCTCGCACCCGGCGGTCAGCTTGGTGCAGGTGGGGCACTTGTTCAAGCGGTTCAGGGTGGCACGATCCAAGCCGCGCAGCACTCCCTGTCCAATTTCGCGCCTTTCGCGTCGACAGTTGATCTGATCAACATGCCATACCTGTGTGGTTCCAATCAACGTTTCACAAACTTGGTGAACTCTGATTTCTGGAAAGGCAATGTGGAGCCAAAAGTTGAAGAGAACGGCTTTAAAGCATTGTTCTACGTCAATATCGACCCGCGCGTTGTTGCGGTTCGTAAAGGCGGCGCAGGCGCAGTTCTGTCCCCATCCGATCTCGACGGCGTTAAGTTCCGCGTACCAGGTTCCAAGATGCTTCAGCAGTACTACCGTATGGTTGGCGCAAACCCGACGCCAGTGGCTTGGGGTGAAACACCTTCCGCGATCAAGCAGGGTGTCGCGGACGCGCTCGACCCATCTGTTGGCGCGCTTTATGTGTTTGGTTTCAAGGACATACTGTCCCACGTAACCTTCACTCAAGCGGTTCCTGACTCACAGGTTTACTCATGTAACCTTGAGTGGTTCAACTCCATGCCTGCGGACGTTCAGGAAGGCATCATGTGGGGCTCTGAGATGACGGCGCACCAGAACCTGTCCAAGGTTCCATCTGCACGTGCATACGCAATGTCAGAATTGGCGAAGTCCGGTGTTGAATTCCACAGCCTCTCTGAGGATCAGTTGAACGAGTGGAAAGCAGCGGGTGGCTATCAGTTGGCAGAGTGGGACAGCTTCAAGAAAGATCTCGCCGGTTCCATGGACAACTTTGCGAAGATGGAAGAAGCGGCTGGCACGCAGGGCAAATACTACGTCCACGACGCCTAAGCTTTGGGCGGGCGCATGACCCTACATGCGCCTGTCTTTTATTCCTAGCGGGCCTTGAGCGACTTTAGTTAGCAAAAGGCCCGCACCTATCCGGCGGTCCTCAAAATGAATTTCCTCAGGAACCTTGATCAAAACGCTGAGCGCTGGTTGCTACTCATGTTTTACGTGATGCTCGTGATCACCATGGCCATCGAAGTGCTGCGGCGCGAGATTTTCGCCTATTCCTCGATCTGGGGCGAAGAAATCGTCCGCTTTTCCTTTATTTATCTTGCTTGGGTTGGTGCCGCCGCCGCTGTCAAAGAGCGCGCGCACATCCGCATCGATGTGATCATGCACTACCTCTCGCCGCGCCTGAAAGCGCTGCTCTATATCTTTGGTGATCTGGTGATGTTCGTAGTCGCTATTATCGCGCTCTATTGGTCGTGGGAAACTTTGCACGTCTCTTACAAGTTCGGCTCCGTCACTGACGGTTTGCGCGTCTCCAAGGTTTGGTTTCTCTTCTCCGTCCCGCTTGGCTTTGGCCTGATGATATGGCGACTGCTTCAGTCTTTCGCCCGTGACTTCAAATCCCTTCGCGACGGCACTCCCGTCTACGAAGGCGACACACTGTTTGAATAAAGGGCGCGCGAGATGCTTTGGAATACAATGAGCCAAACGGTCGAACTCGGCTGGGATTTCTATGTTCCCGTCATGATGTTCGTCGCCCTGATCGCCGTCGCCGTCCCTGTTTGGGCCGCTATTGGCAGCTCTGCGATCTTGATGCTAGTGATGTCTGGTGATCTGCCACTGAGCCTGGTTGGGGAGCGTTTGTTCACCGGCATTGATGCTTTCGCGTTGACCGCTGTACCGCTGTTTATCCTTACAGGCGACGTGTTGGTGCGCACCGGACTTAGCCGCAAGTTTCTTGACGTGGCCGAAGCCTTAACCTGCTTCACCAAGGGCGGGTTCGGCTCTGCCACCGTCCTCGTTTGTGGCATGTTCGCGGCTATTTCAGGCTCTGACGCGGCCGGTGCCGCAGCGGTTGGCCGTATGACAATTGCGCGCTTGGTCGAGAGCGGATACCCACGCCCCTACGCCTGTGCGCTGGTCGCGGCTGGTGCCTGCACTGGCATCCTGATCCCACCCTCAATCGCCTACATCATCATCGGCCTCGTGCTGGGTATATCCGCCTCCACCCTCTTCTTGGCAGCGCTTATTCCCGGCCTTGCGATCCTCTTCGCAATCCTGATCACCAACCTCATCATGAACCGTATTCACGACTATGAGGGCGGCGGAATGATGACGTTTAGCGAATGGATGGTCGGCGTTGGCAAAGCATTAAAATCAGGTTGGTACGCCTTCATCGTGCCCGGCATCATCTTTTACGGCATCTTTTCTGGTCGCCTCACTCCAACAGAAGCAGGTGCAACGGCCGTCGTCGTGACGATCCTTATGGGTTTCATTCTACGCACGCTTAGCTTCGCGGACTTTCCTGCGATGCTGGTGAGTTCCGCCAAAGTAAACGGGGTGATCCTCCCGATCATCGCCTTCTCTGTCCCTCTTGCCGAAGCCTTGGCGATCATGGGTGTTCCTCAGGGTTTTGTGACCTCGATTACGGGCCTCACGAACGAGCCGTGGATCCTGATCCTGTTGATGATCGGCATCTTAATTGCCGCGGGCTGCGTCATGGAGACGACACCGAACATCGTAATCCTTGCACCAATCCTCAAGCCATTGGCGGACAACATCGGCATGAACGAAATCCAGTTCTGCATCATGATGATCACTGCTTTAGGCGTTGGTTTCATCACACCTCCACTTGGTCTGAACCTGTTCGTAGTGGCCGGGATTACGGGTGAATCTATTCTCAAGATCGCAGCCAGAGCAGTGCCATTCGTTTTGTGCATGTTTATCGTGGTGCTTTTCATTGCTTACGTACCCGCGATTTCCACGACGCTTTTGCCAGACATTTACAAATAGGGGCTAAGCGCGCCGCCCCCCCCCTACGAAATTGACGGGCGAGCCAATCCAGATGATCAAATGGAAAATAAAGCAAACACTCGCTCACTTTATGTATCTTCTTTGACTGATCTTAGCGGCAAAGTGGCATGTGTCATCCGCGCTGAAACATGGACGGGACACAAAGCGATCCAATCACTGTTGGCGTCTGGCACGAAGGTTGTCGCTGTGACGCATGTCAAGTGAGACGTTGATGATTGGGCGTCGGCATGTCGGCGCTGAGCAAATGGATCGCTGCGCACCGAGACACGGACGTGGTGTCGAAAGAGGATTTGAGCCTTGACAAAGAGAATGATCGGCTGCGGCGCGAGAACCGGCTCCTGATGGAGGAGAGCGATATCTTAAAAAAGCCACCCAGTTCTTCGCGGGTCTATAGCAATGGGATTAGCTTCATCGAAGAACACAGGTGCAGCTTCCCAGTCAATTGGCTGTGTGCTTTTGTTGGCGTCAGCACACGTGGGTTTCGGGCGTATCGCAGTCGCCCAGCCAGTCGCAGGCAGCGGTCTGATCTCGTGACGCTGGTGCATATCAAAGAACAATCACGCCTCAGCCTGGGCTGTCATGGCCGCCCACGAATGACCGAGAGTTGAAAAGAGATCGGTTTGAACATGGGCCACCGTCGTGCTGGCAGGTTGATGCGCCAGAACGGCATATCTGTTGTTAGAACACGCAAAACACAAGGTCACTACAGACAGCAATCATAAGTTCAACATTGCGCCAAACCTACTAGATCGTGACTTCAACGCTGATGGGCCCAAGCAAAAATGGGCAGGCGACATCAGCTATGTCCGGACGCGTGAGGGCTGGTTGCATCTGGCCGTGATCTTGGACTTGCATTCTCGGCGTGTGACCGGTTAGGCCGTGAGCAACTGCAAGAAACGCAACACTGCTATCAGAGCTTTGAGGATGGCCAAAGCGTTCCGACAGCCGCCCAAAGGCTGCATCCAACACACGGATTGCGGGTCGCAATACTGTTCTCATAATTATCAGAAGATTCTGCACCAGAACGGATTCAAGGTATCGATGTCTGGCAAAGGCAATTGCTACGATAATGCTGCTGTTGAGACTTTCTTCAAAATAATCAAAGCCGAACTGATCTGGCGGCATCCTTGGGAGACACGAAGCACGGCCGAGATGGCCATCCTCGAGTAAATCAATGGCTTTTACAATCCGCGCCGCCGCCACTCAGCACTGGCCTGGAAAAGCCCTGTTGCCTTCAGCTTAAACGAGCACTTGGGGCGACACTAAAGCGCGACAGCTCCATAAATTATTTGAGTCTGGCTATAGTGAGCTAGAGGTAGCTCTAGTGTTAGGCCACAGTTCAGAGACTGTGGGGAGAACTGAAGCAGAGAAAACCTACATCAAAAAAGGGTCGCTGTCCGTGCTACGAGATTGAATAAACAGCATTGAGGCGATTTCACGTCCCTCAATCAGAGACGCCATTTAGTCGAGATAAGCTTTTACTCGACAGGCTAAACCTAGGACGATGAGTGGGCCTAACACAACCCGCTGTGCTGCATCATCGTACCGCTGGTAGATTGGCTTGAGATAGATGAGCATGGGGGCGTTGGGCTTGTTTTCCAATGACTTTTTAGTATGGAAGTGTTAGCGTCAAAGCATCGGATAATGCACAAGGATCACAACGATGAATAAAGTGACAGTACTGGGCCTGACCGCGTTTGTTATCTTGTTAGGTTGCTCATCGCCAAGAGAACAGTGCGTTTCAAACGCTCAGTCGCCTCGTTTGATAGCGATGAATGACCGAAGCATCGTCGCACAAAATCTTGAAAGAGGCTACGCTATACACACGCAGCAAGTGCCTCATTCATACCAGGGGCAATGTCAGGACAAAAATCTAAAATACTATTCATGCATTGTTAACGCGTCCCGTACTCAAGAAACGCCAGTCGCGATAGATATGCAGAGGGAAGAGACCAAGCTTAAACAACTTGATGCTAAAATCAAACGCCTTGCAGAGGATGAACGTCGCCAAGTAGCAGAATGCAATCTCCTTCCTGATGATTAACTATTCATATCTACGTTAGGATTATTAGAGGATCCACCTCTGTAGTCTGTCTCGTGAGTAGAACCTGTGCTTCAACACTGTAAGGCTGGTAGATTTGCTTGGGATAGATGGGCCAGAGGTGGTCTAATCATTGATCATCACAGTGCGGGTAATTGGGACAGCTACCAACTGCGTCAAAGTTCGGGTCAACCAATAAAAGCAAAGCGAACGCCGCAACCAAAAGGATGCACAACACAAGTAAGGCGAGTAAAATCGTAAAAACTAAACGCTTCATATTATCCTCACTTTTAACCAACACTCAGGTTGCATTCTGTATTACAAATATCGCCTAAGCAGCACTCAAAGATGTTAGACGTACAAACCACACACTGCTCATACCCCTGAATAAATTAGGTATTCAGTGGTGACTAACATCTAGGGCATCTTTGTTTGTGTGCATTGGCTGGGTGAAGGTAGTTGTCCATTAGTTGCTCAGCCCCCAAGTTTGGGGAGCCCCCCATTCTCCCAGAAACTCTGAAATACGTCATAGTCCCATAGATAGCTGGGTGCGTATGAATATTCATCCTCAAGAGCTTCAGAAATTTCTTGCCTCAGACTGGCTGGCAATCATGCCAGCAGCACCTTGACCCAGACCACGTAGCCTTGATTTGCTGACCTTCTGGGATCTTTAAGGGCCTCAAAATTTGCTCCGGACTGAAGGATAAGCCACTCTGGGTTGAGTGGCGGAACGAGTCTTTGCTTTTCGGGCCTGCGGTTCTGTTCTATTTGCCCAGAATAAACCTATTCTCTAGGGTCTTCTTCCAAATCTGTCCAGCGGGCGCTGACGTCAGACAGTATTGCATTAGTATCCAAAGTAGATAACGCTAGTTAGCATCGGTATGTTGGTTTGGGGCTACCTGCTCGATGATTGAGTAAACGCGTAAGACACCTGATTGGGATGTTTAAGGAAGGTCAGAGACTTATGTGGAATTGTACCGAGTGCGGGAAGAAACTGCGTTGGGACAGCCCATATATAATTTGCGATGATTGCAATGATGCTCAAACAGCCAAGGAAGTTAACAAAAAAGTTGAGTGCAATCTAAAAGTAGATTCCATCCTCCTCACTACAGAAACAGCACCTAACCTGAACATCACCAAACGCATTGAGATTGTCACCGCTGAGTGTGCCTTTGGCATGAACATCTTCAAGGACTTATTTGCTGGCGTTAGAGACATCGTTGGTGGTCGTTCTGAGGCTGTACAGCAGGCCATGAGGGATAGCCGTAAGACTGCTCTCTATGAACTCAAAAAGGGGCCTATGAGGTTGGTGCCAATGCTGTTGTTGGTGTTGACTTAGATTATGTCGAACTCTCAAAAGAAGGTTCAATGGTGATGCTGGTTGCGTCCGGAACTGCTGTAAGGATTGAAGAATGATTAAACACACAATAGCCACACTAGCACTCACACTGTCGCTAGCAGCATCAGCCGTCCAAGCACAGGAAACCAACTGTGATGGCTGGGCGGCGTCAAATATTTAGTTTGCTCTAGCGAGCCTGACGTCAGCGGGTGAGCCAAAAATAAGCTCTTAACCCATTATACTATTTACAGGGGTAAAGATTCCACTCTGCTTTGCCCTCAGGATCTGACTCGTAAGTGAACATGTAATACTTACCATTCAGCTCAGATAATGCTTCAGAAGTAGTCTCAAATATAGCGCCGCCTCTAAATGATACGCCACCGTCTTCCGTCATGTTTCCAACGCCATCACACTTGTATGTGGCAACACCCTCTGCACAGAATATAACTCCTGCATGAGCATGCCCTAACCAAGAGCCATCAGGTTTCATGTGAGCGGTAAATGCTGCTTGTGTCTGTACATCATGGCCTAAAAGTTTTCCGCCACCAACAGTGGTTGTTTCCATAGCTGGTAAACCATATTGCCCAGAGTCTATCGGTTTACTAGTTTCCTGAAGGTTCATTGATCCGGCTCTATCACCCAGCATTACATTCTCCTATTTGGCTAATTCCTAAAGGTCCTAATTACGCTTTTTATACATGATAAGTCGTTTTGAGTCGATTTACACGATAAGCCTTTACTCTTAAATCAAACTAGTTCAAATATCATATTGGTTTAAGCCAAAGTATTACAAAGTTCGTTTACTCCTATCGGTCAGACAGCCCGATATGGTTAGCTTGCAAGCAATTCGTAACAAAACAGCTCTGTGCCCTGCGGCTTAGCCTGACGCCAGCCTGTGTTACTTATTAGGTGCTGGCGTCAGACATTCATTCAGCTGGGTCTAGTGCTTGTAGGTTTCTTGTGAGGCACCTACCTGCAGATGGTTGAACAAGAAATCAGAGATTTTGACGACGCGCCCAGATCAGCACCTCAAAAGCTAGCGCCATCGATACCCCTGCTTACTTGGGATAACTCCACGCGCCCCACCTCTGGGGTCAACGACATCATCATCACGTCTTGGGATCAAGTGTGAGTGAACGTGGAAGACAGCCTGACCTGCTGATGCTCCTGCATTAATGCCTACATCAAATCCCGTGACCGTATTATCTTAATTTAGGATCGACTGTGGTGGCTCATGTAGAATTGCCTCAATGGCAGTACGTTCAGGCTGATGCAGGTCGAACATTCCCGGTTAAGCAGTCGTCAAATCTTCATACCTGCGTTCAAACACAATGAATACTACGAGTGCAGAAAGCACTATCCCTCCACCAATCAACATCATCGCAGTTGGTTTTTCGCCTATTCCCCACCATACCCAAAGAGGTCCCAAGACTGTTTCGGATAACATGATTAAGCTAACCGTTGAAGATTTTATACTTCCTGCGGCATAAGACAGAGCAACGAACGATAG
>OCVR010001480.1_pt1 | contig 18708 bp, 14 predicted proteins | sample 1539091 | NCBI WGS metagenome assembly OCVR01 (sample SAMEA3355530, study PRJEB22509) | marine metagenome | biome: marine; feature: coastal ocean; material: water | place: USA | collected 2010-08-07 | depth 16 m | reverse complement strand
GGGGTGTGCAGGGTAAATGCGGGAATGGGTACCTCAAAGTTGGGCAGCTCTTCCGGCGGTACTTCCATAGGCTCGCGTACCACCATGAAATAGTTGCCTTTCATGAACCCCACCGGAGTCGCGAGGGTGGCACCGCTGGTGTAGCGAAAAGATCCCCCGGGCTGAATGATGGGTTGTTCGCCGACCACACCTTCACCGCGCACTTCCTGTACGTCATCGTCTGCATCAGTAATCAACCAGTGCCGAGACAGCAACTGTACAGGCATGTCACCGGCATTGCTGATGGTAATGGTGTAAGCAAAAGTGTAGCGCCCGTCGTCAGGGGTGGAGTGGCGGGGCAGGTAGGCGGTAACCACGCTGACCCCTACTAGCTTAGGATTGAATTCTATATTAGACATTGGTGGCATTCGTGATGGTGATAAATTGAGTGAGTTGGAGTGTTTCAGCCCTGGCTGCAGGGTCTATGCCCAGTGCTTCCAGTCCGTCACCGTTAATTAGGCCCTTTAAATTATTGCGCAGGGTCTTGCGACGTTGGGCAAAGGCGGTTTGCACCACCTTTCTGAGTTGGTTTCCGTCGCAAGCTGGCCAGGGTGATTGTTGGTAGGGTTTTAGCCTGACAATGGCCGACTGCACTTTGGGCGGCGGATTGAATGCTTCAGGCGGTACATCGAACAGGTGTTCTACCTCGCATTGGTATTGGGTCATTATTCCTAGCCGTCCCCAGGTTTTGTTGCCGGGCTGCGCGGCGAGACGTTCAACCACCTCAAGCTGCAGCATAAAATGCATGTCTTCGATGATAGCGGCGTTTTCCAGTAGTTTGAAGATCAGCGGGGTGGAAATGTTGTAGGGCAGGTTGCCCACAATGCGCAGCTTTTTATCGCCGTCTACGAGAGAGGAAAAATCGAATTTAAGCGCGTCTGCGCTGTGGAGTTTAAAACCTTTGTGGATACTGAAGGCCGCCAGCAGACCGGCTATCAGGTCTCTATCGAGCTCGATCACATCAAGCTGGCAACCTGAGGAAACCAGGGCCTCTGTCAGGGCGCCCTGGCCGGGACCAATTTCAACAATGTGATCGCTTTCCCTGGACGCAATAGCGCTCGCAATCCCCCCAATGACGCTATCGTCGGTCAGGAAGTTCTGCCCGAACCGCTTGCGCGGGGCATGTTGTCTGGGGGCCTTTGACATGCCGCCATTGTACCTGCTGTTGTGTTCATTACTACTGTTGCGGGATGTTACATGGATGAATTCTGTTACACTTTAGATTGCGACAATTTAGAAATCACACACTTTTAGAAGCCCGCCTATTCAATGACTGTCTCTCAGTACTTTCGCCTTATCAACATCCATGCCCGGATGTTACTTAAAGTGGATGCTAATACGTTCAAACTTGGGTTCCTGTGGTGGTTCCTTGAACCGCTGATGTGGGTGGGTGTGTTCTATGTGGTTTTTAACCTGATTCTGGACTCTCGCAAGGGCGGCGACTTCATGGTTTTTCTGACCTGCGGCAAATTTGCGTTTATATGGTTCTCTAAAACTGTGATTCAGGCGTCTGGCAGTATTGTTGCCAGCAAGGGCCTGGTTGGCAAAATCAATATCCCCAAGTCTGTCTGGCCGATGTCGGCGATTCAGGAGAGTCTTTACCGGCAGTCTTCGGTTTATTTGCTGTTGTTTGTGATCCTGGCTTTTTTTGGAATCTACCCAGATATCACCTGGCTCTGGCTGGTACCCGTATTATTTGTAATGTACCTGATGATTGTGGCGGTTGGTTTGGCGGGGGCCTATCTGGTGTGCGTAGTGCGCGATTTTCAGAAATTCATCACTTTGGGTATGACTTTTCTGCTGTTCACTTCGGGGATATTCTGGGACGTGCGCGACGTGGGCAGTGAGGAAAAAACGCAGTTTTTGCTGGCGATAAACCCACTTGCCTTTATGCTGGATGCACATCGGCAGATACTCATGCATGACACCGCGCCTGCGGCAGGGCATCTTTTCATGATTGGGCTAGGTGCTGCAATAATGATAGCGCTAATGCTTTTTTTGATGCGTCGTTACAATCACTTTCTCGCCTTGAAGGTGATCACATGACAGCAGGGTCTGACAGAAAATTGATGTTGGAGCTCAAGCATGTGTCTTTGGATTATCACTCCAGTAAGGGCACCTTTGACCATGGTGTACACCATGTGCTGAATGATGTTTCTTTCAAACTCTATGAAAACGAAACACTGGGTATTATTGGCCGTAACGGTGTAGGAAAAACCACTAGCTTGCGCATAATGGCCGACATTCTTGCGCCAACACGCGGTGACATTATTACTCGTAGAGGAGCAACTGCGTCCTTGCTTACGCTGGGTCTGGGGTTTCGACCCGACCTCAGCGGTCGCGACAATGCGATGCTCTCTGCGGTGCTGCAGGGAGCATCAGAACGTGAGGCCATCGGTTTTCTCGAAGAGATTAAGGATTTCTCCGAACTTGGTGATTCCTTTGAAGAACCGGTAAAAACCTACTCTTCCGGCATGCGGTCGCGGTTGGGTTTTACCACCGCGCTAATGACCCACGTGGATATATTGCTAATCGATGAGGTGTTAAGCGTTGGCGATGCCCAATTCAAAGCGAAGGCCGAGCAAGCCATGAAAGAGAGGATTTGTGGTGAGCAAACGGTTGTTTTTGTATCTCACTCCGATTCCCAGGTGCAAAACCTTTGCGACAGGGTGATTTGGCTCGATAAGGGCAGTATTGCGGCACAGGGCGATCCTGAAACGGTGATTGCCCAGTACAGGGAATCGATACGCACTCAGACTCGAGCGAATAAAAAAAGACTTGCTGATGTCAGCACTGACTTAAAGGCCTAGTTAAGCTTGGCGGCAAGCAATATGCCGTTTTCCGTATCTAACACCACGGTATAAACCCGGTTCAGCCTGGAGCTGACTTGTCTGGCTGCAGTCTCCGCCACCAATGGTGTCTCCCCCGGTGCCAGTATGACTGAGCGTACGATAATGACGTTGTCAGCGGGAATTTTTGGCATGGTGTCGATAGTTGAGTCCTTGCGCACGTGGGCAGGTATAGGTAGCAAATGATACTTGGTGCGCAGAGCCTGCAAGTTCAGGTACTCCCTTTCGTTAACGATCAGCACAGGCTTATTACTGCCGCCGATAAAATTGGCGGCCTGCTCGGTAAATTCAAGTAATTCATGATCCTGCGCAATGTCGAGATGGACGTTGCGATGGGTGCTGTAGTATTTGCGAGTATCACCGGCTTGCTGGATGATGTTGATACTCCAGCGCAGGTCGAGGATTAGCCATGCCGATATTGCGCAAATGATGATGCTGGTAAAGGGTGATGTGTTTACTTGCCGCAGCAGTCCGGCCAACAGTGCGGTAATCAATAGCCAACCCGCCATTAAAAGGGGCAGTTTGATCGGCGACGATTCCGACCCTGCGGACACGTAGTTAATTGATTTTTGCGACCAGTGAGACATTGTCGTCCAGTCTTGCAAGGTCAGTGATAGCATGTCTAATAATGTGCGGGTGCAAATCTTAAGTGAGCGTACCTCCACCTTCCGGTCTTCGTCTTCATGGAACAGTAGGCCAATTTCGGTGACTGTTCCTGTCCAGTTTGGTGACACATCCAGATTAATGGTTTTTTCCCCCGGTGCGCCTGTGTCGATGGAGTGGAGGTCTTCTTCGCCCGGGCCGTTGCGCCAGAAAAAGCGTCGCTCTAATCTATTTTCGCCGCCTGTATCCAGTTTTAATATCTTGGCTTGATCAGCATTGATGTGCACGCCGCCGCTGGATAAAACTGCAATACCACCATCAAAACGTGTGACAACGCCGGCGTTACCTATGATTTGACCGCCACCCACGACAATAGCGAGTTGCCTGGCATCGAAGCTTCTTGAGTGACCATTGGTCGCCGGGTATTGGCTTGCTAAATAGAAGCCAGCGATCAACACTGCCAACACTAGACCAACGGCGGGCACAGCCCAGGTTCGCTTGTTGGCTTTGTTTGCTTCGCGGTAACTAGATAATTCACGGGCACTCAGCAACAGTCCAAAAATTAATGCAGGCACCATGTGCATGGGTAGCCGATTAATCGCGGTCCAGTTTTTAGCCCAGAGGCCCTGTTCCGTAAAGGAAAAAATGGCTAATTGGGTCGCAACCAGTAGTAAAAACAGGCTAGCGACGGCGTGACGGAGAGGTCCTCGTGGCATTGCAAAAAGACCAAGGATGCAGACGACGACCATGGACCACAAAAGGTGCCAGGTGCTGCTCTCGTAGAAATTGGCCCAGTAAGCGTCCGACAGGCTGAACTCCATTAGCCTGTAGCTGCCGATCATCGGCACATAGATGCGGTCATTGTTGATGCCTAGCCCGCCGACTACCGGTAGGTCTACATAGTGGATGCCGCTAACCCAAGCTAGCGAGGCTATGGTAACCAGGGCTAAAGTAATGATTGTTGAAAGACGGGGCCGTGTCGTGACGGCCAACAGTGCAAGGGCCACCATTAACCACACCATTCCTTCGTTTTTGACGGCGATGCCAAGCACAATTAGCGTCAATCCAAGGGCCTTGTGCCAGCGAGCACCGCGAACAATACCCCAAAGCAGAGCGACGAAGCCCAAGCCAGTGAAACTGGTTTGCCAGATGTCGGCTTGTCCGGCCAGGGCCAGATGCGAACCTATTAGGGGAATAGAGACCAGAAGATAGACTCCAAGCGCAGAGCTCCACCTAGGTAGCTCTGCTTCCCGGCAATGTCCGTAAAAAGCTAAAGCGAGGGCGACACCACAAAATAGCGTGGGCAAATTAATGAGTTGCTCATGCCATTGTCCCAGCGCGGTCGCCGCCCAGAGCGCGATCACCGAAACGAATTTTGGATAAGCAGCTCCGAAGGTATTGTAAGTAGCTGTCGCTTTCCCTTGCTCCCAGGCGACAGCACTGTCTAGTGGCACGACATTGCCTAAATAAAACCAGGCCTTGCTACGGTACATCCAGGTTTGCCAGGCATCCCAGGGGAATACGGGGCGGTGCAGGACTTCAATCGCGACAAGCGCAAGGTGAACTGCTGCCCAGCCTGTAAACAACCAAAACAAGACTGCGTAAAAAGTGGAAGGCCTGCCATTGTGTGGCTGAAATGCCAGCCGTCGGCTCTTGATGAAAGCGACGCCACCGGCAAGTGAGACCAGGGCGATAATGCCAATGGGTAGACCGAAGCTGATGTATCCCAGCAGCCAGGACTGCGCAAGCAATAGGCCATTTACACCCGCCATACCCAGTAAAAAGGCATAGCCTAGTTGGCGAAGCTTGTGCGCGGGTTGGGGGTTAAGACGAGATTCGATCGCCGCGAGCCAAAAATACGCTCCCATCCAGGGAAGCAGGAGGCTGAGCATGAGTTTCAGGATATCCATTTCCTGTTGTGTCCTTTTAGCCGGTTTTGGTTATTTGCCCAGTGGCCTTGCGTGCGGCGTCTCTTATTGCGACCCACGCACTCAATGCACCCGAAAACCCAGCAGCATAATCTCTAAATTCCTCAAGTAGAGATTCGGCTGACGCCCCCTCTGGCAGACCTTGTATATCAGTGATCTCGGCGAGCTGTTGCATGGATTGATTGACGTTACTCGCACTCTCCTCCAGCCAACCCTGCCATTCGGGTGCCCTTATCGTACCATCCTTGAGCAATTCGTCGAGCTGAACCTGATCCAGTCCCTGAAGCTCTGCAACTTCTCTTCGATAGATGGACTTAAGTCCTCTGCTATCTGTTTCTGAAAGCCGTTTTGCCATCGCAGCCAGGCCGGCGAGGCGTGCCTCGGGGCTGATGCCTGCTTGATAGTCAGTGTGATCGGTCACGTATTTGCCAATATTCAGGCGACCTTTGCCGCTGTTGGGTTCGTGCTCAGTTGACTCTTTTCGTTCATCAACGGGGATATGGGGTACGCAGAAGTCGTAGTGCAAAACCGCAGAATTCGGGTGTAAATACTCGGTCATCGAACCGAACAGGTAGTCCTCGCCGCGAAAAACCGGGAAATAAGGTGGCAACAGCTGTGAATTATCGAGGCCTGTAACCTGCGACATGACGGCCATTTTGTCGAAGCATGGGCGAGGGTAACCCATCCAGTAGTTGCGTCCAGTCAGGGCGCCCTGCAGACCGCCAGGAAAAGACATGAGTCTTTGTAATGAATCTCCGCCTGAAAAATAAAGCCAGGCTGTATTGGGTGAGCCGGGGTCGCCCAGGGTGCCGCTCTGGGTGACAAGAACCGGTGATCCGGCATCCCATAAAATAAATGAGCCGGAGTTTGCGTCGGCCAGGTCTTCAGGGGCTATGGGCTTGTCGCCCAATTTGCGAGCGGCTTGACCAATGGTCAGGCCCAGGCACTGGGCGTGTCCTGACAGGGGGTCTAGTTCAGCAGGTAGCGCGTTGGCCAGCATCGCTTGCTGGTTGGCGTAAAAATCTACCTCTCTTTCTACAGGGCGAAATTCAATGCCTGCTTTTTTATGGGGCGACTGGAATGCGTTGCAGATAACGTCATCGTCCATGACGATAGCTCGACAGCCCACCGAGAGTAACAAGCTCAGGTTACGAGCGACGCCGTAGGTTTTGTGTTCCGTCCATTTTTCACGATCGATCAGGAAACGTATTCCATTTTCCTGATCTGGCCGCTCAGTGATCAGGGCATCCATAAATTCCCTGGCTTCATCGGCTCCGAAGTAATGCATGTCTCGGGGCGAGGTCAGGTTGAATCGTTCTACCGCATCGCGGTTTTGGCCTGCGTTTGCCTGGTCGCGAGAATCATCGATCAAGAACAGGGATTCATGCCGGGTCAGGTTGCCCGTGCGGAGCATAGATTCCAGTAACCGCTCCACGGCAGTAGGGCGATCGCAGGTAATGATGAAAACCCGGGTAGGGGGGAGATCGACAGGCGCAGCAACTTGGGCGTTCAGTCGCTCGCATACGGAGTCAGCGGTCACCAGTAGGCCCGCATCTTTGAGCATGTTGAGCACGTTCATCACGTCAGCCTGCTGGCCGGCGAGTTCTGGTACTGATGAGGCTAGTACGTCAGCATGATTTTCCAGGGTGCGAAACTTGCGACACAGCTGCATGGCATGTGCGACCGGTGCCCCGACTAAAAGCTGCGCATCGCTGAACTTATCCATAAGCATCGCAGCGCCGTTGAACATTGGCACCACCTCGCATTCAGTAAAGGCGTAAAGGCCGGAGGGGGCGATGGTTTGGACGTCGGTCATGTGGGGCTCTTGTCGGGGAAAAGAGGGAGTTTAGAGGGGGTAGGGTTGGCTGTAAACCGCAGAGGGCAGGCCCTTAGCTGGTTTGAGTTGATTGGCTCATATCGATAGCCATTCGCAGAGCAGATTTAAGGCTGCCGGTATCAGCCCTTCCTGAACCAGCTAGATCAAGGGCAGTACCGTGATCCACCGAAGTGCGAATAACAGGAAGACCCAGCGTTACATTCACCGCTTCACCGAAACTTGTGTATTTCAGGGTGGGAAGGCCCTGGTCATGGTACATGGCCAGCACTGCATCGCAGTTGGACAGTACTTTCGGATTAAAGGCGGTATCTGCCGGGAGCGGGCCCTGCAACTGCATGCCGGCATCGCGCAGTTTCTCTAGCACCGGGATGATGATATCCAGTTCTTCCCGACCCATGTGACCGCCTTCGCCGGCGTGCGGGTTGAGCCCTAGTACAGCTATTTTCGGGCTAGCCAGGCCAAATTTGCTTTGCAGGTCGCGGTGGAGGATGTTCAGGGTATCTTCCAGCATGTCAGCATTAATGGCGTCGGCAACGTCGCGCAGGGGCAGGTGGGTAGTAGCGAGGGCGACACGCATCTCCTTGCTGGCCAACATCATCACAACGCTGCGGGTATCGGTGGCCTCCGCGAGCAGCTCGGTGTGGCCTGAAAACGGGATGCCGGCCTCATTGATGACTGATTTTTGCACTGGGGCAGTAACCATGGCGTTGCAGCGGCCAGCAAGGCAGGCGTCCACCGCCGCGTGCAGCGTGTTGACGACATAGCTGGCGTTGGCCGGGTCTGGTTGGCCGGGTTTGCAGGGCACGGTCAGGCTGACGGGATAGACTTGCAGGGTGCCCGGTTGATGAGGACTCGGCTCGCCTAATGGACCATCTATAACTTGTATCTCAACTTCGAGATCGAGAATTTTGGCGCGCTCTCGCATCAGCTGCGGGTCACAAATGGCGACTAATTCGGCATTCCAGGCGTGTTGGGCGATGGCGAGCGTTACATCGGGGCCGATGCCGGCGGGCTCACCAGGCGTCAGGGCGATTCTGGGGATCACTGGATTTGGTCATCCCCGCGCGTCACTTGATATCCACAAAAGCTTCATCACGAATCTGTCTTAGCCAGGCGTCCAACTCTTCCTGGTACTTGCGGTTGTGCAGGTAATTCATGGCCATATTTTTGGTGGCGGTGTCGGTCATGTCCTCGTCTCGACGATCCAGCACTTCCAGTACGTGCCAGCCGAATTGACTTTTAACCGGGTCGGATATCTCTCCCACTGCTGTAATCTGCATGGTTTGCTCAAATTCGGGCACCATCTGGCCGGGGTCAGTCCATCCGAGGTCGCCGCCTTCCTGTGCTGAGCCAATATCTTCAGAGTATTCCCTGGCCAAATCGGCAAAGTCTTCGCCGTCTTCGGCGCGTGCTTTCAGGCTGGTCACCAATGCTTTGGCCTGACCGTCGGTCATGATTTCCGATGGCTTGACCAGAATATGGCGAACCTTGGTCTGGCTCACCATCATGTCTTCACCGCCGCGGCGGTCTGCCATGTGCACCAGGTGAAAACCGCTATCGGACTTTACCAGTGTGGTTTTGCCCTTGCTAAGTTCCGGCGCTACGTCCGAGAACAGTGATGGCAGGTCATCCAGCTTGCGCCATCCCAGGTTGCCGCCGGTAAAATTGTAGGGACCGGGGGCACTAACTACCTTGTCAAACGGCGCGCCGGCACTTATTTCTTCGAGCAATCGCGTCACATAAGCTTCCGCGCGCTCAACTTCAGCCGCTGGAGCACCGGGTGATACCGCCAATAATGCATGCATTATCTGGTATTCAGGTTGAGTCAGCTTTTGCCCTTCTTCGGTGGCAAGAAAGTTTTCTACTTCCTGTTCCGTGATCTCAATCCGTTGATTAACGTTGCCCTGCTGAACCCGCTGGATGATCAATTCCTTGCGAATTTGCTCGCGCATAACCTGGTAAGACTGGCCTTGTTGCTCCAGGGCCATGCGGAACTGATCCAGGCTTAAGCCATTTTGCGCGGCAACCCGCTGCATGGCACCGTTCAACTGAGTGTCGGAAATACGCACACCTACGCGCGCACCCTTTTGCATCTGAATGCTTTCCAAAATCAGTCTGTCCAGGGTCTCCCTGATCAAAACATCCTCAGGAGGCATCTCTACTCCCCGAGTGCTGATGTTCTCGGTGACGGATGTCATTCGCTCGCGCAGTTCGCTGGCCATGATGATGTCATCTTCAACGACGGCGATCACCTGGTCCAGCATCTGGGTTTCTGCCCGGGCAAGGCCGGTGGCAAGTGCGGAAGCTGTCAGGCAAGTGCCCAACAGCATGGCTTTAATATTCACTATCGGTAAAACCTCGAATCATGTCTTTCATTATGCCGCTGGCACGGCTGCCAACGCCGCCCATGCCTTTAAGCACGATTTGTACCTGGGTGGAGTCTTCCCGCTCAAGTGTCGGATCGATAAAGCCAGGGTTTTCCCCGGCGGTGTTATCAAAGTAACGCAGGTGCAGCAGTCGCACCTTCCAGCAGCAGGTATCATATTCCACTCCGAACATATCTTCTACGCTCTCACCGGCTTCAATGGAGTAGTTCACCGCCGCAAAGACGCTCCAATTTTGGCTGGTAGGCACATAGAACGAAAAGTGGGCCTCTTCAGTGGGTGGCTGGGTGGTGATTACCGTGGTCAGAGGGCGTCGATAGGTATAGCCCACGTTATAGATGCTGCCATTGTCACGTTGATAGCTGGTGAAGAAGTTACCAGAGTTCACCTTGTCGCTATAGGGGTCCCAGACCACGCTGGTGCGCGCACTGAGACGTTCGTTTGGAAAAAATGACAACTCTCCTGCCACCTCAGAACCGCCGCTGGCTAGCGCTGGATCCTTGCGACCGAGGCGTACTTCACGATCCCTGAAATAGAAGATCTGTCCCAAACTGGCGTTGAATTCCTCGCGACCATCTTCCTGATCAATAAAGCGGGTGGTGATACCCACCGAAAGCTGGTCTGAGTCGTCAATGCGATCCCGACCGGAAAAACGCGTTTCACGGAACAGTTGGTTGTAGGTGAAGGTCAGTTCGGCACTGTCGAAGTCCGGGTTGCCGGTCTGGTCCTGGTATTTGCTGTAAAGATAGTAAAGCCTTGGTTCCAGGGTCTGGACCATTGAATTGCCGAATAACTCCGTGTCCCGGTCGAAGAACAGACCTGCGTCCAGGTTTATCATTGGAGCGCCTGCATCCGGCGCTTGTTCTTTGAAATTGTTGTGCCTGTCCAGGTCGTAACTAAGATAGCGATACTTGGCTGTGGGCTTGAAAAAGCCATAAGTCCAGAGCATAGGGTAGGTAGCGCCTGCCTCGGTGTAGATGCGCTCGCCGGTGACTCTATTGGTATCGGTGTCAAAGTTGGAGTATTGCGCCAGGAAAATCGGGTCTATCTCAAACGGCGTGCCATCGGGACGATACCGGCCGGTCAGCTGGGGTAATTTCTTGTAGTCGTTGTTAATGTCGTCCGCCAGACTCTGAAATTGCTGAACCTCCAGGGTAGCCATCCACTGATCCCCAAGGTAGTCCAGGGCGCCCAACTGCAACAGCGCGGTGCGACGTTTGGAATCCAGACTGGAGGTTTGCAGATCCTTCATATAATTGACATCACTGGCCTTGCTGTAGTCTATCTGCGAGCGCCAGCGCTGCTCAAAAAGCCCGTTTTGCCTGACGACGGCCAGCCAACGATCATAGTTGCGTTCGCTGGGGTAATCGTCTTCGTAGCGTTTGTCGTTGTCCATGAAGGCACCGCCAAAGGTCCAGCTACCCAACACAGGGTTGAGGTATCGTGCTTTCGCCTCATGATTGATACCGCGCTCTTCGATGTAACGAGGCGTGTAAAGCAGGTCGTAGTTGGGGGCTGCATTCCAGTAGACGGGCATCGCCACATCGATACCACCGCGTGAGTCCGAGCCTATGTCTGGCCAGAGCACGCCGGAGCGGCGCCTGTCATCAATTGGAAACTGTATCCAGGGCAGATAAATAACGGGCACATCGGCAATGCGGATTTTGGCGCCGCGTGCCACCGCCAACCCTTCTTCCACATTCAGCTCGAGTTTTTCCGCCTGAATCAACCATTCATTCTCGTTGGGCGCACAGTAACTGAGCTCTCCGTCGTGAATGTGAAGAAGGCCGTCCTTATCGCGCTCCAGAATGTTTGCGCTGCCGCGCATGTGCAGATTATGTAAAACCCATTGGCTGGATTCAATCGACGCAACGCCCGTTTCTGAGTAAATCTGTGCTCGTTCACCGCGCAGTAAAATACCGGGCTCACGCAACGTGATATTACCTTCGAGTATGCCCATGCTCTCAAGCCGATCCAGACTGACCTGATCTGCGCGCATCTGTCGGTAGCCCTGGGTCAGTGATACCCCGCCGCTGAGGATGGCGGTGTTTTCATACAGTTCAACCTCACTGGCATCGGCGTTAATAGGCGCGTTATCGGGCGAAACAGAGGTGTCCACATCCCGCAGTGGATCCATGTAGCGCCCTTGGCAGTCAATGCATCGGTCATCGCGCAACTCTGGCGGCACATCCTTGATATCAGTCCAGTCCAGGGGGTGTGCCTCGGACGGCTCACTGCTATCCTGTGCCAGCGCGGGCAGCGTCATTAATGCGAATGCCACGGCGAGACCCAGGCGACTCAACGTGCTAGCTCGCAGATTCGGATGGGTAGTGCTGGATGTCATTCGTGTCAGGAGTTCTTCTGATTAAAGGGCGGATTCTAATGCATAGGTTTGCCCTTGTCCGAGAAAATTTGACCCCTTGGGGCGCGCGATACTTTCATTTACGCTATTTGAGGAGAGCTCATTGGCAGTCCGCCACCCACCCGCAGGACTATTACCCTGGGCGCAAGCCACCCTTGGCGGCGTAAAAGTCAGTGAACTGGCTTCGGTCGCTGGGGATGCCAGTGCCAGGAGATACTTCCGTCTGCATTTCGAAGGTCAAACCTACATCGCAGTAGAAGCTCCGCCGACCAGTGAGAAAAACACCGAATTCCTGGCTGTCAGGGGTATGTTAGAGCGGGCCGGAATCACTGTGCCCAGGCTTTATGGCGCAGACCTGGAGAACGGCTTTATGCTGCTGGGCGATCTCGGTGATCGCCTGCTGCTGGATGAGTTGACGCCCGATACTGTCGATGCCAGCTATCAGCGGGCCTTTGATGTCTTGCTCACCCTGGGCGCTATAGAACCGGATGACCCTCGCTGGCCGTCTTATGACGACGCCCTGTTTAGTGAGGAGCTGAGCCGCTTTCCACAGTGGTTTGTGGATGCATTGCTAACGTGTGACTTGCCTCCAGAACCGGTTTGGCGGCCTTTTGCTGATCTGTTAAAGCGCAATGCCCTGGAGCAGCCCCGCGTGCTGGTGCACCGCGATTTCCACAGCCGCAATCTCATGCCCCAGGCAGACGGTTCTCTGGCAGTGATCGATTTTCAGGACTCAGTGATGGGGCCGGTGAGCTATGACCTGGTATCGCTGCTGCGTGACTGTTATATCCGCTGGACACCTGCGCAGGTTGAGCAATGGGCGTTGGAGTATTTGAGCCTGATGCAGAGTAAAGGGCAGCTCGTTGATGTAGCAGCAGGTCAATTCCTTTGTTGGTTCGATCTGATGGGACTGGAACGTCACATCAAAGTATTGGGCACGTTTGCGCGACTGTATTTGCGGGATCGTAAATCCGGATACCTTCAAGATCTGCCCTTAGTACTGCTGTATGTGCAAGAGATGCTGGAAAAATACCGAACGGAGTTGCCTGAAGTCGCAGCCTTTGCCGATTGGTTTGAGACGTCACTGATGCCGGTCATCGATACACAGCCCTGGGCCAAGCCCTCATGAAGGCGATGATTCTGGCAGCGGGCTTTGGCGAACGCATGCGACCGCTCACCGATCATACTCCAAAGCCCTTGTTGCGTGTGGCCGATGTGCCGTTGATCGACTATCACATCCGCGCTTTGGCAGCAGCCGGTTTCACCGAGTTGGTCATTAATGTGTCTCATCTGGCGCAGCAGATTGTCGAGCACTGCGGCGATGGTTCTCGGTGGGGATTGAGCATTGCCTACTCGAGAGAACATGAGCCGCTGGAAACAGCGGGCGGTATTCATCGGGCTTTGCCATTGCTCGGTGAGCAGCCATTTTTGGTGATCAACGCAGACGTGTGGATTGATTATCCCTTTGATGAGCTGATGGACTATCGCTTTAAACCCTGGGAGTCGGCTCACCTGGTGATGGTGGATAATCCGCCGCAGCATCCCCTGGGAGATTTTTGCCTGAGCGAGGACGGCGTGGTCCAGTATCGCCCGGTTGATGGTCAGGGCTATACCTATTCCGGTGTTGGTGTGTTTTCAGCGGATTTTTTTGCAGCCATGTCGGCGGGGAAATTACCGCTTCGACCCCTGTTGGATGATGCAATTGGTAGCGGCTGCCTGGGTGCTGAATATTATCCGGGAGATTGGCAGGATGTGGGTACACCTGAGCGGCTGGCTGCATTGGATGTCAGGGTTCGGTCAGTAATTTCATAGCAATATGACGGCCCATCTCGTCCCTGACCGCGATAGCAGGTAGAATGGCGGGATAAATCTTTTGGAGCCCTCGCTAATGGCTGAATACCTGATTGCCCCCTCCATACTCTCTGCTGATTTTGCTCGTCTGGGCGAAGAGGTCGACAATGTACTAGAAGCGGGTGCCGACGTGGTGCATTTCGACGTGATGGACAACCATTACGTACCCAACCTGACCATTGGCCCCATGGTCTGCAAGGCCCTGCGTAATCATGGGGTGACTGCCCCGATTGATGTGCACCTGATGGTAAGCCCGGTGGATAGCCTGATTGGAGATTTTGCCGAGGCTGGAGCGTCCTTTATCACTTTCCACCCTGATGCATCTACCCACGTGGACCGCTCCTTGCAGATGATCCGCAGCGCAGGCTGTCAGTCAGGGCTGGTTTTCAACCCGGCAATGGGACTGGATGCGCTGAAATACGTTATGGACAAGGTGGACATGATCTTATTGATGTCGGTTAACCCCGGCTTTGGCGGTCAATCTTTTATTCCCGGCACATTGGACAAGCTGCGCGAGGCACGGACTTTGATTGACGCGTCAGGTTATGACATTCGCCTGGAGATCGATGGTGGTGTGTCGGCGAAAAATATCGCTGAAATAGCCGCTGCCGGAGCGGATACCTTTGTTGCCGGGTCTGCGATTTTCAATCAGCCAGATTATGCGACGGTGATTGCTGAGATGCGGTCACAGCTCGCCACTGTTTAAGACGCAAGGCGGCTGGTGTTTTGCGGGACTCATCTGCTCTCAAGCCGCTTTCCAAGCCATTTGCCAATACTATCTGTCAATGTACAATGGGCACCCCTTGAATTCGGAGAAAGCTGTGCAAACAGCCCCGCGTAATAGCATTGAGTTAGCCTCAATGCGTGAGATCACTTGCTGGCGATGGTAGCCAGGAACGCACCACGACCTGATTACGCACATTCAATCTCCGAGGAACACCCATGAATCCGCAGGACTTTGCCGCTCTGGCGGCACAAGACTACAACCGTATACCCGTCAGCCTTGAAGTGCTGGCTGATCTGGAAACCCCTATCAGTGCTTACCGCAAACTGGCAGAAGGGCCTTACTCCTTCTTCTTTGAGTCGGTTCAGGGCGGTGAGAAGTGGGGTCGTTACTCAATTATTGGTTTGCCTTGCCGAACTGTGCTCAAAGTCCATGGCTATCAGGCAGATATTTATGTGGACGGTCAACTGCAGGAAAGCCACGAGGTAGAGGACCCTTTGGCTTTCGCCGAAGATTTCCAACACCGCTATCGCACCGCGCCAAGAGATGATCTACCTGTCTTTCACGGTGGCCTGGTGGGCTATTTTGGCTACGATACCGTTCGCTATGTCGAGCCTCGTCTAGCGCCCGGGGTGCCGGAAGACGAACTGGGTAATCCCGATATCCTGTTGATGGTGTCCGAGGAAGTATTGGTCTTTGATAACCTCGCAGGCACCATCCGCCTGGTGATCAATGCTGATCCCTCGCAAGACAATGCGCTGGAGAGGGCGAACCAGCGACTCCAAGCGCTAGTTGCCAAACTCCCCGAGCCAATGCCGGCACTGCCAGAGGTGGTGCTGGGTGCTGCCGATAGTTCAGATCTGGAGCAGCAGGCCGATTCGCACTTTACCGAGGAGCAATACTACGAAGCCGTAGAAAAGGTGAAGGATTATGTGCTGGCAGGCGACGTCATGCAGGTAGTGCCTTCCCAGCGCATGAGCGTGCCTTTTTCTGCGCCGCCGCTGAATCTTTATCGTGCGTTGCGTAATCTCAACCCGTCACCGTATATGTATTACCTGGATCTGGAAGATTTCCACATCGTGGGCTCATCGCCTGAAATTCTGGCGCGACTGGAAAAGGGGCTGGTGACCGTACGCCCTATTGCAGGCACTCGTCGGCGTGGCTACACCGAGGATGAGGACAAGGCTCTGGAAGAGGAGTTGCTGGCTGATCCCAAGGAAATTGCGGAGCATCTGATGCTAATCGATCTGGGGCGCAACGATGTGGGTCGCATCGCCCAGACCGGTACTGTAGAACTGACAGACAAAATGGTTGTTGAGCGTTATTCACATGTCATGCATATCGTATCCAACGTCACTGGCGAGTTAAAAGACGACAAGACAGCGATTGATGTTCTTAGGGCAACGCTTCCCGCGGGTACATTGAGCGGCGCTCCCAAGATTAGAGCCATGGAAATTATCGACGAGCTGGAGCCGGTCAAGCGTGGCGTTTACGGTGGTGCAGTGGGCTATATTTCATGGGCGGGCGATATGGATACGGCGATAGCCATTCGCACCGCTGTGATCAAAGATGGCAAACTGTATGTGCAGGCAGGCGGCGGTGTGGTTGCAGACTCTGTGCCACGACTGGAATGGAAAGAAACTCATAACAAGGCTCGTGCAATGTTTCGCGCGGCCTCCATGGTTCTGGCAGGGGAGGAGTAAACCATGCTACTGATGATCGATAATTACGACTCCTTCACTTATAACGTGGTGCAGTATCTGGGTGAGTTGGGCGCAGACGTTCATGTAGTGCGCAATGATGAAATTGCAGTGGCGGATATTGCCGCGCTGTCCCCGGAGAAAATAGTGATCTCCCCCGGCCCCTGCACTCCTAACGAGGCGGGCGTGTCCATGGCTGTGATTAAAGAATATGCGGGTAAGCTGCCCATTCTTGGGATTTGCCTGGGACACCAGAGCATCGGCCAGGCCTTTGGTGGTGAAGTCATTCGCGCCAGAAAGGTTATGCACGGCAAGACTTCCCCTGTGCACCATCGAGGAGACGGTGTTTTTCGCGGCCTGAGTCAACCTTTCGAGGCGACGCGCTACCACAGTCTGGTGGTTGCTAAAGACAGCCTGCCCGAATGTCTGGAGGTTACTGCCTGGACCCAGACTGAATCTGGTGAGGTTGACGAAATCATGGGACTTCGCCATCGGGAGCTGGCGATAGAGGGTGTACAGTTCCACCCGGAATCTATTCTTACCGCGCATGGTCACGACTTGCTGCGCAATTTCCTGGAGCAATAACATGGATATTCAAAAAGCTGTTGTCGCTCTGGTAGAGCCCAGGGATCTCACTCGCGAGGAAATGGCGGGCGTCATGCGCCAGGTCATGTCCGGAGACGCCACCGACGCCCAGATCGGTGCGTTACTGGTTGCCCTGCGGATCAAAGGCGAGACCATTGATGAAATAGCTGGTGCCGCTCAGGTCATGCGCGAGCTGGCTACACCGGTAACGGTGGACTGTCCTCACCTGGTGGACCTGGTGGGCACCGGTGGCGACGGCGCTAACCTGTTTAATGTGTCTACCGCATCGACGTTCGTCGTGGCTGCTGCGGGCGCGCACGTGGCCAAGCACGGTAACCGCGGAGTATCGTCCAGCAGTGGCAGTTCTGACGTTCTGGAAACATTGGGTTTGCCTCTGGATCTGGATCCCAAACAAGTCGCCAGGGCGATCGAAGAAGTTGGAGTGGGGTTTATGTTTGCTCCTGCCCATCACAGTGCCATGCGCTATGCGGTAGGTCCCCGCCGTGAATTGGGAATGCGTACCATTTTTAATGTATTGGGTCCGCTGACCAATCCGGCGGGAGTTAAGCGCCAGGTGATTGGCGTATTTTCTGCAGAGCTTTGTGAACCTCTGGCGCAAGTCTGTAAGACACTGGGTGCTGAGCATGTGATGGTGCTTCATTCGGATGATGGTCTGGATGAAATATCCATTGCGGCAGGTACGCAGGTTGCAGAATTGCGGGCCGGTACTGTCGAGACCTATCACATTAATCCTGAGGACTTTGGCGTTCAGCGTGAGAGTTTGGAAGGATTATCAGTGACCGATTCACATGCGTCTGCGGCACTGATTCGCAACGCGCTCGCGGGCAAGAATGATGAGGCTTCTCGCAAGGCCGCGGCGATAATTGCATTGAACGCGGGCGCTACTATTTATGTGGCCGGCGTTGCCAGCACCCTGGCCGATGGTGTTGATATGGCGGAGGACCTGTTGGCCACTGGCCAGGCAGCAGAGAAGCTCAAGTCTTTCATTGATTTCACCCAGTTGATGCGTGGCGGGGCTTGATCGAACGATGGCTGTGAACCCTCCCACTATTTTACGCAAGATTCTGGCCCGCAAGGCCCAGGAGGTAGCCTCGCGCCGCAGCAGGCAGTCTTTGGGTAGTCTCGAATCACTGATCAAGGAGCAGTCGCCGCCTCGGGGTTTTACCGCAGCAATGGCGGCAAAAGTTGCCCGCTCCGAGCCTGCGGTTATCGCCGAAGTGAAAAAGGCGTCGCCCAGCAAGGGCATTATTCGGGCAGACTTCCAGCCTGCAGATATTGCCTCCAGCTACGCTAGCGGAGGAGCAACCTGTTTGTCTGTGCTTACCGATATCGACTTTTTCCAGGGCTCGGACGAATATTTGCAGCAGGCTCGAAAGGCCTGCGAGCTGCCGGTGATTCGTAAGGACTTTACCGTCGATCCTTATCAGGTAGTGGAAGCACGAGCCATAGGTGCCGATGCAATCTTGCTTATTGTCGCGGCCCTTGCGGATGACCAAATGCGCGAGTTGGCCGAGGTTGCATCTGGTTTTGAGCTAGATGTGCTGGTAGAAGTGCATGATCGGGCTGAACTGGATCGTGCTCTGGAGCTCGAGACCCAGCTGGTAGGTATCAACAACCGGGATTTACATAGTTTCGACATGCGCCTGGAAACCACACTGGATCTTTTGCCTCACATCCCTGAGGACCGGGTTGTGGTGACAGAGAGCGGAATTCACACGCCTGCAGACGTGGCAGTGATGCGCGAGCGAAACGTACATGCCTTCCTGGTAGGAGAGGCTTTTATGCGCGCCGAGGAGCCGGGGGAAAAGCTAAAAGAGTTGTTTTT
>OCVR010001477.1_pt1 | contig 18741 bp, 33 predicted proteins | sample 1539091 | NCBI WGS metagenome assembly OCVR01 (sample SAMEA3355530, study PRJEB22509) | marine metagenome | biome: marine; feature: coastal ocean; material: water | place: USA | collected 2010-08-07 | depth 16 m | reverse complement strand
AATAGGTAAAAGAAACTACTGCCCAGAGTGTACGTATCTTAGATGAGTCAGGTAGGTTATCTGGTGAATAGAGGGAGAGGTATTTCTCCCCTTTTAGTATAGCGGCATAACATCCTGGGGAGTGCATTTCAGAGGGTTTAACTAAGCGCGCATAACATTCTTTATAGGGCTTTGGCCCATCAGAAAAGAGCGTTGTATAGCCCTCAATATTTGGAATTTTTACTAGAAGGGAAGAACTGGCTTTTCGGCTAAATAAAGTTTCGTTGATTCGCTTAGTCATATCACAAGCATTATAAGCTACAGTCCTACGTTCAACGCTAGGCAGCTTGCTTTCTATCTTAGGGTCAATATCTCGAGGGTCAACGCTTAGGAAGTTAGCCAGCTTTACAATAGCAGGAGCTCGAAGCTCGGTAATGTTGTTAAGGTAGTGGGAAATTGCGCCTTGCGACCAGCCTAATTCTTTGGCAGCTTCAATTTGGGTAAATTGCATTTCTAACTTTTTGCTATTCCAAATTTTTCGTAGATTTACAACTGCCTCGGGTAGCTCGTTGTCCGTTTTCATGGTTTGCTCTTCCTAAGTGAGTTACTTCATAGATCCATTTCGCAACATCATGTCGAGATATATTTTGTTCTATATATTGCAGTTTACTAATATTAGTAGAAAAGTCACTAGGTATTATTATAGCGGTGTCTTCAACACCTATAACCAAAGCAGCGCGGGCTGGACCATTTATACGCTCTAACCACTGAAGTTGTAGTTCAGATAGGGAGTGACGTATTAAAGTATCATCACGCTTGGGGAGTAATTTAATATATTTATACTCTACGAACAGAAGCCCAGATGGGCCACAATACATGGCATCTGGCACGCCTCCAGTGTATGTGTCATGGATCTTCCATGAGTACACTTCGGGTGAAAGGTATCTGTGTACCGATCTGATGAAACTGTGTTCATTCATAAATTAAATGATGCGTTTTGGCTTACAGTGCATCAAGCTGTATTACTTAGCGGCGCTGGCCCCCCAGTGCCGTAGCCTTATTATTAGCTGTGCTAATTACTTAGCGTACTGCTCGTATAGGCCTTCCGCGGCCTTGTAGTCTTCTTCCTGAGCCCAACCAACAAACGAGACTTCGCAATTCATAAATGCCTTGCCCATCTTGTTCTCGGTAGGTACACCAGATACTTTCCAAAGACCAGCGAAACGATCACCACCTTTCATACCAATCTGGGAGTTCCACGCTTTGGATACACGTAACTTAGAACTGGCAAAGTCCATGATGGCTGGTGCACGTTCGAGTTCACCAGTTTCAGGGTCCTTGATAAGGATGACATGAGCGTGTGTCTCATTAATGTCATACTCACTAGGTTTGTCCTGCTCATCAACTTTGGTTTGCGCTTCAGCCATTGAGGGGAAGGCACCTAAGTAGCCGCCACCTGCATCTAACTGGCGCCATACAACGAACTCTGTCTTAAAGTGTAAAGACAGAACGTATATGTCATTGCCATAGTTATGGTTAGTTAGTGTGTTGACAAAGTGCCCAGGTTCACAGCCTTCAATAAAACTGGCATGATGTTTATCCACTTCATTAGACATCTTTTGTAGAAGTTTAATGCGCGGGATCTGGACATTTTGGCCGACGTTTTCATTACCACGCCCTGCACCTTCTACTGCTTTTAGGTGCGCGGGTAACTTGTCGTTGGATGCTACTAATTGTACTGCTACTGCTGATTTACTCATAATATATACTCTTCATGATTCATGTTTAAAGGGAACGAAAGTTAATTCGCCGAATTTCACGGGGCTGTAGACCAGGAACTTCTTCACCAAGTTTCAGAAGCTCTTTGTATGCAGTCGACGAAACCCGTCTTTGCAAAAGACTGTAATCTTTAGTGGTATTGATATGCTCATAAAGCGCATCCCAATTAGTCACGTCAGGTACAGTATCTTGATTAATGGACACGCTAGCTTTGTCGTTAGCTGTACGCGACAAACCTTGCTCATCCAATTTGGTTAGGAGTTGGTAGTCCAACTCACTTTCAGTTTTGTTGAGTTCTTTGAGCTGCGCATTAAGGGCGACTTTCTCACTCTTAACGCTTGCTCTTGCTTCAATTAGTTCATTAATATTCATAGTTTTTCTCTTAGGTTTTTAGTTTATTTAGGGTTTAGTTTATTTAGGATTCCGAGTAGATCGTCCATTCGCTCAACCTTACCTTCTAACTTTTCATACACATCTGTTTCCCAGGTATCACGGGCTGCAATCTGTATGATTTCAGTTTTTTCGGTTTGGCCTGCTCGATATATGCGGCGATTGAACTGCTGATAATGTTCTGCGTTATAAGTTGGTGAGGCCCATATGACTGTTTTAGCTTTTGTCATAGTCAAGCCGTGCCCTGCTGATTGAGGGTGGCAGAACACTACTTGTAACTGCCCTGCTTGTATGCGGTCAACAATTTCTTTGCGTTTGTTTACAGGTGTAGAGCCATCAATAATTCCATAACTAATACCCATTTTTGTTGCAGTATTAGCTAGTTGATCGCGTTCGTGCTTCCAGTTGAAGGCGACTAACGAATGTTTACGTTCTGCTACTAGCTGCATTACTAGGTCATAACGTTCGTTATGAATACCTACTACTTCTCCGTATTCGTCGTATACTGCACCAGTGCATATTTGTAAAAGCTTTTTAACTTTAGCCCCAGCATGAACTGCGTTTACTGTTGCTTTATCTGTATATAGAACAGAATCAACAACAAGCCCTTCATATTGTTTTCTTATTTTCTTAGGTAGCGTGACGTACATAGTGCTTACAGTTTGTTCTGGCATGTCAATACATTCGGTTAATTCATACCTAATGTTGATGTCACTTAATGCGGCCGCTACTACTTCTTCTGCATCATCTTTTTGTACCCACTCATTAGCAAAGCCATTAAATCTTGGAGTACAGACTGAAGATCTAAAACTATAGAAACGATGCCCAAGACGTTCTCCGTCATCGACGATTAGTGTCGGGTGCCAAACATCAAGTATGCCATTACTATTTGGAGTACCTGACATAGCAATACGGTTAGTAAACGCTTCTGCGATTTTGCGGCAGGCTTTGCTGCGCTGTGAGTCTTTGTTTTTGAAGGCAGTGAATTCGTCAATAACGAGCGTGTCAAAACCACATAGGACGTGGTAGTTCTTAACAATCCACTTAACTGCATCGTGGTTAGTAATCACTACATCTTCTGTACCTAGGAATGCTTGTTCACGGTTTTTGGCGTACGCAACTGCGTACGTTAGTTCAGGAGTAAACTTTTCAATGTCATCGCCCCATGATGCTTCTAAGATAGACAACGGTGCGAGAACTAAGGTTCGTGTTCCACGGTTCACGATCGCATCTAGAACAGAACGTGTTTTACCTGTACCTGGATCGGATGTAATAAGGCAACGAGAATTCTCGTTAATAAAGTCAGTCGTGACTTTTTGATGTTCGAAGGCTTCGTACATAGGCATCACTCATTGATGGTTGATAATAATACTACAGCTAATATTAATGTTCAATAAAAACAACGGGGTTCGTGCTAGACCAGCAGTAGCCGCAGGTTGCACAACTATCTGTTTTGCCCAGTTGCTCGGGGCATATAACGCCTTGCTCAACATACTCTAAATCTTTTGACTGGATAACATGCGCACTAAATTCTGTGTCCCAGTCATCTGAAAAACGAACACGAAAACGGTCGTGGTGTAAACGATTAATGTTGTTGATAAAGAGCCCAAGCGCAGATGTGGATGTGTGGTGTGTGTACCCAAATACATTCATGTTTTTAAACTGGTATAACCACAGTTGCCATTGCATGACATAGAATGGGTCATAGAAATCACCTAGGACATGTAGTCTTACCACAAACCCTTCTTGGTGTTTATGGTTGAGGACTGAAAGTTGTTGCTCCAGCTGAGGTATAAAGTTAGGGTCAGTGTGATCAAATCTATGTGCAAACGGCATGTTGTCGCCATAGCAGTTGTCCCATTGTTCACAATCAGGAGGACAGGTAGCACGTTCTTCAAGTGTTAAAGAGTACATAGTCATACCTTTCCACTTTTTGACACTAATTTTATCTCCTAGTTTTTTATTTTGCTTTCCTCGTTTTAACATGGATAGGCTGGGCGCTTTGACGCCTTTGCGATACCTCGTTGTTGGAGGGCGCAGATTTTTTACTGGGATTAGGTTCGCGGCTAAGGATGTCATCGAGAATCTCCTGTCTGAGTTGAGCAGCTGTCGATCTGTCGCACTGAGTCATGATCTTGATTTCCAATTTCTTCAGGCGGTGTGTAGTCCAGTACATCGCTTCGTTGGGATCGGTTGCGAGCTTGTACTCGACTAGCTTCCCATCTTTTTTGTAAAGCATTTGCATACATTAAATCCTTAACTGGTTGGGCGAATAGTTCTTTATAATTAATCATCTGGGAACTCCATGCTGTGGGCTTCATCACAAAGTTCCATAGCTTTATTAAGGTGCACAGTTGCTGAATCCATGCGACCTGTCTGTAACATTAGAGTCATGAATTCGAGTTGAAATTTAATTTTGTGACCCATACTTTTTGGTTTGGGTTGTTCATTTATTTCTTTCATTATTTTTCCTCTTACGTTGTTGTCGCCAATAATGCTCTTTGTCCAAGAGCATTAGGTATGCGCCATAAATTAATATGGCAAAGAGAAGTAAGAAGCTAATTGCAGCTAAGTATTCGAGTACTGTTTGTATAATCATTAGGGTTGTACTCCTACCCATCGCATTGCACGGTATGGGAATTTAGATATTTTGATGAGCTTGAGTTCTTCACGGCGCATAGTACGTTTCATAATGAAGAGCGCGATAGAAACAATAAGGCCGCCGACCATAGCGGCAATCATGCCACTGTAAGTACCAGCGAATGCATACATGAGAAAGCCAGTAACAGTAATGTCGATAGGTATGTCATAGGCAATGACGCGCCGTATACCAAATTTAAATATTAGGACTAAAAGCCCTAGTGCTGAAAGCAGTCCTGCAAAAATCATAAGTAACTCCTAGTAGTGCTGTGATTAGTAAAGTAATTTCATAAATATTAAGTAGAACGATTATTGTTTGGATCATCAGATGCCCTTGTAATTAAGTAAATGACGCCTCCTGCACTAGCTATAGCAAGCACAGCATAAAAAGCGATAGCAATGGTTTGGCCTATTAAGGTAAAAAGTAGGAAGATAAGTAAGGCACTTAGAAAATATCTAAGTGCCTTGTTGGTAAAGTGTTTCATTGAGTTCTCCTGTTCATTTTTCATGGTTCATGAGGATCAGTTGGATTCCGATCGGGAATAAAAAAGCCTCACTAAGAAAGGGGAATCTTAATGAGGCAAGGGTCTTACTAGGGGATCAAGGTAATTAGTCTACGCCCCAAACACATTCAGGTTCATCTCCTTTACGGAACGAACACCATCTGCAACTGTTTTTGTTGGGTGTTGGAGCAAATTCTGTTTCTGTAGTCATTTTCACTGCACGGCGGTGGTAACCTGGTGCGAAGACCATAGCTTGCTCGCGCGTATATTGTTTTGTTGTAGTCTTGGCGTGGTCTAGATACCAAAATTCAGTCTGTACAAACTGAAGATGCGGGTATCTAAAGAAAGTGCCTATGGCATAGAGTAAGCCCTGTTGGCCATGAGCGATCTCATTACCAAAGTGCTTACCTGTTTTGTAATCAATAACACGGGCTGATGTGTCGTCTTCTTGGACCAGGGCATCTAGCTTGATGCGAGCCCAAGTTTCTTTTTGCATCCAACCTACAGGTGCCCAGTCAAGGTCAAAGCCCCATTCGCCTTCGAGTTCTACTTTAGCGTCAATGTATAAGCTACGTAGTTCCTCGAATTCATCTTGAAATTTTTTACAAGAGTCAGGAAGCTCGCCAAGTGTACCATTGACATAGTCTTCTGCTTCTTGGTGGATTTGTGTACCGCGATCCGCTGCAGGACCGCTGGGTTCTTTAACGCCTTTTACTCGGCTAATATAAGTACGGTAAGGGCATTCTTCAAAAACTTTAAGAGCTGAGTAGCTCCATGCTCGAACATCACCTAGTGATTCAGGTTTTTCAAAATCTATAACGTCGTCTGGTCTCGTGTCCTGAGTTAGCTTAATCATTCTACATCCTAAGAATTATTAGTCAGGCTAATATTATAACCAAGAGAGCTATACAGCAGCAAGTAGTTTTAAATCAGTAGCATCAAAATACTTACTAGTTAATTCATTAAATTGTTCATCATCGATGCACCACTCAACAACTATGCCTGTGAGCACATTAGCTGACCTTGGTGCGTTATACGCGCGTCTGCGTTCACGAACCAGCCCATTACGTTCTGCTCGCTTAATGAATTCACGTTGTGATATGCGGTCGTCAGTTAGTACGCCATACACAACACGAAGATGTTCCATTGGTATTACTGAGTACTCTGCTTGCGATTCAACAATCCACTGTTTTACAAAGCGTTGAGCGGTGGTGATCTCTGCACCTTGCAATACGTTAGTCAGCTCAATGTCGAGTATGTCCGTTAAGAACGTTAGTTTTCCATGACGCACTGCAGCAAAGAATTCCTCCATAACTGACATAGTTACTTGAGCCATTTGTGCTTTTGCATTGTTAGCAATAGGTGTACGCACAAGTTGTTTGTTAATGTTGTAGTGTTTGAGTATTGCTGCGAAGACAGTTAGCTCACTACTTATATCATCAATACCTTCTATAACTTCTGGGTACACATGTTCTAGTTTTTGTTCTTGTCTCGGAGCGATGTTGTATCGCCTGTCCCCCTCCTCGATTTTCACGGCATCCATGCGGTTAGTGAGGAAGATAAAGTTAGTGAAGTTAGGCATCTCTACTTGATTGGAACGCATTGCACGAATGGTCATCGTGTTTTCTGTAATAGCGTTCTTGAGTTTGTCGGCAATCTTCATTGTGCCCGCGTTAGCTGATGCCATATGAAATTCATCAACAACAAGGAAGAGTGCTTGCCTCATATAGAGATTGAACTGCTCTTCAATGTTTTGTAGCGCACGCATTGGTACGTGCTCTACACCAAATAGTGGCCTGAGTACTTTGGTATAAAAGATACCTTTACCTGTCCCAGGTACACCTTGCAGTACCCAGGCAGTCATTGCTTTCTTTTTAGTTTGGAATATATAAGCTAACCAGTTGATAAAGTGTTCAACTTCTAAATTCTGACCACCAAGTATGTGGGTCAAAAGTTTATAAACTAGGGGGCATGCGTTCGCGATTTTATGTGCGTCACCCATGCTTAGCGATTCGTGCCCACGGTTCGACATCATGTACTCTGTTTTTCGGAACATGTTGATATGGTATGGCACGTTAGTTAAGTTCACAGCTAAATCGTTAGATGCTGGGTCGAATACAACTTTTGCATCAGGCACAAAGTCTGGTTTGCTACGACCATGTGATCGCATGAACCCTTCAATGCTTGCTGAAGAACAAGGTAATAAAGGGAAGTCGTCACTAAACTGATTAAGGTTTGGATTAAAGACACCGTTGTAATAGGTATCTGTATAAAAATCACGTAAGGCTACAGGGAAGTTAGCCCTACCTTCTTTTTCCATTTCTTCTTGGTATACATCAAACAGTGTTTTGTAGAAGTCTGGATCGGCTTTTTCAATAGACCAGATAGGTTCGCCTTTAAAGTTAAACATATATGTTGGATCTTCAAGCTTAAAGTAATAGGCGTTACTGTCTCCACCGTTTACGTTGCATCGTATGTACGGGGGGTTTGTATCATCTGTAATTTGGATAGACATTCTGTCTGGGTTGTCTAGAATTTCTTCTGACTTGTTATCAACGGTAGCAATGGTAAGTCGTTCTTTTTTAGCGTTAAAGCCACGCTGTACACGTAGCTTGTTTTTATGGTGGTTACTTTTTTGGTGGACAACTTCAGGACTGATGTCGTTCATAAGAGCTGCAAGGTCTAGAGTATTTGTAATACCGGAAACACGCACGACCCGCTCAGAGAGAGAGGAACTGAACGGATCGTGGGTTCCGTCTTCAAAGGTAGGAGGGGCAATGAAGATGAGTTTTGAATTATCAGCAACGCTTGCATCAAGTGGAAACTTGAGTGAATGCCCATTAGAGGACAGCTCTAGTTGAGATGAGAATAGCTGAGATTCAAAATTACAGGCTTGTAGCCATAGTTTTACAGATTTTGCAGGCATAGCATGTTTAAGTAGCATAAAGATATGTAACGATACTTTGTCACCTTTCATGCCGAGGCTTGAAGAAGCTTGTGCTATGAAGCTGCAGTCTTGTACTTGAGCAGGTAGTTCACGTAGTACAGCTTTTGCTAACTTACCTACTGTAATAGCGTCATAAGTTTTAGGGTTAGTGTGCCCAGGCAAAATAATGCCATCAATATCAAGTACAAGTAGGCTGGAGTACGCAACGCGGTTCGTTTTTCCTGCTCGCGATTCGTTGTTTAATGGGCGTTTTAAGTCACCTTTTAACAAGCAATAACCTTTGCCGCCTTCATCAAGAATAAGGCGTTCTAATATGGCTAAGCCAGTGCTGTCTAAAGGTATGTGATGGTTGTGAGATGTTACTTTTTTAACGTGTGGGTAAGGAGTGAATCCGGTTTTTGGACAGTGTTTTTTACTTAGCCGCTGTCCATTAGCGGCCTCTAAAAAGGTAAGTTGCATAGCTCCTCCTACAGAGCAACAATAATAGCATGGCTAATATTTAATTAGTACATTTATCAGTAGGATTAGCGTTTTTATCGTAGACTTCCTGTCTGTCAATTTTGATTTTGTTATCCGCTTCAAAGGTTAAGCGAACTTGATTCCTGTCAATTTTAGATACTTTAACTTTCGCCAAAACACCGTCGTCATCATGGATAATAACTACTTCGTCTATTTTTCTTGTTAAAACTAGTCGCGCCATTTGTCATTTGCTATATCGAATGTCAAACCCGCCTTTTGCATTTAAGGGCAAATTAGAAGCCCATGATGGGGGGATACACATATGTTGTATTAGTGTAGACATTGTAGCATTTGCTTTATTAGCTTGGCCAATTAAAATGATTTCATCATGTACAGTTAGTACTACATCTGCATTTAGATCTTCATCTTTCTGAATACGGAGCATTGCATCGGTAACAATGATCCTAGATAAAGCTTGCACTACGTTCTCGGTGATACGTCCGCCCCAAGTTGATTCAGTTGTACGTGAATCATATGTGAGTTTACCGCCTTCGTATCGTAGATTGTTGTAGTGCAATGCTAAACCGTTCGGTAAATAAATCTTCTTATCTTTAAATAATAAGCCGTGCCAGTGCTCTTCATAATTCGGGTTAATGGAATTTGCTAATTTAAGTTCTAGTTTTTTCCATAAGAGTGGCACACCTTCGTAGGTTGTACGATAAGTGTTAACAACTTCGAAGGCTTCGGATGACGTAAATTTTAGAGGGGGCCCCATTGCTCCAGTTTCTAAAGTGTCCTGGAATTTAGTAGCTCCCATACCATAACCTAGCCCAAGTACAGCAGTTTTACCTACAAATCTTTCGATAGGGTCATGGTCAGCATGGATTGGTCTTTTATAAATTTGAGTAGCAAGATTGCTATAGATGTCCTCACCCTTTTTAAATTGTGTAAGTAGGTCATCTTCATCTGCTAGCCACGCAAGCATACGGGCTTCAATGTTGGATAAATCTGCAACGAATATTAATTTGTTTTCCGGTGCACACAACGCTAGCCTCAAAGGTGAGTTGCGTGGCATATTTTGCATATTAATTTTTTCTGTGCCACCAAAGCGGCCAGTGTGAGCTGCGTAGTAACGCAATGGCACACTAATTGTTCCATCGCTATGGGTTGCGTCGATAAAGCGCTGCGCTCTGGTCTCGTTAATGCGGCTTTTTGTTGCAAGCCGTGCGGCCCATATGTGTTGGAATTGAGGGTACATTTTTTGCATTTGGGTAAATGCTTTGTCATTTTTACCTAGGGCTGGGATTTTTTTACCTGTAGTAGGACTTTTTTTCCACGGAGGTACAAGGCCCATACTATATATGTGTTCTGCAAATTGTTTATTGGAGCTCAGTACTTTGCGGTCGATGCCTGCTGCAGCAATGAGCGCTTCACTGGTTGCGATGGTTTCATCACGGAACTCGATTAGCGCATCACGGTCCACGAGTAGCTTTGGTTCACAGAACATACGGCAGGTTATGTCAATAAGGTCCATCTCACTTTGTGGCATTTGGGTAATCATTTTTTGATAAAGAGCCCAAGTGAGGTCAACGTCTTGTATACAATAACCAGCGAGGGCTTCTTCTGTTTCAGGATCTAAGTTATAGATACCTTTTGCATCAATGAGTTCTTCGCCTTTACGCATGGTTTCGTCATCTGGGAACTCACGTATCGCGCAGTCTTTTAGCCGGGCCGACTGGCCGGGCGCTAAGGCGCGCGCCATAGCCGCAGTATCTACGTAATATTTTGGTATGATTTTGTAGTATCTGGTTAAAATGTAACCATCAAAGGGGGTGTTGTGGCATATGAGGGTCGCGTTGCTCCAATCGATGGCATGGATCGCGGCTTCTGCTTCGTCTTCACCATACCATTCTGTTTCATCATGATCGATCATGATGCCAACGCCCCACACTTTGAACTGTTCGTGTCGAACGTAGTCCATTGTGGTGAGTTTGGTAAGAGACACTTTGGTGTCGAAGTATGTCTCAAAGTCGAGAGTTACTAGCATTAAAATGGCGCTCCATTGCATTCGTGCTGTGCATAAATCTCATTTTCTAGCACTTTGTAACGGGATAAGATTTCTTTATAGGCTTCAGGCATACGAGATTTCATGAATACAGTAGTGTATGTATGAAATTCAGGGCTGATTTTGTCTTCTTCTAGATTTTTTAATTGGTCGAAGTATTCTTTTGTGTCCATTTCACCCTCCTAGGTGGATTGTTTAGCGTTTTCTCCTATTACTTGGGTAGTTAATTTACTTAAGTACCAGCCTGCTTTTTCCAAGTCTTCTACTTGTTTGCCTTTATAGTCGTATCTCCAGAGGTATTTTAGGCAGTTACCTTTGAGATACCCTTTAAAGGCCACGCTAGACATAGACTCTTCGATAGCTTCAATGCACTCGATGTTGCCCATATTGTAGTGTGGGGGTGAAGATACTGGGTTGGGTCGGATGTCGTAAGGGTCAATATATTCTTTTTTATTGGCTGATTTAGCTGCTTCGGTCCATTCTTGAGGTGTTGCATCATTTATACTCATCATACTCTCCTAGTAAGAGCGAAATAGTAGCATCGCTAATATATTAGTTCAACTATTACAGCTGGATGCGCGTCGTTTGCCCCCAGGGGGCAGCAAGGCGCGTAGTTGCAACCCATAGAACGGGGTACATTGGTTGTTCACCGAAGTCTTCGTTAAATGCTTCGAGGTCGGTAAGATACACAGCTGCTTCTACGTCTGGATAGTGTTCGTTGATGTAATCGAACGCTGGTTTAAACGCTGTACCGCCGCCACCTTTAATAGGCGTCGTTGGGAACTCATCATCTGGCATGACTTCTTCACAGTGCGCTACATTATAGTCACAATGAATAATTGTCATTTGAGATGGGCGCAGTTCTGAGTGAATAGCTGATATCTCGCTCATAAATTGCTTCCAGTAGTCAGCGCATGATCCTGAAGAGTCAATGATGATTGCAATGTGACCTGCAGCTTCACTAAGCATGCTGGGTAAGTACTCATCTTCGCTAATGTATGCGCGGTGCGGTTTGCGCCAGCTGTAGTCGTCTCGAGTGAGTGACGTACAGAACGGCCACAATACAGTCCGCCAATCAACGATTGGTTTGACGATGTCTTGAATGAAGCGTTCCATGCTGCCTGGGAGCTTGCCTGCATTTTTAGCAACTTCTGCGGCTTGTGTGACAGCAACTTGCCAATCGGATTCCATTGCCGCGTTGCTACCAGCTTGCACTTGACCGACTCCTGCGTCCATAACCATGCCCCAAGGGCATTGTTTTGGTAGATTATCTTTGTCAAGTTTGTTGTAAATAGCTTCGGCAGTCATGTCGTTGTACTGTTTATCAACAAGACCGCCTTCAGGTAGCACAAAACCACAGTCGACGAGATGGTTATTAATGGCGAAGTCAGTAGCAATGTTCCACATTTTAGGGTCACGATGTTGACGACGTGTCATGTGGTTGAAGACACAGTGCATCACTTCATGTGCAATGAGACCTTTGCGTGTAACGGTATCAAGTTTACCAATGAATTTACTATTGTAGACGAGTCGTGTGCCATCAGTAGCTGCTGTATCACAGTTGTTACTGTCTTCTACTAGCTTGAGTTTGAGTGCTAATGTGCCAAAGAAAGGCTGATCCATTAGCAGCTGAGCCCGAGCTTTGAGCATGTCGCTTTCCGCGGACATATTAGCCTCCTAGCATTTTAGCTGTGAGTACGGCTTGGTTAGCAATGGTTGGATCAAAAGAGATTTCTTCTTTGATTGTAGCGGCGCGTTGTTTTCTGGTTACTTTTGTGTGCATCTTTTGGATTTTGTTAGCAGGCACGAGTGACTCAGCTGCAGGCCAGACTTCTAGAAGCTGTTTGAGCGTTGTGCAGGTACTTACTAGATTGTAGATGCTTTGATCATACAGACCTTTGGCTTGATTATGTTCTTCAGTAGATTTTAAGTGTGCTTCGAAGTATTCAATAATTTGAGTTTTGTCTTCGAGGCGTAGGTCATTGATCCATACAACTGGGTCACTCCATCGGTGGCGATCGCCGTCTACTACCAAGTAATCAGCGATAGGGGTATCGAATTTAATGGTGGTTTCTTTGTAGTCACGACCGTGAACACGCATAACGCCAGTTAATGTTTTGATACGCAATTCTAGGCCTGTTACTACTTCTTTTGGTTTATGTGGCAAGATGTTTTGTCCGTAGCGAGTATCGCTATCTACGGCGCGTTCTTCACCGAGTTTCTTTATGTCGCGTAGAAACGTTTGTTCGGGACTGTGTCGCACTGCGTCAAGAACAGCGGTTACATATTTGTTGCTTGGTTTGGGGTGGGGATTAGCTAAGCTATATGCTTCTTCTGCTTTACGACGGATGTCGTCTCGCAATTCGTTAGTCATTCTTACTGAGGCCATGATTATTCTCCTATAAAAGTACGTCTGCGTTTTCTTGAGTCCATTTGGTGAAGTGCTCTGATTGCATGAGCGTACGGTCCTTCGCGAGTGAGTCACGAACTACAATGACCTGATACTCAGGTGGCATGCGTTTCGTGTATTTCATAATTGCTTCAAAGTTGGTTTGATCAACACGTCCTGTTAGTGCGCCACATACCGCGTACAACACTGATGTGCCAGTGGGTACTTTGGTGGTGGTTGGCTTAGCAAGGATGTCATCGATGTCCGGTACTTCTGTGTAAACTTGTTTGAATGCGATGTATTCGCCTGCGGCACCGTCGCCGACCAGGGACGCAACGCCGTAAAACTCATCAGCCATGAATGGTAATTTGCGGCTGACATAGTCCCAGGCACGAGGTGTTGGGAATGCGTTTTGTGTTGCGTCAACATCACTTAGTAGTTGCGGGCGGTAGCGTAAGAAGCTCACGATCGACGGTTCAATGTCCGCGTTCACGGCCCATGCTACCCAGTCGTCAATATTCGCTTCGAGAGTAAAGTGACTGAAGCGGTTCTTAACAGGTGTTGGCATTTCATGTACTGCGGCACGGTCAATCGCGCGGTTACCAGCTGCGATGAATATTGTGTTGGGTGGTGCTTGGTACGTACCAATTTTGCCGGTTGTTAGAAGTTGCAAGAAACTATTTTGTGTAGCTTTGGGTGCAGTACTGAGTTCATCAATGAAGATGATTACAGTGCCTTGGTAGTTGGAGTCGGGATAATCTTCGGGCACACCATACCGTGTACGATATGTGCCATCTTCTTGTTCAACTACTTTTAAGCCGCCACGTACGTCGACAGGGTCGAATAAGTTAGCACGTACTTCGAACAGTTTTGCGTTCATTTCTTGTGCAAGGCTGTAAACGATTTCGGACTTACCTTCGCCAGGCGCGCCCCATATCATTGTTGCTAGGCCAGCCAGTGCGTTGGCTTTGATCTCCCTACTGAGATCAGATGGTCGTATACTTCTCATTTTTTATCTCCTATATGAGGTGTGATTAATGGTTCTAAGGATGATTTAAGTTTATTAAATAGTTGGTCTTCTACCCATTTGTCGTACTGGTCATCAGGGTTGGGTTCAGGTGTTTCTTTATAGACGCCTTCTTTTTCATAGAAATCGCTGGCATCGCATTGCGGGTCGTCGGTTATGCTGCATGGCATGCGGTTCATGATTCGTCCTCCATGTCTTCAGCATGAAGTTGTTTGCCATACTCAAGCCCTGCTTTGATAATATCTTTTGCAAGCTTTTTAGTAGGTGCAGTGCCGTGGGCCATGTGTGCATAGTATGAAAGCCCTGCGAATATTTGTTCGTGTGCGGGTACGGCGTCGGATGCCAGATCGGTTATGGCAAGTAGTGTGTGTCGGTATGCATTGATGTTTTCTTGTGTATTAATCATGGTTCAGCTCTCCTCTATAGGTGCGTCTGAGTAGTAACTAGGATTGGTTAATACGTCGCCTCGGTAGGCGCTAAGTTTTGTGTCGCGGCATGATTCGCATACTTTGCATAGCGGGATGCCTCGGGCGTCGTATTCCCACCAGCTCTCTTCGTCGTGATGCATGCAATACTGTTTGTTGTTCATGATTAATCCTCGCAGTTGTCGCAGAAGTAAGCGGCTTCTTCTGCAGCCTCTTGTGCAGTTTTAATACATTCCATGTAATAAGTGTCGCCGTCATGGTGTTCGGCTGTTGCAATGTACCCAATTAGGTTGATGTAGTGTTGTACGGGTCCATAGCAGAGGTACTCTTCGCCGTGATCACCCTCTGCATCAGTGACAGACCACATTTGGGATACAGCAAACCCTGCGCGTTCCATTTGAGTTCTATTGTCGTAATAGTCCCCATTAGGTTTGCGAAGTTCATTGAAAGGGAAGTCTTGTTCGTGGATTGTATTCATGGTTATTACTCCCGATATTTTGTTGCGTGGGCAACTAGCCATATCTCTAAGTCAGAGAAGCGTTTGCCCAGCCAGGTGAATGTCGTTGCAAATACTGCACATAGTTTTGCAGCAGAAAACGTTGCATAAAATTTTATTGCTTGGGATATCTGTTCGTTGTTCATGGTTCGCGGTCCTCGGTTAGTGTGTCGACAGCTTTTGCAATAGCAAGGGTTGCCCCCCATCCAACATTCCCTTTATTAAGGAAGCGGGAAACAGTATTGATATGGATACCTGCTAGATCTGCAACTGCTTGTCGGTTACGGTCTATTAGAATTTTAAAAACTAAGTTGTTATGTATTGTTTTCAGTTGGGCGTTATGGGACATGGTTGTTTTTCCTTTTACATGGGGCATGCCGCTCTTCCTGTTAATCTCGGATTACGACGCAAGACGCACCTACTGCTGTGTTTTAAGTACGACGCACGACGCACGGTTCGTGGTTCGGGCACACCAGAGTTGGGCACGAAATGATGATAGTGAAAATGATGATAGTGAAGCAGGCACACTGGATTCCGTGGTGGGCGCGACCGCTACACGTTGGACTATACAGATACATAAAAAAACCCACCTAGCCAATAGTTGATGTTGATTGGCTAGATGGGTAACGGGGAAATTAAGCTGTAGCGGCTTGATCTACAAGCTTACCAAGTTTGGCTTTAACTTGAGCTTTGGACACGTTTGCTTTACGTGCTACTCTGGTAGCCATTTGATCAACTTGTTTCTCAAGTTTAACTTTATTTGTATTACGAGTAGTTTTAACCTTCTCAAATTCGGCGGAAGATTTAGCTAGACGTGCTTTGGTGCGCGGTGCGTCTTTGGTGTCTTTCGGCTTTGCACCGAAGTCGATGGATGATGATTCACCTTGACGAAGTTCAGCTTGTTGTTCAGCAAATGCCACACCTTTCTCATTGATGATAGTGATTGCTTCATCAAATGAGTCAGCGATAAGTGCTTTGATCCATGTACCATCTTCTAATTTGACGCTTTCTGCGTGATACCGTAGTGCATCAATGTTATCGAGGTATGGCATTCCTTGGCTGATGTAGCTATGGACATTGTTGAGCGTAAAGAAGTCCTCATCAACGAGTTCAGCGATCTTTTCTTGATCTACACTGAAACCCAGTTGATTAGTAAGGTCTTGACTGAAATCAATACCGTTACCGAAATCCTCGGTGCGCTTACCACGTAGATCGTGGCGAGCAAGTCCACATACTTTATTCATCACAACCTGAATGAAGTCGAGGAATGCGATTGGTGGTGCTACTGGTGTATCGCCACCGTTGAACTTGTGGTCAGTAGCGGCAACGATGGTGCGGTCGTGCGCAACAGCGACGCAGTTGAGCAGTGCCCAGTCAGGGTTTTCTTCCTGAATACGCAGTGCGAAGTTAGCGATTAAGCCATACTGGTTTTTGTAGGCAGAGATAGCTTGTATAGCAGTTGAAGTATAAGAAAAGTTGTTCATAGTAATAATCCTATTAAGTAATTGATGATAGTGAGCCACTCATTTGACTCACTAGTTTGTAACCGACGACACATGGCCGTAGGACAGGTGGCTTAGTGTGTGTACTCTTTATTGTTGAGATCACATATATCATCTATATTAGTAATACTAATATCTTCAATCAAAGTTGTGATGTCAGTAGTGTTATAAGTAATCTCCGAACAATCAGAGGAGTTAGAGGTATCAAGCATTGACCAGTGGTCAACGTGTAGATTAAGAATGTTCATAATATTGCTCCTACGCAATGAGTTATCGGGTTCGGTAATCGTGAAGATCAACAGCGGCAGATATGCCAGTGTAATCTTCAAGATCATCAACATCAGACTCAATATCCATGAGTAGTAATGTCATTATACCTAGCATTACATCTGATGGGTTTTCTTTTGCATACGCTAAAGACTTATCAACAAAAGGTTTTGCTTTTGCTTGATATTCTTGGCGACGCGCTAGGACAGCTTTCGCTGAGTTTTTAAGTTTATTCAACATGTGCGAGTACTCCTTCTGATGATAGATACCAAGGTATCTGTTGGTCGGCTGAACATATGTATCCGTTAGGTACTGCATCTTTGATACAGATCATGCCTCGTGGTATGTCTTGCGAATACACAGCAACTTGAGTGCTATATGCGTAAACAGCAAAAGACAAATAAATAAGGAAAGTGATAAAAGAGATAAATAAACAAGTAGTAACAAACTCTTTGAAGTTATTACGGATATTGCCAAATATGTCGATGATAGTGTTCATGATAATTCCTCCGAGTTACGGTACTGAGTTCCCGCTGACCAAAAGTCCATTTGGTATGCGTCGAATGATTCACCAACTATTGGTTTAGGAAAGCCCGCTAGCTTATTGAAACGTTTGTATTCGGACAACTCATTCGCAGTGAGGCAGTGGGTGTCGTAATGATTGCCATCAGTCCACATAGGGTGGAATGGCATGAACAGATTGTGGTTGCCATAATAGCTAAACAGTCCACCGTCGGGTGCTTGTTGGGTTTGCCAGTCGCCTTTGCGATTGTTTAAGCAGGGGGTGAATGCATATACGTATTTCATACCGTAGCCTCCTTGATAATCGCGTCGCGAAAATCTTGGTTGGTGTTGATTAGATGGTGAAAGAGAGCAGACATACCGAGTATGCCAGCGAGTAGTCCAGTAGTTAGTGCAAAGAATATAGCCATGATGTTTCTCCGTTGGTTATGATTTACGGTGCGTGGACCGTGGTTTATGGTTAAGATTACTGTGTATATATACAGGAAGTGCAAATTTGTGCGCTTAACAGGGGTGTTGTGACGGGATTGTGACGGGATTTGTGACGGGATTGTGATGATAAAAAGTCAGCAATCATGCAGGTTGTAGCCATTTGTGATCGTTGTGACGGGATTATTTGATCAAAGTTCAATTTGAAACTTAAAAAAAGGCAATATGTAAATTTCCTAAAACGAACTTGAAAAAGCCGTCACACACGTCACACACGTCACACATTTACCTAAGTCATTGATATATAACACAATGCTGTGTGATCGAATTGAGAATAATCCCGTCACACATTTTGCAAAGCCGTCACACACTTGTTTAGGTGGAGCGCGAGGCGTGGATCGTGGATCACGGGCAATGTTTCGCAAGTGTTTCATAAGATTCTCCAGTTAGAGTTTCATAGAATGATAGTGAAAGGCCTTGAACCGCGCTTCTTGGGGCGTGAACCCCATACGAACGTAGCGTTGGTAGATCTTCTTGAGCTGTTGCTCGTTGTTCGTGCGTCGTGGAGCGCGAGCAACGCGAGTGGTTCGCGGTTCGCTACCCTTGAATCGTTCAGGGTTGAAGTGTCGTTCGAATAGTTCTGATGTGTTCATGCCACACCCCCTGTGCTACGTAGTAAAGCTGTGATATGTATTAAAACCTTATCAAGTTGATCTGGCATCGGCGGGCAATCCCATCCACTATGTTCTGCGTCGTACCAATCTTTTAGGTACGTGCGAACCGCCTGTAACTGAAAGCGCTCAGCTTCAGAGTCTACAGATTGGATAGTTAGTAAATATTCAACGTCTAACATTGATTGGGTTGAGTTGTTCATGTCTTACTCCTATAAGTTAGAGACACAAAAACAACCGACGCCGAGCGA
>OCVR010001476.1_pt1 | contig 18741 bp, 9 predicted proteins | sample 1539091 | NCBI WGS metagenome assembly OCVR01 (sample SAMEA3355530, study PRJEB22509) | marine metagenome | biome: marine; feature: coastal ocean; material: water | place: USA | collected 2010-08-07 | depth 16 m | reverse complement strand
TCATTTTTACGCATACTCTCTACCAATTTACGTTGATTGGCAGTCTGAGCCTTTATTAATTTCCCTCCAACACCATGCACCAAGACTTGACCACTCAATTCGGATGTTTGATAATCATCACTACTTTGGCTAGTCAAAACACGCTCGATAACATTTTCATCCAACTTATTGTATTTACCGAAATGCGTCATGAGCATTGTCAGTCTTCGATCAAATTCTTCTAAAAGTTCTTCATCACCAAAAACTTTTAATTTATTCCCTCTTGCGACAATTTTTAATTTTGGAAAGTACTTTTTTAATAATTCAATATTCGCATTTTGCGCACCGAAAAATTCCTTTGGGCTTATCTCTTCAAGCTCGATAATTAATTCATTCAAATACTTAAATATTTTATGTGGAAAATCTTTTTGTATTCCTTAGTTTTGTATGGTATAAAAGTACAAAAATTACCGTCAATACGGTTAAAAAAAGATATCAATATTTTTGTCATGCCAATAATTACATTAACCACTGATTTTGGAGAAAAAGACCATTTCGCCGGTGCTATAAAAGGAGCTATTTATAGTGAAATGCCTGAAGTCAAAATCGTTGATATCTCACATTCTGTTTCTCCATTCAATATTCCTGAGGCTGCTTACATTATTCAAAATGCATACAGTAGTTTTCCAAAAGGAACCATACATATCATAGGTATTGACTCTGAAATAAATAAAGAAAACAAGCACATAGCGATTAAATTGGATGACCACTATTTTATTTGTGCAAATAATGGTATTATGAGTATGGTTTGCTCAGAAATTGCTCCTGAAAAAATTGTAGAAATAAATATTCATGACAAACTCCCTACAAGTTTTCCTGTTTTAGATGTATTTGTAAAAGTTGCATGTCACATTGCAAGAGGTGGTACCCTCGAAATTATTGGTAAATTAATTACTGATATTAAACCAATAAAAAACATTCTCCCTTTTGTAAATGATGATAAAAACCAAATAATAGGAAATGTGATCTACATTGACAATTACGGTAATGTCGTCACAAACATTAAACAGAGTTTTTTTGAAGCCATACAAAAAGGTCGCAAATTTGAAATTTCTGCAAGACATTATAAATTTAAAACAGTCTTTTCAAAATATAGCGATGTGGTTGACTTTAATTCACCAGAAGATAAGCGATTTGACGAAGGCAAAGGATTGGTAGTTTTTAATTCATCCAATTATCTTGAAATCGCTGTCTACAAGAGCAACAGTTCAACGGTTGGAAGTGCTACAACATTAATGGGTTTGAACATGAGAGATACCGTTTCTGTTAATTTCATCAATGACTAATTTTTATAATATTTGACAATGTCCTTGTTTAAAATAACACAAACAATTCGCTATAACCTAGATGAATTTAATCTCAATTTTTGTTAATAAGTTTGTTTCCTTTATTAACTAGTAAGAGATATATTTGTATTAATTGTACACTGATTATAAACCAAAGCGATACCAATGAAATTTATAGTATCTAGTACCTATTTGCTTAAGCAATTACAAGTGTTGGGTGGTGTTATTAATAACTCGAACACCTTGCCTATCTTGGATAATTTTCTTTTTAACTTACAGGATACAACTTTGACTGTATCTGCCAGTGACTTAGAAACAACGATGTCATCTACCTTAGATGTTGAAAGTGATAGTTCTGGAAATATTGCCATTCCAGCTAAATTGCTTTTAGATATTTTAAAAACATTTCCTGAACAACCTTTAACGTTTATCGTAGAGGACAATAACACCATTGAAATAAGTTCCAATCATGGTAAATATGCACTCGCTTATGCCAATGGAGATGAGTTTCCAAAAGCATTAGAGCTGGACAATCCGAGCAGGACCACGATCAGCGGTGATGTTTTGGCAACTGCAATAAGTAAAACCATTTTTGCTGCTGGAAATGATGATCTTCGTCCAGTTATGAGTGGTGTTTTTTTTCAATTTTCAACTGACAATCTAACCTTTGTTGCAACTGATGCTCACAAGCTAGTAAAATACACACGTAGTGATGTGGCAGCAAGTGAAACTGCAGAATTTATCATGCCTAAAAAGCCATTAAATCTTTTAAAAGGAATTTTATTAGGATCTGAAGAAGATGTTAAGGTTGAATATAATGACTCTAATGCTAAATTTACTTTTGAAAATTCTGTTCTTATTTGTAGACTTATTGATGGTAAATATCCAAATTACGAAGCGGTTATTCCTAAAGAAAACCCAAATAAGTTGAGTATTAGCAGAAATCAATTTTTAAATTCGGTTAAGCGTGTCTCTATTTTTTCAAATAAAACAACACACCAAATACGATTAAAAATTGCGGGTGCTGAATTAAACATATCAGCTGAAGATATTGATTACAGTAACAAGGCAGAAGAACGTTTGACTTGCGATTACCAAGGCGATGACATGCAAATTGGTTTTAATTCTCGTTTTTTAACTGAAATGTTAAATAATTTAAATGCGAATGACGTTCAACTTGAGATGAGCTTACCAAATCGTGCAGGTATTTTAACACCCATTGATGGATTAGACGAGGGGGAAAAAGTGACGATGCTTGTTATGCCAGTGATGTTAAATAGTTAATGATATTATCACAGAAAAGAAAAGCTCACCTTACGGTGAGCTTTTTTATTATCTCAACTAACTAACTAACTAACTAACTTAACAATGAGATAATTTTAAAATAACTGAAATTTATGCATCCAACTCACGTTTATGTCATGATTTCATATTTATGTGTCATACTAGTTTCCCCACCTACTTTAAAAATGTGATTGTCAGTGGATATACAGGAATCTCTCCATTACTTGCCTTTAAGGCATTCATAATTGGTAACACAATAGACACCAATCCTAACGCTATTAAACCTATTAATCCAATACCTAAAAATAATATTAAGGGTATGCACACAACGGAATAAACAATTAAGCTTAATTGAAAATTGACAATGTTTTTTCCATGTCTATCCATATCATGGACTTTTCCCTTATTTGTAAACCATATAATCAATGGTATTATCAAGCTCCCACCACTCACTAACAGTGTTATTAACTGACTTAAATGTGTTATGACGATAAGTTGCCTATCTTCTCTCATGTGAACAATCTATGTTTACAGTATCTGACGTATCTTACAGAAAGATGTTACAACAAAAATCGAAAATTTTATAAATAATATTTTAATATGTATTATTTTCAATTAATTTTTTTCACGAAAACATACAATCTCATATCACTGTTTTAATTGGATGCAATCCTGCCAGTCGTGAATTTAATAAATTTATAATGAGTACTTATTAATATCTAACTGATGAATACAGAGTCATTTCAACAAAAGCTGTTTAAAGAACTAAACAATAAAGAATTTTTCCAACATGCTCATAATCATGTACAAACCTATTTAGATTCAGCAAAAGAGCGCGTTGTCTATCCACTAATTTCGGCTATTGAAAATCTTGATGTCTTTGATGAGCACATGCCTATTGATTCAAATGACGGAAAAGATATAATTGAATTACTCAGTACAGTGGGATCGCAGGGAACAATAAATACACTAAATGGTCGCTACTTTGGGTTTGTTACCGGCGCCTCATTGCCAGTTGGTATGGCGACCAAACATCTCACAACCTATTGGGATCAAAATTCTGCTTTACATGCGATGTCTCCAATAGCTTCAAGATTAGAAACAATCGTGGAAACCTGGTTAAAAGATATATTTCATCTCCCCAAAACTACAGTTGCAGGATTTGTAAGTGGAACATCAATGGCTAATTTTTGTGGCTTAGCTGCTGCACGTTATAGACTTCTTGAGCGCCAAGGATGGGACATTAATAAACAAGGATTGTCAAATGCGCCAACAATACGAATTGTAACAAGTAAGCAGGCGCATTCCACTGTTATCAAAACTATTTCGTTACTAGGTTTAGGCATAAATCAAATTGAATGGGTAGATGTTGATAATCAAGGTCGTATACGTCCAGATTTATTACCGAGTCTCGATAACAGCACAATCGTAATTTTACAGGCCGGAAACGTAAACAGCGGTGCATTTGATCCTTTCAAATTAATTTGTGAAAAAGCACGTAAGGTTAATGCATGGGTGCATATTGATGGTGCATTTGGGCTTTGGGCAGCAGCAACGAAAAAGTTCAAGTATCTCACAGATGGCATGAATATGGCACATTCATTTGCTGTCGATGCACATAAAACACTAAACACACCATATGATAGTGGGATCATTCTATGTAATGACCAAGAAGCATTAGCTGCATCATTACATATGGACGCCGGTTATATCATAAAAAGTTCTGCTAGAGATGGTATGTATTTTACGCCCGAAATGTCACGTCGAGCACGAATTTTTGAATTGTGGGCAACACTCAAATATTTAGGAAAAACTGGCATTAATGATCTTATTAATTTATTTCACGACAGAGCGCTACAATTTTCAAATGCCTTCAATGAAATTGAAGGTTTTGAAGTCATAAATGAAGTGCATTTTAATCAAGTGTTAGTGACGTGCAATGATGATGACCTTACAAGTAGGGTTCTTTCGATAATTCAAGAGGAAAGAACGTGTTGGGTGGGTGAATCACTTTGGAATAACAAACGAGTCATTCGTGTTAGTATTTGTGCTTGGACAACTACAAAAAAGGATGTTGAACTATCAATTTTATCTTTTAAAAAAGCCCTACGATTAAGTTTAAAAGAGTAAACTTCATTTTAAGGCATCAAACAAAACTTCAATTGGATGTTTAGCTAACTTACCTGTACCATCATAAATTTGATGTCTACAACTCGTTCCATTTGCAACAACAATAATTTCTGAAGATGCTTTTTTTAACTCGGGAAATAATACTTGATTTGCAATTTTTTGACTCAACTGGTAATGCTCTACTTCATAACCAAACGAACCCGCCATTCCGCAACAACCAGACTGTATTTCCGTCACTTTATAATTTTGTGGGAAATCTAATATTTTTTTTGTGAAATCAGTTGATGATAATGCCTTTTGATGGCAGTGTCCATGAAGCAACAAAGACTTTGACTCAGTATTAAAAGCGTCTAATTTAATGTTATTTGCTGTTATTTCATGGTATAAAAACTCTTCTATTAAAAAAACATGCTTACTTAATTCTAGTGCGTTTGACTTTAAAGATTTATCTACCAAATTAGGATATTCATCTCTGAAACTTAAAATTGCTGAAGGCTCAATACCAATTAACGGGACATCTTTTGTTATCAAAGAATTAAATAGTTCTACATTTGCGTTTGCTAGTACCCGAGCGTTATTTAGAAATCCTTTTGATATGTAGGCTCTGCCACTTTCATTGTGTTGAACCACCAAAACCTCAAATCCCAAATTATTTAAAAGCAGTACAGCTTTTTGACCAATATGGACATCGTAATAATTTGTGTATTCATCGCAAAACAAATAAACTTTCCTGTTATGTTTGGGCTGTTCATAATTTATAAACCATTTGTATAAAGTTTGCTTTTGCAATTCTGGAAGTGAACGATTCTTTGAAATTCCTGTAACTTTTTTGAACCAATTTTGACGCGCAAAGAAATTGTATAACTGTGGAATTTTTGAAACAACACTATTTATGCGTGCATTGCTTGCGATAAGTCTATCTCTTAAAGGTCTTCGATTACTTTTATAAAATTGAAATTGAAATTCCGCTTTTAATGTTGCCATATCTATATTCGAAGGACATTCAGACTTACAGCCTTTACAAGAAATACACAACTCCATAGCTTCTTTAATTTCTGGATGATTAAATGGGTTGGCTTTCGTATTTTGGGTTAAAAAGTCACGTAAAACATTTGCTCTACCTCTGGTACTATCCTTTTCGTCAAGTGTCGCTCTATAACTAGGACACATGGTGCCACCAGAAAAGTTTAATTTTCTACAATCACCGGAGCCATTACATTTTTCAACAGTCCTGAGAATACCACCGGTTTCCTCAAAATTAAACATTGTATGGACTTCAGGCGTCTCAACATCTGGCGTGTATCTCAAATTTTCATCCATCTGTTTTGCATTCACAATTTTACCTGGATTAAAAATATTTTTTGGATCCCAAATCTTTTTAATCCTGTGAAATAATTCATAATTCTTGTTCCCAACAACTATTGGAATAAACTCGGCTCGTACTCTGCCATCACCATGTTCACCACTTAAAGAGCCACGATATTGCTTAACCAATTTAGCAGAGGCCCTACTTATCTCTCTAAAAAGTTTTACATCCTCTGATTTTTTTAAATCAAGAATGGGTCTTAAATGAATCTCTCCTGCACCTGCATGTGCATAGTACACGGCTTTTTGACCATATGTTGACAATAAAGATGTAAAAGCTGTAATGTACTCCGGTAAATCTTCAATGGAGACAGCAGTGTCTTCTATACATGCCACTGCTTTTTTATCTCCGGGAATATTAGCCAATAATCCAAGACCAGCTTTGCGCAGATTCCAGACACGTTCGGTCTTTTTACCTGTGATTTTTGGATACTCATAACCCAACTTGGCTTTCTTAAATTTGTTTATTATTCTATCAGCAAAAATGTCTGCTTCCTCAATGGAATTTGCCCTAACTTCAACAATTAAAATAGCCTCGGGATTCTCTTTAATAAAAAATCGATTGGATTGTTGCTCAATATTCTCCTTTGTGCAATCCAAGATCGTTTTATCCATTAACTCACATGCTGATGGACTGTCTTTCATTGCAAGAACCGCTGCTTGAAGACTTTCATTTATTGAATGAAAATGTGCTGCGATTAGAACTAAATGTGGCTTTGGCAATGGTACTAGATTTAGTTTAATTTCAGTCGTAAAAGCCAAAGTTCCTTCTGAACCGGTTAATAATTTAGAGAAATTAAAATCTTGTGAGCTATCAGAAAAAAGCTTTGAATTTAACAACGCATCAATCGCATAACCTGTATTTCTTCTTGTAACTGTTTTTTTAGGGAAATTGATATCAATTTCTCTCGTTACTGATGGGTTCGATAATTCGCTTTGAATATGTTGATATAACTTACCTTCTAAGGATGTGTCACAATGCTTTTCTTGAAAATCATTAGAAGATTTCGCATTAAAAACCACCTCACTTCCGTCGCTTAAAATGACGGTCATTTCTATGACATGATCACGTGTTGTGCCATACTCAATCGATGTTGAGCCTGAGGAATTATTGCCCACCATACCGCCCATCATACACCTATTCGCAGTGGATGTATTTGGTCCAAAAAATAATCCATAGGACTTTAAAAGAAGATTTAATTCATCTCGAACAACACCCGGTTGCACCCTGACCCACTGTTCCTGAGCATTGATTTCTAAAATCTGATTAAAATATTTGGTATCAACAACGATTCCATCTCCAACACATTGACCAGCAAGAGATGTTCCTGCTGCTCTTGGAATGATAGAAAGTCCATTCTCACTAACAAATTTTATTAGTGATTGGATGTCTTTCTTGTTTTTTGGAAAGGCTACAGCAGTAGGTAATTCTCTGTAAACAGAGGCATCGGTGGCATAAAGTGCTTTAACAATAGAATCAAAGTATAATTGACCATCCAATTGGCTCTGTAAGTCTGCTAATTTAGTATCTAACAATGCTTTCATCAACACTATAAAGATATGAGTTTTTATTGTGTCTACGAGTTAGATTTTAACATTATTAAAATCAAAACTTTAGGTAGCCTATCAAAGTAATTTGTTAAATAAAATTAAATTTTAGACAAAATTTCGTTAATAGTTAACGAATGATTTTTCACAAAGGTCCAAAGGCTTATATTTGACATCAACATTAGAGTTAATGCGTCCATGAGATTTATCATCATAAGTGTTTTATTTATATTGTCTCTCAACACGCACTCCTTGTGGGCTCAAAATGACGTTAGTAAGGGTGGTCTAAGAATTGAAGCTATTGACAAAACCGCTGAAGCACCTGCTGATGCACAATTAACATTATCACCGATAAAAGGGCTTACAAATAAGAACATACGTCCAATGATTAATTTCACACAAATTCGTGATGTATTTAAAAAGAAATCAGGAGTCCGCATGGTTCAAAAAAGTGACTTAGTACAGCCCACGTGGACAATCACACAGAAATTTGGCGAAGATCAGAAAGACTTGTCTAAATTTAATAAAGACTTTAACTTAGGTAGCTTAAGTACAACTTCAAAATTCATTATAATCAAGTGCAGAGATCATGAATATGTTGATGGTGACAGGATAAAGCTCATGCTAAACAAGGTCGTCATTCATCCAAACATCATTTTAAAAGGTGATTATTTTGTCATTGATGTTGATTTAGTACCTGGCTACAATTCTCTCAATTTTATTGCACTCAATGAAGGCGCCTCAAGTCCTAACACAGCGCAACTAAAAGTATACGATGAAGAAGGTTCTCTACTCGCCTCAAACAAATGGCTTATTCGAACTGGTTACAAGGCTAGTTTAAGTATTTACAAAGAATGATGTTATTTAAGTTGTTCCTTTATGAACAATATCAACCGGAATCTTTATTTTTAAGTGCGGTTTTTCAAGATGTTTATTTTTCAATTTTTCAACAATTAACCTTAAAGCACTGCTTCCAATATTCACTGCATTTTGATTAATGTAGGATAATTTAGGGACAGAAAGATTAGAAACAACCTCATCTGCAAACCCAATAATGCTGAGATTTTCTGGTATTTTATAATTTAAGCTTGATGCTACATTGACCGCAGTAGTCCCTGAAATATTATCAGCCGCTATAATAACATCAATTTTTGGGTATTCTTGAAGAAACTCTTTAATTTGTTCTTGATAATCAAGACCCTTTTTGATTGACAATTTAATAGGAGTTTGTTGACCATGTGCCGAAATAGCTTGCTCGTACCCTGTACTTCTTAATATTCCAACATTCAAATCATCAATAGTACTCATAAAAGCAATACATTCTCTTCCTTGATTAATAAACATATTTGCTAAATCAAAGGTAGTTTTGTAATCATCAATAACTACCTTATCACAGGTAATATCATTCAAATTTCGATCAAACATCACCAAAGGAATCTTTTTATCAATGAGTTGCTGAAGATGCTGGCTTTTCTTATTGACAAGGGTTTCTTCAGACACAGCCACAATAAAACCATCTACACTGCCATTTGATAAAAGTGAAATACTATCACATTCTTTATCAAATAGCTCATTTGACATACAAGTAATGATGCTATACCCCATTTCTGCAGCGGCTTGCTCAATACCGAACAACGATTTTGCAAAAAATCGATTCAATATGTTTGGAACAATAACACCAATCGTTCTAGTTTCATTATTTTTCAAACTTAATGCAACGCGATTTGGCTGGTAATTAAGCTCATCTGCAAGTGCTTTAACACGTTCAATGGTATCCTTACTAATTTCCTCACTATTGCTTAGCGCTTTAGAAACGGTAGATACAGATACATTGAGTTGTTCAGCAAGATGTCGAAGTGTGACCATAAAACAAAAGTAAACAAAAAAGAGTGTACTGTCATCACAGCACACTCTTTTGTTAACATTTAACCGACCGTATTAATCCTTAATTAACTTAACCACCAAGCGACCTTGAGAAGTCACCAAATTAGCAAAGTAAATTCCTGAACTGAAATTTTGACCATTTATAACAGTATGCAATTCATTAGGTTGTGAAGTAAAAACCTCTTTACCAATTAAGTCATAAACAATAATTTGTTTTATTGGAATGGTCGTTCCCGTAATATTCCAAATGTCTATTGAAGGATTAGGATAAACTTTAAATTCATTTTTTAATTCAAAATCAACCACTTCTAAAGAACAATTATCTCCCACTTCATACGTGAAATATTTTGTGACTGCTAAGCCACCAGCAAAAGCAAATTTACAGCCAAAACTCACTAGCTCGCCCGGAGTGAAACCACTTAATGTTTTTGAAAACGTTTTACCAGTCACATTATCCATGGGTGTTTCTGTAAAGGGACTTTCTTCCCACAAATACGCTACGACACCATCTTTGTCATCAAGTAATTCAAAAGTGAATGTTATGGCATTGCCAGATGTTTGAAAATCATAATTATATCCAACATCAAAAGACCCTTGTTGTGCCTCAGATGCTGAGCCAGAGCAACTTGTACTTGCGTCAACTCCAGTCGTTGCATTTAACGTAATTGGACTTTCTGAATTGATGTTTCCTGCCAAATCTAATGCAGTCACCTCAAACGTATAATTTGTTTCTGGAGTTAAAGCTGTGATTAAAATTGAAGTTTCATTACCTGAAGAGCCTGTTACAGTTTCGGAACCATTGTCATAACTTATGTCATAAACGATGGTGCCAGAATCATCAGTAGCCTCCAACAGTAATTCAACAGAACTTGCTAAAATAGCACCAATATTCGCCGTAAAACTAGTTGGCGCTTCAGAATCTGAACTACCACTGCAATCTGAACCCACGACATAGCTGACATACTGTGTGACTGCTAAACCTCCAGAAAATGCAAATTTACATGCATAACTAATGGTAGCTCCAGGTGTTTGACCTCCCAGTGTTTTAGAAAAAATATTACCTGAAACTTGATCCATTGGTGCTTCTGAAAATGGAGATTCTTGCCACAAATACGCTACTACTCCAAACTTGTCTGTATCCAATAACTCAAAAGTAATAGTTACATCGGTACCAACCGTTTCAAAAGTGCTTTTATACCCAACAGAGAAAGAACCTTGTTGTGCTGCTGTACCTGTCTCGATACATGAAAACAACTCATTCACCGTGATATTTATGGCAGAGGATGTGCTCTCACCGCCTTCATTATCAATAGCTTTTGCAGTTAAATCGTGTAATCCAATTGTAGCGTCTGTCCATGAGAAGCTGAAGGGTGCACTAACATCCTCTCCAATTAATGTTGTTCCGTCATAAAACTCAACTTTACTAATCGTACCATCAATATCACTCGCAACTGCTTCAATGGAAATACTTGTACCTTGATCAAAGTTACTATTATCCGATGGTGAGGTTATTGAGATTGATGGATTTGTATTGCCATTTTCAGACACAATTACCAACATATCACTTGATGAAGAATGTGCGTCATCTGAGACCGTTAATTTAATTTTATAAACACCTGCCTCTAAATTAGATATCTCAGGCATCGCAGTTGAATTATCAGAAAAGACAACTGTTGATGGTCCATACAGTTGTTCCCAAAAATATGTTAATACAGTCGTGTCTTCATCGGTGCTTAGAGAACCATCAAGTGAAGCTGTAGTTTGCGGCAAAATTACTGAAACATTATCTCCAGCATCTGCAAACGGTGGCATGTAAGTAAGTGGCGCATTGTAAGAAAATGTCATTTTCCCGATATTAAACTCTCCATTCGTTATCACTAATCTTAGCACATGTAATCCTTTGTTTAGCTCGATATTTGTAGCTGTTTTTGTAGACCATGAATCCCAACCACTAGTAGTGGTAACAACAATATCTTGACTAATTTTATTCCCATCTATCTCAAAATAAAAAGGACCTCCTCCATTACTATTTCCCGAGGCATATCGAAGCGATAAATCATACACTCCTGCCGTTGCAACATCTATGGTATATTCTATCCATTCTCCTGCAGCTATGTACCCAACAATAGCCCCTTCGATTGGATGTGTTCCTGCGTCGACATTTTCTGTAATTCTAAAATCACTTGCATTACCAATACTCAAGTCTAAGTAGGAGATGTTTTGTCCAATCCCTCCTTCATAACTATCATAAAGTCCCGCCTCAACAATACCTGGAACATCGAAAGGTATTCCTAAATAAGGAACTTGTTCTCCAACTTGAATATCAATAATGTTGGTAACGTTAAAGCTATCATTTTGATACACTTTAGCATACATACCATGCGTCCCCAAATCTAAGTTTAGGGGGCGAAATTCATATGGCTCAGAGATATCTTCTCCAAGATACTCAGTTCCATCAAAAAATTGAACCTTTGAAATATTAGTCCCATCAGTTATGACAGTTAAATTGACACTCCCATCGGGATATGCTTGATAAAAATCTGATGATATGACACCTGAAGCATCACTATCCTTACTAGTTGCCATGGAATTTGCTGGAACTTCTAAGACAAAATTGTCTGAAAAAGACACTTGAATTGTATTATCTGAATAATTATGAGCCACATAGGTCATGTCTCCATTATTACTAAATGCCGCCGCAATTGGATAATTAGAAGTAATAGACGCATCAACAGGACCAAGCGCATTCATTGCATGTAACCAGTGATACGTTTGCGCATCTGAAATACCAAATTTTAAATTTCTGTCTGGAAAAGAGTTATAGAGTTCTATAGCCGCTGGGGCATCAGTAAGTGCTAAATATTTCCAATAAGTATCATGCCACAAATTTGGATTAACTTCATTGGATAAAATACCAGTATTTGAAGCCATCTCTGACCACAAGGACTGTGCATAATCTTGATGATGACCAAGATATAAAGATCCAGCATGCATGGGATATAATTCTATTCCATATGATGCAGCAATATCAGATGTAAAGAATGTTCCATTATCAAACGAATTCCCCCAAACCCTCGAAACAACACTATATTCTTGTGAAAAGGGAGCAGTTGAAGCCTGAAAATTACGATCTTGGATATCGAACCAGTATTCTTCAACGGCAGATTGTTCTGTCGTGTAGATATAAATGCCTAAATCTCTGATAGTAGTATTTTCTGTAATAGCTCCCCAATGTATTAAAGATGATGCAAACTGCATACTCTCAGAGGTTGACTCTTGATCATTACCACCTGGGAATGTTGCAAATCCATTTGCCCAACTGTGACCGGCGTAAGGGCTGAAGTTCCGTAAGAAAGGAAATTGTGAGTCATTTCGATCGGCAGAAGCAGCGTCACGAACTAATAAATTAATCATAGCTCCCCATTCATCAACCCATCCTGGTTCAAATTGTTCCATAAATGCGGCAGCATGAATAAAATAACCCCAATGAAAATGATGGTCATTGATGTTATTGTCCTGTCCATGACCTGACGGATATCCCAATAAAGAGGACCAAGTGGCATCGTAATAAAATAAAAAAGCAACTTCACCCGACTGGTAATGTAACCAATCCTCAAGACGATTTTTTATCGTTGCGACCATGTTATCTCGCGCTTCTAAATCACCTGTTTGGTCTGCAATTCTCGCTGTCTGAATCATTCGATTCATCATCTGACCTTCGTTATAAGAATCAGTCCATGATGCTAACTCATCATTTTCTATTAAAGAAATTTTTTCGTTTAAATCTGAGGGTGAAAAACCATCACTGTAATTTGCGACATATGGTAATGTTGGTAGAATACCTTTGAAAGTGTTTTCTACTTCAAAAGAGTTCCCTTTAAGGGTCTTTATTTCTCCACGAACACCATTGTAGCTATATTCATTTGGAGTGGAAGATGCTGATGAAAGATTATCCCATTGATGTGGTAATAACCCTAATAACATCTCAGTATTAGTTTGAGAACCATCTTTTACGTCAGTGTCAACTACAAACGTAGAAAGAACCTTGGAATCGCTCTCACTGTATGCCCATGACACCTCGGTATTGGAAGGAAATACATAAGCATATTTTTGATATTCGTTGGCTAATGTGGTAACGCTTGTATTGTCTAATGGCAACATGGCCATGGACCAATAATTTTCACCATTTAAGGAAGATGTGAAAGTTGTACCATTTTGAGACCAAGAACTTCCAACGGGTGCATAAACAATAAAATCTGCGTTTGCACTCGCATTCTCAATAATTATGATTTCATCATTAATAGTTACACTACCGGCATTAATAGTAATAGCCACTTCATTGGCAGCACCTTTTTCAAAGTAAACAAAAGGCATACCAATTCCCGCCGTGGCCGTTAAGTCATGAGAACCATCATTCCAATTCATTGAAACCGTCCAATCTGAATAATCCGACGCTGTAGCTTGGCTAGCATTAAGACCAGTAAGGCCAACTTGAATTGGTGAGGAATCTCCAATAACTCCCCATGGTATGTAAGTTACTATCAATCCTCCTGAAGTCGTTCTCATCGTCATGGGATAATTAAATAAATTACTAGCATGATTTTCTTTAATAAGACTAGACCACCAGTCATTTGTAGGAACTGGCTTGCCAATAGCGTTTCCACTTAATTGCGGTGATCCTGAGGGAAACCCATTTCTTCCTGCAACATCGGTCCCTGGAAAGTTATTGGTGTAACCTCCGCTTCCGACAGATGTTGATTGCGCGCCTGAATGAGCAAAAAAGCACAACAATAAAATTAGAATACAATGATTCTTTTTTAGTGACTGGATATTCATGATAATTCTTGTTATAACTAGGTCTGTTAACATTCGGTTATTCTTAAAATAATATTTAAATTATAAGTATAAAAAAGGGCCATATCAATCTATACTAAACGATATGACCCAAATTAAAATTTAAAACTTACAGCAGTTTACTGCTTGATAAGTTTAACTGTTTTTTCAACATTATTCGATGTTACTTTCGCAAAATAAACACCTGTTCTTAATGCATCTGTACTAATAATAGCTTCATTATTGTTTGGTCTAGAAGCAAATACTTTTTTTCCAAGAATGTCATACACTTGAATCGCTTGAATCGTATTTTGAGCTTTCACTGTCCAATCACCTAAAGTTGGATTTGGATAAACTTTAAAAGTATTCAATTCATTACTAGCAACACCAAGAGTTTCGCTCGAAAACTTCACATTTCCAAGAACGAATTCCGTGATTGGATCAGCACACTCACCATAAACCGCAAAACCGTATTGAATGTATGTGGCTCCAAGAGATGCTTCTCTGCTAACGTTTAACGAAAAAGTTCCTGTCTCTGAAGCAGTCAATATTTTTACATCAGAATCACCAGTATCACCAAAACCACCGTTTAAAGTTTTAATAAAGACTCTAACCTCATAAGTATTTACAAGGGTGTTTTCTGGAATTGTCCCATTAAAAGTTATATCTTTCCCTATAAGCGTATTATCTGTTATGTATAAGTTAGCTTCAAGCTTTTTAGATGTTTGTGAAGGTGCACTGAACCAATCAGTATTCCATGCTGGATTACCGTTTTGAGGCGTCGCATCATTTTCATCCCAAACATCAAAATTTGGAAAAAACTTTACTCCATCTGTTACAACTTCCGTTTTTAAAGATTCTGGACCTGAAGGAGCAAAACCAAATTGGTAAACATCGTCTAAAGTAAAAGCATTTATGTAAGACTCCCATGATTCAGAGCCATTCAATTCTATGACCACCGGTTCAGGACAGGTTGCACACGAACCGCCACAATCAATATCAGTTTCATCTCCGTCCTGAACACCATTAGAACATGTGTCAGTGGAACTACCTATTGGCGCTGTTATGTTATCTATATATAGAGTCCTAGCGATAGCAGCGTTTTCACCACAAGCTCCTTGACCTGCAAGTCCACACCATCCATCTGTACCTGTATTAAATAAAGGATAAAAGCGAATTGACTCAAACTCTTGAACAGGAGGTGTTGTACCGCCTTGACCTACGTCAGCTGCCACATTAAAATCAAACGTTAAAGTTTCCCAACCAGACCCAGTGTGAGCAGCAGAAGTTTTAGAAACTTCACCGTTTAGCTGACCTCCTTCAAGTTTGCCAAGTATGTTTAGGATATTATCAGAGTATACATCAACTGTCAAAGTTTTGTCTGTTCCTGACATATCAATGTAATTATCTTGAGTCACTACAGCAGCTCCTTGCCACGGTTGACCTGAAGCAGATGTAATTATTTTAAGTGAATTGTTACCTCCCCCAGCACTTTCGGGAGCACCACCTGCAATACCTTCTATTACCACATTTGTGGTACCATTCTCGTCTGCCGTATTGGGTGCAGAACCATCAAAATCTTCTAATACTGTTTGTTGTGAAAAACCAGTCCACGCAGTGAAGAGAAATAATAATAAAGTAATTTTTTTCATATTGTTTAATTTAGTTATAGTTCGAATAATACAAAGATGCATTATTTTAACCGAAATCTATGTTAAATACACCCATACAAAAACAATACACCACAGTATAGTTGGTAAAAATTTTTTTTATAATAAATACATATGTAATTTAAAATCAATACTTTAATTTAAAAAAAGCAAAATTAATAAACTATACAACTATACAACTACACATTTAAACTACTTTGTGTTTTTCTTAAACAATAACGGTGTATCATTATTATTTAGAACCAAATACTTCTGTTGTCCCCCTGCACTATGAAGTAATTTAATTTCACGGCTATCAAACGGCACATAAAAACCACTTTTTAAAGGTGTAGTATATTTATAATTGTTTCGCCCATTTCCTAATAAAATTCCTCCAACTCCAGCATCATAACGTACCGTTTCAACCTCAACACCAAAATGATTGCCCACCGTAAGAATATCCTTAATACCGTCGTCGTTTACGTCATCGACAAGAATTGATTTTATTGGTGCTACTTGAACTTGGTTCGGTAATACTTTTCTTCTCAACTGTCCTTCATCATTCATCAAAATAATACTTTCAAAATTAGAAATCTCGTAAATTACGGCACTTTCAACTTTATCCTGTGGTAAAATATCCAATAAGGTAGATGAAGCAAAGCTGTGAAAATCTTCAAATTTTTCTGCGACATAAGGCATCTGTTGACTTGTACACTCTCTACCCCGAACCGGCACATAATCATCTTTATAAAATTTAGAAAGCACGATATCATTCGTTCCATTTTCATCAAAATCATTAACATACACCTTAAAAGGATGCTCTTTGGACGCCTTAAATTTATTGTTTTTTCCTAGGTTGCCAATTATATAATCTTCATCTCCGTCATTATCTAGATCATTTGCAGTTATACACCACCAAAGACCACGGGTATTTGATAAACCATAATTATCAGATTCGTTTATAAAAACACCTTTATTATTGACAAGTAAGGTCACAGTCATCCATTCACCTACTACCATTAAATCCTCATCTCCGTCTTGGTCAACATCACTAAAAACAGCATCTGTAACCATCCCTAAATTAGTAAGGTCTGGAGCAATATCATAATTAGCTTTATTAAAAACTCCTTTGTTATTTATTAATAAATAACTAGTGCCTGGATAGGCATACTTGCCCGGCACGGAACGTACACCCACAAATAAATCTAAATCACCATCATCATCAATGTCAGAGGCTTTTACAACTTGTGTGTGCTCATATATGTTTGGTAACGCCTTGGTGTCTTTCACAAAAGAACCGTTACCATCGTTTATGTATAGGCGGTCTTTCAGTAAATAACTTCCTCGTTTATTTTCAGTACCGCCGCTAGTCACATATAAATCCTTATCACCATCATTATCTACATCAAAAAATAATGCCTGTAAATCTTCAGAGTTTTTGTCCTTTTCCCAAGGTTGTGAAGAAGCTTTTCGGAAATTTCCGTTGGAAGTTTGAAGGTACATTATCCCTGACTGATCTAAAGCTCCACCAATAAATAGATCTTGAAACCCATCTCCGTTGACATCAGCTATTGCCGAAAAAGGACCATTTTGTGAAATATTGTGAGGTAACAGAATCTCATCTGTAAACTCATCAAAATAATTTTCTTGATGCACATAGTTAACACCAACATTGGTAGTGTTGATTTGTTCTAGAAGAGTTGTTTCAGTGTTGGTTTCAATCACTTTAATCGATGCCTCTTTATATTTGACGGTAAGAAATTGATTTGCCTGAACATTGGTTAAGGTGTTTTGCTTTCCATCAGGCCAAATCACTTCAGCCCTTTCAATCATTGTCTCCTTACCCAAACCAAAAAACAATCCTGGCTCTACTGATGAAATGAATCCTCTTGTTAAAATATGCTCTGATACTTGAAGATTATTACCGTAATAAATTTTTGCTTTTACACCTATACCAAATTTATTGTTTTTAGGACCCTGCAAATTAATTTTTAAAAAATTACCAGTCGCTTTATTTTCATAGACAAAAGCCTTAGATTCCATATTGTTCAAAACTAAATCCAAATCTCCATCATTATCCAAATCACCGTACGCCATACCACTTGAAAAGCTTGGCGTGTCAAAAGACCACGCACTAGAAACTTTTTCGAATTCTAAATTGCCTTTATTTTTAAATATGACATTTGATAATGGCGTGGATGGTGCTTCTTTACTTAATTCAAACAATTCTGCGCTGGTAGTGGTACTGTCAAGCTTATTTAACATGTTTAAAAAGTCGTTATTTTCAACATCTTTCCTAATTCCATTAGATATCACGATATCCTTATATCCATCATTATCTAAATCGACTAGCAAACTCGCCCAACTCCAGTCTGTTGATGACACACCAGAAAGATTAGCAACATCGGAAAAACTTCCTTTTCCCGTATTTACTTGTAAAGAATTAGCCATGTACTGACGGTGTGCTCCTGCAGCTATCATACTATTAAACAACTTCGAATTCATTGAAGCCATATTCATTTTTGCTCGATAGTGGTCATCTGGGGTCATATCGGTTGTAATCAAATCTATCAAGCCGTCATTGTTCACATCTCCAGTGTCTGTTCCCATACTTAGGTTGGTTATATGCATTAACTGCTCATTAATCACATTAGTGAAAGTACCATCTCCATTATTTTGATACATGAAGTCTGGTTCAGCATAATCATTGGCCACATACAAAT
>OCVR010001472.1_pt1 | contig 18760 bp, 19 predicted proteins | sample 1539091 | NCBI WGS metagenome assembly OCVR01 (sample SAMEA3355530, study PRJEB22509) | marine metagenome | biome: marine; feature: coastal ocean; material: water | place: USA | collected 2010-08-07 | depth 16 m | reverse complement strand
CGAGGGCAAGGTTTCGGTTGGCGAAAAATATGTCACTTTTATGGGAAATCTTGCTCCGGGGCCTGATTACAAACTCTATTTTTCGCCTCAGTTTGTAGAAACAGAAGCCGATTTTGAGCAGTTCAGGCCTTCCATGCAGCTTATCGGTGATATTGATACATTCAAAAACTTCGTTATCGCGGTGCCGCCTGGCGTGAATTTAACGCAGTTCAATACGGTAATCGTTTGGTGCGAGACTTTTGGGCAGTTTATTACATCAGCGAAATTCCGCTAATCGATATGGCTCGTCCCACAAGTATGTTACTTTCCCTGCCCATACTCTGCAGCAGTGCGGTGGCTAACCCGCGAGTGAACGTCTATATTAATATGATCAATTTCAGCAGTTTAATGATTCAAACCGAGAACAGTGGCGCTCAAGTGATGCAAACCGGCCGCCGGATCCCCAATAAGCGGGGACTGCGGGCCGAAAACTGGCCCGCCAGTAGCTGTATTTTCCCTTCGACATTCAAATTGTGTCAACTATAGGCAGGCATTTTGATGGCTAAACCCAATTATTCTTTCGAGAAACGGCAGCGGGAAATCGCGAAGAAAAAGAAGAAAGAAGAAAAGCGCCTTAAAAAAGCTGAGGCAAAAAATATCCCATCTCAGGATGCTGAATTGCCGGGAAACAGTGACAATATCACTGATAATACTGGCGATTTATAGCAATTTGATGTAAATAGACTTACGATTCGTCTTCGTTTCTGTGAACTCGAACGTAAATCAACAGAATTAATCATTACATAGTGAGGAAGTAACATGAGTAAAGGTACCGTTAAGTGGTTTAACGCTGACAAAGGCTTCGGCTTCATTACACCTGAAGACGGCGGAAAGGATCTGTTTGTTCATCATTCGGAAATACAAAGTGGCGGCGGTTTTGCGACACTTAATGATGGCCAGGCCGTTGAATTTGAAGTGGGTCAAGGTCAAAAGGGCCCCTGTGCAAACAAGGTCGTCCCGCTCTAGATATCCAGAGTACAACACGTCAATTCAGCCGGGGCGGCTTACCACGCGCCCCCGTTGTTGACGTTACATTAGTAAGCGTGAATAAATCCCCATACTTATCGACGTCTTTTTAGTCTTTGGCTCACGCCTCGCAGGACAAACAGCTCGTTGTATTTTTAACTCGGTCGAGCGTGTCGCAGTTCCGAGCTCCTTTATTCTTTGCAGCCTTGCCAACAGTCCACGCGTATTTTTCTCGATTCGTACCTGCAGTCCCGCTATTGCGTCGGCCGCATTATCAGTTGTCTCGAGGGTCGCACTGGCCCCTGTGGATATGCCAATGAATATCAGCATCATGTGACAAAACGCCCCGCGGTTAAGAGGTAAATTATGCGGCCTTTGGATGAACACAGTGTTTCGTGCCCCTACTGTGGCGAGTCTATCGATATACTGGTAGATCAGCAGGAGGCAGGACAAGAGTATATCGAAGACTGTCAAGTCTGCTGTAAACCCATCATTTTCAACTTAGCGGTTGATTCGATGGGAAATCTGACAGTGCATGTGAGGGATGAAAATGAAGCCTACTGACCGGACGAAGTGTTAGCGCAACCCATCTATGAACGCTGCAACCGAACTGCCAGATGACGTGATAGCTGTTTATCTTGTGTCTCGGGCACAAACTAGAGGATAGGGCCATGACTTACCGTTCTGCAGGATTACTTGCGTCGTTGTTATTGATGGGGGGCTGCGCGACACAGTCCACCCTTTCTCCGCAGACCACGACTACCGGATCAGATCGCGATATGCATGGCTGTATTGCTTCCGCGGGGTACACCTGGTGCGAACGTACGCAAGACTGCGAGCGGCCGTGGATTCTGGCTGAGGAGGAAGGCTTTAACAATACTTCCCTAGAATTTAGCGCATACTGCAGCGACTGATACGATTTAGCATCGCCAGATACCCTGAATCAATCCTGCAATTTTTGCAGGATGCCGGAGAAGTCTTGCTGACCATTACCCGCGCTCTGGTACTCCATGTACAGACTTTGTGCCAGTTGCCCCATGACGTTTTTCACACCGCTTTGCTCGGCAATCTCCATAGCAAGACCGAGATCTTTCACCATCAGGTCGACCATAAAGCCAGGCTGGTAATCATGACTGGCGGGCGCGGCTTCCATCACCCCAGGATAAGGGTTATACACCTCTAGTGACCAGTTGCGGCCGGAAGAGGCCAGCATAATATCAGACAGGACTTTCGGAACGAGTCCATTCCGAGCACCCATTTCAAGCGCCTCACAGGTGCCGATCATTTGGATTGCCAGCAGCATATTATTACAGCCTTTGGCTACCTGCCCGCTCCCGGCAGGGCCAGCATGAAAAATATTCTTGCCCATGTCTTTCAGGATAATCTCGGCTTTTTTGAAGGTCTCTGCGCTGCCGCCGCACATGAACGCGAGCGTTCCCGCAGCTGCCGCGGCGACACCCCCGGAAACGGGAGCGTCCATGAAGCCAATGTTCATCGTAGCAGCGGCCTCACCGACTGCCCGCGCAGTGGCAGCATCGATCGTGCTGCAATCGAGTACGGTCGTAGCGATGTCCAGTTTTGCGAGCAGACCAGTATCCCCGAGGTAGGTGCCCGCTACATGCTTACCAGCGGGTAGCATAGAAATCACATAATCAGCCCCCACCACAGCCTCCGCCGCGGTGGCGGCAATCGAAGCGCCCGCGCTTGCCAATTGATCGCAGGCTGCCTGCGCCAAGTCAAAAACCACCACGTTGTGGCTAGCCTTCACCAGGTTAGTGGCCATTGGGCCGCCCATATTCCCAAGGCCGATAAATGCAACATTAGCCATTATTCAATACCCCTCGTCATTCGGTTACAGGTCTGCCAGCGGATTGCTATTCCAGGGATCACTGAAAAAATTTGCCAGTACACTCTCTGGCACATCCCGGGAGGTCTTGTATTGCCAGCTTGGACTGCGGTCTTTGTCAATCAGCAGTGCGCGCACACCCTCGGCAAACTCCGGATGGCGGACGATGTTGGTCGCCAGGCGAACTTCGGACTGGAAGATTTCTTTCAAAGAGGCGTGCCGGTTCTCCGCCAACTGCCGCGCGATCCACAGAGCCGCAAGAGGCGAACCATGCGCAAGGCTTTTACCGGCTTTGGATAACCACGGGTCCTGAGTCTGTAGTGACACAATATTGTCAATAATCTCGTGGATATCATCACCGTCACACAGGGTATTGATAGAGCCGAGGTGCGGTTCTACCTGTCCACCGGGGCACTGAGCGATACTCTGCTCAGCAAAAGGCCGCAGTGCGTGGCGCACAAGGCCATGATTTTTCGCCGGGTCAGTCGACCATTGCTGAGCGAGCAAGCTGTTGACCACCGCGGCCTTGTGCTCGCTGGCAATAAAACGGTCGGCAATACCCGTGTAGATGGCGTCCGCGGCGTTAATGGAGGCACCGGTCAAAGCCAGGAACTGACCCGAACTGCCGGGCATGTGATTCAGGAACCAGGTGCCGCCGACATCGGGAAACAAGGCAATCGTGACCTCTGGCATAGCGATACGGGTTTTCTCTGTCACCACTCGATGCGAACAACCTGCCATGACACCCAAACCTCCGCCCATCACAATGCCGTGACCCCAGCAGACAATGGGCTTGTGATAGGTATGAAGTGTATAGTTCATCCGGTATTCGCGAGCGAAGAAGTTCTCAGCATAGTCGCAGGGCCCTCCCGGTGTTTCCACCGACGACTTGTGCAGTGCCTGCACGTCGCCGCCAGCACAAAAAGCTTTTTCGCCAGCACCTTCGATAAACACCGCGCCGATATCATCAGCCTCGCGCCAGACATCCAGTTGTGCCTGCAACAAATCTACCATTTCAAGCGTGAGGGAGTTCAAGGTTGCCGCGACACTCAGTGTTACCCGGCCCAGTTTGCGGGATCCGGCCGGCAATTCCTCAAACAGAATAGGGGCATCAGACATGTGTAATTTTCCTTAGCTGTTCTTCCAGTCGGGCTTACGCTTTTCGAGAAATGCGTTAACGCCTTCTTTCTGATCTTCTGTCGAAAATAGGTCTACGAAAAGATCACGCTCTCCTTGCAAGCCATCGCCAATCGCCTTGTCGCGGGCGGAGTGAATGAGGGTCTTGCACATTCGCACGGATGTGGGGCTTTGATTCCCCACCTGTTCGGCCAGCTTCAGGGCGCGCTCCAAAGACTCACCCTTGCCGACAACCTCCTCTACCAAACCGATACGCTCGGCAGTAGCCGCATCCAGACGTTCACCACACAATATGACGCGCTTCGCCCAGCCCTCGCCCGCCAGCCAAGCCAAACGCTGAGTGCCTCCTGCGCAAGGCAACAATCCTACCTTGGCTTCGGGCAGCGCCATCTGAGCCTGCTCCTCTGCAATCCGTATATCGCAAGCCAGTGCCACCTCAAGACCGCCGCCCATAGCGAAACCATTGACCGCCGCGATGGACACTCCTCGAAAATTCGAAAGGGTCTCAAAAGCCTCGCCGAAATAGCGTGCCATTTCTCCGGCGGTCTGCGGGTCGCCATCGGCAAATAGTTTTAGATCAGCACCGGCAGAAAAGAATTTCTCTCCCTCACCAGTAATCACTAGCGCGTAGATAGACTTATCTTCGTTCAACTTCTCCACGGCATCGCGCAATGCAGGCAGGCTCTCCACATCCCAGGTATTTGCTGCGGGGTTGTCGATGGTCAGCAATGCGACGCTGTCACGAATCTCAATTTTCAGTTTATCCGATGTGCTTATACTCACTTGATAATCTCCAGTGCGCCTTCCATTAACAGTTTGCGGGAAACAATAACCCGCATAATCTCGTTGGTTCCCTCAAGGATTTGATGAACGCGGGTATCGCGCACATGCCGCTCCATGGGGTATTCCCGGATGTATCCATAGCCACCGAATAATTGCAGAGCGCTGTTACACACCTCGAAGCCCACATCAGTGGCAAAGCGCTTCGCCATGGCACAGTATGTGGACGCTTGGGAATCTTTGATATCGAGCTTGTAAGCCGCAAGCCGCACCATTTGCCGCGCAGCCACCAGTTCGGTGAGCATGTCCGCCAGCTTAAACTGAGTGGATTGAAAATCTGCGATCGCACTACCGAACTGCTTGCGCTCCTGCACGTAGGCGGTGGCTTCTTCCAACGCCTGCTGGGCAGTGCCGACACTGCAAGTAGCAATATTGATACGCCCGCCGTCAAGCCCTTCCATCGCAATGGCGAAGCCCTGTCCCTCTTCACCCAGTCGATTGGCTATCGGCACACGCACGTCCTCAAACGTAATCATGCGCGTGGGCTGAGCATTCCATCCCATTTTATCTTCTTTTTTGCCGTAGGAAATGCCCGGCGCGTCCGCAGGAATCAATAAAGCGGTAATACCTTTGGGTCCCGTCTCTCCGGTGCGCAGCATGACTACCAGCACATCGGTTTCACCGGCACCAGAAATAAATACCTTGGCGCCATTGACGATGTAATCGTCCCCATCCCTTTTCGCTGTGGTGCCAAGGGAGGCTGCATCGGAGCCCGCGCCCGGTTCGGTCAGGCAGTAAGAGGCCAGCTTGGTGCCCACAGTGAGTGACGGACACCACTGCTCGATAGTGGCCTCGGAGCAGTAGCGACCAATCATGCTGGTCACCATGTTGTGAATTGTCAGGAAGGCAGCGGTTGCGGTACAGCCCTTGGACAACTCCTCCACGATAAGGCTGGCATCCAACCGCGTCATGGCGAGGCCACAGGCATTTTCCGGGGTGTACATGCCCATAAATCCGAGTTCACCGGCCTGTTGCAGTGCTTCCTTGGGGAAAATCGCGTGTTCATCCCACCTCGCGGCATTGGGCGCGAGCACGCCGTCTGAAAATGCTCGGGCACTTTCGACAAAAGCCTTTTGGTCCTCTGTCAGAGAAAAATCCATGTCGATGCTCCTCGAAAGAAAAAAGGGGCGCTAAAGAGACGGCTCCCGCAGGAAACTGAGCGCGCGTAAAACCGTTATATTTTAATGCTAAAACCTGCCGATGACAGCGCCAAACAGTTCGTCATCCGAGGGAATCTCCTTGCTCTTGGTCAGCGGCTTGGAAACCCAGGTCTCGTTGATCAGATCGCGCCAGGTGATATTGTGGTTGATACTGTTACCGCCCCAGGAACCGCAGCCCAACGAAAATGTCTGACGCATACCGTTCCAAAGGTTGCCACTGTTGGAAGCGGCCTGTGGCTGGTTAACCATGACACGAGAGGTGCGCGTGGCCGCGGCCAGCTTCATGACGTTGTGGTCGTTGTAGGAGTATATGCCGCAGCTATGGCCCTGGCCCTGATAGGCCTGAATACGGTTGGTGAGATCAATAGCCTCATCGATATCTTTCACCTTGTAAAAGGCCATCGTTACGGTGAGCTTCTCGCCGGAGAAGGGGTGATCCGGACCGGCGCCGGTCTCTGGAATAATCAGGAACTGGCGCCCCTCGGGCAAGTCAAAGCCGGCCTGCCCCGCGATCACCGCCGCAGGCTGCGCCACAATCTTGGCGTTGATGTGGCCATCTTCCCACAGTACGTTTTGCAACCTCGCTTTCTCCTCTTCATTTACGAGATAGCCACCCTCGGCTTTGAGCTTCTCCAGAAACTCCTCGTAAATCGATTCGAATACCAGCACCGCATTGTCTGACGAACAGGAGGCAGCAAGATCGAGCGTTTTGGAAATGCGGATCTTTTCCGCGGCTTCATTCAGATCAGCCGTGTCATCCACGGTAATTACCGCGTTACCTACGCCCACGCCCAGCGCGGGCGTGCCAGAGGAGTAAGCGGCATTGACCATGGCGCCTCCTCCGGTAGCCAGAATACGGTCACACTGGCGCATGAGCTCATTGGTCTTGTCCAGGGAAGGCACATCAATACTCTGCACCAGGTCCGCCGGTCCACCCATCGCAACAATGGCTTCACGCATGTAGTCACAAATTTTCTTGTTGGTCAGCTTCGCTCGAGGATGCGGTGCTATGATGATCGCATTGCGTCCCTTCACCGCAGAAATTGACTTAATCACCGGAGTGGCTTCGGGGTTAGTAGAAGGAGATAACGCACCGATCACGCCAACAGGCTTCGCGATCTTGATGATATTGCGTTCCGGGTCTTCCTCGATTACACCAACAGACCTATCGTCGATAATGTCCATCAGAGTGGCGCGTGTCTTGCGGTGGATTTTGAGGTACTTCCCCTCGTAATTCCCAAGCTGTGTCTCCTCCACGGTAAAGCGCGCAATTTCCTCTGACCGCTCTTCCTGCGCCACCGCCCAGACCATGGCGGTGATCAGTTCATCCACCTGCTCCTGAGTGTATTCAGCAATTTTTGCCTGTGCCACGCGGGCACGCTCCATCATCGACGCTACGTCGTCTCGCGCTGCTTCCAGTTCCGGGCTGATTATGTCTTCACTTTTATTCATCGTTGCATGCTCCCGCTGTGAAATTCGGACGGCGGCGGCCCAGGATGTGACCCCTTCGCTGCACTCGCTGCTCAAATAGTGTGCGCCAGAATACCCGTGACCAGCACACCGACCAAGGGAAGAAATTGTCGAATATATGGATTATATTGTGATTTTATAAGACAATAGTGGCAACCCCAGCCCGGCCCAGGCCCCGTCATGAGTGCACCCTCCAAGTGGCCGCTGCCAGAAAACGGTATTCGGTTCCTTACGCCCGCCTTTATGCGTAAAAAACTGGCACGACATCCTCTTACACGGGAATGCTATCCCACCGCTATGGGGTTCTATCCCCGCGCCGAAAAACACCGCATGCAGCGTCAACGCCATGACGACAACCTGTTAATTTATTGTGTAGAGGGTCGGGGGATAGCCTCCACTGACGGATGGCGCGGGGAGATCGGGGCGGGAGACGCACTGCTACTGCCCCAGGGCACGACGCACCACTATGAAGCCGACAACGACGAGCCCTGGAGTATTTACTGGGTGCACTACCAGGGCACCAGCACGGCGGTGTTCAACCAATACCTTGGTGACCGGGAGGGCGCCCCGCCGGTGCTGCCGGTAGGGATATCGCCTCAGCTCGTAGCGCATTTTCGGGGCCTGCTGGCCGTGCAGCGCACCGGGTACAGTAACCGCGCTTTCATCAACGCCGCCAACCAGCTACGCCACCTGCTCACCCATATCACCCTGGATATGCGACAGGCCAGCGCTGCGCGGCATGACAATCTGGATCTTGAGGCCGTGCAGAACCTGATGCTGGAACACATCGGACAACCGCTGGCACTGAATACCCTGGCCGCCGCCGCCAATCTGTCCCGCTTCCACTTTTCCAAAAAGTACAAAGCATTGACCGGTTATTCTCCAATCAAGCACTTTCTCAACATGAAAATGGAACACGCCTGCCACCTGCTGGATTCCACGCAACTAAGCGTCAAGGGAGTGGCGGATGCCCTGGGATACGACGACCAGCTCTACTTTTCCAGGCAGTTCAGCAAAACCGTAGGGCTATCACCCCGTGCTTACCGGCGCAGCGTCCGTGGGTAATTCCTGCTGCACATCCGGCATCGACTCGGGCGAGCTACTCAGGTGCTTCATAAGCAGACCCCGCATCCACTGGTGAGGTGCACTCCGCGAGGTCCGAGTGTGCCTCATCAGCGACATTTTGCCGCGTTGAGAGCTGTTGGTATTGCGAATCATACGCTTCAGTTCCGCCGGCATTTCGTGTCCCACAATACGCTCCCGGTATAAACCACCTTCCTGAAAGCCGGCATTCGCCACCAGCAGCGCATCTGTGCGAGTAAGCACACCGACTGCTGAAGAAAACTGGGTCGTCTCCAGTGCAATACTGCGATGCACACCGTATTGTCCCAGCACATCATCCACCATGCTGGTGTTCTCCCGGGTCAAGCCCGGCAGGTATAAGCGCAGGTGAGGATAGGCAAGAAAGTCCTGCAGGCTCATATCCTTCTTCGCCAGCGGGTGCTCCACGCGCATATAACAACGGGGAGCGATGGCGGCGATGGGCTCCGCCAGAATGTCCCGCTCGGTTTCAAGGGCTACGAATGCGGCGAAATCCGCCTCGCCTTTTTTCAGCTGCTCCTGATAGTTGGGCGGTACCTCGGCCATAATGACCTGTACGTTGGGGGCAGTGTCCAGCAGCTCGGCCATCAGGCTGGGCAATAGGGACTCACAGAGGATAGGTGGCATCAGCAGCTTGAAGCTGCCGGCATAAGTATCAGCGCTGAACTCTGTGTCGCCCAACACCTGCTCGATGGTCTCCAGCAGGGTGGGTAAATCCAGCCCCAGTTCCTCCGCCCGGGGAGTGGGAACCAGGCCGTGGGAGGTACGGGTGAATAATTCATCCTCAAAAGAATCGCGCAGTTTTTGCAGTGTCTTCGACAGGGCGGGCTGCGATACGGACAGCCGCTCCGCAGCGCGCGTCACATTGCGCTCCTCCAGCAGGATCTGCAAAGCGACAAGCAGATTCAGATCGGTCCTTATCAGCTTGCGCGAAATCATGCTTTCTCCCGAGAAATAACTTATGGTTATCTTAGTTTAGGTTAACAAACTGATACAGGCAAAGCACCCAACATAGTTACATCTGCCGAGCGCTCGTGCCGCATATGGCCCGCAATCCCGCACCCTGCTAACATGGCTCCCGCCGACTGTGCCCGCACGGACCGAGCGGCATGGCACCCTGAAACTGCGTTAATACCGAGGAACACCATGCGTCTATTTACTGCCCTGGCCTACACCCTTCTCCCTCTGGTTATGACTGCCTGCAGCGGCATTGAAATCGAGCCTGCTCCAGTCGATCAGTTTGCCGCCGGGGATTACCGTTACTACAGCTGGCGCTCGAACCCCCTTCCCGGTGATACACGCTCCTCGGACCCTGTTTACGCGATAGACCCAGTATTGCGTCGGGAGGTAGATGCGAACCTTCTCGCGAAGGGCTATATTCTGGATGGGGAACGGGCTCAGTTCACGGTGGACTACATTTTTGCCAAGCGCCTGCTGGATGGTGAGCGCAGCAACTGGGCGAGCAATGTGTCTCCCCGCGCCGCGGTCAACCCCAATCGCCAGATTGACCAAGCCAGTGTGGACAATGCGATCGCACTGGGCGGAGTCAAGGAAACCAACAATATTGTTCTGCAATTCAACGACAAGCAGAGTCACAAGGAAGTCTGGCACGTCACCCTGACGAAGTTTGTAGAGGACGCTAACCGCGCGGACGTATCCCGGATAGAGAATGCCATGGGCAAGTCCATCACGCGCGCTCTGAAAACACTGCCCGAGGCATCGGCCCCGTAGCGCTGTGAAAGCGGCGTCTAGAGCGCCGCGTAGACCTCCGGATTCACACAGTAAGGCATCGGCTCGTCCCGCAGAGCCGCCACCGCATTTACGACCGCACGATCCGCCATCTTTAATCGGGTGCTGGCCGTCGCACTGCCAATATGCGGCACCACGACAACTCTTGGGTGCTTGAGCAGCAGACTATCCGCGGGTACCGGCTCCTCCTCGAACACGTCTAATCCAGCCGCGAACAGACGGCCATCGTCGAGTGCGGCCGCGACTGCGGACTCGTCCACAATACCGCCACGGGCGGTGTTGATCAGCACCGCGCCAGGCTTCATGGTGGCGATGCGGGCACCATTGATCAAATTACGAGTCGTGTCCGCGAGCGCGACGTGCACACTGACAAAATCGCTTGTTGCCAGTAGCGCCTCCAGAGACAATGAACACACACCGGGCACTTTACGTCCAGACGGCGTCCAGCTGGCTACCGTCATGCCAAAGCCGGCCGCACGCCGCGCCATAGCCTGTCCGACAGGTCCCAGACCGACAATGCCAAGCGTCGAGCCGCTGACGTCCTTGCCAAGAAAAAACCCCGGAGACCAGCGATTGCTCGCAGTCCATTTACCATCGCGAATATAACGATCCCCCTCTGCAATACGCCGTGCCGCCGCCAACAACAGGGCAAACGCTGTATCGGCAGTTGCATCCGCCAGCACACCCGGTGTATTCCCCAAGGCGATACCGCGGACCGACAGCGCCGACACATCAATATGGTCGACACCAACAGATACACTGGACACGAACTTGAGCATATTCATATCTTTTAAGAGTGCGCGATCAATCGTATCCGTCAAGGTGCAGACCACCCCGCAGCAGGCGGACCTCCGCGTGCCTAGTGCCGGGTCTGACAGGGACTCACCCGCATCTAGCACATCGAGCTCGGCATGTTCAGCCAGCCTAGCAAGGTATTGATCAGGTAAGGGTTGGGTAACGAGAACCGTGTTTGGCAACGTATTCGTCTCCGACTTAATCCGGCAGCGTTGCAGAGTTCAGGCCGAGATGCTCGACAAGACCTCTCTGCCACTCGCGTAAGGTATGCAGCGCATACGGACCGCCCTCGGACAGATTGCCCCATACCGGTTGCGGCCAGCAGGGGTCCCCCTCACGACGCCCGATAATGTGTAAATGCATATCCGGCACCACGTTGCCAAGGCCGGCAAAGTTCACCTTCGGGTAACCCAGTTTCTGCTTGATGAACGCTGAAACGCCGACACATTCCGTCATTACCCCACGCAGCTCAGCCTCTGGTAGATCGAGCACATCCTGCAGGGCGGTGCGCGGTAACAGAATGAACCAGGGCAGCGCAGCGTTGCGATTAAGCAATACCTCCGTGGCGCGCAGGCTGCCCAGATAATGACAGTCCTTTAACAGTTGTTCCGGCAGGGCGAAGTCCAACATATCGAGCAGCTAAATGGTCATGCCACCATCGACCACGATACACTCACCGTTGGTGTAAGAGCTGGCATCGGACACGAGGTAAAGCACGGTGCCGGCCATCTCGCTTGCTTCCGCGTGACGACCCATGGGAATACCCTCGACCGCGACTTTGTAGATATCCTCGTTATCAAAAAGAGCACCGGCAAACTTGGTCTTGGTGAACCCTGGCAACAAGGCATTGCAACGGATGCCCATTGGGGCGCACTCCTTTGCAAAAACTTTGGTCATATTCACCACTGCCGCTTTGGTAATTGAATAAATACCTTGCATGATGCCGGGCTGCAAAGCGTTAATCGACGCGGTGTTAACAATGGCACCACCGCCGTTATCACGCATCAGCTTGCCAGCCTCAATCGACATAAAAAAGTAGCCGCGCATATTTACATCCACGGTTTTATTGAATGCACCCAGGTCGGTATCCAACACGTGACCAAAGTAGGGGTTGGTCGCGGCGTTGTTGACGCAAATATCCAGCCGCCCGTGAACGGCGCGAATATGCTCGAACAGAGCTGCAATGTTATCCATGTTTCCCACATGACACGCGAAAGCCTCTGCACTACCGCCAGCTTCCTGAATTGCGCCAGCAACAACACTACAGTCATCAATCTTTCGGCTGGATACAATCACATGGGCACCCTGCGCCGCCAGCAATTTTGCGACTTCTTCACCGATGCCTCGGCTGGCACCAGTGACAAGGGCAATTTTCCCGGCGAGATCAAATAGCTGCGTGGTCATAACTCGATTCCTTCCAAAAAAATGATTGCCCACGACGTGATAACAGCAGGTCCGGACGGCTGAGATACTACGCTTTTTCTACCCTCACTGCACATGGGTTTGTGAGTGCTGCACCGGCCGTTTCACACTCAAAAACAAAGTCAGAATCAGGTACACCGATACCAACAGTGCGGACACCAACCACGCACTGGAAAAACCCAATAGGGAAAGGCTGGTTCCCGCGACCAGTGGACCCACAACCCGCCCCCAACTAGAGGCCGCATTGGTGATCCCCATCATCCGGCCTCGGTACTCCAGTGCGGTAGTGTAGCTAATAATGGTATTCAACATCGGAACACAGAGGGTCGCGCCGGTCATCGCAACAAAAATTGAGCCGACCATGGTCACCATGGAGTCAGCCATGCTCGCAGCCAAAAGACCCAACAACAGCAACGTTACGGCAATATGCAGCAGCCGCCACTCGCCGAGCAACCTCGCCAGTATGCCCAGAAGGCCGCCCTGACAGATCACCATGATCACACCCTGAATACCAAATACAATACCGACCTCCCGCGCGCTGAAGCCCAATTCCTCGCCCATCCAGAGGGGAAACATATAGACGATGGTGCTGACTGCCGCCTGGTGCAGAACAAACTGAAAAACAAATAAACGGTTTTGAGTGTGCCGCAGCAACTGCAACAGAGACAGTGACTGGCTGGTCATGCGCCGCGACTCAATCGCCGCCCGTTTATCCGCAGGCAGAGACTCTTGTAAAAAAAACGCAGCGGCAACAATCGCCAACAGTGACATGACCCCCGCTACCAAGCAGGGGAGCGTGAAACCCGTGCCGTCTAAAGTAAGCAAGCCACCCATCACGGGGCCAAGGACAATCCCCGCACCAAACGCAGCACCGATGAGCCCCATACCTCGCGCTCGATTTTCCGTAGTGGTAATGTCAGCGATCATGGCGGAGGCCACGCCAAAGTTACCGGCCATCAGCCCGGCGAAACCACGTGCCGCGAACACCATCCATAGCTCTGAGGCAAAGGCCAGCATCAGGTATGCGAGGACAGCGCCCGCCAGGCAAATTATGATCACCGGCTTGCGACCAATCCGGTCAGATAACTTGCCCCACTGTGGGCCGCTGAGACCAGCGCAAGTCGCGTAGGTGACTATCACCAATGCGATATCCATCTTGTCCGCACCGAGTTGCGGAGACAGAAAAGGCAGAATAGGTATGACTATGCCAAAGCCGATCAGGTCGATAAGAATGACGCAGAAAAGGACAGCCACCGTAATCTAAATCCGCAGGGGCGAGGACGCGATTAGCGGAACCACTCTGCTAATCGCCTTGCCAACGTTTTACCTGCTCGTGGTCAAGGTCAAATAGGTCGAGGGCACGACCGACCGTTTGAGTCACCATCTCATCAAGGCTCGCGGGCCTGGTATAAAAAGCCGGCACTGGCGGTGCGATAATCGCACCCATCTCTGACAGCGCCGTCATACTGCGAAGGTGCCCGGTGTGTAAAGGTGTCTCGCGAACCATCAACACCAGACGACGACGCTCCTTTAGAACCACATCCGCAGCACGAGTCAACAGGGTTGAGGTAACACCTGTGGCAATCTCAGACAAGGTGCGTACCGAACAAGGTGCAACGAGCATGCCCCCTGTTTTGAACGAACCACTCGCAATCGTCGCGCCGACATTACTCGTGGGATATACCTCGCTGGCCAATGATTCCAGCTCCTCAAGCGGCATGTCCATCTCATAGTGCAGTGTTAATTTGGCAGACTTACTGATCACCAGATGGGTTTCTACCCCGCAATCGCGCAACAACTGAAGTGCACGCAGACCATAAATAATACCCGATGCACCGCTGATACCCACTATTAAACGCTGCGCCATAAACACTCTCCGCTAAGCCATTGCTGTAAGACTCTAGCAGTACCCATGAAAAAAATCATTGTTCTGCTCCGCTATGACGTTAACGGTACGCGCTGGCGGAACAAGGCGCTGCTCCAGTGAGGGTATCGCCGGATCGAATAAACGCTCTGGCTATCTAAAGAAGAAAGCCTAAGGAGCGTAGTCAGCCAGTATCGAAGAAAACGGCGAAATAGCTCGAGGCGGTGAGACGCCCCTTTTCGCCGTGTAGAACTTTAACCAGGGCGCCGTAAACTCATGCGCAGGCGCCCATCACCGCTGTGAGGGTTTTGCCCGTGTCGTCGCCTCTACGTAGACGCGAAATCGATAGGGCCTTCACTCGTGCTCAAAAAGAGAAACGAATACCCGCTGCAACCGACTGCCCCGCCTCCGGCGCATAGTTACGCAGGAATGAGGTGCTCAATCGAATCTCTTCATCGGTGATATTCTTCCATTTTATAAACACTAGAAGCTCTCGCTCCTGAGCAAAACTGAAGCGGTAGTCTGCACCCAGATCCAACCGCGTGTAGCCGTCAGTATCAGTCTCGAAGTCACCCGGGCGATCCTGGTCACCTGCATTGAGCACACTCACCCAGGTACCAAAAGCATCTCCGGTCCAGCTCAGGCGAGCGCCGACTCGCACCGGCGGCAAGCGGGGCACGTCTCCGTTGTCCTTAAAATCACCCCTGATCGCGTCGCCGCGTAAATCAAGCGCAAGCGCACCGGGGCCAAGATCGGTCAGGTGAAAGCTACTTTCAAATTCAACGCCGTAGAACTTTGTATCTTCCTGCAGGTAATCATAGACAGCGGTTTCGTCTACTTCTTCACCGCTATTTCGCAAGAAAATATAGTCATTGAACTGATTATAGAATACGGACAATTCCGCCCAAGAATTCGCGGAGTGCCACTGCAAGGCCAAGTCCGCATTCAGTGATGTTTCATTGTCCAAATCCGGATCACCCACTTCGATAATGCCCGTTGCGGCGTGAGTTACTAGCTCCTCGGGATCCATGGCGTCGACGTTGGAGAAAAGCTCCTCGGTTGAAGGCGCACGCGCTGAGCGCGCCAAGGAAACACCTGTCTGCCAGTTATCGTCGAACTGCCAAAGAGCCGATAAAGACGCACTCCAGTTGGTGAAATCCTCATTGGAGGCGGCATTAGTACTCGGGTCACGCTCTACGTATTCGCCACGCAGACCGGCTTCGTAAGTCCACTCATTTCGATGAAAATCCTCGATGAGAAACAAGCCGAGCTCTGTGCTGTCTGTTTTGGGAATAAACCCCTCCTCACCAACGGCTTCGAAAGTATCAGACTTGGCCTGCAGGCCTACTACACCTTCTGTGCCAAGCAGGGCGTTGTGCACCACTTCAAGCCGCGTTTCCCAGGTATCGCGTTTGAAACGCGTGCCAACCTCGCTGCCCTCCAGCTCCTTGTGCTCATAATCCGTGTAGGTGAGGAAACCGCGCACCACCTCAATCGAGTCCATCGGCTCGTAAAGATGCACCATGGCATCATAGCGAGTCTGGTCCATATCGATGCGAACAATCTCTTCTTCTTCCTCTTCTCCCTCGTGCTCTTCTCCCTCGTGCTCTTCTCCCTCGTGTTCTTCTCCCTCGTGATCCCCATGCTCCTCTTCGTGCCCATGCTCATGGGCCCCGGGGGGAATGCCGTACTTGTTATTCAGGTTATTCACCGCAAAGCCAGCATAACTTCCCTTTTCATCGAAGTGGAAGCTGAAGCCGGCGGTAATCACATCCGTGTCGGTGTCGGTATTGGCGATTTTCCCTTTCGAGTTGTTGACCTCCTCCTCGCCGTGCTCCTCGCCTTCATGATCTTCGCCTTCGTGCTCCTCGTCGTGACCCATCATTTCTTCTTGTTCAGCAAGGGCTGCCTCATCGATAGCCCTGCCAGGAATTCGCAGATCACTGGTAGAGCGGGACGTGCCGGAAAGGTGAAAGGCGAGGTTGCCAAAGCCCGCTTCCAGAACGCCTACACCGCTGTTCAGGTCGGGGGCATAGTCGTACCGGTATTCCGCCGCGCCCTCGATACCTTCGATACGCTCACGTGGAATGCGATTGTCAATAACATTGACGATACCCCCAATCGCGCCACCCCCGTAAAGCAGCGTGGAGGGTCCTCGCAAGACCTCAATGCTTTTCGCCAGCAGTGGTTCTACGGTGACAGCGTGGTCCGGGCTAAAACTGGAAACATCCGCAGACGAGGTATTATTTTGTAGGGTAATCGCCCGCGGACCCTGCTGCCCACGGATAACGGGGCGACCGACGCCCGGCCCAAAAGATGAGTTCGCGAGACCCGCGCGGTTTTCCAGCGTCTCGCCTATGGTGGTAGCAACCGACCGCTGCAGCTCTTCACCGGTGATCACCGTCACCGGCAGCACGGAGTTACTCTCCTGTCGGTGAATAGGCACTGAGACCAGAACATGTTCTAGAGTCCTGTCTTCCGCAGAGACAGGTATCGAGGCGGCAGCCACCGCAAGGCATAACAAACGTTTCATGAATTTCTCCTGATGAATTTTAAGTCCGGGATTCAGGAGACTTGGGGCGGACCACGGATAACAAAGAGGCTGAATGGGGAACTGATGATGACAGCGTCAGCTGTCGAGGTTGTCCATATCGGATCAGCGCGCACTTGCAGAGCGACGGCCGCAGAGAGCAGGGCTGCACCAGAAGCAGAACTTTTGCATGCCACACAATGAGCCGCGCTATCGTGATCTGCGTGGCTATGCGTCAACTCCAGATTAAGGGCGAGCGTGCACAGCAGGGCCATAAGAGCCAGGCAACGCACCAACATTGACGTTCGTATTTTCATCAGCCGTTTAGTTTAAACCAAAACCGATTCACATGTCACCCGGCGAGTTCTTTCAATACAGTCTGCATCTGAGCATGCATCAGGTTTACCGCTTTTAGAGGACGCAGCATTACCTTGAATTCAGTAATCTTTCCCTCTTTGTTGAAGGTCATGATATCGACTCCGTTTATTGCGATGCCTTCCACCTCACAGCTGAATTCCAGTACGGCATGCTCTGGAGTGACGACCTCTTTTGTGTAGTGAAACGTCTCGTTAAAAACACCGAGAGCACCATTCAAATAGAGGCTGGTCAGGTCGCGACCACATTGTGGCGTATGGACAATGGGCGATAGAAATACGCAGTCCGGATCCAGTATATCGCCCAACCTGTCGAGATCCTGTCGCTGGATCATATCGTGCCACAAAGCCAGTGTGGTCATATCATCTATCCCGGTTTTAGTATTCTTGTTCTTGCTGAAACTCACGCTCAATGCGCTGCTGCAGCTCGTAGCGAGCGACGCCCCTTCGCCGCCCGGAGGCAGTCAGTCGTTGTTGGTAGCGTCCACGGCGATAGTACTGGACAAGCTGCGCGAAACGATCCGGCTCGGTTTCACCGGCAATCAACTCTTCGATGAACGCAATATCGATACCCACCCGAAACGCAATGCGACTGGGTCGAATCTTGTGCGCGTGATACTCGGCAACAATATGCAGTTGCTGCTCCCGTGAGTGGGTACATGCTCGAGAGTACCCGAATGGGGGCGACGGGGTGCGGCTATCGGCCTGTGGCAGGTCCTTACTCACGCGTACGCTACCGTGTTGTGGTCAGCCATTCGAGGCTTCCGCAGGCAGTTGGCCACAAATAACCCTCCGCTTTGGTTAAATTTCGCCCATCTGGGGTCTATACTACGCACCTGACTACTCATTCTGTTGGCCACAACGCCGATAACAAGGACATGATCATGAATGCACCCGAGCAAGCACCCACCGCGGCCGATATAGAGCAGCAAATGATAGCCACTCTCACCCGCCAACGCGAGGACTACCTCCAAGAGGGGGTCGTGACTGCAGAAACACGGATCGATCGCTTGCAGCGCGGTGCAGACGTGCTCATCAAATACAATGCCAAGCTGGTCGACGCGCTCAACACCGACTTCACCTGTCGCCCCCGGGAGGTAACACTGCTTACCGATATCGGTGCCGGTATTGCACCCATGAAACATGCCATCAAGCACGTTCGCAAGTGGATGAAGCCCGAAAAGCGCCCCACCATGTTCCCTTTCAACCTTCTCGGCGGCCGCTCCCGCGTTGAATACCAACCGCTCGGCGTAGTCGGCGTGATCGCGCCCTGGAATTTTCCGGTGAACATGGTCTTCGCTCCACTGGCCGGCGTACTCGCCGCAGGCAACCGCGCCATGATCAAGCCCTCCGAATTCACCCCCGCCACCGCTGAGCTGTTGGTTGAAATGATACACGAGGCCTATGACGAAAAAGAGGTCGCCATCTTCAACGGTGGCGCCGAGGTGGGACAAGCCTTTTCCGCAC
>OCVR010001464.1_pt1 | contig 18827 bp, 15 predicted proteins | sample 1539091 | NCBI WGS metagenome assembly OCVR01 (sample SAMEA3355530, study PRJEB22509) | marine metagenome | biome: marine; feature: coastal ocean; material: water | place: USA | collected 2010-08-07 | depth 16 m | reverse complement strand
GTCACAACATTGAAGACCAAACAGGCTTATTGCCGCGGCATGACATCCCCGAACGTTTTGCCAGCATGTTGTCCAACAAAACATCATTGGGCCGTGCGCTTGAACGTACCGGTGCCAAAGAAGACGTGCTTTCCATTTTGGCGCCATCATTGGTTGCCGAAAATAAACGCGTTCCTAAATACTGGAAAGAATTGGTTAGCGGCACCATTGATGCTGACAGTCTCGATTATCTAAAACGTGACGCAATGTTTACCGGCTTAAAGATCGAATACGACGAACGCGTGTTTAGTGTGTTCAGAGTTGATCGCCGAACCCAACAACTCTACGTTGACCTGGGCCGCAGCGGATATCTAAAAGAGGCTGTGTTGAGTGAAATTATTCGTTGTTTAGAAGCGCGCTTCTATTTCTCTGAACGCGTTTATTATCACCACGCCAAAATCGCCGCCGGTTCTTTGGTGGCAAAGGCCGTAGAAATCGTGTTGCTAGAAGAAGCGGTTTCTTTTGAACAGCTACAAGTTTCGACCGACGCCGGACTGTTTGACTTACTCGCAAACGCAATCATCAAAGACAGCCGTTCGCGCGAACTACTCGATTTATATTTGCACGCAATTAAGCGTCGTCAGCTACCTAAGCGCGCGGCAGTGTATCCTGTTTATGCGAATGCTCAAGCGCAAGCAGGCTTGGTCGACAAGTACTTCGGCGCCGGATCTGCTAATCACCGCCGACAAGTCGAAGCCGAAATGTCAGCCGAGCTGCAAAAGTTAACGGGCAAGCTGATTCCGTTTATGCTGTATTGCCCATCATCAAAAATGCAGCTCAAGCAAGCAAAGTTGCTGGTGCATTGGCCAGGCGATGAACATCTCTCGCCACTTTCTGAACATAGCGACAAAGTGCCACGTCTGCTCGATCTTGAACAATCATACGGGCGTATGTGGAAATTCTATGTACACGTTCTCGGCGCCGACGAACGCGAAATAGAATTAGCTCAGCAAGTTTGCGCCGAGTTCTTCCCTGATGTCAACAACGTGCTAACCCGCGATGACAATTTCGCCAATGCCCGCTCGAGCTCCTTTTCAGGGGCGGCAAACGAAAGTCTAAAGTGATTTTGTCCGCCAAACGCACTACCGCCAATAGTAGCGATTTTATCTACTTCCAGAAGTAGTCTGGCGAAGTCATCGCCGTTGTTTATGGTTATGCCGCTTGCGTCAGTGCAGCCAATCAACCTGCTGATGTCGACGAAACAGTAGAACGCACCTTGCGGTTCGGGGCAGCTAATGCCCTCGATATTTGCAATGCCAGCAGTAATGAGTCGGCTGCGCTTTTCAAACTCTAGGCGCATGGTTTCGCGTTCGGCTGTACCATTTTTTAAACCGGCTATTGAAGCGTATTGCGAAATAGAGTTTGGCGACCCTGTAAGTTGTGATTGGATACGCGCGACAATGGCTGCCCAATCTGCGGGACCAGCAAAATAACCCATTCTCCAGCCAGTCATGGCGAAAGATTTACTCATGCCGCCAATCCAGGCACTCGTTTTTTGCAGCTCTGGCACAACCACTAGCGGAGAGTAGTGCTTGGCACCGTTGTAAGTTAATGAACAATACATCTCGTCGCTAATTACGCGCAAACCCTTCGCTAAACACCACTCGCCCAGTTGGCGGGTAAAATCTTTGGAGAAGACAACGCCGGTAGGGTTAGACGGAGTGTTGAGCAAAATAGCAACAGTACGTTCAGTGCATGCCGATTCAAGAGCATCTAAATCAGGCAACATGTTTTCATCACAGCTAACCATTACTGGCACGCCGCCAGCCAGCTTTACCATCTCAGGGTATGAAGTCCAGGATGGGAAAGGGATAAGCACCTCATCGCCATCGTCAAGAATCGCCATAAGAGCTTGCACGATAGATATTTTTCCGCCGTTGCTAACCACGATATTTTTGGCTTCATAACTAATGCCAATCTCATTGCCAATGACTTCAGCTACCGTTTCACGCAATTCGAGCAAGCCAGCTGAGGGCGTATAGCGGCCCATGCCATCCTGAATGGCCTTGATCGCAGCATCGTTCACACATTGTGGCGGGCTGAAGTCAGGTTCGCCCGCAGTTAGATTTATAATATCGACCCCTTGGGCGATTAAGCCCTTGATCGTACCCATCACCGATAGGGTGGCTGAATCTTCTATTTGGCCCATCTTTTCTGAAAATGAGCTAACATTTGTGCTGTTTGTTGATGACATGGTTCGTACTAATTAAGTGGACGTTACTTTACCTTAACTTCGTCTAAATAACTTCATAATGTCAGATTTCACTATTGCTGAGCGCATTGGCGCTACTCTTCGCTCCCGGCGTTTCTCAATGATTACCGCTGGGTTGATTGTATTGTTTTTGCTGCTATATTTGATCTTTGTTAGCTTCTTCTTCGACCCATTCGAAGACAACCTCGATGACACCGCATCCATCTTGCCTTCCGAGGTAGACTATTTCGTGCGGTGGCAAGACATGGGCAACCATTTCAACGAGTTTCCCGAGCCCGCAATTTGGTCAGAGATTGAGTCAAGTTCACAATACTCTAGCGTTAAAGATAGCGGCGCTCTCGACAAGTGGTCGCGAGATCTTGAGGTTGGGCAGCTGCTGAACGGACTTTCTAAGATTAGTGACTACCTGCCAACAGGCCTTAGCTTAAAGAAGGACTTCATGCGCGAAGTTGTAATCGCAGGGCGTGGCCAGCCAGAGTTTAATAGCAAATTCAAGGGAGTGATCATGCTGCGAGCATCATTCAAAGTGAAGGCTGGGGTCTCGATGCTCAATTTCGATTTTGTGCGCGACAAATTGCCAGAGTCCTTAAAATTAGAGGATATCGGCGGTGGCATTTATCGCATTCCGCAATTCGAGTTGTTTGGTTTCCAAGATGCATACCTTGGTCGCGTAAAAGACGTGTTGCTGTTGTCGTCCGAAAAAGAATTTTTAACGATTGCTAGTGATTTCGACAAACGCGGCGGACAGGATTCACTTGCGCGCGCATCGGTGTTTCACGATAACGTAAGCGCCCATCTTGGCCCTAACGAATCACCCCTTGAAATATTTTTCCGCTTCGGTAGCGATTCAGCAAGTGCGCCCGAGTGGCCAACGCGCAACAGCAATAACTTCGCCGAGCAATTCTTTGGCCGGCTATTTAATCTGCAGTTGTTGCGCTATTCCGCTGGCTATTTAAACTTAGACAGCGGGATTGAAATGCGAGTAGGCGGGGACACCGATTTGTCGATGGCTAAGGGTTATCAGCAACACTGGTTGCAAGGCAACTCTGTTAAACGTAAGCAAATTGAAGAGTTTGCAAGTATGGTGCCGGCGCAATCATTTTCTTTTGGCACCGTTACCGGAGAAGTGTCAAAGCTTTTGTCCGAGGGCTATGCACTAGTTCCTGGCGATTTCCGCTCAATGATGGAATCAGAAATAGCTCGGGGGGGCGATTACCAAAATATGCTGAGCCTCATCGGTAGCATTGGTAACGTCTATCGGCAAGGCGTTGCTTTCAGCTTGCGCGAAAACACTTATGAAGAACTAGGCGGCGACCCGGCACACGATAATGCGCCCATTCCTCTGTTTGCTATTTACGGTAAGGTGCGCGACATGGGGGCCTATGACCATTTGTTTGAATACCTAAAAGAAAACTGGGCGAGCTTTACAGGCGATGTAAATCAAAAAGTGGAAGACGTTACTTTTGCCGGCGGCGCAGTCGGCACCAGTTTTGTTTCGCAAATCATTCCGGGAACAGGCGAGATTAATTTACTGCATATCCCAACGCTAGACATGTTAGTTATTACAAACTCAGCAAAATACTCTAGCGAAATTATCTCAACCGCATTTCTTTCCGCAAGCGACCCATCGGTGAAGCGCCGCCAATTGTTGTACTTGCCGTCGTTTAAGTCAGAGCTTGACAAAAGCCCAAACGGGGCTCATTTCTTTACATGGTTCTCGCCGCAGCGCTCACGGCAATGGCTGAGCGACGTTTCAAGCTCGGCAGCAGAATTTATTTTGCGGCAAGAGCGCGAAAGCGCCTGGCGGGAACAACGCCCGCAAGTTGATAAAGAAATGCGTAGCAAGCATTTTGGTGGGCGCACTTCGCTAAGCGCAATCGAGAATGGGCAACTTCAGTCCTATATTGACTCTGAGTTATTGGCGCGCGACGTTCGCTCAAAGGATCGCCTCAACGAGTTGGTCGAGGAGCAAAACCAATCTTGGCTGCCGCTAACATTATTTGACTCCATGTCGATTGCCCTGCATTCGTCGCGGCGCCACGTCGAATTGGTAGTATCAGCTGAGATTAGCGAGTGATTTCGCTGAAATTAGCTAGACTAATACACAGAACGCTGTAAAATTTCCGTCCATCATAGCCGGGGTGGCGGAATTGGCAGACGCGCATGGTTGAGGGCCATGTGGGAGTAAAATCCCGTGCAGGTTCGACTCCTGTTCCCGGCACCAACTTTTTTAATATCACTATAATGGTGGCGCTTTGAACACTTCGGCACCACAATCAACACCTGCGCAACGACTTGGCGCATTAGACAACCTCGTCGGCAATACGCCATGTCTTGTGCTGCATTGCACAATCAAAGGCAAGCGCGTTAAGATTTTCGTTAAACTCGAATCTGGCAACCTTACTGGCAGCATTAAAGATCGAATGGCGTTACATATTTTGCGCTGCGCTTACGAGCTTGATGCGATTAAGCCAGGCGACACTATTGTTGAAGCCACTTCAGGTAACACGGGTATTGCATTCGCAGGGATAGGTCGCGCACTCGGTCACGAAGTAATCATTTTGATGCCCGACTGGATGAGCAAAGAGCGCGCCGATGTTATTAAATCTCTAGGAGCCACCGTGGTCCCTGTTTCAAAAGAAGAAGGTGGTTTTGTAGGCAGCATTGAGATGACCGAAAAGTATGCGGCCGAGAATGCTAACGTGTTTTTGCCGAAGCAATTCGCTAACGACGCCAACATTGAAGCCCACGCTTACTCAACGGCCCCTGAATTACTCGCCCAAATGAAAGAGTATGGCGCAACCATCACGGCATTTGTTGCCGGTGTCGGGACAGGCGGCACAGTCATGGGCGTACATCGTTACATGAAAGAGCATGCGCCTGAGGTAACAGTACATCCGCTTGAACCATTTGATTCACCGACATTATCCACGGGCCATAAAGTTGGAAGTCATCGTATTCAAGGCATCAGCGACGAGTTCATCCCTGAGATAGTTGATCTCGAAGCATTAGACCCTATCGTTTCTGTTTACGACGGAGACTCTATTTGCATGGCGCAGCGTCTAGCAAGAGAACTCGGCTTACCCGTTGGCATTTCATCAGGCGCAAATTTACTTGGCGCTTTACAACTAGCTTATGACTCAGAGGGCGAATCAGCAGTCGCAACAGTATTCGCTGATTGTAATAAAAAATATTTATCAACGGATTACGTAAAAGAGGAAGCCGTCAAAGACGACTTCCTCTCTAAAGATGTTGAATTACATCACTTCGATGTAATTAAGGGTTAGGCTTTAGAAGCCGCCGCCCATTCCACCCATTCCACCCATTCCACCCATTGGGTCACCGCCGCCGCCGCCAGGCATTACTGCTGGTGCAGGCTCAGGGATGTCGGCAACGATTGCCTCGGTGGTAAGTAGCAGCGTAGAAACAGAAGCTGCGTTTTGCAAAGTAGCGCGCACAACTTTCGTCGGATCAATGATGCCAGCTTCAAGCATGTTCACATACTCGCCTGTTGCGGCGTCGTAACCCTTGGCGAATATTTTCTCGCGGCGAATATTCTCGACGATGATTGAGCCGTCGACGCCCGCATTTGTCGCTATTTGGCGAACCGGTGCTTCTAGGGCACGGCGAATAATTTCGGCACCCGCTTTTTCGTCGCCCGTCAAGCCGAGCTTATCGATTATCGGTTGCGCGCGTAATAGGGATGTTCCGCCGCCTGGCAAGATGCCTTCTTCGGCTGCTGCGCGCACAGATGCAAGAGCATCATCAACGCTGTCCTTCTTTTCTTTCATTTCAGCTTCGGTTGCTGCGCCAACGTTTAGTACCGCAACGCCACCAGCCAACTTTGCCAGGCGCTCTTGAAGTTTTTCTTTATCGTAGTCGCTTGAAGTGCGTTCAACCTGTGCGCGAATTTGCTCCATGCGGTCTTTGATTGCTTTCTTTTTGCCGCCACCTTGAATGATGGTGGTGTCATCTTTGGTGATTACAATGCGCTTGGCAGTGCCAAGCTGATCGATAGTCGCACCTTCGAGGTTAAAGCCGAGATCTTCCATCAGAGCAGTTGCACCTGTCAGCACCGCGATGTCTTCCATCATTTCTTTACGGCGGTCGCCAAAGCCTGGCGCCTTAACAGCGGCACACTTAAAGATGCCACGCATTTTGTTTACTACCAAAGTAGCAAGCGCTTCGCCGTCAACATCTTCGGCGATAATGAGTAACGGCTTGCCAGACTTGGCAACCGCTTCAAGAACTTGCAGCATATCGCGCACGTTTGAAATTTTCTTTTCGAAAACCAAAATGTAAGCGTCTTCAAGAACCGCCTCCATTTTTTCTAGGTTTGTTGAGAAGTGCGGAGACAAGTAACCCTTGTCAAACTGCATGCCTTCAACCCAAGTGATTTCGGTTTCGAGAGAGCTGCCTTCTTCGATAGTGATGACACCGTCGCGCCCAACGCGCTCGAAAGCTTCGGCCAACTTAGAGCCAATTTCGGTATCGCTGTTTGCGGCGATAGTAGCCACTTGTTCGATTTCGTTATTGCTGCGCACCTTTGCCGATTTCTTGGAGAGGAATTGAACGACAGCATCTACTGCCGCATCCATGCCGCGCTTAAGATTGATAGGGTTCGCGCCCGCAGCTACGTTGCGTAAGCCTTCTTCGAAGATTGCTTCAGCAAGCACTGTTGCAGAAGTTGTGCCATCGCCAGCAAGGTCGGCAGTTTTAGCCGCTACCTGGCGCACTAATTGCGCGCCGATGTTTTCGTATGAATCTTCGAGCTCGATTTCGCGAGCCACAGAAACACCGTCTTTCGTAACGACGGGCGTGCCAAAGCTTTTTTCGAGGATGACATTTCTGCCACGAGGGCCAAGCGTAACCTTTACGGCCGCTGCCAACTTCTTTACGCCAGCGCGGATACCTTCGCGCGCTTCTTGATCAAATGCAATTTTTTTAGCCATGATATTTACCTGTTAATTAACCAATGATGCCGAGTATGTCGTTTTCAGACATAATCAAATACTTCGCGCCTTCCCATTCCACTTCGGTGCCAGCGTAAGAGGTGAACAACACCTGCTGGCCCTTAGCGACAGCAAATTCTGAGCGTGAGCCGTCGTCGAGCAGGCGACCGGCGCCCAATGCGATAACAGTGCCCTCAGCTGGCTTTTCTTTGGCTGACTCAGGAAGAACGATGCCACCTGCAGAGATTTCAGCTGCTGCGAGGCGCTGAACTAGAACTTTGTCGCCCAGAGGGCTAATTGCTATTTTTTTGGCGGATTTAGCCATGATTTCGGGTAAAAATTTGATTTACTGTTATTCGCAGGAGTTCTGCGGGGATTGGTTTGCGCAGCATAGTGATAACCCCTAATTCGAGGGCTGCTAACTCGATGTCGCGCGATGGTTGGCCGGTCATTAAGATGCTCGGTACAGAGTTGCCTAATTGATTGAGATGATTAAGCACTTCGAGGCCAGTTAGGCCAGGCATGTGCATATCAAGCAAAGACAAGTCAAAAGCATTGTTTAATAACATATTTAACGCGTCTGAGCCACTGTAAGCCACTTCAATGCTATATTCTGCATTGCCTAACATGGCGACAACTGCGTTGAGTTGTTCGACCTGGTCGTCGGCGATTAAAATGCGAAAAGACATGTTATTAGGCATTTATCGCAAGATGTGTGCCACAAAGAGACTGCCGAATAGGCAGACAGTCCTTATTCGCCGAAATCGTGGTCGGTGTCGTCGTCGTCACACAGCAGGCGACCGGTTTCTTCACCTTCGGCAGCAATCTCTTCGTCTGTATAGGCATCCAAAACGAGCGCCATCTCACGTACATTTATCGCTTCTTGGCAGTGCTGGCACCGCGCGCAGTCCACCGTCTCAAATAATTCGAGATAGCCCGCCGGAGGGCATCCGCATTTTGGGCAAGGTGGCGATGTGTGTTGTGGCATTATTGAGAGTCGCGCTGTCGCAGGAAATGAATCAGAGGCAACTGCAGCAAAGCGTGCTGCAGCTCACCACCCTTGATGATGCCATCTAATTCTGCGCACGGGCGCAGTTGCACGTCGATAACCTCGTCATCATCAAGAGCGCGCTCGGCATCCGGCCGCGCATTTTTTATCAGGTATGAAAAGCAGCGATTATTTTGGATGGCGGGGTTAGCCTCGACTTCGCATATGAGCTGTGGCCTATCACCGGTGTATCCCGTTTCTTCACGCAACTCGCGCGCTGCCGCTGCTTCTGGAGTTTCGCCGGCATCAATAACGCCACCAGGAATTTCTAAACGTACGCCACCGATTCCGGGGCGAAACTGACGGATCAAAATAATTTCGTCGTCGGGCGTGGTGGCAATAATATTCACCCAGTTAGAGCTTTCAATAACAAAAAACGACGCATCGTTTTCTAAAGTAGGGTGGCTGTAAAAATCTTCGCGCACCGAAAAAATTCGATAGGCATCAAGATGTTTAGAGGACTGCAGTTTCCAACGATCTGACATAAAGTCAGTTTACGCTAACTAGACGCTATCTACAATACAGTTTGCGAATTCTGTTTCGTCAAGGCCGGCTTCGAGAGAGCGCAGCATTACCGAGACCGCTTCGTCTTCGCGTTGCACTTCGTGAAGGGCTAGAATTAATTCTGAAACCGTATCAGCGCATGCTGAGTCGTGCTGCCACGAACGCTTTAAATAAGTTATAGCGCCTTCAGTGTCTCCGACCGAGCGTAACACTTTGCCTAATTCACGCGACACAGACGGGTCTTCAGGATGGCTACGAAAAGCCTCTAGAAGAAAGTCAGCGGCAGCAAGAAAGCGTCCTTCGCTATGGCAGCGTTGGGCGTAGGCAAGTAGGTTGTTGGCAGATGTCATGGAATTCATTGGGTCAACCCTTTATCGGCGCGACTGCCCCCCAAGCTTTAGCCAATAAACAAAAAAACAGGTCGCAACCGAAGCTGCGACCTGTAGAAAAACGATTTAGGCTTTACGGTACGTCTAGGCGGATGGTGTTTGAGTCATAAACAACACTAGCAGACAGCCATTGCCCCTCTATGAATACGGTACGCCCGGCAGCGCCACTAGGCGTTACGCGGTATAAAGAGCCTGTACCCCATGCAGTATTCGAGCCTGTGCCTACAACTCCATTGAATGTGCTGAAGAATGGGCTACGGTCAGTGAAAGAGTACACTAATCTGTATGGCGCAGATGCAGGAGCATTTGACCAGCTAAAAGTGATGCCTTGCCCTGGGTTTGGCGTGAAAGTGCTTGCTGTTAAGACAGCGGTGTCGTTGCCACCACCACCGCTACCTGAAGCATCGAATGGGTGTGATTCTGACAAGTCTCCGTACGCGCTACCTGTTGTGCGCTTCACAGCAATACATCCGCCTTCCCAGCCAGAGGCAGGTAGTTGGAATGTCATTGATGTACCGTTTGAAGAAGGTACATCGGCTACTGTTTCGTGAGCACCGCCAGAATTACCACCATCAAGCAGATCGCTCATCAGCCACACCCGGTTTGTTGATGAAGAAAATCCACCACCGGTGATTGTTACGGTGTTTCCGGAAACAGAAACGTTGTCAATCCGTGGCATGCTTGAAGACATTGTAGAGTAGATACTCTTTACGCCATTAATGTCATCGCTTGCGAGTGAGCGCTGTCCAGTTCCTGAACCAGAGATGTAAGCATTCATGGTTGGGCTACCACCAGCAGTCGAGTGACCAAGGCCAAGCGAGTGACCAAGTTCGTGACAAGCTACGCCTTGGATGTCCAGACCACTATTCACAGAGCTTGGACCGTCTTGCCAGTTCCATGCGTCACCGTAGAAGCGGATGCGCCAGCCATCCTGGATTGGAGTTTCGCAGTAAGCAAGAACGCCACCGCTTGATCCGTCGATTGATGAAACGATATTATCGTTGCTGCCGCCGATGCCGCTAGCCATGCCTTCCCAAAAGAAAGTAAAGTTTGCGCCACCAGAGCCAACGTCAGTTTGTGAACTATCCCCAGAGCCATCGCCGTGTGGACGAGAGTTCCATTCAGCACCGCCCTTCCAGATGGCTAGCTCGGCCCCGGTGTACCCAGGCCAGTTTGAATGATTGGTCGTGTTGTTGTTTGCAGAACTACCATTGAAGTTGTCGTACACGCGGAAGTCGCGCTGACCTAAGTTAAGGTTACCACCAATGGTGCTATAACCAACTGCTGAATCGCTCATCACGAAGAATGAAGCGCCGGCAAGAATGAGACTGCCAGCTGTAAGGCGTAGAACGTTTTTCATTACTTGGCCTCCGATGTTGCTTTAGCGATATCGCTAATCAATGTTGAAACAAGTTGGTTGCCTTCAATTGCAAAACCTTTACCCTTGCCTAGAACGACGGCACCTTTACGGGAGTCGATGGTGCGGAAAATACCACCCATTGATGCGTAAACGCAACGATCGATGTCAGGGCCCCATCCTTGAACAGTGCCGCTGAAAACAACCACATCGTTGCCGAGGCGGTATTCAGACGGAGCCGGCATTGAGGTGACCATCATCGACTCGCCCTCGAAAGTACCACCTAGGAAGGCGGCATCAACAGTAATTGGGCTGTTGTCGTAAAGGCTTGTGCCCTCAATGGTTAAAATTGTGTAGATGAGTCGATCGTCATTCTCTGGCGTGTACTTAACAGTACGGACGTCAGTAATGGTTCCTTGGACAGCAACATCTGCCTTAGAAATCATTTTTTGTAGATCTAGCTCTTCGATGCATGCGTTGCCGGCTTGCATGAGTAGCAAGATGGCAGCGGAGGCAGTTAGCCAGCGGAGTAGTTTCATGTTTTTTGGTGGTTAAAGGAGAGTATGCGTTTTAAACGCTAGGTTAACGTTTTGACGCTAAAAACGAGCTTACGTTCCTATAAATATACCAACTATTTGGGACTTTGTACGATAAATCCTTGATTTCGTGCTATATTTGAAGGCATGCGTAACATCGCTTTACCCTTTATCCTTGTTGCCGCACTTTGTGCAGGCATTGCTTTTCAGCAAGAAGTGACAGCTAACGACAGCAAGAATCTTGCTCTCGGCGAATCACAGCTAGTTATTTACCCATACGGCCTAATGGAGTCAGTGCGTAACACCGACTTAGTGGTGCCGATGCAGGTTCAGCTTTATAACCCAGGTGACCATGCTGTTGAGCTTGAGTCCTTGACCTTGCAAACTATAGAGGGGCAGGTACTAACGGTTGTTGACCTCGACGAGTTGCTTGCCGGCGACAGCGGCTTTGTCGCAGATCTTTACTTGGCCTTAGAAATGGTCGACCCAGATATCGCTCATCGCCACAGTAAGCGCCAGTACATCCCGCTAGAAGATTGGGAGCCGCTTAGCCCAGAAGCCGAAGGCCGCACGATCAGCACCATTATTGAAAATGTTCGCGAACTGCAAGCTGCAGGATCTCCGCAAATCAGCAACATCCGCTTCGAGCTTGACCTTAATGCTCTGTTCGGTGCAAATTCACTGCCGGGCGACATCGTGCCTGTCCAAATTGTTGCGCAATGGAACGGCGGAGCACAATCAAGCACCACTTCGATAACGCATCACATCACCAAGCTTTTGCCTTATATGCCACCACCATATGCCAACCTTGGTACAGGCTCGTGGGTATCCGGCGACTTGCACGTGCATAACTGCCGTGACGAGGCCGTTGGCGGCTGTGATTCTTGCGCAGCGGAATCGTTCAACATTACAGGCTCTTTTACAAACGCCGATCTTAAGCCGCAGTTCCAAGCCTTAGGCATGGATTTCTTCAGCTCCACAACGCACTCTTATTGCATTAATAGTCCCGGAGAATTTGACGCGGTATTGACAGAATCAAATACTCTCACCGACAGCTCTTTTGTGATGCTGGCAGGGACAGAGGTTTCGGGGGCCGAGCAAGGGCCGCAAAGTGGGTCGGATAGCGCCGACATCCTTTGCTCGCTAGGATGGGGCGCGTATAACGTGCATCACATGGGAGCACATAACATTACTTCGCGCAAGGCTGGCGGCAAAGATGGCTTCTTAGATTTTTGCGACAACCCGATGTCTGGGCAAAAGGCGAATTCAATGGCCGTAAACGGCGAAGGCGGGTTCACTAGCATCAACCACCCGAACTCAGGCGCATGGGGGTTTAATTCGGTGAACGGAATTGCTGGTCAGGAACGTAATCGCACCTGGGGCGTTGAAGTTTGGAACGGCTCAGAGGGTGACAACCAATGGCAGGTTTACCAACGTGATTGGTGGCTCGCTCGCCTTAATGAAGGCAAGGTGCTTTACCCATACTCTGGCTCTGACACTCACGATAACGCAGTTGATTTTGGCACGATTCATACTTATGTTGCGACCACGTTAGATTCACAGAGTTTAACCGACGCATTGAGGGCAGGCCGTAGCTACCTTTCAAATGGCCCGTTCCTTGAGCTAGGCATTGAGACTCTCAATGGCGCGCGCGCATTGCCAATGGGCGGCACGGCATTTGTGCAAAACATTCCACCAAACATTCAAGTGAACATTAATGTAGATTACAATTGTGCTTCTAGTTCAGAAATTGTGATTTACCGCGGTACCGTTGGTGGCGGCGAAGTAGAGCTCTTCCGCCAAAGTGGATACACCGGTGGCGGCTCGGTTCAAATTTCCGACACCGTGCCGACCAGTTCATTCTGGTATCGCGCCGACATCCACGACGCAGCCTGGGCACTAAATGCGATGACTACACCAGTTTACGTGTGGTCACGCTAAATTAGCCATCAGTCTTTTGTTAAGCTAAGGTCAATGCCGAGTAGAATACCCAGTGATTGGCCTGATGCGATAATGGTTACCGACGCCGAGTCGCTAGCCCAAGCGATAGACATCTGGACGGCTGCCGGAATAATCGGCGTTGATACCGAAGCAAATTCATTTTTTGCTTACCATGAGCGCTTGTGCTTGATGCAGGTAAGCACCGATAGCCAAGATTGGATTATCGATCCCTTTGCGCTTGGTGACGACATGCAAATGATGTCACCGTTGCTGTCTAACCCAGACGTCATTAAAATTTTTCACGCTGCCGAATTTGATTTGATGATAATCAAAAAAGATATGGGCGTTGAAGTTAAAGGTATCTTCGACACTCAAGTGGCAATGACTTTTTTGCGCCATCAAAAAACCGGCTTGGCCGCGCTTATTGAAAGCTATTACGGCATTAAATTATCGAAAGATGAGCAGCGCTCTAATTGGGGCGAGCGTCCGCTAAGCGATAAGCAAATTGCTTACGCGCGTATCGACACACATTTTTTAGTCGACGTATATGGCAAGTTAATACCAGAGCTTGAAGAGAAAAACATGATGGGCGCCGCTTATGGTGAATTCGATCGCCAGATGAGCGATATCTTGATGCCCGCCACAGCGAACCCCGATCGTTACTTAAAACTGAAGGGGGCAAAGACGCTAAACTCTAGTCAATTGGCAAAATTAAAGGCGTTGTTTGAGTGGCGCGAAGAGAGCGCATCAAAACGCGACGTGCCGCCGTTTAAAGTGATGAGCAACCCGGGTTTAATTGGTATAGCCGAGGTAAATCCGCGAACAACTAAAGAGCTTGCCGAAATCAAAGGCGTTGGCTGGAAAATAGCTAAGCGCGCCGGCGATAAAATTTTTAATTTACTGGGTGTCGTCGAAGGGCAAACCATAGATTTGCAGGTTAAGAAGGTGAGCAAAGAAGAGCGTCTTGCGCGTCAAATCCGTCGCGATAACACCGATGCCCTAAAAGCGTGGCGTACTGCTGCGGCTGGCGAATTAGATTTGCCGAGCGAACGATTGATTCATCGTCGCCAGTTAGAGCAAATTGCTGCGGCGCTGCCAGTGACATCAGAAGAATTGAACAAAGTTGTGCAACTAAACGATTGGCAACGCGAACAATTCGAGGCGTCCTTGCTAAGCACTCTCGAAAGCTTGCCTCGCCCTTAGGTGGCCAGCGCGGCGTCGAACCCGCGCTGGAAAAAATCTTGGTCTAAATCATGGCCAATGAAAACGATTTCGTTGCGCGGGGGTGACGTCCATTTCTCGTCGGCGGTCACTTTGTATAAATCGTATACGCCCTGCAGCAGGCACCGATAATCGAGGCCAGCGATGTTTAAAAAACCTTTGTAGCGAATTAAGTCTTCGCCGAGTTGTTGCACGCAGGTGTCGAGCCATAGTTGCACCCGCAGTTCATCGAGGGCCTTATCAGAGCTAATCGAAATGGTACTAATCGAATGTTGATGAACGTGTTCAGCGCTTGGCATTTTCGAGAAACGCACCTCACTCTTCGCGAGCACATCTTCTAGCTGCAGGCTTGGGACCTCGGCAACTAATAATTTGCCATCGCTGTTTATCGCGCGAACATTTTTCCGCGCTTCGCCAATGCGCTCATCGCTTAATTCAGAGCAGTGGTTAATGATTAAAGTATCGGCGAGCGCGAGTTGCTCGCTTGCCGATTGGTGTTCTAATGCACGCTGTAGGTTGCGCGCGTCTGCAATAGTGATAATCTTGTCGACGGCGTAGTAAATCGAGACGTCTTCTTCGACTAAGAAAGTCCGTAACAGTGGGGCGGGCTCGGCAATGCCGGTGGTCTCGATGAGAATGCCGTCGAAGCGGCGGCGCTTAAAGAACGGAAATTTACGTTTTCTCAATTCGAGCAACTTGTCAATCATGTCGCCGCGCACTGTGCAGCAGATGCAGCCGTTTGACAGCTCAATCAAATCCTGCTCGCGCCGCACAATCAAGCGGTCGTCGATGCCAAGATCGCCGAACTCATTTATGAGAACGGCATACTTTTGCCCGTGGTTTTCCGTGAGTATGCGATTGAGCAGCGTTGTTTTGCCAGCACCCAACCAGCCGGTGATTAAAGTCACAGGAGTTTGTAGCGGCAGGGAAGATGTTGCCATCGGCATAGGGTAACAGGGTCTCGCATGACTACAATTCTCTGCAATGGATGCATTCCAAGGTTCCCTGTTTGCGGCCCCGGCCGGTAGATATGCGCGAGTAGCTCTGAACACTCCCGTACGTCGCGAATTCGCCTATCATATTCCTGAACATGCGGAACCGGTTGAGGCTGGTTGCCGAGTAAAAGTCAGCTTCGGACGCCGCCCAATAATCGGCGTCGTCGTGGCAATCGATGATGCGCCGCCCAAAGGGGTGCCTGTTGAGCGCATTAAAGACATCGAAGCCTGTTTAGATGCGACACCTTTGCTGAATAAATCGTTGTTGCGGTTGTCGCGAACTATTGCCGATGACGCGTATTGTTCTTGGGGTCAAGCTTTAGCGGCGATGTTGCCAGCGGCGCTACGCAGCGATCGCTCGCGGCGTACTATTGTGACAGTCGAGTTGGTGCATGAGCTTAGCGAAAAAGAATTCGAGACTCTTGAAATGAAGTTTCCTAAGCAGGCCAAGGCTGTGGCTTATTTAAGGCAAGCGGCAGGCCCCATGGAGGTGCGCGAGTTTTGCAACCGCACGGGCTTATCTAAGTCGCCGTTGACCACCTTGCATAAAAAGGAATGGGTGAAGTTCGGCAATAAGACCGCAGTGATAGACCCCTTTGCAGGCCGTGAGCTAGTGCGTGACACCCCGCCGCAGCTCACAGAAGCGCAGCAAAATTGCGTGGCAGCCATAAATAAATCTATTGACGTTAAACACCATCAAGATTTCTTGATGTACGGCATTACAGGCTCAGGGAAAACAGAGGTTTATTTACACGCTTTAGATCGATGTTTGGCCCAAGGCCGTGGTGGCATCGTGCTGGTGCCAGAAATTTCTTTGACACCGCAGACCGTCGCTCGGTTCCGCGCGCGCAGTGGGGACGTCGCAGTGCTTCACTCCGGCTTAACCGATGCCGAGCGTCATGACCAATGGTTAGCCATTCGCGAAGGAAAGTTGCGTGTTGTTATTGGCGCGCGTTCGGCATTGTTCGCGCCAGTGCCCAACCTCGGAATAATTATTGTTGACGAAGAGCACGAGTCCACTTACAAACAAGAATCCACTCCTCGCTATCAAGCCCGCGAAGTTGCGCGCGAACGCGCACGCTTAGAGTCTGCTGTTTGCGTCTTAGGTAGCGCAACTCCGTCACTCGAGTCATGGCAGGCGGCCATTGACTCGCCAGACATGCAGCTTTTGTATTTACGTGATCGCGTTGCAGGGGGCTCACTGCCGCCGGTTAAGCTAGTCGATATGCGCACCGAAAAAGCCGAAGGTGGACAGTGGTTAGTGATGTCTTCACAATTAAAGTTTGGACTAAAGAAAATATTAGAAAAGAAAGAGCAAGCTATTCTGTTTTTAAATCAACGCGGGTTTTCGCCAGCATGGTATTGCCGCCCGTGTGGTAAAACGATTTCGTGTGAGACTTGTGACGTAGCATTAACTTACCATCGGTGGCGCAAGAAGGCTTTGTGCCACTACTGCTTGAAAGAAGAATCTATGCCACAATGTTGCCCGACATGCGGGCATAAAGTTGAAATGATCGGCGTTGGCACCGAACGAGTCGAAGATAGCGTACAACGCGCTTTCCCTGGCGCGCGAATTTTACGCATGGACCGTGACACTATGTTGCGCCGCGAATCTTATGAACAGGCGCTAAAAGATTTTGGCGACGGCAAATACGACATTTTGCTCGGCACGCAAATGGTTGCTAAAGGATTAGATTTCCCGAAGGTGACCTTGGTCGGTGTGTTGAATGCCGACACCGCATTGCATCAACCAGATTTTAGATCGAGTGAACGTTGCTTTAACTTAATCGCACAAGTCGCGGGACGCGCCGGACGTAGCTCGCTTGGCGGCGAAGTAATCGTGCAAACATGGATGCCTGATCATCCGGCATTGCTGGCTGCTGCAAAACATGACTACGACAAATTCTCAGTAGTCGAATTGCAAGAACGCAAAGATTTCGGCTACCCGCCTTTTGGTGATGTATTACGCATTAGCTTTGAATCGCAGCATCAGCAGCGTGCGATTGCAATGGCCAATGAAGCCTATGAAGCACTTAAAGCGGTTGTCCCAGGCGGATTTGGGCAGACTACCGAATATTTAGGGCCGGCGCCGCCACCTATCGAGCGTTTGCGCGGCAAGTATCGCCGCCAGCTTTTACTTAAAACAAATCGTCAACAATTACTACTGTTGCGTCCGACTCTATACAAGTTGGCCGAGCAGCAGGGCATTGTTGTTGATCCGCTCTAGTTATTCAACTTTGCCTTTGTTCTTTCGCATGTCCACGGCTTTGCCGCCGTTGGTCGCAGCGAGGTCAGCCAAAAATTCAGCACGAATGCTTCCGGCAGCGATGGTATTAATTTGAATAAAGCGATCACGGTTGATGCGATCTATTTCCGCAAGAATTGATTCTGGCATCTGAAACTCGCCAGCGGACGGGGAACCATCCGTCATAATGAAAATGGTTTGCGCTTCATCGAACGATAATGCGGTAGTTAGTGCACCGTAAATATTTGTTGCACCACCAGGAGTTGTTTTTTCTAACCACGCTTGCGCTTCCAGGCAGTTCTTTTCGCTAGATTCGACGAGTTCGCTTTTCCAAACGCGCACGCCGGAAGAAAACAGGATAATGTTAAAGGACGTATCCGGCTTAAGAGCCAATACGGTTTCGGCCAACGTATTCGAGAAGTGCTGATAGTAAGTCTCTGTCGGTGAAAATCTTGAGTTCATTGAACCGCTGATATCGAGGATAAAAACAACACCACCGGATGGAACAGCTATGCCGTGATATCCGCTTTGGGCAATCGTGCCATTATGCTTCGACCTGTTTTTGCGTGCATTAATCATCGCAGTCGCTTGCTCTTTAGTCGGCAATGTGTAAGTGTCGCCTTGGTCGGCATACCAGGATTTCCAGGTATGCATCGAGGCCCCAAAGTTTTCTCCGGTTAGTAATTCAAGGGCTTTGATTGCGTCTGAGCGCACACGACCTGCTTCGTTTTCCATTAACCAGAACAACGGTTTAAGTGATTCATCGCGGCGAAATAGCTCTAGACTTGCAACGGCGGTTGCCCGTACTGCCCAAAGTTCATCTTCGAGGCAGTCATTAATAACCAGATAAGCTAAGTCAGAATTTGGGAACCAGCGCAAAGCCCTGAGAGCTTGAATCCGAATGGACGGCCGCTCGCTAGAGGCCATCTTGACTAACTTTATTTCTGTTTCTGGGGGGATGTCACCGAGTTGGCTGAGCCCCCAGGCTGCGTCAGAACGAGTTTGTGCGCTTGAGTGATCGAGAAGCTCCACTAAGAAGTATTGTAAGCCAGTATGTCTTATTTTCACCAAACCCTCGATGGATAAACTGCGGATTTTATCTTCGGAGCTGCGCATGAGTTCTAGCAGCGCATCGGAACATAGTTGTGGTTGTTTGGCGCTGATAACGACTAAAGCCTCAACGCAAAGGGTCACAAGACCCAGGTCTTTAGAACGCATGCAATGAGAAATAACCGCGCTGACCTCGTCGGCTGTTTGAGCACGTTGCAGTTGAGCGCTGATTTCGGGTCGCACCACCACATTAATAGAGTCTTGGAGGCCTTTGATAATCGCAGCGTATTGGCGCTCGCCACCATAGCTAGCGAGTGCCTCATAGGCGGCTAAACGAT
>OCVR010001445.1_pt1 | contig 18974 bp, 15 predicted proteins | sample 1539091 | NCBI WGS metagenome assembly OCVR01 (sample SAMEA3355530, study PRJEB22509) | marine metagenome | biome: marine; feature: coastal ocean; material: water | place: USA | collected 2010-08-07 | depth 16 m | reverse complement strand
AGGCCCATCACGGAGTTTTGAATGCCCGCGAGCCCTGAGCGTTCATGTGCCAACAAGCCCTTGGCATAGGTCCAGCCTTTGCCTTCTTCGCCAACTCGGTTTTCGACCGGAACTTTGACGTCGGTAAAATAGACTTCGTTGACCGAATGGCTGCCGCCCAAGGTGATAATCGGCCGAACTTCAACGCCAGGATCATCCATGGGAATCAATAAGAACGTGATGCCCTCTTGCTTGGCGCCATCACTGCTGGTGCGGGTCAGGCAAAATATCCAATGCGCGATTTGGGCAAGGGTGGTCCAAATTTTTTGGCCGTTAACCAGATAATGACTGCCATCGGCACTCAGTTCAGCTTTGGTCTTAAGGTTTGCAAGATCAGACCCAGCCCCGGGTTCTGAATAGCCCTGACACCAATTAACGCTGCCATCCCGGATGCTCGGCAAAAACCGGTCCTGTTGGGCTTTGGTGCCATAGTTCATGAGAATCGGCGCGAGCATGCCCACACCGAAAGGCAGTTGCGGTGGCGTCGGCTGCTTGCCCATTTCTAAGTCAAAAATATAACGTTGGGTCGGCGTAAAATTGGGGCCGCCAAAATCCTTGGGCCACTTCGGGATATCCCAACCGCCTTGATCCGCCAAGGCCTTGAACCAGTCGCCACGTTGGGTCCACATCGCCATGCCTTGCGGTACATGTTGATCAATAAAAACTCTTACTTTTTTTTGGAAGGCTAGATCTTCTGGGCTAAACGAAATGTCGATGGGAGGCTCCTTCTGAACGGGATGTCTAAGGGTTCGGTAATCTCGAAGGCCTATTGTGAAGGATCGTTTATCACCCAACAAGGTCGTCGACTGACCTTTTTGACTTGCCGGCAGAAAAATTGACCGTCATCGGTGGATTGGAATTCGCCAACGCGCAACCGAAAAATCGATTGTTGACCGGGCTCCGCGTAGTGGCTCACGGTAAACGGCACATTAAGGGTTAAATTGGGGAGCTCATCTTGAATGAGTGCCCAAAGATCAATGGCCGCATCTTTGGTCTTCATGGCGCCGAGTTGAACGCGTACAACGGGCAGCTGATGGTTTTTTCGAAGGGGGACTTCGGTCGTTTTAAAGGTGGTGGGTAATTGGAAGTTCCAAACTCGGCTGATGGTTTTGACGCGGTCTGTGAGCGCGTCATCGACCGCGTCATCGACCGGGGCTGCAATCACCGCCTCGGGAGATTGCTGGGTGAGCAGATCGATTGCCTTGGCATAGCCTTGTTCCGCAGATTGATTAAACCAATACTGGGCGCGTTGTGCATCGGCTGCAACGCCCTCGCCGAGGTTGAGCATCCGCGCAACCTGAAATTGCGCCGGCGGATGGCCTGCTTGCGCGGCCGCGAGATACCAATTAAAAGCGTCGGTTAAGTCAACTGGGATGCCTTCTCCAAATCGAGACATCATGCCCAAGATGGCCATGGATCGTTGGTCGCCTGCATTCGCGCGTTGTAAAAATGCGGCGCGGGCGGTCACAAAATCATTTGCTCGATAGGCATCTGCTGCGGCGTCGAAGTCGGGCGCTGCCGCGCTAAGGGCCCCGACCAGCCAAAATATCCCGAGGATGAGCACGGACGAGCCGCCTAGGCTTCGTCCCATGATGTTAGAGATACTGACGCTGTAGTGATTCAAGGATTCGGAAAAATTCATCTCGCGTTTCGTGAAGGATATCGGCCACCGGTTTAATGCTTTCAATTCGGCCCGCGACCTGGCCCGACAGTGGGATTGCCGCCTCCATGTCGCCGCCAAAATAGAGCGCTTGCGCATCGCCGAATTCGGGCATGATGTTGTCAGCCGCATTGGCTTCAAGGCGCGATGTTCGCTCGGTTCTAAGGGCTCTAAGGGCTGGTGAGTGGAATTTGTTGAGGAAGACTGTGCCAGTTTCGGGTGCATCGACAATCGCTTGCTTCCAGTTTTGATGTACGGGGGACTCAAGCGCTGAAACCATACGGGTACCCATTTGGATGCCTTCCGCGCCCAAGGCAAACGCCGCCGCCATGGTGCCGCCATCGACCATGCCTCCGGCAGCAATGATGGGCACGTCAACCTTTGACCGCACAAGCGGTAACAGCACCATTGAGGCAACTTCATTAGGGCTTTTGAAGCCGCCGCCCTCACCGCCTTCAACGATCAAGCCATCAACCCCTGCCGCCACAGCTTTCAGCGCCGCAGTGAGGGTTGGCACGACGTGAAAGACCGTCAATCCCGCACGCTTGAGCTGATCGGTATAACGCGTTGGACTGCCCGCCGAGGTCGTTACAAACGTGACGCCTTGGTCAATCACGAACTGCGCGATATCGGGGTCTTTAACAAAGGCCTGAGCGATATTCACCCCAAATGGTTTCTGGGTCAGCAACTTCATTTTTTTAATTTCTGCTTTAACGGCGTCCAATTCGCCTGAACTCGTTTCAATGATGCCAAGGCCGCCGGCATTGGAGACGGCGGAAGCGAGCGCGGAGCGCGCAATCCAGCCCATGGGCGCTTGTACGATCGGGTATTCAACGCCCAGCATTTGGGTGACGCGGTTATCAAATTTCATAGTGTCTCCAAGGCCGGTTGTTCATAGATTTCATACGTGTAGTGATGGTTGCTTTCGAAATGCTCGCGATGGGTGAGCTTAAAAGCGGGGGTTGGAAAGTCTGGGAAAAAGACATTGCCAGCAACCTCAAGATCGATGGTTGTGAGGTGTACTTGGCGGGCATTGGCGAGCGTTGCGGCATAAAGCTCGCCACCCCCGATCACGAAAATGGGCCGCTCGGTTTCCTGTGCGTCTTGTAAGGCCGACTCAATACTGTGAAAAACGCGGCAACCGGGCTGGGCGTACTGCGTCTGCCGCGTCACGATGAGGGTTAACCGACCCGGTAAGGGGCGGCCAATCGATTCGAAGGTGCGGCGTCCCATGATCAGACACCCATTCATTGTAATTTTCTTGAAGAGTGCTTGTTCACCCTTTACCGTCCAAGGGATATCGGCATCGCGTCCAATAACCTGGTTGCGACTCTGGGCGGCAACAATGGCGTAACGAGGGGTCACATTCGCTCCACAGTATCGATACCAAGCAAGTCCAGTCCGGTCTTAAGGGTGCGGGCTGTGATATCACACAATCTTAACCGGCTCATTTGATGCGTCTTAGTCTCGGTTAAAATGGGGCAGTGCTCGTAAAAGCTCATAAATAGACCCGCAAGTTCATACAGGTAATTGCACAAAATATTGGCTTGATAATCCTCTAGATAGTTTGCAATCGCTTCGTTGAACTGCAGGGTTTTTATCGCCAGCGCCAGTTCTTGTGGTGCGGTCAGCAGAATCGGGGTTGCTGGATCTAAGCGCTCAATGCCGGCCCGCCGAAAGAGGCTTCGAATCCTGGTGTAGGCATACTGAAGATAAGGCGCTGTATTGCCCTCAAAAGAGAGCATCGTGGCCCAATCAAACATGTAATCGGTGGTTCTATTTTTTTGCAGCTCAGCATATTTGATCGCACCGATGCCGATCACTTTTGCGATCGCCTCGTGTTCGCTGGGCGTAAGATCCTGGCTTCTTTGTTGCAATAGATCTCGCGCTCGATCGATGGCCTCGTTCAGGACATCGATTAATTTAACATCCGCGCCATCGCGGGTCTTAAAGGGCGTGCCGTCGGCTTTTAAAACCAGGCCAAAGGCTAGGTGTTTGGTGGTGAGTGTTTCAGGGATAAACGACGCGGCACGTGCGACCGCAATCACTTGTCTAAGATGCAACTGTTGAGATGCGCCAACCACGTATAGCACCTCGTCGGCTTTGAGTTCGTGATGTCGATACCGCAGCGCTGCTAAATCCGTTGCAAGATACGGAAAGCCGCCGTCAGACTTCTGGACCATCGCCGGTAACGGACGATCCTGCTTGCCCTTAAATTCGTCAAGAAAAACGCAGAGCGCGCCTTCAGATTTCTCGAGCAAGCCTTTTTCAGTTAGGTCGGAGACCAAGGGAAGAAGGTCACTGTTATAACGGCTCTCCGGCATGGCATCTTGCTGGGTCAAGGTGATGTTGAGCTTGTCGTAAACGTTTTGACCATGGTCCATCGAGGTTTGGATGAAGACTTCCCAAAGCTTTTTCAGCGCGGGATCGCCAGATTGCAGTCGGACCACGTAGCCCCGTGCTTTCTCTGCAAAACCGGTATCGTTTTTAAATTTTTGACTGGCCCTTTGATAAAATTTTTCAAGGTCAGCAAGTTCAGCAGTTTGGGCGTTTTCGTTGTTGGAAGACTCATCGAGGTAGGCCAGTAGACTGCCAAATTGAGCGCCCCAATCACCGACATGATTCGCCCGTATTGCTGTCTGTCCTATGTGTTCCAAGACGCGCACAACGGTGTCACCAATCACGGTCGACCGGAGGTGCCCGATGTGCATCTCTTTCGCGAGATTGGGTGAACTGTAATCGACCACGACCCGCCTTGGGGCCGTGTTATCGGGTTTTGCTGCCGGATCACCATTTGAAATGAGTTGGGAGACGAAGGCGGGGGTGAGGGTGATGTTGATGAACCCGGGACCCGCAATCTCTAGGGTGTAGTCGTCCTGCGCTGGCAGGTGTTTGACGATAAGATCCGCGAGCGCCCGAGGATTGGTTTGCATTCGCTTAGCGGCGCCCATGACCCCATTAGCCTGGTAGTGACCAAACTCTGGTCGCTGAGACTGCCGGATTACGGGGTTTGGATCTTCAACGCCGGCGGCCAACATTGCTTGATGAAACGTTTGGGTAAGAAGGTGCTTAATATCCATGGTGCGCCTGAATTGAGGATCAAGGCATTATAGCACCAGCGGTGAGAAAACCGTCTGGTTGGTCTTAATCATGACTGAGCCCACGGCTCTGACGGCTCGTTCACCCTTTTGGTTAAGGGTATTGATGCTGAAACCGATTGTTGAATTGCGGTTTTGACCTGCGCAAGCGAAAAAGGCTTGGTTAAGGTTGTCCAGGGCTTGTCTGAAAGGAACTGCCGATGCGGTTCACTTGCGGTGAACGCAGAGAGGATTAAAACGGCCTGACGCGGGTTGGTTTGATAGAGTCGTTGTAGAAATCGGTGCCCTGACAGAACGGGCAACACGAGTTCCGAGAGGATCAGGTCAAGATAGACCGCTTGCTTGAGGTAAAGGTCGAGTCCGGCTTGGCCGTCGGCGGCTGAGAACACTTTGAAGTTCAGTGATGTAAGCGTCAGGGTTAAAAATGCCCGGATTTGCTCATCCGCCTCGACCACCAGCGCGGTGCGCTGTTTAACGGGCAGGCTCGCGCTCGCGGTTGATAATCGCGTCTGGAAATTGATTTTCTCAGTCTTGGGCAACCAAAGACGTGCGCGCGTGCCGCGTCCCGGGCCTGGTCCGAGCTGTAAATATCCGCCCTGCCGCATGATCATCTGGCGAATGCTGCTGAGTCCAATCCCATGACCGCCTCGACGACCTTTGGTGGTAAAGCCCGGCTTAAAAAGATGTGCTTGCAGTTCGCTGGGAATGCCGGCGCCGTTGTCGGTTAGTTCGATGAGATGACCGACTTGAAGGGAATCGGTTGCAGGGTCTGTCCAGGGGTTATCCGGCAGAACGCGTAACGTGAGTTGGCCATCGGTGGGCATGGCATCGCGGGCATTGATGACCAAGTTGAGTAAAATATTTTTCAAAGTTGTTGGGTCGATCAAGACGCTTAAGGGTGCTTGGGTGGGGCCCATATCAAGAACGAGTGTCATTTCAGGACCCAGCACAACCTCAATGGACGGTTTCAGTTCTTGGATTAATGTGCTGAGTTCGCTTTGCTTATTATGGGTCTCACTGGGAATGTCTGATTGAAGGAGCGTTTTGGTGAGTGCGCCCGCATCATTGACGGCTGTTTGCAGCTGTTGGAACGGGGCGGGCAGTGGGCGCACTGAGCTTTTGATAATTTGTTCTGACGCAAGCTGGATGAGGGTTAATAAATTACCGAGGTCATGGGCAATGCCCCGCGTCATCTCACCGATTAATGCAGGTGTGCGCAGAAGCTTCAGTTGCTGGTGGGCTTGATCGATAACACGTTGGCGCGCCCGAACCGCGCTTTGGTCATCAAAGATAAAAACCTTTTGAGTGCTGATCTCACCGGCAACACTCACTGCGGAGACCTGGATGGGTATTTTTTCACCATCAATGGATAAAAACCAGGCGGCCACACCGGTCATTGGGTGAGCGCCTTGTTGATCTTGATAAAACATGCGGAGTTGATTGTCGCTGAGAGCGCTCGGAACGAACTCGGCAAGGTCGGCGCCTAAACAATTCGGTTGTTGGGTGCCGGTTAAGTGCAGAAAAGCGCGATTGTGCCACTTAATAATCCCGCGAGCGTCGGTTAGGCAGGCGGCTTCAGTGGAGAGCGTTTGGAGCACCTCGCTGAGCGCGGTGGTCGGTATCAACGCTGAGGGTTTTGGAATGTCTCGGGCTTGGACCAAAGCGGCCTGAACGCGATTGTGCGGTCCGCGTGCAAGCAAGAGGTGTTTCTTGTGTCCAAGGGCTTGATTCAACGGCCTAAGCGTTATGAAGGTCTGGTCTAGGGCGCCGGCTCTGATCTTCTGCAATGCGGTTTCACAATCAGATCGGCTTGAGTCCGTCAGGCGCGCCGTGAATTGATCAAAATAGGTGATGCCGAGGCTAGATCGGATTGACGCGAGGGTTTTGACATCTTTGGCGTGCAATTGATTGTCCGCATCAATTTCGAATTGATCGGATTCAATGGTGGTGAGCAATTGCTCGAGACTCATTTGGGTCTGTTTGAGGGTTGTTTGAAGTGCGCGCTGGGTCTGAGCTGAATCGGCCACTTTCTTGCGGAGCAAGGATTCAGCGCGGCGCTGGAGTTGCAAGGCGACGCGCAGGGCTGTTAAGGGTCTTGCATTCAGGCGCTTGAGCCAGCGATTGAAGCTTGCCCCCAGGCGGGCTTCGACGCGACAGTTCAGCTCGAAGCCATTCGATAGGAGCCTGCTACTAAGGCGGAACCTGTCCAGTGCAACGCCCTGAGCGAAGCCGGTCAGTTCGGCCATGAGTAATTCGGAAAATGCAGTGTTGGGTGCGGAGTCTGAATCAGCCTCAACTCGGACAATCAAGGCGTCGCGAGTCCGATAATGAGTGGTAACCTTTACTGGCATGTCTTGGAATAAGTGGCCCGCGTCGCCGATGAGTTCGATCAAAAGATCGAATGGGGTCGCCATTGAACGGCCCAGAACAAGCCAATGATGGTTTTCGGGTCGCTGCCAATATTGGGCTGCGGCGTCCTGGAATTCGGTTTCAGGCAGGATCTGCAGACAATTGACGACCACGCGCTGAAAGTCGGTCCAAGGCAAGGTCGCAAGCGGTTCGGCTAAGGCCTCGTCATTGGCTAGGCCGCGCGTGAGCAGGTTTGGCGCAATGCGCTTTGCTTGGCAGTAGTCCAGCAAGTAGCGAAGTCGATGAACGGGGGGGCCATCTAGATAAAATTCGGTCATGTGGGTCTTGTTTGGTTTTTATTATTATTTTTATACCACCACCCGATAATACCTAGGAATTACTCGGCTGCAAGGGAGGCGGATTGGACGATCAAACGGCAGTCGCTCAGAACCTCGGGAAAGCTGGTTGTGACCGCCTCTGAGGCGTGGGCGCTGAGTGTGTAGTGGCCCCGTTTGACGCGTTCAAACCAGCCATAGTGATTGTCTCTTAAGATTTGCCCTGCTCGAGTGGCGCAGCCTTTTGCCACGAGTTCTTTTGGTTGGGCTATCTCAAGATGTTCTAAAAAGGCGACGATGAGCAAGGCATCCTCTCGATAAACCGTTAGAATTTTTTTTGAAGCAGTCCCGCCCAAATTATCGCTTTGGCCGCGTCCGGAAAATTCTTTAGTGAGCGCAAGCGCCTTTCGGCGTGATCGACGGTGTGGGGTTTTAGTCGGTGGCTGCGCCTGAATGATGCGTGGGCCAATGCTTGAGGTCTGAACAAGCAATAACCCGATGCCGAGGTTTTGGAGCAGTTTTTGGAAGGCTTTGAGGGCCTTCCTTTTTTTGGTTGGCGCGGGCAATGCGATATAAACCTCGTCCGTGAGTTGCAAACGATCGGTTGCTTGATACAGTAACTTTAAAGACGGCTTAAGTTTGAGCTCGACCACCACTAAGTCATCGCCTTTTTGCGCAACTAAATCACAATGCAGGACCTCCCCTCGGACCAGGAATCCCTGATCCTCAAACCAGGTTTTTAACGGGCCGTATAGGTCCGTTTCAAGCATGACTGATTTGATCGAGCAAGGCGTTTTTCAAAACATCAATGCCACCATTGCTCATGATCACAATATGCGCGTTGCTGCGCTCAAGCCCCAGTTGCTGACCAACCGCATGGGCAAGCGTTAAGGGGTCGTCAAAAACACTATGCCCCTGTGGGCTGACGGCTTTGTCGAGATCGAAGGCCAAGCGTTCTGGTTTCAACCAAAAGACCCGGTCAGCGTGGACGCAAGCCGGCGCCAATTGATCTTGATGGATGCCGAGGCGCATGGTGTGCGACCGGGGCTCAAGTATTGCGTAAAGCGGCGCTTGCCCAATTTTTTGCCGGAGTCCCGCCAACGTGCTTTTGATCGCGGTTGGGTGATGGGCGAAATCGTCATAAAGGATGGCTTTGGGGGAGACATGCACAATCTCCATGCGCCGTTTCACACCGGTGAAATCGGCCAGAGACTCGATACCTTGCTCCGGTGGAACGCCCACATGTCGAGCGGCTGCAAGGGCTGCTAAGGCGTTCGACAAGTTGTGAACGCCAGTAAGGCCCCAATTCAGCGTGCCCAAGCGTGCGCCCGCTAAGGAAATTAGTTGCGAGGGTTGATGCATCGAAAGGCCGCCTGGTGGCTGCGGGTCCTGATCACTGATCACACCAAAGCGCAACTGCTCGGACCAGACACCCCGCTTGAGCAGCGTTTCGATATTGTTATCTTGGCTGTTGCTAATAATGAGTCCGCTGGCCGGCACCCGTCTAATCAGTTGATGGAACTGATCTTCAATGGCCGTAAGGTCTGCAAAGATGTCGGCGTGATCAAATTCAAGGTTGTTGAGGACCAGGGTTCTTGGATGGTAGTGCAAAAATTTTGATTGGCGATCAAAAAAAGACGTGTCGTACTCATCGGCTTCGATCACAAAGAATGGGCTTTCGGTGAGGCGTGCGGACCGCTCGAAATTAGTCGGGATACCTCCGATAAGATAGCCTGGGTTGAGTCCAGCACATTCGAGAATCCAAGTAATCATGCTGGCGGTGGTGGTTTTACCATGGGTCCCGGACACCGCGATGACCCACTTGTCTTTGAGAATGAAACGGCCAAGGAATTCGGCGCCTGAGCAAAATTCCGTGCCGCTTGATAGCAGTGCCTCTACCGCGGGGTTCCCTCGGCCCAGGCCCGCATTGCCTAATACCACTAAATCGGCAGCCCCTGGAATGCTGTCGCGACGATAAGGGGATTGCAAGGCAATCCCCTCCTGGTGCAGTTGATCGCTCATAGGCGGATAAACGCCATCGTCGCTGCCGGTGATCGTGTGACCTTGCGCTTTCGCTAACAGGGCGATACTGCCCATTAACGTGCCACAAATTCCGAGGATATGAATGTGCATACTTAGGCGCCTGGAAATAAAGAATAGCTGGACAGAACACCAAGTAGTTCAATCATGAAGGCAATCAGGGCGCCTTGCACGATGCTGATTTGAGCTGACTTGGATAACACATAACCGCAGACGGTGAGCCACCAACCTAGCCAAACCCAAGTCAAGCTATCGGCCAAGGTCCGCATAATGCCGGGCTCGGCAGAGAGTAATGTGAGATTAATAGGTAACAAAATACAGGTGAGCAGGGCGCTGACGCCCAAGAGATTACCAATGACACTGGGCAGTCGGGCGGCAACACCTTTAAACCACATCAGCATGAAAATAAAAACCACTTGGATTGTCAGTCCAACCATGATCATTGCAAAGGTTGTGAGCAGGCCCCGGTTTGGATAGCTCAACAAGCCAGCAACCGTGATGACGCTAAGATAGACACCGGTTACCACCAGAAGGACCGAGTGCTGATTCGGGAGTTCAGAGGGATGCCGTTTGAAAAGGCAAAGTTGCCAGAAATAATTGAAGATCGGCTGCAAGTTGGCTCAATCCATGATGAAGCTCTAAAAGACGAGTGTGCCAGTAAATTTAAAAAAATGATAATCAGGTACGGTTTGGCATCAGCGCTCGATTCCCCGGTAGCCTGTGTCGATCGCCCAAACCGCTTTTAATTTCAGGGCGACCATGAGCGTTGTCAGCGCAAGGATACAGCCGCTGGTTATGAGGCCTGTTTGAACACCATAATGCTCTGCGATGTAGCCAATGGGTAGAATGCCGATCGGCATTAAGCCGTGTGACATAAGATCGATACTCATGATCCTGCCGCGCATGTGCTGATCGACTTGAAGTTGAACAAGGCTTCGGTTCATTGACATGTTGATCGCAGAGACGAAACCCATGCAACAAATGATGAGGAATGCCGTGGTGAAGGTGCTTGAGGCGCCGAAGCAGGCAACCGAGACCCCCCAAAGGACGTTCGTTAAGATGAGCCAATAGCCCTTGTGCCGGAGCCCGCTGAGTTTGGCCAGTAGCAAGGAGCCAACAATCGCGCCAAGACCCATGCCCGTCATGAGCAGGCCTAGCGTGTCTGGGCCTGCCAATAAAACGTCGGTATTAAAAGCGGGTAGGAGGGTGTTAATACTGAGGCCAAACAGAAAGGGCAAAATGGACAACAGGATTAAGCCGCCAACGATGGGGGACCGCACCACATAACGCAGACCCTCAAGGGTGTCTTGAAAGGGACTTTTACGTGGGGCATCGGTCGGATTGCCAGCATGTTTGATGAGCAAAACCGACGCGCCAGAAAAGAAATACAGTATCGAAATGACGACATAGACCCAGCCAACGCCGTACGTTGAGGTGGTGTCGCCATCGGCCAGTTGGGCAATCATGAACCCGGCCAGTGCAGGGCCTAAAATTCTCGAAAGATTCCAGGCAGCGGTATTAAAGGCCATGGCGTTGAAGATCCGTTGTTCACCGACAATTTCAGGAATCAAAGCGGTGCGAGCTGGAATAGAGAGGGCCATGATGGTGCCATTTAGGAAGCCGATTGCAACAAAATGCCAAAAGGTGACCTCGCCTGAGAAAATAACGATGGTTAAGTAAAGCGTTGCAACCCCGTTGATGATCGGGGACCAGCCAATGAGCGGTTTTTTTCGAACGCGATCTGCGAGCACGCCGCCGACGAGCGCAAAAAAGACTTGCGGCAACATAAAGGCCAGCGTGACCCAGGTTAATTGGATGGCAGAGGAGGTCATCTCATAGACCAGCCAGCCTTGGGCGACCTGCTGCATGTTCATTGCAAAAGCGGAGCCCAACATCCCGAGCCAAAGATAGAGGTAGTCGCGCACGCCCAGGGCCGCAAATAGACGTTTGTCAGGCTCGGTTTGCGGCAGGGTGGTTGCGTCGTTCAAGGGTTGGCGCAGTGCGCAATCACCGCTTTTGCCGCGGGCGGTGTTGCCTGCTTGGGCGGAGGACAGGGCTCAAGAAGCTCGAGTCCCGCCTCGGAACAGTGAATGCGCTTAAAACTTGCAGGATCACGCCGCTTAATCGGGTAATCCTAGTACGCGTTTGCCGATGATGTTCATTTGAACCTCATTGGTCCCGCCGTAAATGGTGACAGCGCGCGCGTTGAGCCAGCCTCGCGTTGTCTCGATTTCCTTGTCTTCAAAGCCTTCGCCTTCCCAGCCCAACCCTTGTGCGCCCATAAGTTCTGATTTCAAAGCGGCGCCATCGCGCGCAAGGGTTGATCCAACCAGTTTAAAGATCGAGGTCGTCGCGCCTGGGGTTTGACCGCTCTGATTTTCTTGAACGACCCGTGAGGTGGTGAGTTGGAAAGCCCGTTCGGTCATGCTGTGTTTGAGGATTTTTTCGCGGTAATCAGCGTCGCCAATCTTGCCGTCATGATCACCGATGTAGCGCTTTGCAATGTCTGCAAGGGGATTGGTTTTGACCGCTTTTTTCTTATTCGCGGCCCCGGATAAGCCGCCAATCCCGGATCGCTCAAATTGCAGCAAACGCTTGCCGATGGTCCAGCCCTTGTTGAGCTCGCCGACGAGATCAGCGCGATGCGCCATGGCATTATCCAAAAAAGTTTCACAAAACGGCGACGAGCCAGAGATTAATCCAATCGGCTTCACGGTAACGCCGGCCTGATGCATATCTAGCAGGACGAAGCTGATGCCTTCGTGCTTGGCCGCGCTCGGATCTGTCCGAACCAGCGCAAACATCCAGTCTGCATACTGAGCGCCTGAGGTCCAAATCTTTTGGCCATTGATTATGAATTGATCGCCCTCGATCACGGCTCGCGCCTGCAGAGCGGCCAAGTCCGAGCCCGCGCCGGGCTCGCTGTAACCTTGGCACCAGCGAATAGTGCCGTCGGTGATACTGGGGAGGTGTCTGAGCTTTTGTTCCTCAGTGCCGTACTCTAAAAGGGTGGGGCCGATCATGGTGAGGCCCATGCCGCTGGAGGCGGCGGTTGCCTTAATGCGGCCCATTTCTTGGGACAAGACAATGGCTTCCTCTCGGCTGAGACCACCACCGCCATAGGCAGTCGGCCACATCGGGGCAATCCAACCCTTGCCGGCCATCCGCTCGCGCCAGATTTCAGCGGCCTCGGTACTATAAATGAGGTGCGCATCTTCCCAATGGAACGACAGGTTCCGCATTGCCTGAGGGCAATTTTCTTCTAGCCATGTTCTGGTTTCGGTTCGGAAAGTGGTTAGGTCCGTCATGGTTGCGCTCCTTCTTCTGAGGCCGAGGGGATGAAGGGTTTGATTCTCCTCCGTCGCGTTAAATTGTCCAGTCATTCTGGGCATTATAGACCAGTGCTATAATCTTATATTCGTTGGCTCGCTTTAATGAATTCAAAGGCCCGTTTCGTGCCCGTTTGACGTATGACTGCCATAGATGCCGCGCTGGCGGCAAACAAGCGGCGCCATGCCCTAGAAGGGTGTGGGGGTCGAGGGGCAGCAAGGTAATGAAGCGCTAGGAGAACAGGATGTCAGTGCTCAAAGGACTTAATAGTGTTCAAATTTGGTTGTTGCTGGTTTGCGTCAGTATCATCCTGATGGTTGGCGTCGGCGGCGCTACCCGCCTGACGCACAGCGGTCTGTCAATGGTCGATTGGAAGCCGATTGCCGGCATTCTGCCACCACTGAATGCGCAGGCTTGGGAGGCGGAATTCTCGCAATACAAGCAGTACCCAGAGTATCAAAAGTTAAATAAAGGGATGAGTCTTGACGCATTTAAGGCCATTTTCTATTGGGAATATGGACATCGCGTTTTAGGGCGTGCCATCGGGCTGATCTTCGTGGTGCCGTTTTTGTATTTTTGGATCGTCGGACGGATCCAGCGACCGCAAAGGCCGCGGTTTTTGATCGCGCTGGCTCTGGGCGGCTCCCAGGGACTGCTCGGCTGGTTCATGGTGAAGAGCGGCCTGGTGGATCGCCCAAGTGTGAGCCACTTTCGGCTGGCGGCGCACTTGTGTCTGGCGCTGTTTATTCTGGCTTATGTCTTTGATTTGGTGCTGTCATTGTCGACTCAGCAGAGCACGGCAGCATCCGGTGGCTTGCGCCGGATTGTGCAGATATTCACGCTGCTGTTGGTGGCTCAATTAATCTATGGGGGTTTCACCGCCGGGCTCAAAGCCGGCTTGGGGTTCAATACCTACCCTAAGATGGGGGATACGTGGATTGCTGAGGCAGCTCTCACGCTTGCACCTTTCTGGCTGAACTGGTTTGAAAATGGTGCGATGATCCAGTTCATACACCGTTGGTTAGGCCTTGCTGTGTTGGTGGCAGCGGCCGTAACGCTGGGGGCTGCTCTGAGCCAAGGCGCAGGGCCACACGTGCGCCGGGCTGCCGGCCTATGTGTGGGGCTCGTTTTCGTTCAATTTCTACTGGGGATCACAACCTTGATTACTGTTGTGCCATTATCTTGGGCCTTAACACATCAGGTTTTTGCGTGTTTTGTGGTGTTAGGATTGACCTACCTGAACTTTCTCGTGCGCCCCCGAACGGCTACTTAGAGCCTCGGGGCTCAGAGCATGGAGCTGAAAATCTGATGCGCGTTTGCCTCGCTCAAATTAACACGACACCGGGCGATTTCGCTGGAAACTTCGATCGGATCGAGGCCGGGATTCGGGCGGCTCAGGCAGGGGGGTGTGATGTTGTTGTCTTTCCTGAACTCGCGATTCCGGGGTATCTGAGTCAGGACTTAATGTACCACGTGCAGTACGTTCAGGAGAATCAGCGGGTCCTGGCTGATGTGATGCGACTGTCTGCGCAACCAGGGTTGCAAGATCTGTGCATCGTCGTGGGTTACATCGAACGCAATGAGGGGTCGGGCAAGCCCTTTTATAACGCAGCGGCGGTCATTCAGGCTGGGCGCCAAACCTTCAATCACCGTAAGAATTTGTTGCCGTTTTATGATGTTTTCGATGAACAACGGTACTTTGAAGCGGGCACCGCGCTAACAATATTCCCTTTAAAAGGGCTGACAGTCGGCATTGCGATCTGTGAAGACCTTTGGAATGACAAGGGGGAAGCGGGTTATCCAGCGCGGAATAACCCGTTAGCACAGTACCGCGCAGCAGGCGTTGATGTCTTGCTGTCGCTGAACAGTTCACCTTTCGTACACGATAAGTTTGCCCAAAGGCACGCGGCCATTGCTGAGAACCTGGGCGATATGACCCTGGTTTATGTAAACCAATGGGGCGGGCAAGACGAGTTGGTTTTCGACGGACAGAGCTTTGTCGTTCAGGACCAAACGATTCTTTATCAGTCTCAGGAAGTCACTGTCGATGAGTTCGCTGTTGTTGAGTGCGCGGCGGCGTCGATCGAGGCTAAGCGGGCACCGCCTCAGTCGGCTCAAGTTGATCTCTACGATTTGCTGGTTTTAAGTGTTCGAGATTATGTGCAGAAGTCCGGGTTCGAGCAGTTGGTCTTGGCCAGTAGTGGTGGCATCGATAGCGCTTTGGTTGTGCAAATTGCGTGCGACGCGGTAGGGCCCAAGCAGGTTCATGCCGTACGGATGCCGTCGGTTTGGAGCTCCTCTGGCGCCGGGCGGGATGCGATCGCGCTGCATGCCGCATTGGGATGCTGGGATTACGAGGTGCCGATCGCACACCTTGAGTTGGTTGCCAGCCTCAATCAGCAGTTTAGGACGCAAACCGACCCAGAGAACTTGGTGACGCAAGTGTTTGCGGCGGATCGTTATAGCACCGTTGCGGATCAAAATATCCAGGCCAGGCTGCGTGATCTATATGTGATGCATTTTTCCAATGCGTTTGGTGCAATGCCGCTGTCTACGGGCAATAAAACAGAATCAGCCTGCGGTTATTACACGCATTTTGATATGAATTTTAGTTTTGCGCCCATCAAGGATCTTTATAAATGGCAGGTATTTGCATTGGCGACAGCGGGCGGTCGGATCCCAGCTGAGATTATTCTGAAGCCGCCCAGCGCAGAACTTGCACCGGATCAAACCGATGAGGCGAGCTTGTTGCCTTATGCGATATTGGACCCGTTGGTCCAGGCGTACATCGAGGACTACGTTAATGAGTTCGATGCTTTTAAGATCTGGGTTGAGCGCGTTGCGGCGGATGATCGCCGAGTCTCTATGGATTTGACTCGATTGCGTGGTTGGCTGGAGGCGCGTGGGTCATCGACGCGGTATCAGTCGTTAATAAAATTGATCGCCAGCATGGAGTATAAGCGTCGTCAAACCTGTCCAGGCCCCAAGGTGTCCAAGGTTGCCTTCGGTATGGGGCGACGGATACCGATTGTTAAGAAGTTCAATTAGTTTGGGCGTTGCCGCTGGCTCATTCGAGTCTCATCGGCAACGCCCGGTTCGTGTCAGCGACACAAAGCGCCCTAAAACAGCTCGTTACAACGCGGTTGATGCACCGAGGGGTGCGCCGCACGCTCAAATCGGTCTCTAAACCGCATTGGGTTGCGGCGTCCCGCATTAAGGTTCAATTGCGATTCGGCGGGGTAGTTGATCGGTTTTCCTCGGAATCGAAATAGTGACTAAACCGAACTTAGTCGAGGCCCGGATCGCATCCGGGTCGGCATCTTCGGTTAGATCGAACATCTGCTCAAAGTGCCCTTCGCCGAGGCCCTGATGAAGCAGTTGGCTTGCCGGCACTGGGACGTCCGGCTCGGAGTGGCCTGAAATCGTGAGCCGTCGCCGTTCAATGCTGACCTCTAATGTCTCTGGGGAGACACCGGGCATGGCCAATTTGATTTCAATTTGGGTTGGGGTTTGCCGCAGATCATAACTTGGCGCGCGCTTGATGCTCGATGGGTTGCCATCGCTTTTTAGCGTTTGGTTGGTGCGGGCTTGATGCCCGCCAAAGTCGAGCCATTCGGCAAGGTTTGGGTTCATCTGGCGCGTGCTCAGCGTTCGAAGTTGATAGGTCATGGTTTTGCTCCTAGTGGTTGTTTAAAAATACTGCTGAGGGTTAGATAAGATGCCGGTGATTGAATTCAAGGGCTGAGCGATAAAAAACTAAAATTTAACCGACCCTCTTTTCGGTATAATTAAAAGAAATTCTTGGAAAGGAGGGCAATGTGTCCAAGGCCAACATCTTTTATGCGCAGTCAGGTGGGGTCACCTCGGTTATCAATGCGTCCGCCTGCGGGGTCATCGAAGCGGCGCGGCGATCTCGCGCTGTGGGGCGTGTGCTGGTGGGTCAAAACGGTATTCTGGGTGCACTGAATGAAGAATTGATTGACACCGCCTTGGAGTCTAAGCGCGACATTGCGATGCTTCGTCACACCCCAAGCGGCGCCTTTGGCTCTTGCCGCTATAAGCTGAAATCGGTTGAGGCCAATCGATTGGAGTACGAGCGTCTCATAGCGGTCTTTAGGGCGCACGATATTGGCTATTTTTTCTACAATGGCGGCGGGGATTCGCAGGATACGGCGAACAAAGTGGCGCAGTTTAGCCAGGACGTCGGCTACCCCGTGCAATGTATCGGTATCCCCAAAACTGTTGATAATGACTTGCCCTTCACCGACACCTGCCCTGGATTTGGGTCGGTGGCGAAGTATGTGGCGGTTGCAACGGAAGAAGCGGGGTTGGATGTGGCCTCAATGGCGGCCTCCTCAACCAAAGTGTTTGTGTTAGAAGTGATGGGCCGACATGCAGGCTGGATCGCCGCCGCCGCCGCGCTTGCGGCAAAATCTAAAGGCGACCCGCCGCACATCATTATTCTGCCGGAGGTTGCATTTGATCCTGCGCGCTTTCTCCAAAAAGTGGCACAAACCGTTGCCAAGGAGGGCTACTGCGTGATTGTCGCATCCGAAGGGGCGCAATTCGAAGATGGTCGTTTTTTGGCAGCGTCCAGCGGAGTGGATGCCTTCGGGCACGCCCAGTTGGGTGGCGTTGCGCCCACTTTGGTGGAAATGATTAAGGCGAAACTGGGATATAAGTGCCATTGGGCGGTTTCAGATTATCTGCAGCGCGCGGCGCGTCACATTGCTTCCGCCGTTGATGTGGCCCAAGCCTACGCCGTGGGTGAAGCGGCCGTGAATCTCGCGGTTGCCGGCGAGAGTGGCGTGATGGTGACCATTGAGCGTCAGGCTGGCATCCGTTACCGCTGGCGCGTTGGGAAGGTTGCGCTGTCGAGGGTTGCAAATGTTGAGCGCAAGATGCCGAAGTCCTTTATCACACGAGATGGTTACGGTATTACGGCCGCCGGGCTCAACTATTTAAAGCCGTTGATCCAAGGCGAAGACTACCCTCCTTATAAGGATGGGCTGCCCGAGTACGTCCGGCTTAAGAATCAATTGGTCCCGAAAAAATTACCAAAGTTTAAGATGCCCTAGCGTCGGCGCCGAAGGGTTGGGCTTCGCCTGTTGGCAATTGAATGTCCAAGGCGTTAAGGGTCATGGCAACGGTTGTGTAGTAGCCACATAAGCTGATCAGCTCGATTACCCCGGGACGACCAAAGCCCGCCACTGCACGTTGGTAGAGCTCCGCGGTCAGTCTCTGATTGTGTTGCAGGGCACTGGCAATCTCCCAAGCCATTTGATCGAGTGGGTCACTCAGGTGTAGCGGCTGGCGGTGTTTGATTGCCTTAATGATTGAATCGTTTAAGCCCGCGTCTCGGGCCATGGGTTCATGGGCCCACCATTCAAACGCTGCTTGCCAATGCGCGGCTGTGACCAAGATCGCCAGTTCGATTTGACGCCGATTGAGGCGGCTCTGAAACCGATGGAAATAGCCGAGATTGGATAGGATCCCACCTAACACGGGAGATTCGATCCAAGGGTCAAAGGGTCCGCCGAGCGTTTGCTCGGGTTCAAGCCCTCGCGAGGTTGCGATTTGATGGTGAAGCTGTTGTTGCTCTGGCGTGAGTTGCTCAAAGTCTAATGACGTGTAGCGGTGGTTCATTGTGCACATCCTTTATCGGACACTTTAAAAAACGGATCCTAAAATTCAGACAAAAAAAACGGGCCAAAGCCCGCTTTTTTTAACCTGGGTTCACCCTTACAACAAGGGGGCAATCACCAAGCTAACAATGGCCATGACGTTGATCAAGATATTCATGGCAGGCCCAGAGGTATCCTTGAAGGGATCACCAACTGTATCGCCAACAACAGCTGCCGCGTGAACGTCGGAGCCTTTGCCGCCGAGGTTGCCTTTCTCAATGTACTTTTTGGCATTGTCCCAAGCGCCGCCAGCATTGGCCATCATGAGCGCCATCAAGACGCACCCGAGTAATGCCCCGGCCAGCATGCCACCAAGAGACTCAGCACCCAAGGCAAAACCAACGACCGGTGGCGCAGCAACGGCGATGATGCCGGGCAGAATCATTTTCTTAAGCGCCGCATTGGTTGCAATTTGAATACACTTTTCGTGATCGGCTTC
>OCVR010001444.1_pt1 | contig 18999 bp, 18 predicted proteins | sample 1539091 | NCBI WGS metagenome assembly OCVR01 (sample SAMEA3355530, study PRJEB22509) | marine metagenome | biome: marine; feature: coastal ocean; material: water | place: USA | collected 2010-08-07 | depth 16 m | reverse complement strand
ACCGGAGATTCAGGAATGTCGCTCTCTATTGATGACAACACTGTTGCCTCAATTCACTACACGCTCACGAACAATGAGGGAGAAACGCTGGACAGCTCCCAGGGGAACGACCCTCTGATCTATCTCCACGGCGCAGGCAATCTTATTCCCGGACTGGAGAAAGAACTCAAGGGAAAAAGCGCTGGCCATTCGATGCAAGTGAAAGTCGCTCCCGAAGAGGGCTATGGTCCTGTGCACGACGGCCTGATCGACATAGTACCCAAGGCAGCATTCCAAGGCGTTGATACCATTGAACCGGGCATGGCATTCGAAGCACAGGGCGAAGATGGACAAAGTCGACGTATCACTGTGACAGCGATCAATGGAGACGACGTTACCGTCGACGCCAATCACCCACTGGCCGGTGTCGAGCTCCACTTCGATGTTGAAATCGTCGACGTACGCAACGCGACCGAGGAAGAAATTGCTCACGGTCACGCTCACTGAGACGACAAAATTCTGGCCGCCATTGTCACTCGGAATCCCCCCCGCTACACTTCACCCATTCTCGCCCGGTTGCCTAAGACAGCCATGGGCTAATTCAGGACAGGTGGCAAACAATAATGAGTAGCGGCACTAGCGCTCCCCTGCACATCACTCTGACCTTTATATTATTCAGCGCGATTGCGGCGTGCAGCGATAGTTCAGACGGTGTCAGCCTCGGTGTTCAGTTAAGCGCAGACGCACCCGATGCGCTTGGTTCGTTCGGCGTAGGCCATAGCACTTTCACGGCAATTGATACCTTGCGGGATAACCGCTCGCTCGCAATAGACGTATGGTATCCGGTTGACGCTCCTGACCGACAAGATTCACCCTTAACCATTTACGCGCTGGCGCCCGGAATCGGGCTCGATTCAACCATAGCGGTAGACAATTTGCCGGTATCGGCAAGAAACAGTCAGAATTTACTCATTTACTCCCACGGCCTCGGTGGCATCAGTACCGCCTCAGTTCGCCTGATGGAGACCTTGGCAAGCCACGGTTTCATAATCATCTCACCGGAACACACAGGGAACTCACAAAATTCCAATACTCAGTCATTTAATGAGGCCGCAAGAAGCCGTGTTCCTGACGTATCCTTCCTGATCGATACCATGTTGCAACGCAGTCAGGTAGAAGGCGATATGTTCCACCGCCGAATCGATGCCGACAATATCGGTGTACTTGGTCATTCATTCGGCGGCATGACTGCATTGGGCATGGCAGCCGGCTGGGCGGGCGCATCGCCGGATGAGCGCGTAAGGGCAATCGTGCCCATATCCGCGGTCATCAGGGCGCAGTTACAGAAAGATGATCGAAGCGGCGAGCCCAACGCTGGCTTTAGCAAACAGCAACTCGAACAAATTACTGTTCCCACTCTTTTGATTGGAGGCACGCAAGACGTCGACGTATTCATTGAAAATAATACTATTGCGTTCATGGAAATCATCAATTCACCGTTTACTTACCAACTGAATCTGCGCGGAGCCAATCACAATCACTTCATAGCTGTTTGTGATATTGGCAACTTGCTCATCAATTTGGGTATCAATCAGGATAGCTGGGGCGCGATTGGCGCTGAAGGTTTACTGGAACCCTACGCATCAACCTGCTCACCGCAGGCTTTCCCGATCGAGGAAGTTGACCGGCTACTAAATGTTTATGCCGTGGCATTCTTCCGTCGACACCTGCAAGACGATACGCGATATGACTTCTGGCTATCCGCAGATTTTGCGGAAAAAGAAACCAATGCGACATTGTCTGTAAAATAGAAATAAAACGCACATCGCGGCCTGCCGCGGCTTAAACGTATCGCATCAATGCGCCAATCGATCCCAACGCAATCTTAAAAAGAAGACGGTGGAGGCAGAGGTCGCCAACTTTTTTATTGTTGCTGCATAAGTGCGAGAGAAAAACCAACTTGATTAGGCAAAAGCTATGGATACCGTCGTCGCCACGACAGTCTTCGCCATGCAGACATCTGCACCGGAAATGGCAACAGCCGTCTTGATACTGCTTGGTGCGTGCACACTGATATCCTTAACAACGTGCAGCGACTGTGAAAACGACAAATACGGAGTCGTAACTCACAGAATCTTGGTGTTTATCCCCTCCGTTGAGGCCTCAATACATTAATTGACTGCAGTGCTCTATACTTGTCACATGGCTATTTTTCAGAACACGTTTTTTTTTCGCGCTATTTTAGTAATAGGCCTATGCCTTGCGACACCTGCGCTGGGGTATGAAATATCGAGCTACGCGAGCGTTAATGACGACGGCACATTGCGTATCAAAGGCAAGACAATAAGACTTTTCGGTATCCATATACCTGAGACAAATCGGACCTGCTCTCGAAACCGCATACCTCGAGTTTGCGGTTCGCGCGCGTCCGTAGCGCTGGATTTCAAAATAGATGGCTTTGTCAGTTGCGCGCTACTCGAGCGTCACAAGGACAGCACCTATACGGGTCAGTGTCGAGTGAACGTGTCTGCTTTTGAGGAGGGGGATGATCTCAGCGCCTATTTGCTGCAAAAAGGCTGGGCAGTAGCGTTACCTGGTGCGCCTTTTGAATATCACACTCTGGAGAAAATCGCCCGTTCACGCAGTTTTGGCGTGTGGGGTATGCCGGTAGACAACGTGATCAATCGCCGCCGCTAGTCAAGCTGACACCAGAGAGATAAAAAAATCACTCGACCAACGAGTGTACTTAACGTTGTTGCCTCTTTCGTTATAGCTAGCCAGTCCGGACGCAGCGCCGTCGCCAACGGGTTGGTCGTGCGCAGAATAAATCACTCACCTGTGCCTCGCTTCTGCTGCCTGTCCTCAGCTTCTGTCAGAGCTACAAACAACGGCCTGTATCGCTTTTTCTTTAGACGATGCACCGTTTCTATGCGCCTTCAAGCGTGATAACTTGTAAACAAATAGATTGGATACGGAATATTTTGCGCCTCCTCATAGATACTGACCCTGCCATGGGCACTCTTGGGGGCGACCCTGAGGACAGCTTTGCCATCATGCTCGCCGTGAACTCCCCCGATGTGAACGTAGAGGGGATCACTATCGTGCAAGGCAACGTACCAGCAGAAAAGGGATACTCGAACGCAAGTCATCTACTCACTCTGCTGGATCGCAAGGATATTCCGCTGAGGCGAGGCTGCCTTAGACCTCTCAATCTTGAAAGAGCTGTTCAGGTGAAGTGGCTAGAGCAACGTTACTCCGCAATACAAATTACCGAGATGTTAGACCCACAGGGCGCAGACGCAGATGCTGTCGGGTTCATGGTGGATTTGGTGCTGTCAAACCCGGGAGAGATCACTCTACTTACTATCGGGCCACTAACTAACGTTGCTGCGGCGATCGTCCAAAGCGCGGGGTTCGCTGCAGCGGTCAAAAATATTGTCATGATGGGCGGCACGGCAGCTTGTGCCGGTAACATATCACCCGCAGCAGAATTCAACTTCTGGCAGGATCCCGAAGCGGCCGATATCGTCTTCAACAGCGGCGCACCACTCACAATGGTAGGGCTGGACGTCTGTCACCAAACCCACCTGTATCCCAACGACGTCGATGAGGCAGCAAAGGGTGGCACAGCGCTTGGACAATTTGTCAAAGAAGCGACTGCGCCCTGGTTTCAGGTCATGTCTGGCGCGGGAGGCAGCGATGCACTGCATCTTTACGATAGCCTGGCTGCTGCCGTCGTCATGGAGCCAGATATCATTACGACAGAAGACTCACACGTAGCGATAGAGACCGGTAATGGGCCCGCACAGGGCATGAGCGTGTCCTACCACAAGGCATTTCAGCGAATCGTATTCCAAAAGCCAAATATAAATGCCAGGGTGGCCACTGAGGTAAATATCGAGCGGTTCAACAGTCTTTTTCAGGAGAGGGTGCTAAACCGTATTGCAGGAAAATGATGCGGAACCTGAGTGAGTTCGACACGGTAGTAGATGCCAGGTTCTGCTGGCCCTTGCAATCCTTGTCCTGATCGCCGCATGACTGCAGTCTGATATTCGCTGAAAGTCTTTCTTCGCTAGTTTTGAGCCCACGTGTAAGTCAGCTCAAGTCCGTAGGTCAATGGCTGACGATAGGCAGAAAACGTCAGATTATTGGCAATATTGAGTGCCGTACTGGTAGCGTCCTCATCGGTCAGGTTACGCCCGAAAATACTGAAGCGCCAATCCTGCCACTCGTAGTTGACCGAGGCATCGAGAATACCGAAGCCATCGACATGCCCTTCTTCCAGATTGAGGAATTCGGTTTCGAAATCGTCCCTGTAGAAATATGTGCCCTGTACGCTGGCAACTCCCGGCCCCCACTGCCACTCATACAGGGAGTTTATGCTGTAGTTGTAATCCGGTGTACGTCGTAACTTCAAGTTCGATACATCTTGCGGATTTGCGACACCGTCCTGAGTCAAATCAGCGATGAAGTCGTCGTATTGTGCATCGAGCAAACCTACGTTCACACGCAAAGTCCAACCCTCCAGCGGCAGAGCTAAAAAATCCATTTCAAGGCCGTTAATGTCAGCTTCAGATGCGTTCAGCGTGATCGTTTCCTGACTGATGGGGGGAGGCACAGAGATAACAATATCTTCCTGTTTGTCCTCATACTTCTGCAGAAAGCCTGCCAGATTGAGCTGCAGGCGATTATCAAGCCACGTAGACTTCATGCCCAGCTCCCAGCTCTTCAAGGTCTCTGGATCGTAGGTCTGCGTGGCGCTCTCCAGCGTGTTAGCACGACCATTCATGCCACCACTACGATAACCCTCCGAGTACGTGAGATAGACCATGCGATCATCCGTCCACTGATATCGCAGGCTGGCCTTGGGAGTGAATTTCGACCAGTCATCCTTGGTGGGATTATCGTAGGTGTTAAATCCACCAACGTTCACCGGCACTTCACTGCCAAAGGGCAAAAATGTCTCCGTTCTGCGTTTGAATTCTTTATCGTCGTGGCTATAGCGCCCCCCCAGCGTCAGCGTCCAGCGATCGATAAACTCCCAATCAACTTCTGCAAATCCGGCCCAGGCTTTTGTTTCGTGATCTGTGAAGGCATCGCCACGAGTATTCGTAGGATTGAAGAATTCTTCTGTCAGGGAAATTCTGAATAGGTGATAACTACTTTGGTCGAGTTGATAGTCCGATTTCCAAAGATAGCCGCCAACTACGTATTCAATGTCTTCGCCAACATCGCCGTTCAAGCGCAGTTCGTTGCTCGTTTGCTGGTAGTCCTGCTGCCGGCGTACGTGAAAGTAATCGAGATCGGTACCATCGTAATCCTGATTAAGCTCTTCATCTGACTCAATGCGACCGAATATATAAGTCAGTCGGGCTGTTTCCGTAACGTTCCATGCGGCCTCAAAGGTGTGCGAGTTGACGTTATAGTATGCATCCAACGGAAAGTTAGTATTGCTCTTGTGCCGATCGCCGGTCTGCGGTGTACGCGGATTAATCTGGCACTGATTAAAACGTACACAAAGGTCGTCGCCCGCGAAACCGCTAGCGGGATCGGCTGGACGCGACACATTAAACACTGGCCCTGCCTCGCTATTGTCGTCCTGCCGTTGGTAAATGTATTCCAGCGTCAGGTTATCGTTCGGATGTGCGAGGAGATTAGCGGACCACGACTTATAATCTACTTTGGCCTCATCTTTGCCGTTAAACTCGTTTTCGTTATACCCGTCATTCTGTCTACGGTTGGCATACGTGAGCTTTCCAGCCAGCTTTTCCTCCCAAAGCGGAAAATTAAATACGCCGTCAAACTCCTTGCTATCGTAGTTGCCATAGCGACCTCTTGTTTTTAGCCCGAACTCGCCGGTTGGGTTGGTGCGGATGATATTGATAACGCCGCCAACCGTGTTTCGACCAAACAGGGTTCCCTGTGGCCCGCGGAGCACTTCGATACGCTCCATGTCAAAAATTTTTAACTCGGCACCTGAATTGGTGCCCAGAAATATACCATCGAGCACGACGCCAACGGTCGGCTCAAAACTGCGCTCCAGATCCTGAAAGTTAATGCCTCGCAGGGAAATAGCCGCCGCCTGAGGCGAAGCAGAAATATGATCGATAATCAGATTGGGGGACATGCTGGCGATATCCCGCAAATCCCTAAAATTTCTGTTGGAAATCTGAGTTGCGTTAAGAGCACTCACCGCGATAGGAATATTTTGCAGATTTTCTTCTCGCTTACGCGCGGTAACCAGCACTTCCTCGAGCGCCAGTGGTATCTCTACATCATCCGCAGATATGGGCACATTAACAAAGAAAAAAAACGGTATCGCAACAGGCAAAAGGCGGGGGTTCAGCGACATGGCAGCGCGTCCTCTCATAGCCAAACGTGTCAGTCGTGCGCCCTGGATATTGACTCTTAAAGAGAGCGCCTACAAGCAGCATGTTATTCTTTTACAGCTCGAAGTAATAGATTATCACTTAACGCCCTTAGTGGTCGATACCGGCGTAACCGCCTACCATTGATCGCCCGGCAAGCTTACTTATCGGAGACGCTACTTCGGGCCATATACTGAGTGATATAGGCGTGAAATTCCGGCTCATTGGCAATACGATCTGCTTCTATAGCCCGCGCGATATCAGATTCGCGCATATTCCGATTCCATTCACGCATACCGGGAATTTCAGCCAGAATATCCCAATCCATTATTTTCGAGCCGATTCCCTGCACAACCGCGTTACAGTAATGCACGTACACGTCGGCGAGCGTGAATTGATCTCCCGCTATGTGCGGCGTAAAGCCAGTTAGTTGCTTCATTGCCTCAATTCCCCTGCTTGCCACATGCTTCACATCCGCAAGCACAGCGTCTGGCGCCGGCATACCTGAAAAGGCATAAGGAATAAGGCGACGGCTTGGAAGCTCCAAGTAGAGCTCCATCACTTTCATGATTTGCCGAACATGGGCTCGCGCCTCGGCGCCGGAAGGATACAGAGGCTTATCGGGATAAACCTCTTCGAGGTAATCACAGATCACAACCGTCTCGGACAAGTGATTCCCGCTTTCCGTCGTCAAGGCGGGGACCTTGCCAACAGGGCTAATCAATAACCACTCTTCAGTGCCGCCATAAACAAGGTGTTCCTCGTGGGGGACCTCTTTATATTGCAGCACATACTTGACCACGTTGTAATAATTGCTGGAGGAAAATCCGTGCAGGGTGACCATAAAATCTGTTCCGATTTTGGGGGTATGTCATCACTATAAGTGAAATTTATCCACAATGGGGCGTCTATACAATGATGAGAATTGCTTACTATTGACAACCCGCATGGCCGTTATCGCACGGCCACTTCTCGCTGTGAAAGGTAGATCGAAATTAGTCGCTAAATCACTTACTCGTTGATCTCCCTAACCGATTTCCCGACACGCCCGGCCAAATACTGATCGAGGCCGTTGGCAAATGCCTGCCGCTCACGCTGCCCCAGTGCCGGTGGGCCGCCTGTCATTTCACCACTGGAACGCATCGTGTCCATGAAATCGCGCATATTAAGCCGCTGACGAACATTATCACGGGTGTACTTCTCACCTCTGGAGGTAATGACGTGTGCGCCCTTCTCTATGAGTTCTGCCGCTAGCGGTATGTCAGAGGTAATCACCAGATCGTTCGCCTTGACGTGCTGTACGATAAAGTTGTCGGCCATATCAAACCCCTGCTCGACCTGTATGCACTGAATCAGCGGTGACTTCGGCACAGGCAGAGCGTGATTCGCCACCAGGATGAGCTGAATTTCTACTCGCTGTGCAGCTCGGAACAGGATTTCCCGGATCACCTTGGGGCAGGCATCGGCGTCAACCCAGATAGCGTTGTAATCAGACATATATTGCAATTATCGCGCCATCTTTCCGCTATTGTACAGGCAAAAGCAACGGAAGCCGGTTGCGGAATACCGCCCGCAGCCATTGGATTAGAGTGACCATTGTGGCAATAATAAGCTGTTTTCGTTCGCGAAGCTCGCTGCGCCACGACACCACGTTCAAAAGGAGACATCGTATGTATGCTGAATTAGCCCGCGTCAGGGCTGAACTCTGTGCCGAGGGGCAAGCGTTTGAACTGAAAAATATTGAGATTAACGGTATTACAGTGCGCTCCTGGAAAAACGCTGCCGCCAACCTTCGAGACTTCTGGCTGTCTACTGCCGGACACGGTGATGCCACCTATCTGGTCTATGATGACGAGCGCTGGACCTATGCCGAAAGTCACGAGCAGGTGAGTCGCATCGCACGATGGCTCACAGACAATGGAGTAAAACCAGGAGACCGGGTCGCCATAGCGATGCGCAACTACCCGGAGTGGCTTCTGAGCTATTGGGCAATCGTCTCGATCGGAGCGGTCGCTGTTGGCGTAAATGCCTGGTGGGTGCCGGAAGAACTTGCTTACGGTTTCAATGACAGCGCCCCCGTCATTCTGATCTGCGATCGTGAGCGCCTGCAGCGCTACAACGAAATTCGCAACACGTGCCCCACCATGACGGTGGTCGGCGTGCGCTGTGATGACATCCTTACAGAGGACGATGTTCCCTGGTCGGTGGTTCTGCAATCGGCGGCCGATATGCCCCATGTCGAAATCGATACGGATACCGATGCCTGCATCTTTTACACCTCCGGAACAACGGGACGACCCAAGGGAGCCCAACTGACTCATCGGGGCTGCACCAATAACATCATGAGCAGCCTGTTTGGAAACCTGTCGCAAATTCAGGCTCTCTCGTCTATGGAAGGCAAGGAGTTCGGAACCGGTGGCACCCAATCAGTCCTGCTGACGACGCCGCTATTCCATGTAACAGCAAATAACGTTATCGCTCACACCAACAGCATGCTTGGTGGCAAATTAGTCTTTATGTATAAGTGGGATGCAGGAGAGGCGCTCAAGCTGGTAGAGCGAGAGCAGATTACTGCGCTGTCGGGCGTACCCGTTATGTCTCGAGAACTTCTGGCCCATCCAGATTTTGAAAGCACTGATACCTCTTCATTGAAATCATTGGGCGGTGGCGGCGCACCAGTACACCCTGATCTGGTGGAGAAAATTGGCAGCAAGGCGAAGGTTGCGCCCGCACAAGGTTTCGGTATGACGGAGACTTGTGGTCTTGCCACAGGAGCTTTTGGACCTTATCTACAGGACAGACCAGGCAGTGTCGGGCCGGCAATGCCGGTATTTGAAATACGGATTGTTGACACTGATGATCAGGATGTACCCAGTGGGGAGCGCGGCGAGGTACTATTGCGCAGTGCGCAGATCATCTCGGGCTACCTGAATCGCCCTGAGGCCACCGCTGAAACTATTGTTAACGGCTGGCTACATACCGGCGACATCGGTTATCTGGACGAAGATGACTTTCTATATATCGTGGATCGTGCAAAGGATATGGTGCTACGAGGCGGAGAGAATATCGCCAGCGGTGAAGTAGAGTCCGTGCTTTACCGCTACCCGGGCGTCACTGAAGCGGCAGTATTTTCAGTACCAGACGAGGCAATGGGCGAGGAAGTGGGAGTCGCGATACACCTGTCGGAAGGCGCCACTGTGTCTGCAGAGGCATTGCGCGAGTTCAGCCGTGGCCTCCTTGCTGCATATAAAATCCCCAGATACATCTGGTTTCTCGATGAGCCCCTGCCGCGCAATGCCAGCGGCAAGTTCCTGAAAAAAGATCTCCAAGCCAGGCTGCAGTTAGACACTGCCGCCTGACGAAACGGACTTTGAACCTGACTTACACATAAAGAGTGGCGCTAACGCGTCACCCTTTTTGCATTTTGGCCAGATGCTCGTTCAGTATCGTGGCCCAACGCCTCATGATACGGTCGAAGTCAGCCATATTTGTGACGCTGTCAGCGACTTGCATCATGCCTGAATCGTCCGCTGCTTCCGGGTCTATTACGCGTCCAATGATGGCCTGAGTTTTTCCATCGTATAAATCCATATACAGAGTCATAGATCCGGCGGAAGCTACAAAAGTAGTCGTCATCCCCGGAGTCATGACGTCTGGCGCGGTCACGTCAAGATCAATAATCGCCGGCCGCAGTATCAAAACTCCACTGCCGCCATCAGCAACAATTTTGTGGCCGCCTTTTTCCAGCACCTCTTCGAATTCTTTCTTGAATTCCGCAGCTATCCGCTCCCTGATCTTCTGCATATCCTTGTCACTGACACGCGCCTCGAAGTTGGCCTGTTCATTATAATTACGCTGCCAATTCTTGCGGAACGCGACATACGGCTGGAGTATTGCAACGCTATTATACTGACTTAAATCTGCGCCAGGCTTCAGATAAACAGCGCGTAAAGCGGTATGCGGTTGCAACTTAAGACCATCATGGGTGACCGCGGGAAATTTCTGCTCGGCCGGTGTGGCACAACCAGTGAGGGCAACAACAAGCGCGAGTGAAAGTAATCTGAGATACATCATTAAACGTCTCCTTTTCTGTTTGTGTACCGGCTTATCCTGGTGTCGCCGATAATGTTAGATCGACTGCGGCCAAGATTCGCGATACAAGAGAGTATAGACGCAATTGAGCCGGCACCGGGGACGAATTTTAATACAGAGGAGAAACTCGCTGAAACTGCCGTTCTTACCGTATCGCGAATTTCCATGCCATAGGCCAATGTCTCGTTGCTTTGGATGGATATTTCGGTGCACTTTTCATTACCGGCTGGCACCACCGCGAGCAGTAATCATAGGCAGATCCAGCAAAGTGCGGATACCCGGCTTAGCCTCACAGACAAAAGGAATCGCATTAACCGCATGCACAGCGGTTGAAAGTAACACATCGTCGTTCCACTGATCGCCAAAGTCCAAAAACATATTGGGGCTGCCTTCGATTTTCACAGAGTGCCTGCCGCGCGGCCACTGATCACCTATTGCCTCATGCAAGCGCCACACCGTCTCGTGGACGATACGTTTTTCGCCATTGACCATTCCCGCCCACTCCCAGCGCTGGCCTGCGATTGTGCCGCTGGCTACGTCACCAGCAGCAATTTTCATGGCCCGGGTTGAAACTTCGAACTCGGAGTGGACAGTAATGCTGTCCAACTCCAGCTCCAGACCATCGGCCACCATCTGTATGCTCTCCCTGAACAAACCGTTAAGCCAGTTTGTATAACGAGCAGCGTGGTTTTCAAAATCTTCCGGGGAACAACCGAATCCCATCATGTCAAAGATCACACTCGGAGACGGGTAAAACTCAAAATTGGTGATCTCCTGCACATAGATTTGATCCAGTCGCTGGCATATACCAGACATAACCAGCGGCAGCATATCTCCCATCCAGCCCGGGTTAACGCCAGTGCTATGAAAGCTACTGCCGCCATGTTCACAGGCCTGCTCAATACGAGCCTCTAGCGCTTCACCATGCACTTTGGGGTACATGTACCCGACTGTGGTGATGACGTTTTTCCCGGAAGCCAACAAAGCGCAGATTGTTTCTAAATCTTCATCCGGCGCTTCTCCATAGACGAGAGAGGGCAACGGCGTATGGATCACACAATCCGCCTCGCTTGCCAATAAACTTTCCCGGTCATTCGTAGCCATCACCCCAAGGCTGCCGATACCGGCGATCGTGCCCGCGTCGTTGCCGGATTTTTCATCGCTGTAGACATAGAGAGCGACTAACTCCATGCCCTCCCGCCCTGCTATGGTCGCAATCGCGTGCTTACCGACATTGCCACTGGACCACTGAATAATGCGGTAACTCATGCCTGAAACTCCAATTTAGCCCCAAAAGATGCGGGGTGGATGCGCGTAAATGAAACAGTGCCTGTTTCCGACGTCGTACCACCTTTTTCCTGCGCCAAACTAAAACGCCAAACCAGCGTCGCACCGGGGAATCCCATTGAAGTGGTTGTGTCGATCATTCGTGGGGCGCGGTAATTTTCAAAGGGTATTTTAGGCATAATCTGCCATCAGGACTAGACCCTTGCAGAAAATCCGATAGGAGACTACTGTGCTCACCAACAGGGCGTAGCGAAGCAAACCGAGCTCGTTGACCCTAGCGCGCCCGGTGTTGAGGCGCATTCTTCCACGCTTACCTAACTGCTTAAGGAGCAAGCAATATGGCCCAGACAAACGATCACGAAATCGTATCCATCTACCCGTTTTCTGAAGAAGACGTTGAAAACCTCATGACTCACGCTATCGAAGCGGTACTCATGTGGAGCACGAAGGATGGCTGGCCTGTTGGGGTAACACATGCGTTTATCTGGCGCGATGGAAAAATCTGGCTCACCTTTGCTTCCCACCGGCACCGCGCGGCAGCGATCCGGCGAGACAACAGAATCTCAGTCAACGTAAGCTCCGCCTCTTACGGCGACGGCGCGAGCGACACACTGCCCTCTGGCGCAATTACATTCAAGGGAACCGGAGAATTTCTGGACGACGACGAAACCAAGGGCTGGTTCTATCGAGCGTTGGCGGACAAAGTAGGCAACGGAAACCAGGAGGTATCAGACCATTTTCGCGACTTTTTGGACTCCCCTCTGCGCACTATTCTTGCTGTTACGCCAGTGAAACGTATCATGTATAACGCAGGGCTGGCCAACCGGCATATTGCCGGCGCCGTCAGCGAAGACGAACTGGGTGAGCGGCTAAGCAGCGATGCTGACCGCATGAACAAAGCAAGGAATGAACAGGGTCTGGCACCACGTTAGCCAGCCCACAACGGACGTAAAATAGTTGAACCCTGACGCGGCAGTGGCGATTACGCCGTCGCGTTATTAACGCATAGTCTTGCGGCGACAATTCTCAGGGCTAATCACTGTTGCTAGAAAATTCAGATCGTCGCAAGCAACTTCTCTGTTTTCTGCCAGAGCTGTTTTGCCAACACGTTATCAAGCGCATAGCCGCAATAGCCCGCCAACATGTGGCTCCCGGGGAGCTCAACACCTACATGACAATCTTCGAGGTAATAGCCCCCCTGCCCTTCGAGCTGCGGACTCACAGCCGCCCAGACGCTGGTCGCCGCTCCGCACTCAACGGTCTTAAATTTCATACCCTCTGTTGCGATAGACGTAAAATCATCCTCGGTAAGGCTGCGGGATAAATCGGTCATAATGACGCCTGGATGGACACAGTTTGCGGTAATTCCTTCGGATGAAAATCGCCGGTTCAGCTCCGTCGCAAAAAGAGCATTAGCCGTTTTTGAGGCACCATACGCGGCCCACTTGTCATACTCTCGACTCTCCCAGTTCATATCGTCTAGGTCGACAGACGCAATCTTGTGTGCGCCGGAGGTCAGGACCACTATGCGACCGCCTTTATCCGATTTAAGTGCTCCCAGGAGCCGGTTGGTAAACACAAAATGGGCTATGTGATTAACGCCCAGTTGGGACTCAAAACCCTGTAGTGTTCTTTCCAAAGGGCAAGCCATAATGCCTGCATTGTTAATCAAAACATCGATACTGGCGAAGGACCGCAGCAGCTCGTCAGCACCAGACCTTACCGATTCCAGGTCGGCCAGATTCACTACCTGTAGATGAACGCTTGCATTGCCTGTGGACTCGATAATTTCAGACCTTCTGGCCTCCAGTTTTTCTGCGCTACGAGCGACCAGCACAACAGTTGCTCCGGTTGAGGCAATCGCTCGGGCAGTTTCTGCTCCCAGCCCACCGGACGCCCCCGTCACGACGACGACTTTGCCGGCCAGATCAAGGCCAGCGACGATTTCATCTGTGGTGCTATCAATCGTAAATACCATAGGAATCTCCAGCACTCTTCAAAAATTGGGCATACTGTTTTTGTGTGCCACGTCGTTTTAATCCGATAGGTCGTTGAAGAAGGCAGTCTTTTTTTCGAAGTCAGGCCCATAAACAGGCTCATTCCTTTCGGTAAGATAAGCACGATTACGACTCTCTAACACGCCAGCGTCAGACATCACTGCCAACATGTCGTGATAGTTGGGGTGATCAAAATGTGCCACAAGCGCATTGCTGTCGTTCCACAGTTCATAAACCTGAATCGACAATGGGTCACACGGATCAGCGGCAAAACAGTACGCGAGGCAGCCAGGCTCATTCTCTCTCGTAGCCAATTGAACCGGGGCCGATGACTTCACAGCATGGTCACGACTGGGTTCATCAGAGAATGTCAGTTGAGCGGCAACAATAATCATGAGTAGATATACCAAAAGAAAGAGTAGTTATCATACCTCGCCAACACAATGGGGTTGCAACAACCCAGCGCAATTTAGTTATTGCTGGCAGCGGCCATTTTCCCCATTAACTCTTCTACACGTTTTCTCAGCTCGTCTGAGGGGTGCTCAAATTTAAGGCCTATCCGATATACTTTTCCGCTGGCCATCTGGATAGGCTTTTGGTGCACCACGCGAGCACGTAATTTGAGACTACAACCCTCGGCATCAAGCGTACTAATCACCATCTGCAATGACTGCCCAATGGGCATAGGATTAGGCACCGTAATACCGAGCCCGCCTGCAGAGATATCAGTCAGCGTTGAACGAAGTTCCTGTATCCCGTTGAACTCGACGTCCAGTCGCTGCACCAATCGGGGATATTCGCGTTCGCCGGCCTCCTCGGCATTTCGTGCCATGTGTTGGAGGATCGATTCCAACCTGGATTCATCTCGAGTATTCAGGCTGGAAAAACGCACTGACACGCCGCGGAAGGACTGGTGCTCCCATGTTCGCAGGACGCGCGACTCGATTGATATAGAACCGCCCTGAGGCCGAGGCAGAATCACCCGAAGCACGTCGCCCTCTGCAATTTCTGCGTCGATCAGCATAGCCGCACCACCCCACGAAATATTCTGCAAGTTGGCATCCCGCGGCCTGGCCTCGCCGACTATAGAAACTCTGATGGGAGTGGATACATTGATGCGCAATTGCGTCCTTGCTTCAGCCGGACCGGCTTCTACAAGAGCCCGCTCAGCCGCCTGAGTTCTTACAATTTCAAGCGCTTCCTCCAGGACCTCTCGGCCCTGCATGAATAGGCCCGCATCTACATCTTCTGCATCTGGATCAGAGAGATTCTCCGCAGATACGTGCAGCGTAACAAAACCACGCTTTGCTCGATGTAATACCACACTCTGAGCAAGCAACTGGACGCAGGCTGAAAGTTCCTCCCGCGTCGCTTGTTCCAGAACTTTTTGGTGACTGGACTTGATAATTACCCCTCCTGATCGATTATTATTTTTCCATTCGTCACGATCAGTGATCCTTGAGTATACACACTCCCGCGCTTTTCGGGCAGGCCCGAAATTGACAGTACAGCCTAGCTTGGCGTGGTTAAAAAAACCGACTAATATCTGAGCTGGGCCGGGCTGCGCGTTTAACTGCAAAAACTCGTTTACGCGCCCCACAACAGATGGCCGGAGGCTTATTGATGGAAGAAGAAAACGGCGAGCATTCTTTTGAGGGCGCAAAATTCGTTGTCGGGCAGGAAGACGGAAAGGCCGTCTACGACGAAAAATTTCTTGTTTCGACCTTGTTGTTGTACGTAGCCAAGGGCGATGGGGAGATAGGCCCTTCCGAAACCGATCGCATGATTAATATCATCACTAATCATTTCGACAGTAACAGCGCAGAAGCCATGGGCCTTTTAAGTGACGCAGTGAGGGCTTTTAGCGACGAAGAGGACGTGGTCGAGCGGTTGCGTGGTATCAGTCGAAGTCTGGATCAAAAGGAAAGAAAAGAGATTTTTAACATGCTGGTTAAAGTGATTTTGGCCGATGGAAACGTGGCCGATGGAGAACTTCGTACAGCACAATTTGCCGGCGAAATTCTGGGCTTATCACAGGATGCAATTCAAGCAGCTTTTCACTCAGCACGGTAACCGAGAAACGCCTGCGCGCCCTACCTTTTTGCCTTGAAACCTGCAGCTTTGCTGTCCCAGGTGTCTTTCGTAACGCCTAGTTTCCGCAACTTGTATTTTTCAACCTTGTTGGTCGGTGTGTAGGGCAAGCTTTCTACAATCTCCAGATACCGAGGCACAAAGTAATACGGCGCATTTTCATTGATAAATGTGCATATATCTTCCGGCACGAGTTTTACGCCCTCTGCCAGCACTACGTTTATTTTAAGTTCGTCTTCGCTTTGTAGCGCTTCAGTTGGTATTCCAAACGCGGCCGCTTCACCAATATCAGGATGGCGAAGCACTACGCTTTCAACCTCAAGTGTCGATATATTACGGCCGGCGAATCGCACGGCATCTTTTTTGCGATCGACAAAAAAGAATGCGCCGGTATCTGGATCGCGCCGCGCCATATCACCAGTGAGAAACCATTCATCACGAAATGCTGCTGCAGTCGCCTCGGCATTATCAAAGTATCCATTAAAAACGACATGCGGTACTTTTGGCCGCACACAGATTTCACCGTGCTCGCCATCGGGAACTTCATTACCATCGTCATCGAATAAGCGAACGTCAGCATCCGGCACTTCAAAACCAAGCGCATACATGGGCGCGTCTATCTCGGAATGCTCGTGGTTCAAGGTTAAAAGACACTCACTCTGGCCCAGGCCCGAGGCAACTAGGCGAACCCCGAAGCGATTTTCAAAAGCGTTCCACATGGCAGGAGGCATGGGAACAATCAAGCCCTCCCGCAAAGAATTATCTGCATCATCCTCTCGCGCCGGAGAGTTCATCAGAAAAATCCCCATAGAACCGACCACAAACGTCTGGGTGGCTCCGAAGTGCTTTATGCGCTCCATAAAACTGCTCACTGAGAATTTTCTCTCAATGACGCAGCCAATACCCATCACCAGAGCACGCAGTACACAAGTGATCCAGGCGCCCGCGTTGTAAAGCGGCATAGCGCAGTAGACAATATCGCCTTTTTGGCTTTCGTACTGACAATTAGTCCCCTGCAGGATAGAACGCAACCAATTATTATGGGCGATCATGACACCCTTAGACTTACCGGTTGTACCCGAGGTCCATAGAATGGCGCAGGTATCACCGTAGTCCATGCTGCTGTAGTCAGCTCTATACGGATCATGGCCCAGTAGCGTTCTATACGCGGTCGCTCCTTCTTCCCTCGCTTCGTTGTCCTCTAAAATAACCAATTCATCACAATCAATGCCCTCGCGGACTTCTCTCAGGCGTCCTAGATGTTCTGCATCGGCAACGACAAGGCTGGGGCGACTGCGGGAAAGTGCGTCTCGAAGCCACTCGCCCTTGTAATCAGTACACACCGGCACCCAGACTGCTCCTAGTTTATTCAATGCCAAACACATCAAAACTAATTCCGGACGGCTGGCCATCAGAAATGCAACACGGTTACCGCGGGAGACTCCAAGTGCGGTAAAGCCCGCAGCCAGGCGGTTAGTTATATCTTCGGCCTCGGCAAAAGTTACGGTGTCAGCATCAGTAATAAGAAAGGCAGTGTCGCTGTTGTACTCGGCCTGTAATTCCAGAATGCGTCCGAGATGGCGATTCGCGTTGTTCTCGAGTTTTAGTTCGTACATAGGGCTATTATCCGCTGGGACAGGGCAGCCTTTCACTTTTCATTGATTGAAAGCCACCCCGTTAGTGAGGCCGATCTGGTTCAGTACTCTCTTGGGAGTGACGGGTCGCAAGATTTAAAAGGTACTCGGTATAAGCGATACCAACTGCAGACAAAATAAAGACAATATGAATAATCGTCTGCCACATAACGCCAGCTTCTGTATAGTTCACGTCATCTGCGCCAAGTGTACCGATCGCAATAAATGTCTTCAGCAGGTGTATGGAACTGATCCCGATTATTGCCATCGCCAGTTTGACTTTTAAAACCGTGGCATTCACATGGTTAAGCCACTCGGGTTGATCCGGGTGATTTTGCAAGCGGAGTCGTGAAACGAAAGTCTCATAGCCTCCAACAATTACCATCATCAAGAGGTTCGAGATCATCACCACATCGATAAGGCCCAGGACAGCCAACATAATAAGCTGTTCATTTAAAACCGTTGCACCACCAATAAGATGGATTAGCTCTCGGACGAATAGAACTACGTATACCACCTGTGCCGCGATAAGCCCGAGGTAAAGAGGCAGTTGCAGCCAACGAGAACTGAAAATCAGTGCGGCCAGTGGCTTGAGGTTGCGATGCTCGTTATCAGTCATAAAGAAAATACATTGTACTCAGTTCATTGGGGAGCTGCGCGGCGGACGCACCGTTTGAGACTGCTCTCACTGCGAGCGTCGCATCTTAATAGAGTACCCGTGTCGGGTCAAAACAGCCGACACGGGTGGAAACTCAGCTACGGGACGCAGTCTCATATTTCAGCGGAACCAGCAGCAGTGCTGCCAATAGAATGACCCCGCTGAAAACCATCAACCCAAGGCTATAGCTACCCGTGGTGTCGAATAAACGGCCGACGAGTGCGTATGCCGGGAGGATGCTTAGCGTAATCACAGGCCCCATTGCGCCCATCGCTCGGCCAAAGCTGGCAACACCGAACACGCGCGCCATCATGGCACTCCAAACAGGTAGCAATCCACCAGTCGACAGGCCAAAAAAAACAGACGCCAGTACCATTAGAGGGTATGTCGGTTCAGTGAGCAGTATTAAAAAAGCAACGCACAACAAAAAATGCGCAAGCCACAAACCTTTCCTGAGGTTTATACGGTCTGCGGCCATACCAAACACAAACTTGCCCACGACACCTCCTAAGGCAAGTATCGAAATCATGGTGGATATCTGGTTCTCCCCAACGCCTAAACCAGCGGCATAAGGTGCGAGATTCGCCAGCATGGAGGAAAAGGCGGCGAACACCATCCCCATACTCAGCCCAATAATCCAGAAGGCGGGTGTGCGAAGTATTTCAAGCATACTCATGCCTGTGTGGTGAACTGCGGATTCATTATCCTGCGGTGCGGGCTGATTCTCGACAGTCAACCCAAGGTCTGATGGCTGATTGCGCACAGTCAACCAAATGATCGGCATAACCAGCAGCACCGTGACCAATGCCATCATTTGTAAAGCATCACGCCAACCGTAAAGTGAAATCCAAAAAGTCAATAACGCGGGCACGAGCACCCCGCCAAAGGAAGAT
>OCVR010001442.1_pt1 | contig 19000 bp, 29 predicted proteins | sample 1539091 | NCBI WGS metagenome assembly OCVR01 (sample SAMEA3355530, study PRJEB22509) | marine metagenome | biome: marine; feature: coastal ocean; material: water | place: USA | collected 2010-08-07 | depth 16 m | reverse complement strand
CATGAGAAGCTTGAGTCTTTGCCACTTAGCTCACAAATGTGTGCCTCGGGGTTGGCGATTTCAACGCCTGCCGGACACTCAACATCGGCACCTGTTATTGCGCCAACGCCTGACTTTTCGATTGAAAGGTAAACAGGGCATTCTGATGATTCTACAGTTACCTTCAGGCGTTTAATCGCCATGATGATATCTGTAACGTCTTCAACGATACCAGGGATGGACTTGAATTCGTGCTCTACCCCTTCAATCTCGACTGCCGTAATTGCAGTACCTTCGATTGAACCAAGCAGGACGCGACGCAAACCATTACCTATTGAATGACCGAAACCTTGTTCAAAAGGCTCGATGGTGAACTTACCGTATTCATCGGTAGCAGTAGACTCATTTAGAGTTACGCCTGATGGCAGTTCGAAATCTCTCCAGCGGATACGCATTATTATTACCTGTAGTTGGGGACGTTATTAGACGCGACGCTTCTTAGGAGCGCGACATCCGTTGTGTGGAAGTGGTGTGCAATCTTCAATACCAGCAACGCGTAGGCCACCTTGGCTTAAACCACGGATAGCGCTTTCGCGACCTGCACCAGGGCCCTTAACGCGAACGCTAACGTCGCGCATGCCCATCTTGACAACTGCTTCAGCAGCACGTTGTGCGGCTTGTTGTGCGGCGAAAGGAGTTGACTTGCGTGAACCCTTATAGCCGGCCTTACCTGGGGCACCCCAAGCAATCGTATTACCATTAGTATCAGTAATGGTAATTAGTGTGTTATTGAAAGTTGCACGAATGTGGACTACGCCTTTAGCGCCTACTTTCTTTGACTTTTTCTTTGATGCTGCACTCATTGTTCTAATTCAGATTAGCCTTTTAATGACTTGACAGAAGCCTTACCGGCAACAGTCTTTTTGCTACCCTTACGCGAGCGAGCATTAGTTTTTGTACGCTGACCACGTACGGGAAGGCCACGACGGTGACGCAAGCCACGGTAGCAAGCGATTTCACGTAGGCGGTTGATGGCCGCCGTATTACGGCGACGCAAAGAGCCCTCTACTTCCATCTCTTCTTGGAGGTAAGCAGCTAGCTTTGCCAACTCTTCGTCTGTAATCTCCTTTGCGCGACGCGATGGGTCGAGATCTAGGGTTTCACAAAGTTGCTCTGCCGTTGCGCGGCCAATACCGTAAAGGTACGTAAGCGCAATTACTGTGCGCTTATCTGCTGGAATGTCTACACCGATGAGTCGTGGCATGTCTATTTATTATTCTTGAATTGAGAGTTAGCCCTGACGCTGCTTATGGCGAGGATCGCGGCTACAAATAACGAACACTTTTCCGTGTCGTTTGATGATCTTGCAGCTACTGCAAATGCGGCGTACTGATGCGCTGACTTTCATGATTCTGTTTGGTTGATTTGTTAGGTTGTGACTTTGAATTAGTTGCGAGGCCCGCGCTGACGGCGAGGACGACGAACACCCCGGTAAACGATTCGACAACGTGTTAAATCGTATGGGGACAGTTCAATGGTCACTGTGTCTCCGGGAGTGATACGAATGTAGTGCATGCGCATTTTCCCGGAAATGTGAGCTAGAATTTGTTGACCGTTTTCGAGTACTACGTTGAATGTGGCGTTTGGAAGAGTTTCCTTTACGACAGCGGACAACGTGAGTGGCTCTTCTTTGGCCATTCTATGCTATGTTTGATTGATTAAGAGCACCGCTTACAGTAGCGAGAACATCAGCTTGGATGTCGTCTACAGCACGATCAGAATTGATCTCACGGAGTAAACCCTGGTCGGAGTAGTACTTGACCAAAGGTTCGGTTGTCTTAGCGTAAACACCAAGACGATGTGTAATGACTTCGAGGGTGTCATCTTGACGCCCACGCGACAGTAAACGGTCGGTAAGAACCGCTTCAGGGGCCGTAAAGTATAGCGACAGCCCGATTGCACCGCTAGTACAAGCTTCTTCTAATGCAGCAGCTTGAGCGATTGTGCGCGGAAAACCGTCCAGAAGCAGTACTTTCTCGTTTGGAAAGCTAGAAATGCGCCCTGCGACCATTTTCACCATGATATCGTCGGGGACCAAGTCGCCACGAGACATATAGGTGTCAGCAGATTTACCCAACTCGGTGCTCTCAGCTACTTCTTGGCGAAGCAGTTCGCCAGTAGACATGTGAGTGTAGCCATGAGACTCGGCAGCCAAAGCTGCTTGAGTACCCTTCCCTACACCGGGAGCGCCAAGAAGAATTGTAATCATTACTTCTTTGCCCAGCTTGAGCCACTTGATTTCATGAATCCATCGTAGTTACGCATTAACAATTGCGCGTTTAACTTATCGACCATGTCGAGAGCTACACCCACAACAATCAAGATGGATGTACCGCCTAAGAAATAGGCAATCATAGGGTCAACGTGAAGCTTACCGATGAGTATGTTCGGCATTACCGCAACGACTGACAGGAATACAGAACCCGCTAAGGTAATGCGGTCGAGCACGAATGACAAGTACTCGGCAGTTGCTTTGCCAGGGCGAATGCCTGGGATAAACGAACCCTGATCTTTGAGGTTATTCGCAATATCATCGGGCTGAAACATCAAACGCGTCCACATGAATGAGAAGAAAATAATCATTCCGGTGAAAGTCAGGATGTAAACGAAGCCGGCCGTGTTGAATGCGTTGCGCATCCAGCCGAAGCCAGGCAATGAGCCAAGAACTGTAGGAACAATGAACAGAGCTGATGCGAAAATGATTGGCATCACGCCTGCCTGGTTAACCTTTATTGGTAAGTAGTGACGCTGCCCACCCATCATCTTGCGGCCGCGAGTTAGCTTAGCCTGCTGAATTGGGATGCGACGCTGGCCACGAGTGAGGTAAACAACTACCAAAATAATGACTAACCACATCAACGCCAAGGTTACCGCTAGCTGATGCGCGTCTTCGCGTAAAGCAAAAGCCTTAGAGACTGTCGCTGGCATGTTAGCAATAATACCACCCATAATAATGAGTGATACGCCATTACCAACGCCATATTCGGTAATCTGCTCACCTATCCACATGATAAACATGGTGGAAGCCGTTAACGCGAGCATAATCGTAATGGTGTAGAAGAAAGTACCACCGTCTGGCATCAAACCGAATGACGGATTGTAAATAACACCATAAACAACAAACACCGACTGAAGCAAACAGATTGGAACTGTAGCCAGGCGCGTAAGCTGGTTGATTTTCTTTTGCCCTGCTGCACCTTCTTTCGAGATAGCTTCAAGAGCTGGAACCACTTTAGTCAACAGACTAAAAATAATCGACGCTGAGATGTATGGCATAACACCCAGCGAGAACAAAACTGCCTGACCGACGCCAGCACCAGTAAAAGCGTTCATAATGCCGAATAAAGCATTTTCGTCAGCCTTATTCGCTGCCTCTGCAACGCGAGACAAGTCAATGCCTGGAAGCGGAATGTGAAAACCTAAGCGGTAGATGAACAGAAACACAAAAGTCATTACAACCTTTGAGCGCAGTTCAGGAACGCGAAGAATAGTCAGTAGTTTACCCATAATGATTAGTCGATGACTTCGACAGTACCGCCAGCAGATTCAATCTTAGACTGTGCAGACTTAGAAAACTTGTGAGCTTTAATCGTGAGTTCTTTACTCAAATCTCCTTGCCCCAAAACTTTAAGCATATCGCCTGTCTTCCGTGCTAAGCCCTTGTCGAGGACTGCCGTCAGATCAACCACTTCGCCAGCATCGAAAGCCTCTAGAGACTCGATGTTAACCAGTGTATAGTGCTTCCGGAAACGGGCATTTGTAAAACCGCGCTTAGGCATACGACGGAACAAAGGCATTTGACCACCCTCGAAACCGATACGCGGCAAGTCGCCCGAACGTGAGCGCTGACCGTTATGACCTTTACCAGCCGTTTTACCTTTGCCGGAACCTACGCCGCGACCAACTCGCTTGCGCTTATCGTGGTTATTACCACGCGCTGTTACGTCGTGAATTTGCATTACAGTTCTACTCCTCGCAATTCTGCGATTTCTTCTTTGGTGCGAAGTGCACCGAGAGCAACGATTGTGGCCTTAACCAAGTTCGTTGGGTTCGTCGATCCGTATGACTTGGTGAGGACATCGTGAATGCCTGCCAATTCAAGAACAGCACGCACCGTACCACCAGCAATAATGCCAGTACCAGGTGAAGCTGGAATCAAACGAACTTTAGATGAGCAATAAATGCCCTCGATTTCGTGAGGGATAGTCGTGCCCACGCGAGGTACGCGAATAAGCTGACGACGTCCGTCTTTGAAAGCCTTCTGCATTGCTGCAGGGATCTCTTGTGCCTTGCCGAAGCCGAAACCAACGATACCGTCTTGGTTGCCTACAACTGTAAGAGCTGAGAATGAAAAGCGACGACCACCTTTAACAACTTTGGCGGAGCGGTTTACTTTAACGCGCTCTTCCTTCAGTTCACCGAGCTTTTCAGCATCAGTGCGATCGAGAAATTCTGGTAATTTGTTATACATTTCTAAATTAGAATTTTAGGCCTGCTTCACGAGCTGAATCAGCCAACGCTTTTACGCGGCCATGGTAGCGGTGCCAAGAACGGTCAAAGGAGACCTCTGTTACGCCAGCAGCGATTACGCGCTCAGCGATAGCAACGCCAACAATTTGAGCAGCCTCAGTCTTGCTCTTACCGGCAACCAGATTAGCCATAGACTTATCGAGAGTGCCTGCAGAAGCTAGAGTTGAGCCACCGAGGTCGTCAATGAGCTGAACAGTAATGTTCTTTGCTGAGCGATGAACGCTCAGGCGTGGACGGTCAGAAGCTGCGCGCAAACGGCGACGGATGCCCATTGCCTTACGGCTGCGCTTCTTCCACTTTTTCTTTTGCTGAAGATGGTCCATGATTATTATGCTAGTGATTTACCAGACTTGCGACGAACGTGTTCGTCAATGTAACGGATACCCTTACCCTTGTAAGGCTCAGGTGGACGAACACGACGGACGTTGGCTGCGTACTGGCCAACTGCGTGCTTGTCGATTCCGGTGATGATGATTTCAGTTGGAGACTTCAACTCTACATTTACGCCTTCAGGTGGAGTAACTTTCACAGTATGGCAAAAGCCAACTGAAAGCTCTAAGTCAGAACCTGCCATTTTGCAGTTCCAACCAACACCTTGAATCTCTAGTTCTTTCTTGTAACCATTCGTCACGCCCTCGACCATATTGGCGATGTGGGCGCGAACCAAGCCATGCAATGCAGAAGCCTTCTTAGAAGACCCTCTACCGGTAGCCGTAACGATTACTTCGTTCTCAACTACTTCTGCAGTAACCTCTGGAAACAGTGGGAATTGCAAATTGCCTTTAGAGCTTTGCACTTTTACCTCGAGAGCGGACACATCAACTGTGACGCCACTAGGGATAGAAACTGGTTTGTTGCCGATACGTGACATGATTAGAACAACGTGCAGATGATTTCACCACCGACGCCTAACTCGCGAGCTTTACGCCCACTCATTACGCCGCGTGATGTAGTAACGATAGTAGCACCTAGGCCACCGCGTACTTGAGGCACCTCTTCAGCTTGGCGATAAACGCGGCAGCCGGGAGAGGAGATGCGAGTGATTTCTTGAATTGCAGGATTACCATCGCGATCGTACCTAAGAGATACGCGCAAGGTTGAACCTGGGCCTTCATTTTCGATTACTTCAACGTCGTTGATGTAACCTTCTTCTTTCATCGTAAGAGCAATTGAGCTTTTGATTTTAGAAGCAGGGATGTCTACTGTGTCGCGGCGCACCATGATTCCGTTACGGATTCGAGTGAGCATGTCAGCGATTGGGTCGGTATGTGTCATATTATTTTACCAAGAAGACTTACGTACGCCTGGGAGGAAACCTTCGTGAGCTAAGCGACGAAGAACGAGACGTGAGATACCAAAGCGACGCGAGTAGCCACGAGGACGACCGGTGATTGAGCAGCGGTTGTGCAAGCGTGAGCTCGATGAGTCGCGAGGCATTTTAGATAGCGTCAAATACGCCGCCCGCTTGTCATCTAATGAAGCATTTGGATCTTTGATTACCTTTACAAGAACAGCGCGACGCTCGGCAAAGTTTGCCACTAAGCGCTTACGATTCTTTTCACGGTTTACTGCAGATGTTTTAGCCATGATTAATTCTCTGAAGATTTGCGACGGAATGGAACACCCAAGCCATCTAGCAGAGCACGACCTTCTTCATCGGTACGCGCTGAAGTAACAAAAGTAATGTTCATGCCTTGAGTGAACTCGACCTGGTCAAGCTGAATCTCTGGGAACAACGTTTGCTCGTTAAGACCGAGGCTAAAATTGCCACGACCATCGAAATTGTCTTTAACACCGCGGAAGTCACGAATACGTGGCAACACTACAGACACTAAGCGGTCCATGAATTCGTACATACGCTCGTTGCGCAATGTAGTCATACAACCGACCGGGTTTCCTTCGCGTAGGCGGAAATTAGAGATAGAGCCCTTAGCTGTACGCACCACGGGCTTTTGGCCAGTAATTTTAGCCATGTCTTTAACAGCAGAGTCGATAGCAGATTTGTTTTCTACTGCCTTACCGACACCCATGCTTACCACTATCTTGTCAAGACGTGGTATCTGATGAATGTTCTTGTATTCGAACTTGCCCTTAAGACCAGCTGAAATTTCATTCTTGTATTTATCTTGGAGGCGTGTCATTTTTATGAGTCAAATTTTGTGCCACAAGGAACACCAACGCGAATTTTCTTATCGCCGCTGATATCAGTTTTAGTACGAACACCTTTATTCGCTTTTTCTGACCACAACAAAACATTTGACAGCGCTATTGGCATTTCAACCTCTAGTCGCCCGCCTTCTGGGTTTTGCTGAGTCTTTTTCAGGTTCTTAACCTGACTGTTTACGCCTTCGACCACAACGCGCTCAGTTTTGCGATCAATACGCAATACTTTGCCACGTTCTCCACGGCCGTTACCAGACATTACCTGGACTTCGTCACCTACTTTAATACGCATTACACCACCTCTTGAGCTAGAGAAACGATTTTCATGAAGTTGTTTTCGCGCAACTCGCGAGCTACAGCACCAAAGATGCGCGTGCCACGCGGGTTGTTATCGACATCGACGAGGCACAGAGCATTCGAATCGAAACGTACATAACTGCCATCTTTACGACGCAACTTTTGCTTTGTACGAACAACTACGCCACGCACAACTTCACCCGTAGGGATACTTGAGCCTGGCTGCGCAACCTTTACCGAGCAGATGATGACATCACCTACCGAAGCAAACTTACGCCCTGAGCCACCCAACACCTTGATGCACATTACTTCTTTTGCACCAGAGTTGTCAGCCACTTTCAGTCTTGTTTGTGTTTGAATCATTTTATTATTCCTGCTTTACAGTAATTACTCGATTGGCGCCGCTTTGGTCACCTCAAGTAGGCGCCAGCACTTTTTCTTACTGATAGGACGAGTGCCCATGATTTCAACCACATCACCCACACGGGCAACGTTGCTTTCGTCATGAACGTAGTACTTTTTACGCACACGAATTGTTTTACGGTAAAGCTTATGCTTAGTTAAACGCTCGACTTCGACTACGATTGTCTTATCACCCTTGTCTGACACAACTTTGCCAGAAAGTGTTTTGCGCGTTCCGCGTTCTATTGTTATTTCTTCAGTCATTTTAAACCTCGTTAGCGTGACGCCTGGTCACGGATGCCTTGCTTTCTCTCGTTAAGGATTGTCTTAATTCGCGCAACTTCGCGGCGAATTTCACGGATACGGCAAGGATTTTGAAGGCCATCTACCAATGAACGAAAACGCATACCGTGCAACTCTTTTTCTAGTTGCTCGATATCAAACATTAGTTCAGCATCTTCTTTGCCTCGTACTTCTTTTGCTTTCATGATTATTAGATGGTTTTCTTTTCGATCATGCGTACACGCACAGGGAGTTTGTGCGCCACGCGATTAAATGCCTTGCGAGCAACGTCTGCGTCAACGCCGCCTACCTCGTAAATGATTGTGCCAGGAAGCACTACAGCTACCCAACGATCTACGTCACCTTTACCAGAACCCATTCGAACCTCGAGAGGCTTCTTGGTAACAGGTTTGTGAGGGAACACGCGGATGTAAAGCTTGCCTTCGCCGAGATGGCGATTACACGCAACACGACCCGCCTCAATCGTACGGGCGTTCAGCCAGCACCACTCGAGAGCCTGCAAACCAAACTCGCCGTGCGTCACGGTATTACCACGAGTAGCTTGTGCTGTCGCAACGCGCTTCTTTGGCGTTACAATGCCGCGACGGTGCATGTTGCGACCCGCAACACCTTTACCATCTGGCTTCTGGCACTTAAAAGTACCCTTAATTTTACCGCGATGTACCTTACGGTACTTTGTTCTCTTTGGCATTAACATTAGTATTTACCTCTTGTCTTATCGAGTTGTCTCACCGGTGAAAATCCAGACCTTGACGCCCAGAATACCGTAAGAAGTAAGAGCCTCAGAAAAACCGTAGTCAATTCGTGAGGAAAGAGTTTGTAGTGGCACGCGACCTTGGCGAACCGACATTGAACGTGCCATTTCTTTACCGTCGATACGACCAGCAATCAATATTTTGACACCTTCCGCACCAGCATTCATCGTGTTTTCCATTACGCGCTTCATCTGAAAGCGCGGAGAAACACGGCGCTCAATAGCAGCAGCTAAGTTTTCAGCGATAGTCTGAGAATCGAGGTCCCAGTGACGCACCTCTTGGATGTCGAGCTTGATATCAAGACCAGACACTTTCTCAAGGTCAGCAACTAGCTGATCGCGAGTGCTATAGCCCTTGCCGATTACTTCGCCCTTGCGAGTAACGAGCAACTGAATATTGACACGTTCTGAACGACGAGCGATATCGATACGAGAGATGATTCCCTTGCGGAAACGATCCTTGATCAATTTGCGGATTTGATAATCGAGTAGAACTTGCTCTGGGTAATCTTTACCACGAGCAAACCAGCGTGAACGCCAAGGCTCACTTACGCCGATACGAAAACCGATTGGATGTATTTTTTGTCCCATTATTATTTAACCTCTGCGGCAGTTTTTTCAGACACACCGATACGGAAGTGAGAGGTACGACGACGAATAGTCATTGCACGACCCATTGGACCCGGACGGAAAGTAGGACGACCATGAACTAATGGACCGCCATCAACGCGCGCATCGCTAACGATTAAATCGTCGACGTTAACGGCATCGTTCTGGCCAGCATTAGCAATAGCTGATTTAAGCACTTTGACGAAAATGGCAGCACCACGCGTGCGGTGACCATTCAGCAGCAACAATGCTTGGTTGACGCCTAAGCCACGGATAAGGTTCGCGGAAGCACGAGCCTTGTGCGGGGACATATGGGCGTAGCGATGTGAAGCGCGGTATTCCATGATTATTTCTTGTCGTGACCCTTGAAGGTACGCGTAGGAGAGAATTCGCCCAAGCGATGACCTACCATGTCTTCTGTCACGTAGACTTTGGTGAATAGACGACCATTGTGAACCATAAAGGTTAGACCAACGTAGTCTGGGATGATCGTTGAGGCGCGAGCCCATGTACGGATCGGCTTCTTGCTGCCCAATTCAACAGCCTTGTCAACACGACGTTGCAAGCGCGGTTCAATCCACGGGCCTTTCTTGATGCTTCTTGCCATTTCTTATTATTTTCCTGTTTTACGGCGACGAACGATGAACTTGGAGCTGGTCTTACGCTTTTGGCGTGTTTTGAAACCTTTAGCAGGCTGACCCCAAGGAGAAACTGGGTGCTTACCCATTGTGCGACCTTCACCACCACCATGGGGGTGAGCGGCTGGATACATGGCAGCACCGCGAACGTGTGGGCGCTTACCAAGATGGCGATTACGCCCGGCCTTGCCCAACTTAACGTTTTTGTGATCTGCATTACCGACTTCGCCGATTGTTGCACGACACTCAACGTGAATCTTGCGCAATTCGCCAGAAGGCATATTGATCAATGCATAGTTGCCCTCGCGAGCAGCTAGACGAGCACTTGCACCTGCAGAACGCACGAGCTTAGCACCTTGACCTGGACGCATTTCAATGTTGTGAATAGCGATACCCAAAGGTAAATCTTTCAACTTCATTGCGCAGCCGACTTTTGGTTCGGCATCAATGCCAGAACTAACCATGTCACCCTGCTGCAATCCTTTCGGCCAAACGATGTATGCTTTCTCGCCATCTACATAGTGCAGCAGAGCGATGTAAGCAGTACGGTTTGGATCGTATTCAATATGCGCTACTTTGGCCATTACGCCATCTTTGTTGCGCTTGAAGTCAACCATGCGGTAACGACGCTTAGCGCCGCCGCCCTTGTGACGAGATGTAACACGACCCAGATTGTTACGACCACCAGTTTTCTTCAGCGGTTGTAGCAGACTCTTCTCGGGGGTCTGGCGTGTTAACTCTGCACGATCAAGCACCGAGCCGTCGCGGCGGCCGGGTGATGTCGGTTTGTAGTACTTAATTCCCATTATTTTATGTTGTTATTCTGTAAATGATTACAGAAGGTCGATTTTGTTTCCGTCAACTAATTTAACCAAAGCAATTTTCTTGCTTGAAGTACGGAAGTGAGCTGCCCCACGACGGCGCATTTTGCCGTTGCGGACCATAGTGTTGACTTCGTCAACTTTAACGTCAAACAGTAATTCAACTGCCTGCTTGATCTCAATGCGGTTGGCGCCACCGGCTACCTCGAAACGGTAGACGTTTGCACGTTCTTGCTCAGAAGTTGATTTCTCGGTGAGAATCGGCTTCTGAATGATTTCGTATGCTTCGCTTGCTTGCATGTTATTTTTTCTTATTAAAGTTTTATTAGAAACGAGCAATCATAGCTTCGAGTGCGCCTTCTTGAGCAATGACGTTTTTATGCGCCAACAACTCGTAAGCATTAGAGTCAGCACCTGTCATGACAGTAACTCGCGGAAAGTTACGGAATGAGCGGTAGGTGTTATCGTCATGAGCTGCCGTGAGAACCAGAACACTGCCATTGACAACGTTACAACCCTGCAACACTTGACGTGCTATCTTCGATGACGGCTTGTCAAAAGACAAACCACTTACCTCAGTGACTTCGCGGTCAACCAATTTGCCCAACAAAGCTGAACGCAATGCAACATTGCGCTGACGCTTTGGCAAACTGTAGTACCAACGACGCGTATTACGTGGACCAAAAGTTGTAGCACCACCCACCCACAAAGGAGAACGGCGGTCACCAGCACGAGCGCGGCCCGTACCCTTTTGCTTCCACGGTTTAGCTGTATGACCTTGCAACTCGCCGCGTGTTTTCACGTGAGCATCGCCCTGGCGACTATTTGACTGGTACATAACGACCGCATCTTTCATGGTGCGGTAAAGGAGTGCTTCGCCAAGATCAGCTGAGAATTCTCTCTCGCCGGTCTTGCCCGAACCTAAATCATAAGTTGTGATTGTTGACATTTTTCTATCTTTTGCTCACTACTTAGGCTGAACGCCAGTCTTGGCAGTACTTACCTGAATCAGACCGTTAGGTGGGCCTGGAACACCGCCGCGAACCAACAATAGGCCGCGCTCTACATCGATACCTTCAACAACCGTGTTTTTAGTTGTGAAGCGAGAGTTGCCGTAATGCTTCGCCATGCGAGTGCCCTTAAACACGCGACCCGGATAAGCACACTGGCCAATAGAGCCTGGAGCACGCACCGTTTGGCTACCATGACTCTCGGGACCACGACGAAAGCCGTGAGCCTTAATCGAGCCTGCGAAACCGCGGCCCTTTGACTTACCAGAGATGTCGATGACTTCGCCAATCGTGAAAACATCTGCGCCTAACTCTTGTCCGAGCTCAAAGCCCTCAACAGAATCAACGCGGAACTCGCAATGGCTTCTATAGTTCTTAACGCCTGCCTTTTCTGAAGCAACGCGTTGCGGCTTGTTGACGTGCTTGTCGCGAGCCTGCTTAAGACCAACCTGGACAGCTGAGTAGCTGTCACGCTCTGGTGTACGAAGCATTGTGATAGCACAATCGCTTACGTCTAATACTGTGACAGGGACGACAGAGCCGTCCTCTCGGAAGATCTGGGTCATCCCCTTCTTCTTTGCCAACAAAAAGTTTTTAGTAGTCATGTTTTTCTCCAGTATCCATTTCGGAGCGATTTCGCAGAGGCGTTTATAGCATGCGGGATTAAGTTAATACGAACTAGAGTTTAATTCGTACGTCGACACCAGCAGACAATACGAGGCGATTAAGCGCATCGATCGTTTGTGGTGTTGGTTCGAGCAAGTACATCAGACGCTTGTGCGTACGGATTTCGAACTGCTCGCGAGCCTTCTTGTTTACGTGAGGTGAGCGCAACACTGTGTAGCGTTCGCAACGAGTAGGAAGAGGAATAGGACCTGAAACCTGGACGCCCGTTAGACGTGCTGCTTCAATGATTGATTCAGTTGCCTGATCAATGGCTTCGTGGTCGTATGCTTCGAGTCGGATTTGAATGCGGTTAGACATTTTGATTTAATGCACTGTAAGCCTCGTAAAATCTATCCGCCGCAAGAGTTGCGGTTAGGTCCGGATTAAACGAGGCATTCCCCAGGAATTGGGTCGCGTATTCTAGTCTTTATTCAGCTGAGGTCAAGGTAATACAGCCAAGAACATCGCCAAAACTTCAATAAAAACAAAAAAAACTAGCTTTTCCAGCTCTGGTGGCCGATTGTGAGCTCAGCACGGCCATGAGATTGCGATCGGAGCTCTGTAGAGTAGTCTCCCAACTCAGAGAAATAAGCCTCTGCACGCACTACAGCGCGTCCATCTTGCTGCTCTACTGCCATAATATTGGCGTTTCGCACCTGCAAGTCAGCCAAAATCGACGAAAGCTCGCTATCTGGGGTACGGACCTCGAAACTTAAGAACGGTTTTTGCACAACACCTTTCTGCGAAAGGACTTGCGACATGCAACTATGCATTGCTGCAACCAGCAAATCGGCCACGTCATGCGCTTTATCGGACCATTCAAGCCTTGTAACACGCAGCGACAGGGCACGCAGCCTATAACCCGCTGGCCCCACCCATCCGTAGAAGACTCGTCCACTGTAAAGAGAATCTAACAACTGGCCATCAATATCGCTTAATAGTGGTGAATATCGCAGTTTAACGCCATGATGATCGGCGGCAGACACTTCAAGTTCGAGAGAAAGTCTATTACTGGTGTCGTCAAAGTGCGAATAATCCATTTTTAGACTATGCACTTCATCAATGCTCTCGTATTGTTCGATCATCACACCACCAAAGTGAACTGCAAAACCACATCCGTCCGTCAGGTGCTTAGCGGCAATTTCTAGATGCAGCTGGCCTTGGCCACGTAACACAATCTGCCCATCATCGCACTGCATAGCCAAGCTGGGATCACTGCGGCATAGCCATTTGCATTGCTCAATCAACTCATCACGATATGCGTCACTTGGAGGCTCAACACGCATCGACATCACCGGTGAGGACAACGCATCGGGCTCGAGTGCTCCGCGCACAGAAGAAGAGCGCAAAGTATCGCCACTTTGCAATGCGATGTCGGCCTTAATCACAAACAGCGAACCATTGATAAAAGTTGCCTTAGACTGCAAATCGTCAGCGAGCACCGTGAAACAATCTTCAACAGTAAACTGTTGACCGGTTCGTTCGAGATATATTTGCTGACCACTCGCTAGTTGGCCAGAGAATAATCTCACATATGCAACATCTTTCTTGGCGATGCGCTCTACCTTAAAAACATAAACAACCGATTCTTCACCATCAGCATTGAGGACGACATCTTTGCCCGTTTGAGAATCGTGTAAAGAGATTTCGGTACCCTTTAAAGGTGATGGCAAGTAATCGACTACCGCATCGAGAACTTGCTGCCCTCCGACTCGCTGCAATGCTGACGTCGCCATCGCAGGATACCACTTATGCGTATCGGCTGCCTGGGCGATGCCATTACGCAACATTTCTGGAGTTAGCGTGGAGTGCTCCAAATAATAGTTTTCGAACTCTTCGCTCAAGTCAGCTACCTTAGAACAAAGTTGCTGGTGGGCCTCGGCCGCGCGTGCGGAAAGGCTCTCTGGTATGTCAAGAGTTTCATACTCAGCACAGTCGTCAAATGGATTCCACTGCAATAACCGCATATTAATTAGGTCTATTACTCCTGTGAAGTGGTCATCTTTAAAATAAGCTAATTGCAATGGCACAATTTCTATTTGCAACTGCTCGGCAGCGACCGCGCATGATGAGCGAAATTCTGCGCAATGGCGATCCATCTTATTAAAGACAAACAGCAATGGCAGTTGGTGCTCTTGCGCCTGGCGCACTACGGAATAGGTCTGCGCCTGGACGCCCTCGAGCGCATCGACTACCACAAGTGCTCCATCCAGTACTTGCAGGCTACGGCGAACCTCGGCGGCAAAGTCGACGTGACCGGGGGTGTCAACGAATTGCAGGCGATGATCGCGCCACGGGCAATGCGCGACGGCAGCCGAGATGGTGATGCCGCGTTCGCGCTCTTCATTGTGCCAATCCATCACCGCAGTGCCTACATCAACAGCACCCATGCGTGACTCCGCCCCCGTCAAATACAAAATGCATTCCGACAAAGTGGTCTTGCCGGCATCGATGTGCGCCAAGATACCGAAGTTACGCAGTTGCTCAATCTTCATCGTTCAATTGAGGATTTAGCTCTAACCACTTATCGCCAAAATAGTAGCCGTCGAGTAAAGAGTCGTCGCGCCGGCCAAGACCAACGCTAGCGGCGTGCAAGGCCTCGATACTAGCCAAACCCGTTTCAGGGTCTTCAAAAGTTTTCGACTTGCGCGGATATGCCGTGACCAAATTTTTAGGCAGGCAACGCAGCTCGAAATCCCCGCTTACCGTTGCCAGCACTCGTGACAGGTCTCGCCACGAAGAGTCCACTAGCAATAATGGGCGGCCATTGTCTTCATCACTGAGCGGGACACCATCTGGATGCAACAAGGTTACTGCGCCAACCTCAACCTTGTCACCAATGTTGCAGTGGTGCCACTCGATATCTAAATCATCACGCTCCCGAAGTGGCGTGAGGCTACACTTCTTGGGCGACTCTTTATTGAGGCGAATGATGATGGTCTTAGACATAAGAAAACTCGGGCTGCCCTAGTAAAAGAGCAGCCCGAGTTTAACAGTTTATGCTTAGCGCTTAAAAGGCAAAGTGGCTAAATGCCTTGTTAGCCTCTGCCATCTTATGGACGTTTTCTTTCCATTGAACTGAAGCACCGGTGTTATTCACAGCGTCAACGAATTCCGTTGACAAGCGCTTAGCCATTGGCATACCCTTCTTCTTGCGAGCGTTGCCTACAATCCAGCGGATTGCAAGAGCCTGTGCGCGCTTAGGGCTCACTTCGCGTGGTACCTGGTAGTTAGAACCACCGACACGCTTTGAGCGAACTTCTACTGCTGGGCGAACATTCTCAATTGCCTTCTCGAAGACTTCTTCGACGGCAACATCGTCGAGCTTGGCTGCTGCCATTTCACAGGCCTCATAAAAGATTGCTGTGGCAATAGACTTCTTGCCATCATTCATCACCGCATTGATGATTTTAGTAGCAAGCATTGAGCCAAAACGCGCATCTGGCTTTTGGAATTTCTGAGTTGATCTGAAGTTACGTGGCATGACTATTACTTACCTTTACGTGCGCCGTACTTGGAGCGACCTTGTTTACGATCGTCGACACCAGCACAGTCTAGTGTGCCGCGGACAACGTGATAGCGAACACCTGGAAGGTCACGCACACGACCACCGCGCACAAGCACGATAGAGTGTTCTTGGAGGTTGTGTCCCTCACCGCCGATATAGGCAGTTACTTCTTTGCCATTCGAAAGACGTACACGAGCAACCTTACGAAGCGCAGAGTTCGGCTTCTTCGGCGTCATGGTCTTCACTTGAGTGCAAACGCCACGCTTATGTGGACATTTGTCGAGCACGCGGCTCTTTGATACAGAGCGCTGAGGCTTACGGCCTTTGCGGACTAATTGGTTAATGGTAGGCATTATGTTTATTCCTAGATGTCTAGGCGATTGGGCCAAAAATTTTAGCGTAATTAGCCCCTAAGTCAATCTTTATTGTGTATTTATTGATTAGTTACTCTCTGCGGCGGATTCTGACAACTCTGCTCCTTCTGCTGCCATTGCGGCGTCAAAAGAGGCTGATGTGTCTAGCTCGTCATCAAATTGACTGAAATCGTGCTTGCGCTCGACATGAGTGTGTAGAAGGTCACGGAAACCGGTACCTGCTGGGATCAAGTTACCCAGAATCACGTTTTCTTTAAGACCGAGCAAAGTGTCTGACTTACCACGCAAGGCGGCTTCAGTGAGCACTTTAGTCGTTTCCTGGAAGGACGCAGCTGAGATAAATGATTCTGATTGAACAGAAGCCTTGGTGATACCCATGATTTCAGGACGGCACCCAGGCAAAGCCTTTTCAGGATCGACAGCAATCTTATTGCGGACAGCATTGAATTTCTTGCGATCGATTAAGGAATTAGGAAGCAATTCGGAATCACCTGATTCTGTAACGACTACCTTACGCATCATTTGCGCCACGATGATTTCGACGTGCTTGTCGTCGATACCTACGCCTTGCGCACGGTAAACAGATTGAATTTGCTCGACCATATATGCCTGAACGTGTTCTTCACCTTGAATCTTAAGGATGTCATTAGGTGGCTTCTGACCATCTACTAGAGAATCGCCAGCTTTTACGAAGTCGCCGTCGTGTACACGTAAGTGCTTAGACTGCGGAACCATGTGCTCGACCTCGATACCCGTCTCTTCGTTGGTCACGATAATCGCGCGCTTTGCACGACGCTTATCGCCAAGCTTGACGATACCCTCGATCTCTGACATGATTGCCGGATTCTTAGGTACGCGCGCTTCGAACAACTCGGTCACACGTGGCAAACCACCCGTGATATCTTGAGTACCGCCGCCATCACGTGGTGACTTAGCCATCATCTGACCAGCCTTAACTTTATCGCCATGTTTAATTTCGATGTAAGCCTGATCGGGGAGTGATGTGATGTGCAGCACAGAACCATTCTTCTTGTCAAGCAACATCAATTGCGGATGCTGATCGCCACGAGATTCAATGATTTTAGTGCGCTTCACGCCGGTCTTCGGATCAATCTCGATGAGCATTGTTTTGCCCTCTTCGACGTCAACATATTCAACAACACCATCTTCCATTGCTAGCAACGGAACGAAGAGCGGGTCCCATAATATGAGACGTGCACCCTTCTTGACTTTGCCACCATCTTCAATGATCAATTGCGCGCCAAGACTGATTTCGTATTCGTCTAGCGTACGGCCCTTGGCGTCACAGACATGAACTGCACCAGTGTTGGACAGAGCAACTGTCTTACCTTCTGGGTTAACAGTCGTCCGCAAGCCTACGTACTTAACAGTACCACCACGACGAGTCTTGGTGTCGGAAATCTGAATCGCACGACTAGCTGTACCACCAATGTGGAAAGTACGCATCGTCAGCTGTGTACCTGGTTCACCAATCGATTGCGCAGCAATAATACCTGCAGCTGTACCTAGCTCAACCTCTTTGCCTCGCGACAAATCTTCACCGTAACAAGCAGCACAAATACCGACTGTCGCCTCACAAGTCAAGACAGAGCGCACGCGGATTTTCGCGTAGCCCATGTCTTCGATGCTTTTTGCAGCGTCGGCAGAAATGATTTGGCTTTCACCAACGACCAATTCATCCGTCACACGGTCACGAATAGTATCGCGCGCAGTGCGGCCTTTAATGATTTGGCGCAACGGGATTGAGATTTTTTCTCCGTTGTAAACAGGCACTTTAGAAATACCATTCAATGTGCCACAGTCTGCTTCGGTAACAATTACGTTTTGCGCAACGTCGGCCAACTTTCGAGTAAGGTAACCAGAGTCCGCGGTTTTCAACGCCGTATCAGCAAGACCTTTACGAGCACCGTGAGTTGACGAGAAGTACTCGAGCACAGCCAGACCCTCGCGGAAGTTCGCACGAATCGGAGTTTCGATAATCTCACCTGACGGCTTAGCCATCAAACCACGCATACCTGAGAGCTGACGAATTTGGTCAACACTACCACGAGCGCCAGAGTTCGCCATAACGAATACTGGGTTGATATAAGGCTTGCCATCGCGCGTGTCAGCTTCTAGCTCTTCGAGCAAGCAGTTAGACACTTCGTCACGAGCGGTTGTCCAGAGGTCAATAACCTTTGAGTTACGTTCGTTGTCAGTAAGGAGCCCATCAAGGAAATCTTGACGAGTCTGATCTACTTCTTTCTGAGTTGCAGCGATGATGTCCCACTTTTCAGCAGGAATACGCATGTCATCTTTCACGATCGACAAGCCAGAACGCGTAGCGCCCTTGTAGCCCAAAGCCTTTAATTCATCGAGTAGCTCGAGAGTAGCAGGACGTCCGCAATAGTCATGGCAGTCGTGAATCAAATCGCGAATCGCATGCTTGTTGAGGATGAAGTTGTAGAACGGCATACCTTCTTTCATGCTGTCGTTCACGATTAGGCGACCCGGCGTCGTTTCAATCATGGTGTCTTTCTTTAGCGCACGCGGCTTTTCGCCGTGAGCTGCTTGCACAACCATGCCCGCTGGGAACACCACGTTAACACTAGAGTGTGTCTCTAAGTGCCCCGCTGAATACGCTTGAAGGACTTCGCTGTGTGAGCTATAGCATCCTGCAACGCCGGCAGAATTCTCTGTCCATTCGTTAAGAGCTTCGACACGCATCGTTGTCATGTAATACAAACCAAGGATGATATCTTGGTGAGGAGAAATGATTGGCGCGCCATTTGACGGTGAGAACACGTTGTTGGTTGACAACATCAAAGTAGGTGCCTCGACCTGTGCCTCATAAGATAACGGCAAGTGAACGGCCATCTGGTCACC
>OCVR010001440.1_pt1 | contig 19017 bp, 19 predicted proteins | sample 1539091 | NCBI WGS metagenome assembly OCVR01 (sample SAMEA3355530, study PRJEB22509) | marine metagenome | biome: marine; feature: coastal ocean; material: water | place: USA | collected 2010-08-07 | depth 16 m | reverse complement strand
GGGTGATCCGACGCACGTTGGACCAGATGGATCGTCGGGGTGGGAGCCACACCGGCGACCTGTTTGAGCATCGCCGACCCGGCGGGGCGTGCCCCCGGGACTTGGAGCCCCTTCGACGGGACACGGTGGGTGGTCGGACGAGCTGGTGGTGTCCCGGACACCAGCGCTGAACTGTCGGTGATGGGCAGCGGAAGTACAATTCAGGTATGCGGAGAAGGGGCCTGATCGTGGTGCGTCGGCGCGCCCATGTCCTGGGGCTGGTGTTTCTGGCCAGTCTGTGGCTGGGAACATTTGCGCTGCCCGCCGACGCCCAGATCACGACGATCGAGACCGTGCCGCCCGACGTCGACGACGAGGGCCGGACGGCCGGCGAACGAATCGATCAGGTGGTGGTCATGTTGAGGGTTCTTGGTGCGGTCGTGGTCGTTTCGACCGCGGCCTACTGGTGGCGTACCCGCCCCAATGCCAACGGTGTCCGCAACCAGAACCGGAACGAGCATTTAGTGGAGGCCGAGGATGAGATCCGGATCGAGAACGAGGAGGTGGCCCGATGACTGAGCCGATGCTGGACGTCGATGCGATGTTGCAGCGCTTCCGGGAGCGGGCCGCCGCCGTGCGGACCCGAACCCTTCCTCCGGTGGGAGGCGAGGAGCGTCAGCGGTTCATTGACCAGGCCCAGAACGACCTGATGGACTTCGGGATCGTTGGTGACGCCGAAGTGGATCTTGTCGATGGGGTACTGACCCTGCGGATCGACCTCCGGTCGACAGCCGACGACTGACCCATGGGGCGCAAAGCAGCGCCCGACCGCTATCGTTTCGGTCTGACGCGGACGTAGCTCAGCTGGTAGAGCATCACCTTGCCAAGGTGAGGGTCGCGGGTTCGAATCTCGTCGTCCGCTCCACGGGAACCCCCTGCTCAGCAGGGGGTTCTGCCCGTTTTCGGAATCAACACGCTGAATTCCGATCGGCTCCGCCTAACGGCCACCTGGCGGTGCTCGGGGCCTGGCGTTACGCCCAGGCCATCGTCGGTGGGTTCGTGGCCGCCGGATGGGTCGATGCAGCCGACGTTGACGTCCGTAATCGACCCATGCCCTGATCTGGCAGGGAGTGACCGGCCCAGTCGACGAGCGCTACCATCCGCGATCGACGCCGACCGGCGCGGATGGAGGGGATCGTGCGGATCGCGGTGCTGCGAGAACGGGGCGATGGTGAGACCCGTGTCTCGTTAACCCCGGAGGCTGTCGGGACCTTGGTCTCGGACGGTCACGAGGTTGTGGTCGAGGCGGGTGCGGGCGATGGCGCCGGGATGGCTGACGGGGACTACCGCTCGGCGGGCGCGTTGGTGGAGTCCGATATGGGATCGGTGGTCGGTGACGCCGGTCTGGTCACCTCGATCGGTGGCCCCGGGGGTCCGTCCACGATCGGTCTGCTGGGTCCAGGGCACGTCGTGATTGGCCTGCTGGATCCGGTCTGGCGGCCCGAGGGGGTCACGGGCCTGGCCGCCACCGGGGCAACGGCCATCTCGCTGGACCTCGTGCCGCGCAGTACCCGGGCCCAGGCTGTCGACGTGCTGTCGTCGATGGCCACCGTGGCCGGCTTCCAGGCCGTCGTGCTGGCGGCTACACGTTCGTACCGGATGTTTCCCCTCCTCATGACCGCGGCGGGAACGGTGCCCCCGGCCCGGGTACTGGTGCTGGGTGCCGGCGTGGCCGGACTCCAGGCGGTGGCGACGGCCCGGCGCCTAGGGGCGATCGTCGAGGGGTTCGACATCCGTTCCGAGGCCTTGGAGCAGATCCGGTCGCTGGGTGGACGATCGATCGACCCGCCGGTGGGCGCCGACGGAGGGGTCCCTGATGCCGTCCGGATCCACGAGGTCCTTGCGCCTCACGTGGCCGACGCTGACGTGGTGATCGGCGCTGCCCAGATCCCCGGGCGACAGAGCCCGCTGTTGGTGACCGAGGCCATGGTTGAGACCATGCGTCCGGGATCGGTGGTCGTTGACCTGGCCGTCCAGCGGGGCGGCAACTGTTCGGTCAGCCGGCTCGACGAGGATGTGGTCCTCGGCGGGGTGACCGTCCTCGGGCCCTCCGAGCTGGCGACTGGTACCGCGGTGACGGCGTCCCGGATGTTCGCCACCAACCTCGTGAACCTCGTCCGGATGCTCGATCGAGACGGTGAACCGTTCGTCGACCCGGACGACGAGGTGCTGGCCGGGATGCTGGTGGTCACCGGCGGCGAGATCGTCCACCCGGTGGTCCGTGATGCGTTGAGCCGGCGGGAGGCAAACGCATGACCCTGCTGGTCGCCTTCACGCTTTTCGTGCTGGCTGTCTTCCTCGGCCTGGAACTCATCACCAAGGTTCCGGCCACCCTGCACACGCCCCTCATGTCGGGCTCCAACGCGGTATCGGGCATCACCCTGATCGGGGCCATGGTCTCGGCGGGGACCGACCACTCGGCATTGACCACGTGGCTCGGCTTCGTTGCCGTCGTCCTGGCCACGGTGAACGTCGTGGGTGGGTTCCTGGTGACCGGGCGGATGCTGGCCATGTTCTCGGCCCGATCGACGAAGCGTCGACCGTCAGTCGGAGAGGAACCGTCATGAGCCGACTCGACCTAGTCGCCGCGGCCTATCTGGTCGCCGCGGTGCTCTTCGTTCTGGGCCTCAAGTCTCTCGGACGGCCGCGGACCGCCCCCCGAGGAAACCTTCTCGGCGCTTCGGGGATGCTGGTCGCTGTTCTGGCGACCCTGCTCGACCGGTCTATCGTCGACTTCCGCATCCTTCTGGCCGGGCTTGTCGTGGGTTCTGCGATCGGCATGGTGCTGGCTGTCAAGGTCCGGATGACGGCGATGCCGCAGCTCGTCGCCCTGTTCAACGGGTTCGGAGGAGGTGCGTCGGTGCTGGTCGCCACGGCCTCGCTCGTCGAGGTGGGAGATCAGGGCTTGGTGGACGACCAGTTCGCGGTGGCTGCCGCCCTGACCGCGTTGATCGGCGCCGTCACCCTCACCGGGTCGATGGTGGCCTTCACCAAACTCCAGGAGATCGGGAGCCTGCGTTCCTTCCCGGGCCTCGCCGTGCTGCGTGCCACCATGGTCATCGTCGCAGTAGTGGCTTCGGTGATGGTGGTCACCCGGCCCGGCGATCAGGGCTGGATGTGGGCACTGGTGGCCGCCGGTGCCCTATTGGGAGTATTTGGCACCATCGCCATCGGAGGGGCCGACATGCCAGTGGTGATCGCCCTCCTGAACTCCTGTTCGGGTGTCGCTGCGTCCACAGCGGGCTTCGTCCTGGACAACTCGCTGCTCATCATCGCCGGTTCGCTCGTCGGGGCCAGCGGGCTGGTCCTCACGCAGATCATGTGTCGCTCGATGAACCGTTCCCTGTTCGACGTGGTGTTCGGCTCCCTGGCGGCCAGCGGCGTGGCACCCGACGCCTCGGACGTCTACGGCGACCGTGTCACATCCACGTCAGCCGAGGAGGTGGCGATGCTGCTGGAGGTGGCCGAGCGGGTGGCCATCGTCCCCGGTTATGGCCTGGCCGTGGCTCAGGCGCAGCACGCTGTCCGGGACCTCATGCGGACGTTGAACGACTCCGGGGTCGAGGTGGTGTTCGGCATCCATCCGGTGGCCGGTCGGATGCCGGGCCACATGAACGTCCTGCTGGCCGAGGCCGAGATCGACTACGAACGCCTACTAGATATGGATCAGATCAACCCGACGTTCGCCCAGACCGATGTGACCATCGTGATCGGCGCTAACGACGTGGTGAACCCTTCGGCCCGGACCGATCCAGACTCGCCGATCGCTGGAATGCCGATCCTGGATGTCGATGAATCCCGGACGGTGGTGGTCGTAAAACGGTCACTCAGCCCGGGTTTCGCGGGGATTCCGAATCCGTTGTTCGCCGCCGACGGCACGTTGATGCTGTTCGGCGACGGCAAGGACGCGGTGCTCGACGTGGTGGCCGCCCTGCTGAACGGCTGAGGGGAATCGCCGTCCACTCCGGTGGTCAGTCGGTCCAGGACGGGGAGCGCTTCTCGAGGAAGGCCCGCATCCCTTCTCTGGCTTCGTCGGACCGGAAGATCGTTGACGAGAGTTCGGCCGTCCAGACGAAGGCCTCGTCGACGTCCATGCCCGGCACCCGGGTCAGCAGTTGCTTGGTGGCCGCCAGTGCGTCCGGCCCACCGGCCAGCAGGTCGGTCACGAACGATTCGACGGCGGCATCCAGTTCGTCGGCCGGGACGGCCCGGTTGACGAGGCCAAGGCGGGCAGCGTCGGCGCCGGTCATCCGGTTGCCCAGCAGCATGGCCTCGGCCGCCTCGGTGGGCCGCATCTTCGGTAGGCACAGCACCGAGATCATGGCCGGAGCGATGCCGCGCCTCACCTCGGTGAAGCCGAACTTCGCCGACTCGTCGACCACCGTCAGGTCCATGGCGGCGGCCAGCCCCATGCCGCCGGCCACGCAGTGACCGGCGATCCGGCCCACGTAAACCTTGGGTGACGACCGGAACCGCGAGAACAGTGCCGCGGGGTCGACTGGCTTTGGAGGAGGACCACCATCCTGGGCGCCGTCTCCCGAGCGTTCTGACAGGTCGGCGCCGGCACAGAACACGCGACCCCTGTTGGTGAGCACCACTACCCGGACGTCTGGGTCGCAGTCCGCGGCGTCCAGTGCCTCGACCAGTTCGTCGACCAGCGCGGCGCTCAGGGCGTTGCGGTTCTCCTCGTCGGCCAGGGTGACCGTGACGACACCGGCAAGGCCGTCTTCACCGCGTGTCGTCTCTACCAGTGGCATCAGGAACTCCCTGCGTCGGGTCCGTTCGTGGGTGGGCCGGCGAAGGCCTGGGCCCGGACCATCCAGTCCCGGGCGCCGTCACCTGCCATCCGAAGCCCAGTGTCGTCGACGTGTCGGCGTTGGGTGACCACCAGGCAGAAGTCCTCAGCTGGCCCGCTAATCGTTTCGGAGGCATCACCGGGACCCCACGTCCAAACAGCGCCCGACGGTGCCTCGAGCATGACGTCGACGGCCACATCGGGTGCCTCCATGCGTCGGTTGGCGTAGGACCACCCTCTGGTCATGACCCCAAGTCGGGCGATGTGGCGGAGACGGTCGGTCGGCGGACGGCTGGCTCCGACGGCGTCCACCACGTCCTGGCCGTGGGCCCACGCCTCCATGAGACGGGCCGTGAGAAACGATTTACCACCCATCGACGGTCCGTACCACGGCACCCGGGCGTCGTCGGCCAGTGTGCCGGCCGCCGCGGCCAACCGCCGGCGGCCGTCGCGCCAAGCGGCGAGTCGTTCGGGTGGCGTGAGTCGCCGGTAGGCGCCCATGGTTAGGTCGTCGATCGCCTTCTCGCCATCTCGGGCCACGCCCATCAGGCCATCGACCGCCGAGCGGAAGCCCTCGGGGTCGGTGATGGCCAACGTGGCGGTCGTGTCGAAGTAGGCAAGGTGGGCGATCTGGTCGCCGACCGTCCAGCGGGGGCTGGCCGTCGCCATATCCCAGGCATCGAGGTCGAGGCGGGCTACGACGTCATCGAGGGCCTGCTGCTCGGCCGTGAGGTCGGTGGTGAGATCCGCCACGGTGAGAGCCGAGTCGGTCACGGGGTGCTCTCCAGTCCTCGAAGGATGACGTCGACCATGGTGTTGGCGGCATCTCGGGGTGTCGAGTCGATGGCTTCGATGTGTTCAGGAAGGGCGAACATGGCCCCTAGGCCGGCCACCACCCGGGCCACTGCCGCGGTGTCGACCGGAGCGCCGCTCGGATCGGCCAGGTCGCCACGCTCTACGGCCAGGTCCAGCAGGGTGCGGGTGACGGCCACCAAGTAGTCGGAGTGGGCGGTGGCCAACCGGTGGGTCGACGGGGTGGCCGCCTGGTCGCGGGCGAATGCCGGCGTGGTTGAGGCCACGGCCAGGTTGGCCGCCCGCAGGTAGGCCCGGATGGCTTCCAGGGGAGCCATGTCGGGAGCCATGGCATCCACGGCGGCTCGCCCGATGTGTCGCAGGTTGCGGTCGATGACCGTGAGTACCAGCTCGTCCCTGCTGGGCGCGAGGTCGTAGAGGGTACGCAACGAGCAGCCCGCCCGGGCGGCGATGTCGGCCATGGTGAGCTCGACGAAGCCGTCGGCGAACAGGGCCACCAGCCGGTCCAGGACCTCACGCTGGCGGCCGGTGAGCTGGTCCTCCCGCTCGCGGTCCAGAACGGGCCGGGGGGCGGGCACGGCCCGGAGTCGGCGGGCCTGCTCGGTGGTCTGTTCGACGGCCAGCAGGGCCGCACTCCTGGCCATCAGCCGGAGGCCTCGTCCGACTGCTCGGTGGGGAGCAGTGAGGCGGGCATGTCCACGACCCGGGCCCGGATCCATTCGCCGAGGCTCTTGGCTTGGCCGTCCTGACGGGACGACGCAGCCACCCCCTCGCCCAGCAGGCCACGGATCATGAAGTTGAGCGACCGGATAGCCGGCAGCCGGTGACGCTCGATGGACAGGTCGGCCGCCTCGGGCAGCAGGACTCGGAGACGGTCCACGGTGAGGTGGTCGTCCAGCCACGCCCAGGCTGCATCGTCGCGGACGAATAGGCCGAGGTTGGCGTCGCCACCCTTGTCGCCCGAACGGGCACCGGCGATGCGACCGAGGGGCACGGCCACCGTCGGCCCCCCAGGGATGGTCGCGTCGGGGCCCGGTCGGGGCTCGACGGAGACATCGGCCGCTGCACTGGTTGGAGCAGTCGATTCCACGACGGTTCGCGAGGCCACCTGGCCGGCTTCGAGAACCACCACGTCCTGGGGGACGAGGTCGGCGGGCACGAGGCCTGCCCGGTGGACGCCGAAGGCTCTGGACGCGCTGCTACGCACCGAGAAGAACCCGGGAATGGTGGACAGGGCCATCTCGGTCATGGCGTTGAACACTCCACGACCCACCTTTCGCTCGTCGGCGTCCTTGAGGGTCAGGCACCACTGGGCCACCGCCTCCTCGTTGGATGCCGGGTCGATCTTGTCGGTACGGACGATGCGGGATTCGACCGACTCGAAGTCGTCGGGCCCATCGGGCATAGCGATCCAGAATGCCTCCTCGGCCAGTGCAGCCTTGGCTTCGACGTCCAGGCCGGTCAGGGCCACGGAGAGGTCGGCACGGTGGCCGCCCATGGCGTTCATCGAGACCTTCAACGTCGTCGGGGGCGGTTCGCCCTGCACGCCGTGGATCCGCACCCGGTCCGGCCCGACCTCGTCGAGCTGGATGGTGTCGAATCGTGACGTCACGTCAGGGCCCAGGTAGGCCGGTGATCCGATCTCGTACAGCAACTGTGAGGTCACGGTGCCGATCGACACCTGGCCGCCGGTCCCGTCGTGCTTACCGATGGTCGACGATCCGTCGACGGCCACCTCGGCCCACGGGAAACCCACCCGACCCATGCCAGGCACCTCGGTGAAGAACGAGTAGTTGCCGCCGGTGGCCTGGGTACCGCACTCGATGACGTGGCCGGCCACCACGGCTCCGGCCAGGGCGTCCCAGTCGTCACGGGCCCAGCCGTGGTGCCACGCCGCCGGGCCGCAAACGATGGCCGCGTCGGTGGCTCGACCGGTCACCACGATGTCGGCACCCCGGTCCAGGGCGTCGACTATGCCCCAGCAGCCGAGGTAGGCGTTGGCGCTCACGAAGCGGCCCGGGTCGGCCAGCGGCTCGCCGGTCACCATGTCGGGAAGGTCCACGCCGGCGGCCAGCAGGTCGTCGAGGCGTTCCAGCAGGTCGTCGCCGGCCACGTAGGCGATGGTGGGTGACAGCCCGAGGCGGTCGGCCACCTCGGCGAGCGCTTCGGCACAGCCGGCGGGGTCGAGACCGCCGGCATTGCTGACCACCGTGATGCCCCGGTCGAGGCAGGTGCCCATGACCTGCTCCATCTGCTTGACGAAGCTGCCGGCGAAGCCGCCGCCCGCCCGCTTGGCCTTGGTGCGGGCCAGGATCAGCATCGTCAACTCGGCCAGCCAGTCACCGGTCAGGACGTCGATGTGGCCGCCTTCGACCATCTCGGCGGCCGCCGAGAGGCGGTCTCCGTAGAAGCCGGAGCAGTTGGCGATGCGGATCGGTTCAGCCATCAGCGCCATCTTCGCTCGTCGGGGGACCGTCGGCAGGTTTGATGACCATCAAGACGGCGCCGTTGTCGACCTGGTCGCCGGCCGTCACCCGTACCTCAGCCACTGTGCCGTCGAACGGGGCGGTCATGCGGTGTTCCATCTTCATGGCCTCCAGCACGACCATGGCTTGTCCGGCAACGACCACGTCGCCGGCTGCAGCGAGCACGTCGAGGACCTTCCCGGGCATGGGTGCCGTCAGGCCACCGGTCGGAGCCTCGGTTCCGGGCAGGTTGAATCGGGGGACCGTCTCCAGCGACGTGGTAGTGCCGGCCACGGTGACGTGGAGCACCTCGCCCCGGCCGGTCAGCTCGTCGGCGGCCACCGCGGTGATCAGTGCCGTAGTCCGAATGCCGTCGACCGCCAGGTCGATCCCGTCGACCGACCAGGCGTAGATCATCGCCCGATGTCGGACCGAGTCGTCGTCGGATCGGGTGACGCTCACCGAGAAGGTCCCGTCGCGCTCTGAGCGGTAGCGGACGGCGGCCGGAGTGTCTTCGCTTCCCACCCGGGTGAGGGTGACCGCCTGATCGGGAAGGCGGGCGTTGCGCCAACCGCTGGGGGCCTGGCCCTGAACGAGAGCGTTGGTCCGGTTGCGCCCCTGGATCCACAGGGCGGCCGTGGTCGCCACCCGGTCGGCCGTCGGGCCGTCATGGACCATGGTCGTCGCCGGGGCGTGCCTCTCGATGAAGTCGGTGGTGGTGTCGCCGGCCAGGAACGCCTCGTGACGCAGCGTGGCGGCCAGGAAGTCCCGGTTGGTGGTCACCCCACCGAGGTGCATGCGTTCAAGTGTCAGGGCCAGGCGTCCAGCGGCCTCGGCGCGGGTCGGCCCGTGGGCCACCACCTTGGCCAGCATGGGGTCGAAGTCGACCCCGACCACGCTGCCCGCCGTCACCCCGGTGTCCCAACGCACAGCCGGTTCGTCGGCCGGCTCCCAGGCCTCCAGCGTCCCGGTGGCCGGGAGGAAGCCGGCTGACGGGTCCTCAGCGTAGAGCCGCACCTCGATGGCGTGGCCGTCAAAGGTCACGTCGTTCTGCCCGTAGCCCAGCGGCTCACCGGCGGCGATCCGTAGCTGCTCGCGGACCAGATCGATGCCGGTGACCTCCTCGGTCACCGCGTGCTCGACCTGGAGGCGGGTGTTGACCTCCAGGAAGAAGAACTCGCCGCTGGCGTCGTCGACCAGGAACTCGACAGTCCCGGCCGACCGGTAGCCGATCCCGTCGGCCAGCTGCAGGGCAGCCGCCCCCATGGCGTTCCGGCCGTCGGCACCGAGCATGGCAGCCGGTGACTCTTCGACCACTTTCTGGTGGCGGCGCTGGATGGAGCACTCCCGTTCACCGAGGTGCACGAGGCTCCCGTGGGCGTCACCCAGGATCTGGATCTCGATATGGCGGGAGCGGGCCACGTACCGCTCGAGGAACACCCGGTCGTCGCCGAACGATGCTGCGGCCTCCCGCTGGGCGGTTGCCACCGCGCCGGCCAGGTCCTCGGGTCGTTCCACGAGGTGCATGCCCTTTCCGCCGCCGCCCGCTGCTGCCTTGACCAGGAGCGGATAACCCACGGCGTCTTCGTCGAAGGGGTAGTACGAGAACGGAAGGGTGGGGACCCCGGCGGCCAACGCCGCGACCTTGGCCGAGATCTTGTCGCCCATTGAGGCGATCACGTCGGGCGTTGGGCCGATCCACGTCAGGCCGGCATCGGATACCGCTATGGCAAAGGCAGCGTTCTCGGCCAGGAACCCGTAGCCGGGATGCACGGCATCGGCGCCGGTTGCCTTGGCGGCCGCCACCAGAGCGTCGCCGTCGAGGTAGCCCCCGTCGTCAAGTCGGACGGCCACGTCGGCCTCGACCACGTAGGGCGCGGCAGCATCTGCGTCGACGTACACGGCGACGCAACGCAGACCCATGGAGCGGGCGGTGCGGAACACCCGAGAGGCGATCTCGCCGCGGTTGGCAACGAGTACCCCCGTGATCGGGACGTTGGAGATGTGGTTCACAGTCGGAACACCCCGTAGTTCTCGGCGCCTTCGACAGGCGCTGTCCTCACCACCGACAGACACAGTCCAAGCACCGTGCGGGTGTCGCGTGGGTCGATGATCCCGTCGTCGCTGACCGCCCCGGTGGCTTCCAGTGCGAGAGACCCCTTCTCCTGAGCGGCCTCAACCTGCCGAACGATCTCGGCGTCCGCCTCCTCGTCGAACTCGATGCCCTTGCGGGCTGCCTGGCCCCGTCGCACGATCGACATGACGCCGGCGATCTGCTTGGGGCCCATGACGGCGATCTTGGCCATCGGCCACAGGAAGGTGAACCGGTTCTCGTAGCCCCGCCCCGACATGGCGTAGGTGCCCGCCCCGTAGGAGGCGCCGATGATGACCGTGAGGTGGGGGACGGTGGAGTTGGTCAGGGCGTTGATCATCTGGGAGCCCTTCTTGATGATCCCCGCCTCTTCGAAGTCGGTGCCCACCATGAACCCGGTGATGTTCTGGAGGAACACCAGCGGCGTGTCCTGCCGGTTGCAGAGCTGGATGAAGTGGGCGGCCTTCTCGGCGGCCTCCGGGTAGATGACGCCGTTGTTGCCGAGGATTCCGACCGGGTAGCCGTGGATGGTGGCGAACCCGCAGATCATTGTCGGCCCGTACCGGGGCTTGAAATCCTCGAATCGGGAACCGTCGACCACCCGACCGATGATCTCCCTGACGTCGACCGGCTGCTTGAGATCCTTGGACACCATGCCCATGAGGCCCTCGACGTCGTGGACCGGTTCGGTCGCCTCGTATGACCGATCGGGGCCGGCCTTGCGCCAGTCGAGGTGAGACACGACCTCGCGGCACATGCGTAGGGCGTCCATCTCGTCATTGGCCAGGTAGTCGGCAAGACCGGACTTCTCGGCGTGCATCGCGCCGCCGCCCAGGGTCTCGTCGTCGGCGTCCTCTCCGGTGGCCATCTTCACCAGCGGGGGCCCGGCCAGAAAGACCTTGGACTGTTCCTTGATGAAGATCGTGTAGTCGGACATGCCGGGCTGGTAGGCCCCGCCGGCCGTTGACGACCCGAACACCACGCAGATCGTGGGGATGGCCAACTTGGAGAGCTCGATCATCTCGTAGAAGAAGCGACCGGTCTCGGCGAAGTGGTCGGTTCTGGCCCGCCGCCCGCCGGAGCCGCCGCCGGTCTGGACCCGCAGGTCGGCGCCGGCGGATTCCACGAAGCTGACGTAGGGCATCCGGTTGTGGCGGGCGATCTCGATGGCCCGCATCCACTTCTTGGCCATGTAGGGGGTCATGGCGCCGCCCAGCACCGTCGGGTCGTTTCCGCAGATGACACACTCGACGCCGGCGATCACGCCGATCCCCACCACGAAGCCTCCGCCCACCGCGTACGAGGACTCGTATCCGGCCAGGGGGCTGATTTCGAGGAATGGGCTGTCGGGGTCGAGCACGTGGGCGATGCGTTCCCGGATGGGCATCTTGTCCCGGGAGCGGAGGCGGGCCGTCGACTCGGGGCCCCCACCGGCGTCTGCCTCGTCGAGGAGTTCCTCGATCACGGCCAGGTGCTCTTCCATGTCAGAGCGGTTCTGGGCGAAGGCGTCGCTGCGGGTATCGAGAGTGGACGAAAGAGGCGGGGCGAGGAGCCGGTGGAGCATGGCCGGGACCTTAGGGCAGTAACAATTGGAGGGCAATGTTACCGATCTAATTACCTAGACGGGGTTGCCCGGATCAGGAGGGGCATTTCCGGTGGGATGCTCGTGGCGTGCCGACCCGATACGAGTTCGCCCCCATTGTCGAGGCCTCGGAGGTGGTGGCCATTCGGGGCGTCGTGGCGTGCGACGTGCGGTGGTACCTGGATGGCCGATCGGGTCGCGACGCCTACGACGCCGGCCACCTCCCGGGCGCCGTCTTCATCGACCTCGACGAACACCTGACCTCGATACCGGGGCCCACGGTGGGTCGTCACCCGCTGCCCACGCCCGAGGCGTTTGCTCGATCAATGGGAGATCTGGGCATCGGGCCGGACGACCCGGTGGTGGCCTACGACGATGCTGGTGGGATGGCCGCCGGACGCCTGGTGTGGATGCTGCGTGTACTGGGCCGACCTGCGGCGTTGCTGGACGGTGGCGTCGGGGCTTGGGATGGGCCGCTGGAGACCTCGCCGACCGTCCGATCGCCGGTGGTGATGCCGGTCGAACCGTGGCCCGTCGGTGCAGTGGCCACCATCGACGAGGTGGCTGCTGCGGCGGCGTCGGGAGGGGCCGAGGGGATCGTGCTGGACGCTCGTGGTCCTGAGCGGTATCGGGGAGAGAGCGAACCGGTGGATCCGCGGGCTGGGCACGTCCCAGGGGCACGGAGCGCACCGTTCGCTGCGAACCTGGAGGTCGAGGGCCCCCGGACCGGTCGGTTCCGGTCACCCGATGACCTGGTTGCCCGGTACGAGGAGATCGGGGTGGTGGACGCCGCCGATGTCGTCGCCTACTGCGGATCCGGGGTCAGCGCGTGCCACGACCTGTTGGCCATGGAGCACGCCGGGCTGGGACGGGGACGCCTGTTCGTGGGGTCCTGGTCGCAGTGGAGCCACTCGGACCGGCCGGCGGCCGTCGGTCCGGAACCTTGCTGAGCGTCGGGAAGGCGGCCCAACGTTTGACGGTCACCGGTTGACCCGCGTGCACGACGCCTAGATTCTGTCCATGACCGACCGCGAGTGGGGTTTCCGGACCCGGGCGCTGCACGCCGGGGGACAGCCCGATCCGACCACCGGGGCGCGGGCCGTGCCCATCTACCAGTCCACGAGCTTTGTGTTTGACGACGTGGCCGATGCTGCCGACCTGTTCGCCCTTCAGAAGTACGGGACGATCTACTCGAGGATGTCCAACCCGACCGTTGCGGCATTCGAGGAGCGCATGGCCAGCCTGGAGGGAGGCATCGGCGCGGTGGCGACCTCGTCGGGTCAGGCCGCCGAGTTTCTTACCGCAGCGGCCCTCGCTGAGGCGGGCACCAACCTCGTGGCTTCGTCCGCGCTGTACGGCGGCACCCACACCATGTTCGACACCACCCTGGGTCGATTCGGGATCGACGCCCGCTTCGTGGACGGCGACGACCCCGGAGCCTTTGCCGCCCGGATCGACGACGACACCCGCTTCCTGTACACGGAGATCATCGGCAACCCATCAGGGTCGGTGGCCGACGTGGCGGCGTTGGCCGACGTGGCCCATGCCCACGACCTGCCGCTGGTGGTGGATTCCACGTTCGCCACGCCGTGGCTGTGTCGTCCTATGGAGCACGGGGCCGACATCGTCGTCCACTCGGCCACCAAGTTCATCGGTGGTCACGGCACGTCAATCGGCGGTGTGGTCGTCGAGTCGGGTCGGTTCGACTGGGGGAGCGGTCGCTTCCCGCAGATGACCGAACCCAACGCCGGGTACAACGGCCTCCGGTTCTGGGAGAATTTCGGCGAATTCGCCTTCTGTACCAAGCTGCGGGCCGAGCAGCTCCGTGACGTCGGAGCGTCCCTGTCGCCGTTCAACGCCTTCCTGCTCCTACAGGGTCTCGAAACCCTGCCCCAACGGATGGTCGAGCACGTGGCCAACGCCCGGGCCGTCGCCGAGTTCCTGGACGGACACCCGGCGGTCTCGTGGGTCGCCTACTCGGGGTTGGCTGACTCGCCGTATCGGGCCCTGGCCGACCGCTACCTGCCCGATGGACCCGGTGCCGTGTTCACGTTCGGCATTGCTGCCGGGGGAGGTGCAGGTCGGGGAGAGGGCGGCCGGGCGGCCGGAGCGGCGTTCATCGAGCGATTGCAGTTGGTGAGCCACCTCGCCAACGTCGGCGACGCCCGCACGCTGGTCATCCACCCGGCGTCGACCACCCACCAGCAACTCTCCGAGGAGGCCATGGTCGCGGGAGGCGTGAGCCCCGACATGGTGCGGCTCTCGGTCGGCCTCGAAGACGTCGACGACATCCTGTGGGACCTCGACCAGGCCCTCACCGGCGGTGCCCGGTGAGCGGGTGGCCGGCCATCGACGGCTGGACCCCACCATCGGCCGTCGAGCGCCGCGACCTGCTGGCCGGGATGCGGACCATCGCCATGGTCGGGGTGTCGGCCAACCCCTCGCGCCCCAGCAACTTTGTAGCCACCTACCTGCTGGGCACCGACCACGAGGTCTACTTCGTGAACCCGATGGCCGACGAGATTCTCGGTCGGCCCTGCGTGCCGACGCTTGCCGATCTGCCGGTGGTGCCCGACTGCGTGGACGTGTTCCGTCGGCTGGACGACGTGCCCGAGGTGGCCGACGAGGCGGTGGCCGCGGGTGCCCAGGTGTTCTGGACCCAGTTCGGCCTGTGGAGCCCCGAGGCGGCCCGGACCGTGCTCGACGCAGGCATGGACCTGGTGATGGACCGCTGCCTGAAGATCGAGCACGCCCGCTTCCACGGCGGCCTGCACCTGGCCGGCTTCGACACCGGCGTCATCAGCTCGAAGCGGGAGTCCAGTCCAAAGCGCTGACCGGCAGAGAAGTACCGCTCAGCGGGGTTCGCAGACCACCAGGGGGATGTCGCGGTCGGTCTTCGCCTGGTACTCGGCATAGGCGGGCCATGCGGCCAATGCGGCCGGCCAGCGTTCAGCTTTCTCCTCGGGCGAGGCCGTGCGGGCCGTCAACTCGTGGACCTCGGCCCGGTCCTGGATGGTGACCTCCGGGTTGGCCGCCAGATTCAGGTACCAGATCGGGTTCCTGGGCGCGCCGCCCATCGAGGCAACCACGAGATAGAACTCGCCGTCGTGGACACGGATCAGCGGCGACCGTCGGACCATGCCGGACTTTCGACCGATCGTGGTCAGGATGATGCATTCTGCACCGTTGAACTCGAACCCGTCGACGCCGTCGGTGGCCAGATAGCGCTCGACGTGGTCGGCAACGGGTTCCCAGGGACTTGGTGCGTACTCGGTGTCGCTCATGGCATCGACCCTACGGTCGGACATCGTGCGACCTCCCAGCGGGGCTCCACTCAGGCGGGAATGAGGTCCAGCGCCCGTCCGAGCGTCTCGAGGCGTTCCTCCATGGTGTCGCCGGCCGGGTAGAGGCGGACGTGGGTGATGCCGACGTCGTGCCACACCCGGAGGCGTTCGGCCACCATCTCCTCGGTGCCCAGCAGGGTGGTGGCCAGCACCATCTCGTCGGGGATGACCGAGGCGGCGGCCGACCGGTCGCCGGCCAGCCAGAGGCGCTGGGATTCGGAGGCCACCTCGGCGAAGCCCTGGCGGGCGTAGGCGTCGTTGTAGAAGTTGGTGTCGGCCGACCCCATGCCGCCGAGGCTGAACGCCAGGCCGGCTCGTCGCGTGTCGACCATGGCGGCCAGGTCCGCCTCGTCGCGGGCGAAGGCCACCTCGGCGCCCTGGCAGAGGTCCAGGTCGGTTAGCGATCTCCCGGCCCGTTGCGCCCCCGCCGTCAGGGCGTCGAACGACGATGCCGCCCCTTCCGGTACGAAGCTCGTCCCCAACCAACCGTCGGCTACCTCGCCGGTGAGGGCCAGCATCCTCGGCGACAACGAGGCGATGTAGATCGGAAGGGGCGGATGGTCCGATCCGGTCGGCGGTCGCAGGGCCAGACGGAGAGCCTTGCCCTCCCCGCCGGGTAGGGGGAGGCGGATCTGCTCACCGTCGATGGCCAGACGCTCACCGGCCTCGGCCATCCGAACCACCTCGATGGTCTCACGCATCCGGGTGAGCGGTCGGGCGAACGGCACGCCGTGGAGCCCTTCGACCACCTGGGGTCCCGACGCCCCGAGGCCGAGGCTGAACCGACCGCCTGTGATGTGCTGCAGGGTGAGGGCCGTCATGGCGGTGTTGGCCGCTGACCGGGCACCCACCTGGAAGATGCCCGAACCGAAGGTCATCCGCTCGACGTGTTGGGAAAGGCCGGCGATCGGCGTGGCGGCATCCCCACCCCACGCTTCGGCCACCCAGCAATGGTCGACGCCCAGGCGTTCGGCTTCGACGACCCATGAGACATGCTCGGGCCACGGCGCCTGCTCGGCAGCCAGTTGGATGGCGGTTCGCATCCTCAGGCCGGTCATGTCCACATCCTTGCTGGTGCATAGCGTGGGCGACGACCATCCCTGATGGGGTGAGGAGGGCCGACGATGACCACACAAGATCTTCCTGCTCCCGAGCTGCAGGTCCGCAACCAGGGCTTCATCGACTTCATGGTCGGGCGGAAGTCCGACACCTGCATCGACGGTTTTCTGGGGATCCGCCACGAGGAGATGTCGGCCGGCCGCCTGGTGGCCGAGTTCGATGTGGACGACCAGCACCTGTCATTCATCGGGAACATGCATGGGGGCTGTCTGGCCGCCCTCTGTGACCACTGCCTGGGCGTCGTCCTCTACCCGGTGATGCCGCCGGGGTCGTGGGCGGCCACCACCGAGTTCAAGGTCAACTACCTCAAGCCGGTGTCGGAGGGGACGTGCCGGGCCACGGCCACCATCGAGGCCATGACGAAGCGATCCGCGGTGGTCTCGATCCGGGTCGAGAACCTGACCGACGACGGGACGCTTCTGGTGGCTCTGGCCCAGGGCACATGCACGGTGAAGTTGGCCGAGGACCGGCCCGATTAAGGCCGGGGGCGCAGCGCTACCATTGGCCCCGCTCCGGTTACGGCCGGAGAGACGCACCGGTGCCCGAGAGGCCCAAGGGGACGGCCTGCAAAGCCGTAAAGCCGCGGGTTCAAATCCCGCCCGGTGCTCGACTGATCGGGCGATCCGCAACCGCGGGTCGGGGCGACCGATGAGAAACGGGGGAACCCATGGATGACCAGGAATCGGGCGACGGGGTCGAGACCACCACCAGCGACGACCGTGCCCACGGGGCTGATTCGACGCTGCCCCATACGCCGCCGTTCGGCATCAAGGCCGTGCACCCCGGCGACGTGCCTCCGGTCGGCCCACCCGACCTCGGGGACGGTTCACCGCGCCGGGAACGACCCGCGGGCAATGGCCTGGCGGCGATGGCGGCGACGGTTGGCGTGGTGCTGGCCATCATGGGGACGTTCCTGCCGTGGATCGCCGTCGATCGGGCCGACGGGGGTGTCGACCACCTGATCGGGTGGGATCTCGCCGGCGATGCCGTGCTCGTGCTGGTCACCGGCCTGGTCGCCGCCGCTGTGACCGGGGCACTGTGGATCGGACAACGGGGGCTGGTGCACAAGCTGGTGCTGCTGCTGGCCGGGGGCGTGCTGCTGGCAGTGGCCGGTCTGGAGATCTCCGACGTACGGGCCGTAGACGCCGTCTCGGCGCTCGAACGGTCGGTGGGCAGCGGCCTGCTGGTGGTGGCGCTCGGTGGCGTACTGCTGGTCGGTGGCGCGTTGCTAGACCGTGGTCCCTGGTCGTTTGGCTCCCACTGACCCATCTCTCGCCGGGTGTGCCACCACAGGGCGACCGCTAGCCTGTGTCGTTCCGGGGCCGTTAGCTCAGTTGGCTAGAGCACCTGCATGACGCGCAGGGGGTCGGGGGTTCGAATCCCTCACGGCCCACCACGTTGACCAGCGGAAATGCTGGTCATTTGTGCGTTATGGGGCACCGTCGGATGCACCGCCCGCACGTCGACCTGTCAGGGAAGGTCTTGCCAGGAGGTGTGGCCCTCGTCTAGAAGCCGGGCTGATGAGCGGTAGCAGGACTTCGACACGAAGGGTTCTACCTCCTTGGAACGCACCCGACACAACTCGGCCTTGACGACACGGGCCTCGGCTACCACCGGGTCATCGCCGGGGGCCAGGGCCACCAGGTCAATTACGTGGAGGGCCAGTTGGGTCTGCCCCCCTTGTGCGAGTTCCTTGGCCCGATTTACCACGGTCGCTGGGTCGCCTAGGGCGGACAGAATCTCGAAGGCCGCCTGGTCAGGTGGGGATGGATGCAGGGTGGTGGGGTTGCGGTCCCACCACCCGTTCTCCTCTCGGTAGAGATCTCGCACGATGTAGTCGGCACAGCCGTAGGTAGGAGCCATCCACGGGTGGTCAAACAATTCGGGCGGGTAAGACATGTCGGCGAGAATCTCAGCCTCGCTCATGCCTCGGTTCATCCTTTCGACCACCTCGACTCGAAGCCAGCGCAGTGCTTCGGCGGTCATGGTCAGACGTTCTCGCACCATCTCAGCACCGGATACCACCGGACCGAATTCGGTGACCAGGGTCTGGGCGCCTAGGGAGGCCAGGCGGTCCAGGGTGTCGGCCCACCGGACGGTGAATCTCTGGGTACGTAGAGGAGTACCCACGTTGGGGATGGAGTCGGCTGGGGTGGCTGGACCGCCGTAGAGAAGACCATCCGCAGGAAACCACAGGGCCAGAGCGTCGTCGGTCTCCGAGGGAGCCCAGTAGGCCTCCACAGGTCGGGAGCCCTCTACGAGCACCAGGTGGTCCTCGAAGGTCTCGGTGGGATCGACGTGGAGGAATACGTCATCAAGAGCGGCTATGGGAACCCCGTTGCGCCCCGGGAATTGTACGGCGGCCATTCGGGCTTGGAGATGGTGGGTCTCTCGGTAGCGGGAGTAGCGGTCCAAAATGTTGACGTGAGCCACCAGACGAGGTGGTGGGTCCCCCCGGTCTGCGGCGTGCTCTAGCCAGGCTCCAAGCCCCGCGTTGTACGAGTTGTGGCCATGGCTGTAGCAGATCGCGTGAACAGGGGAGTCGGTGATTCCACGTAGGTGATCGATCATCTTGGGCGCCACCGCAACCGGCCCGCCGTCGACGATGACCATCCCGGCGTCGGTCTCGGCAGCCAGACAGTTGCCCATGCCAGGAAGGATGTGAAACCCGTCAGCGATGGTGGTGCGGGCCATGCGTCCGCTCATTGTTCCCTCGGAGACCATGCGCTGATGGTAGGCCTAACCGTTGGGCGCTGACCCTCCTGCAC
>OCVR010001422.1_pt1 | contig 19147 bp, 16 predicted proteins | sample 1539091 | NCBI WGS metagenome assembly OCVR01 (sample SAMEA3355530, study PRJEB22509) | marine metagenome | biome: marine; feature: coastal ocean; material: water | place: USA | collected 2010-08-07 | depth 16 m | reverse complement strand
ATTGGCAAATTAAAAGCCAGGCAGCCTGGGAAAAAAACATTCAGTCCAGTAAAGGAATCGTCATTAAGGACAATGTAGTCTCTCCCAAGGAACGGACTGGTCACTTCAAAACAAAGCTGAAGAAATTCAAAAATAAGAAGTCGCTTCAATCTCTTACCATTCACCAATCCCCCGTTTGGCAAAATTGGGAAGAAGTTCCTGGCGTTGGCCCATCCAATCTTAAGGACGCACCCGTCTTCCTTGCAAAAGGACCCAAAGATTACTGGATATTCGGTAGGTACAGCCAGCCGAGATCATCCAAAAGTAAAACATCGGGGAAATTTCGAGTGGGAGATACCAAGCTCAAGGGATTCAATGTCCCCCTCAAAACAACCCCGGATGAAAACCAGTTCAATGCTCCTGGGGGCTTAGAAAAAGGATTAGGGGGTTATCATGCCTGGCAAAGCAGAGATATGAAAAACTGGGTACATCACGGCCCGGTAACTCCAGAGTTCGCCAGATGGACGACTACTGCCGAACAGGTGAATGGAAAAACCTACATTTATTATGACTTCCCCAACGATCAGGACCCCCATCTCTTTATTGATGATGACCTAACCGATGGAAAACCGGGGAAAAACATGGGGCTCGCCTTTGACGACCCTTCCGATGGTTCTGACTGTGCAGTAATTCGGGATCTTGATGGAAAATTTCATATCATCTATGAAGACTGGAGTCCGATTAATGCAGGAAAGCATTCCTGGGACTCCCCTTTGGCTGGTCATTCAATAAGTCCGAATGGTATGAACCCGTTCAAAATTTTAGATCCAGCCATAGATCACCGAACCAAGCCAACGGGGAAGATGGTCAAGTATAACCACCCACATTGGACGAAAGAAGACCCGAAGAGATTCCCCACCAGTGTGGCGGAGTATGAAATCCATGAACCAGAGCAGGATGCCTATGGAGACTGGGCGGCGATCAGTATCGGTGGACAGTATTATTTATTCTGTGATTTTCATCCCGCTCACGACAAAATTAGAATCGCTTGGTTTACTTCTTCCAATATCAATAAGCCTTTCGAATTCTGTGGTGAAATCGGCCGAGGACATCCGGACCCCGATATTGGTTTTGCGGAAGGAAAATTCTACCTCATAACACAAACGACAAAGGATTATGTAAGCACTGGTCCATGGGTTGAAAAAGTGGAATCTCGTGTCGGAGTGGATACCACCAATAACGGTAAGATCGATAGATGGAGCAAATGGTCGGAGATGAAAGAAAGCTATGACTACATCAAAGGGTTTTCCAAACAAATCAAGAAAACACCGGCTAAGATCAACCTAGCTAATCTTCCTGCTGGATTTGGCTTTCAAATCGAAGTCAGGATCAGTGATGTGACCTCCAATGCTTCCAAGCCTCTCATAGAAAGCCTGGATCTCTCTTTTAACGACTAAATGTTAATCAAACTTCATCACCCACAAAACTTATGAAACTTCATGACATTTTTCTTTCCTGCCTACTGTTATTATTAGGGCACGGATTGCTTTCTGCCAAGGAGGCTTTTTTCAATGGGAAAGACCTCTCTGGATGGAGTGCGGAGGATATGTCGTACTGGTCGGTACAGAATGGTGCCATCGTGGGAACCAAAGAAGAACAAAAAATTCAAGGAAATCAGTTTCTTTGGTACGACAAAAAAGTGAAGAACTTTAAATTGACCCTCAAAGTAAAACAGGTTCCTTTTGCAGCCAACGCCGGAATTCAATTTCGTTCCCAACGAGAACCAAATGGACACGCAGTCGGTTATCAGGCGGATATAGGTAAAGGTTGGTGGGGCTCCCTCTACCATGAGCATGGCAGAAAAATCTTGGCCAAGAACAAGGATAAAGAGGGTAAAAACCTTAATCCTGAAAAATGGAATAAGTATGAAATTCTCGCGGTGGGCCATCGGATTTGGCTGGCAATCAATGGCCAAATAACCGTGGCACTGCGGGACCCGATTGGAGAGCTCGAGGGACAAATCTCGTTACAGGTTCATGGAGGCATGCCCCAAAAAGTTATTTATCAAGACCTTACTTTGGAAAGAAATCCCCAAGTCAAAATGGTTGGAATGAATGAGACCGAGTTAGACAAAATTCTAAAGCGTGCACCTAAAGGCTTTATCAAACCAAAAGGAAAATAATTCATAGCCTTTCGTTAAAAAAATTATTCCTAAGGAGTATGGTTTTATGAAAAAGACTTTTTTTTTATTCACCCTTACGATCTGGTGCTTTTCGGTAAAAGCCGAATCAAATAATGAGGCTATTTCCAAAGAGAATACATCCACGGGCAAAGCAGATATTGTATTTGGAAGAGTAAAAGGAGAAGAGCAAGTAGTCCAAACGTCGGGCAGCCGAAAGATTGCCGGTATCTACCCTCACCTCACCACCTACTCACAAAGCCGCAAAGACGGAAAGTTTTTTAAAGACGGACATCAGGAGTGTGGGATTGGTGGAATCATTCCTTGGGCCGATCAATTATGGATGATCACTTATGCACCTCATAAACCGAGAGGGTCGGATCATAAGCTTTACTCGATCGATCAAAATATGACCATGACTATCCATTCTGAAAGTGTGGGTGGTACTCCGGCAGCCCGTATGATTCACGAGGAATCCAAGCAATTGTTTATTGGACATTATGTGATCGATGCCATGGGAAAAGTCCGTGCGATTAACCCCTCCAAGATGCCTGCCCGGGTTACTGCATTTATGCGGCACCTCAAGGATCCGGAAAACTTTGTGTACCTCTACGATATGGAAAATATGTTCTACGAGGTAAATGTCCATACTCTCGCATTTAAAAAGCTCTTTCATGATCCCATACCCGGATATCACGGTAAGGGCGGTTTCACTTCACAGGGAAAAGTAGTGGTCAGTAATAACGGTGAAGCGATGAGCGGTCATTTGGATAAACCTGAGCTTTGGCAGGTATCCCAAGACTATATAAAACGAGGCTCGGAGGATCGTGGCTGCCTGGCCACTTATGACGGTGAAAAGTGGGAAGTGATTGAACGAAGACAATATACCGAAGTCATCGGTCCCGAAGGAGTACATCCAACCCAAAACGGCAAGGAGGATCCGGTCTGGGCCATCGGCTGGGATAAACGATCTCTTCGTTTACAGGTGATGGAAAACGGAAAGTTCACCACTTTCCTTCTTCCCAAAGGATGTCTGAATAATGATGCAGCCCATGGCTGGTTTACTGAGTGGCCAAGAATTCGGGATGTTGGGCAAAAGGATTTGCTGATGGATATGCACGGTATGTTCTTTTCGTTCCCCAAAGATTTCACCTCCCAAAATTGTGGCGGCTTGGAACCTATAGGCTCGCATATTCGCTACATTCCAGATTTTTGTTACTGGAATGGAAAAATTGTTCTGGCCACGGATGAAGCAAGTATTCAAGGAAACCCTCTAGTCGGGCAGCCTCAATCCAATTTATGGTTCGGAGATTTTGAAGACCTTAAAAAATGGGGACCACTGAACGCAGCAGGATCGATCTACATGAATGATCGAGTCGAGGAGGATATTCCTTCCGATCCATTCCTCATTAACGGTTTTCCTCAAAAAATGGTTCACTTGGTTTCGGACCGTCCTGTCACTTTTTCTCTGGAGGTAGATTTTCAGGGAAACGGGCAGTTTGAAGAATATAAAAAGATCAAGACAGATGGTTATGAATCCCATATATTTGCTAAGGATTTTAAAGGGCAATGGATTCGGGTAGTGACCGACAAAAGTTGTCAGGCATCCATTTCCTTTCAGTTTTCAGATAATGGCTATCGCAATTCGGCTCAAGAAGATAAGCGGTTCCAATCAATTGCTGATTATGATGAAGGCAACCTTAGCTCTGCCCTACTCTTCCCGAATGCTCATAACCGCCATCTTTCTGTACTCAGTTCAGATGGAAATGCTTACGATTTTGATCATGTATCTTTCAAATTCGATCCTTTAAAAAAGGAATCTGTTGCCAGTAAATGCATAAGTCCTGAAGCCCTCAAGGGATGGGGATCCAAGGCACTTGAAAAAACCCTACGGGAATTCCTCGCTCCCAAAATGGAGTTTTCCGCAGATGAGGCTTCGGTCATTTTAATCAGCAAAGAGAACCGTTCCATTGTGGGAAAAAAGGGAAATCGTACCGTTCTTCGCCTACCCAAAGGACCTTCGGTTTATAACAAGACCCTTTCCTTTGGCCATCCGAGAATGCACAGAGAGGTTGAATCTGAGCGAATGCTCGCCAATATTCACGGGACATTCTATGAAGTTCCATTTTGGATTGTGGGTCAGGCTCCCCTCTACACCAAGATGCGTCCAATCTGCACTCACAACAAGCAAATCTCGGATTTTTCCACTTGGAATGGGTTACTAGTACTGGCAGGACTCAAGCCAAATGCTTCCCTATCCGGCCGCGTATTTAATTCTCCAAACGGTAAAACGTCACTTTGGTTTGGTGGAATTGATGATCTGTGGGAGTTCGGTAAGCCTGTAGGAGTTGGCGGCCCCTGGAAAAATACAAAGATTAAAGCAAATGAATCTTCGGATCCCTACCTCATGACCGGATATGATCAAAAAACTTTGATCCTAGAATCAGATAAGGATTGTACGATCACAGCCGAAATTGATATCGACCACTGGACAGGATTTCACCCATACAAAACTTTTTCCCTAAGAGCGGGAAAGAACATGACCTTTCAATTCCCCGATGGATTCGCCGCCCATTGGATTCGTTTCAAATCGGATAAGGAAATCAAATCAACCGCTCAACTCATTTACAAATGACCAATAAGATTACCTTTCTCTGTTTCACATTTTTTGCACTGTCAGTATCAGCAAAGCAAAATGTTGTATTCATCTTAGCTGACGATATGAGTCGGGACACTTGGGGTGCATACGGCGGAAAAGACTGTAAGACTCCAAACATCGATCAATTAGCCATGGATGGAACGCGATTTGATCGTGCCTATTGTACGGTGGCCATGTGTGCACCCTTCAGGCAGGAACTTTACAGTGGCAGATCCCCCTGGCGAACGGGAACCCTACCTAATCATTCCAAATCAGTTTCCGGAACCAAAAGCATTGTTCATTACCTGAAACCCCTCGGTTACCGGGTTGCCCTACTCGGAAAATCTCATGTAGGTCCAAATGAATGCTACCCCTTTGAGCATCTTGGAGATGTAAGTAAGCGAGTGAATGCCAACCCCGAGACCATGGATAAGGCAAAGGCGTTTCTGGATGACTGTAAGAAAAAGGAAAATCCATTTTGTTTATTCATTGGGTCCCATGATTCTCACGCTCCATTCACTACTGGTGATCCCTCAGCGTATGACGCCAAGAAAATTAAGATGCCTCCCTATTGGATAGATACACCAGAACTGAGGGAGGTCATGATTCAATACTACGCAGAGATCACTAATTTTGACCGCTTGGTTGGAATGATGCGAAAGGAACTCGAAAAGAGAAATCTATGGGAAAATACCATTTTCATGGTCTGCAGTGAGCAGGGCACACAGCTTCCATTTGCCAAGTGGACTTGCTATGATAACGGCTTACACACCGGCTTGGTCGCTCACTGGCCCAGTCGAGCAAAGCCCGGATCAGTCATAAAAGAACTAATCTCCACTGCTGACATAACACCTAGTTTAGTCAATGAACTGGGAGGCAAACTTCAAAAAGGTACCGTTGATGGAAAAAGCTTCCTCAACTTATTAGCAGGCAAGAACGAATCCATTCATCAATATGTATATGGTGCATTTACCAATTGCCGGATCATTGATAACCGCGAGCGAATCTACCCTATCCGCTCAATACGTAATAAAAGATACTCCTTGATCTATAATCCCAATCATCAATCCCTGACCTCAAATGTAACTCTCACTCAGGCGTTAAAGATGATTGAGGATACTGAAATAAAACCCAAAGATCTCAACCCGACTGGTTCCTGGGTGGCAAAGGTAGATAAAAGCAAATTTGAAAAAAAGCTCGTTGCAAAATTACATAACCGCAAAGAATTCGAGCTTTATGACTTACAAAAAGATCCATTTGAAATGGTAAATTTAACAGGTGATTCAAAATACCTTAAGATTCAGAAAAAACTTAAGGATGCCTTACTCGCTAAATTAAAAGCGTTGGGTGACAGTGATCCAATGTCCACTGAGAAGAGATTTGTTTCGACCGACCCCAAAAGAGGTAAGAAGAACTAGTAAGCCTTGATCCAGTCTACCTGTAATTTAAAAGGCCCGTCTTTTTTATCATATATCATAAATTCGATACTACGGATCTTGGAATTAATAAGTGGATGCTCTTCTTTCGATAGCGGTCTCCCCCGCCAACTTACCTCCATTTCATCAAACGGAATCCTTGCCTCCTGCCAACCCTTCGAGTCACTGCCTGTGCTAAAATTACTGCGGTAAGAAACAGACTTCCCTTCCATCCGAGCACCTAATTTGAAGGTACGGCCATCCCCTTTGTAACGAATGTGCAAACCCTCCTTATCACTCAAATTAAAATCTGATGAATTTGTACGGATAGAAGAGAACCCACCACCATTCGTATTGGTAATTCCAGAAAAAATTAATCTCTTCTTCTTGAAAGAAAAACCACCCTCTGAACGGCCACCCATTACATTATCATTCACAGTTATCCAATTCGTAGCAGGATTGTCTTCAGTGAAATCATAAATTAAGTTTTCCATTTCTTTTTGTTTTTTCTTTTTGTTGATAGCTGAAGAGCAGGGTACAAATGCTAGACAAAAAAAGGTAATCAAAAGATAACCGTGTGAGAAACTCATTAATAAGTGGTTCATTATATTAACTTACTCTCAATAAATGTGTAGTCAAGGTAAGCATTCCTACCACACTCTTTCCATGAACATAAATCAGCAAAATGAAAAACATTTAATTGACACTATGTATCTAAGCTAACTTGTGCTACCAAAGTATCGAAACTGGGTATTTGCTGAGTTCTTCCTCATTTGTCAATAGGTACATATCCTCAGTCAAAGCAGTTGCAGCCAGTATCCGATCGATCGCATCGTCGTGATGATAAGGAAGTTCGGCCAGTCGATAGCAATACTCACGGGTCATTCCAATCGATTTGATATTCCAAATTTTCACCTGTTCCTTTACCCATCTCCTTGGCGTAACTGGCATTTCCAAGCTACCATCATTATACTTAAGGGAGAGTTCAAGAACGGATGCATCACTTAAATAAAATTCATTCTTTTGATCTGAAAGAACCTCACTGGCCAATCTACTTAATTTAGATGGCTCAGAAGTCAGCCAAATAAAAGGAAACGTGTCGAGTAGCACCCGCATTAGAAATAAACAACAGTATCACCTACACTACCCGCGATTTCTCTTTTTTCATTAACCTTAATAGGTCTGGAGGTAACTGTTCCGACTTCAGGTCTTTGCTCGTTGGGCAGTTGAGAGCATGGAACTAGGCGGGCAATCGGCTTCTTCCCCCGAGCTAGCACAACTTGCTTTCCATCCTCAACCTGCAAAAGTAATTTAGACAGATTTGTTTTTGCAAAGTGGACGGTGTACATAAAACTAAGCTAATAAAAAAACTAGCTTAGTCAAACTATATTAAGTTTATTTGCTACTAATCTGAGATTACTGGAGGGTTAATACATTAAAATCGGAATTTGGTACCATGTTGTCTTGCTTTTTTTTCTACAGAAGGAGTAATTTTTAGATTCTTCGATTTAAACCTAAAGAAAGATGAAAAAAATAGCCTATTCTCAAACCCGCCGTAGTTTTCTGAGCAAATCTGCCACCGGTGCTACCGCAGCATCCATATTACCCCGGCATATTTTTGGGGCACCTCATGTTCCACCTTCTGAAAAATTCGGTACCGCCTTAATAGGTTGTGGCGGAAGGGGTCCGGGTACCTATTCTCAATTATGCAAGGGATTGGATGTTGAACTTGTGGGAGCATGCGATGTGGACACAAATAAAGCCAAGAGATTTTCACTCGCCCGCAGTAAGGGTAAGGCAGAAACATACCAGGATTTTCGTCGCTTGCTCGAAAGAAAGGACCTTGATCTAGTTGCAATTGCGACTCCGCCTCATTGGCATGCAAGTATTTCGATTGCTGCGGCAGAAGCGGGAATGGATGTTCTTTGCGAAAAACCGATGACTCGCTTCGTTGCGGAGGGCAGAGCTGTGGTTAATGCTTTCAAACGTTATGGGCGAGTCTACCAAATTGGTACTTTCGGTAGGTTTAAGCGAAGCAACGATAAAGCATCTATCCTCAAACACAAAATTATGTCTAGCGGTCTAATGAAGGACTGCAATGCGGTAAGGATGAAAAAAGGTGGATTGAAAATCAAACAGTGGAGTGGCACGCCCGGAATTGGACCACAAACCATACCCGACACCTTGGATTGGGACCTTTACTGCGGTCCCTCCCCTTGGAAGCCTTACGAAAGCAGACGGACAGGCGGTACGCATCGTGGGTATTGGGACTACGAAGGTGGAGGAATGTGTGACATGGGCCAACATCACTTCGACCCCGAACAATGGACCTATGCCAAGGATCATACCAGTCCCGTAGAAATAACTCCATTTGCCCCACCATCCCATCCTGAGGTCACGGGAATGTGGGCTTGGGTAGAACTTAAGTATGCAGACGGATTCAAATTTGTGATGGAAAGCGGAGAATGGGGCCCATCTTACGACCGCCATCCAGTCCGGGATGTTTCTCTGGATGACCTGTCCAAGGTTGATCAAGACAAGATTAATTCAATGCCTGACCCCGAGCCTTTATTATCATTTGGAGAAGCGGTAAAACAACGCAAACAGGCAGGTGGGCATCCCGAAGCGGCTCACCGGGCAGCCTGCATTCTCCATTTAGCCAATCTGGCCATTCGTCTGGGTAGGAAATTAAAGTACGACCCTGACAAAGAAGTCTTTATCAACGACAACGAAGCCAATCGTTTTCTTAATCCACCCATGAGTGCCCCTTGGCGAATCTAATACCCAATAAATACTTAAGATGAATACCAAGGAAATACTAAACGCCTTTCCCCTACCTGAAGGAAAAATTCTTCGTAATATCGACAAAAATGCCTGCGAACGGGCAGTCGAACAAATTATCTCAGGAGGGAGGAATAAAACCCGTGAAATAATTGACCTCATTCTCGAACCAGGAAATGGTGATGACATCCGCCCAAGACACGCGATTCACGCCACCGCTATTCGAGTGGGGGGAACCGGAAAGGAGATAGAGAGAAATTCTTTTGCCTCAGCACTTCTAAGTACTCTGAACGACGACCGCCCTAAAGGGGTGAAGGGGTTTATTATTCGCCAACTGCAAATTTGTGGAGGAGCCAAGCAGGCAAATTCTATAGCTCATTTTTTAAACGATTCTGAGGAACATCTCTATGAATACTCAGCACAAGCCCTGGAAGCAATTGGGATCTTAACCGTAGAGCATTTCCGTAAGGCTTACCCTTTGGCAAAAGGAGCTCCACGTCTCACAATTCTGCAAGGACTTGGCGTGCTTCAAGATAAAAAGTCTCGACAATTCTTCCTTTCCGCAATGCAAGATAGCGATAGGGAAATACGACTTGCAGGAATCTGGTGCCTAATGCGAATTTCCTCCGCAAAGGACGCCGAATTGATGCTTTCTCAATCGCGTAAAGAAAAAGGCTGGGGCCGTATTAAAGCGACAGCATATTGTTTTGAACTAGCTGAAAAACTTGCAAAGAATGGTCAAAGCAAAGAAGCAAAAGGCATTTATATTAAAATTAAAAAATCGCATTCTGAAAAACAAGATGCTTATCTTCGTGAATCAGCCGACCGGGGGTTGGCACAATTACAATAAATCTGAATATCTAGCCATGCGCATAATCTTTCTCCTCTTGCTCCCAGTAGCTTTAGTCCAAGCTAAGCCCACTTATTGGAATCAATTTCGCGGCCCGAATGGAGACGGCGACGCTCAAAACTCTCAACTGCCAGTCCAGTTCTCGGAAAGCAAAAACCTGACATGGAAAACGCCTATACCGGGAAAAGCATGGTCCTCCCCTGTTGTAAAAGATGGAAAAGTTTGGATTACAAACGCCGAGGAGGACGGATACAAAATGTGGGCGATTCAATTGGACTGGAAGACCGGCAAGCAGATAAAAAAAGTATTAGTCTTTGAGAACAAAGAACCCCAATTCTGCCATCCTATGAATAGCTATGCGACACCCACTCCTGTAATAGAGGGAGAGATGGTATTTGTTCATTTCGGAACACATGGAACTGCAGCTCTGGATCTAAAAAATGGAATAAAGATTTGGGAACGCAGAGATTTTAAATGTGATCATTTTCGCGGAGCTGCAGCATCTCCAATCACCCACAAAGAAAACCTGATTATACATTTTGACGGGCACGACTTACAATACATCGTCTGCTTGGATCAAAAAACTGGTAAGACCGTTTGGAAAAAAGATCGGGCTTATGACTTTAAGACCGATAACGGAGATCGAAAAAAAGCGTACTGTACGCCCAGTGTTATAACTCATAACGGAAAAGAAGAATTAATAAGCCCCGGTGCAGTAGCCACCGAATCAAGAAATCCAAAAAATGGAGAACTATATTGGACGGTAAGAACCGGAGGAATGAATTCCTCTTCCCGACCCATTTATCGTCATGGCATGGTATATGTGTTTTGTGGAATGGGCTCGATGTCGGTCATAAGACCAGGCGGATTAGGGGATGTGGACAAAACGCACTTAGTTTGGAATCGTCGCAAGGTCGTTCCCAAAAAATCATCTCCCCTTTTGCTTGGAGAATATTTATTTATGGTTTCTGACGAAGGTGTTGCATCCTGTAATAATCCGAAGACTGGGGAGATGTATTGGGCCGAACGACTGGGCGTGAAAGGTCAATGTGCCTCTTCCCCTATCCATGCCAATGGCAAGATCTATTCTTTCTCGAGTGATGGAGATTGTGTTGTCTTTAAACCCGACCCGGCGGGTCTGAAAGTGATAAGTCGTAATAAGTTGGATGAGGGTTGTATGGCATCCCCTGCTGTTGTGGGTAATTCCCTGCTTGTGAGAACCAAGAAAAACTTATATCGATTTGATCAGCTCGATAAAAAATAACTTTTAATTTAATGAAATCAAAGATCCTCCTAACTACATTACTTTTTAACGCTTTGTCCTTATTTGCTAAGGATACATGGAAATCTCAGCCCAATTGGTTAGAGCTTCCCGACAATCGTGATAAAGTGGGAAATATGCATGGTGATATTGCAGTGAGCTCAAATGGTGATGTCTATATAAGCGTGGGAGACCCTAAAGCCGGACTTCAAGTTTATGGAGATAACGGAAAGTGGAAACGAAATGTTCCCAATGCCCCGAGTGACCTACATGGATTCGTAATTAAGAAAGAAGGTAAAAAAGAATTCATATATGGCGTTCGTGTAGGAGGCGGTGAAGTCCTGAAAATGACCCTTCAGGGCAAAACAGTTTTGAAAATTCCCGCTTCTTCGATCCCAGATCAATTTAAGCGTAAAGGAAAGGATGGTAAGCCTTTTGTGCGACTTACGGGAGCGGATGTCGCTGCCAACGGAGATATTTTCCTCACCGATGGATACTCTTCGGATCATATCCATCGGTTTAATCAGACTGGGAAATACCTCAATTCATTTGGCGGTAAAAATGCACCCTACGGTTTTCGTACTCTCCATAAATTGGTAATTGATACAAGGTTTAACCCAGCTCGCATTATCGGAATGGATCGGGCCAACAATCGAGTGGTACATATGAGTTTAGAAGGTAAATTCATGGGGATAGTTGAAGCTGGTCTTTTACTTCCTGCCTGTGTTCATATCCATGGCGATTGGGCAGTGATTGGTGAGTTAAAAGGTCGCGTGACCATTCTTGATAAAAAAGGCGATATTTATGCACAAGTGGGCGGTAATGACAAAAAGGATGAAATCGGAACAAACCGTACCCCTCAATCAAAATGGAGAGAAGGAATTGTAACCGCTCCCCACGGAATTACTTGTAACGTCAAAGGCGATATCTTTGTCGCTGAATGGAACACGACAGGGAGAGTTCACAGATTTAATCTAATTTCTAGATAACATTTCAATGAACTTCCAGATCCAATCTAAAGTAGTATTCCTGTCTCTTATCGTCGGGGTAATTTATACGCTCGGTGGCAAAGAAAACTTATCCGAGAAAAGGGACACACTTTTTAACGGAAAAAATCTCAACGGTTGGAAGATACCTAACGGAAATAAGGATGCAAAATGGTATCAAGCTACAAACGGGGTTCTTAAAATTAAAAGTGGGCCCAAGAAAAAAGGCTCCGTCCTTTGGACTAAAAAGGAGTATGAAGACTTTGAAGTTAATTTAGAATTTCGTTTTCTTGAAGGAACTATCGATTCAGGCATTCACTTGAGGAATTCGGACCAAATTCAAATTGGTATTTCCGGTTCCTTGAAACGCGATATGACGGGTTCACCCTATATTCCCGGAAAAGGTTATCCAGTGGAAGCCAAAGGCATCGCTAAGCTACTCAAGGCTAAGGATTGGAACCGGATGAAAATTCGTGCAATGGGTCCGAAATATACAGTTTGGTTACAGGGAAAAGAAGTAATGAACTACGAATCGAAATCAGCTAAAAAGGTGGGTCCGATTGGAATCCAGCTCCATGGAAACAAAAATATGAGTATTGATTTCCGAAACCTGATGTTGAAAGAAATTTAATCCTGTGAAGTTCCTGTCCTTACTGTGCTGTTTTTTTTATGCTTCACTTCTTGGGAAAGACAAGCAACCCAACTTCATTATTTTCCTTACTGATGACTTGGGATGGGGAGACTTGGGCTGCTACGGACATCCAATCATCAAGACACCTAACTTGGACAAATTTGCCAAGCAGGGCACCAAATTCACTCAATGCTATTCTGCCGCCTCGGTCTGCTCTCCTTCCCGATCCTCAATCCTGACTGGTAGGACGCCCTATCGGAACGGAGTTTGGCGTTGGATCCCACCGAGGCATCAGGTTCATTTGAGGGAGTCAGAGATTACTATTGCAAGGGTCCTCAAGAAAAAGGGATATGCAACCTGTCATGTGGGAAAATGGCACTTGAATGGTTATTTTAATAGTAATGTACACCCTCAACCAAGCGACCATGGATTCGATCATTGGATGGCGACACAGAACAATGCGGCACCCAGCCACAAAAACCCAAACAATTTTGTACGTAATGGTAAAGAGGTCGGAATATTAGAGGGCTATTCGGCCCCCTTGGTCGTAGAAGAAGGTATTCGATGGTTGAAAGAGATTAAAAACACTCAGAAACCTTTCTTTCTTAATGTATGGACACACGAACCCCATCTGCCCATTGAATCATCACCCGAATTCATGAAACCGTATGAAAACATTTCAGATGAAGGTATTCGGCAGCACCATGGCAATATTACCCAAATCGATCATGCCTTTGGCAATCTAATGAAGGCACTCGACGAACTGGGGTTAACCGATAATACTTTTGTATTCTTCACCTCCGATAACGGACCTGAAGGTAATGGAATCAAAGGGAGAACTCGGGGATCTACAGGTGGATTACGCGAACGCAAGCGCTCTTCGCATGAGGGAGGCATCCGAGTACCCGGGATTGCTCGTTGGCCAGGTAAAATTCCAACAGGTAAGGAAAGTCAAACGCCTATCATTGGATCTGACCTTTTTTCTACAATTCTCGGAATTATGGATATTCCTTTACCCGATGACCGAACCATTGACGGAGCGAACATAATGCCCCTCTTTTCTGGTAGGCCAATTACTCGTAATATTCCCCTCTATTGGAGGAATCATCTTGCTCGAACTGAAATTCATGTAGCTCTTCGTGAAGGTGATTGGAAAATTTTGGCAAATACACAATTGGAGGAATTTAAACTCTACAACATCGCAAAGGATTGGGAGGAAAAAGAAGAATTATCCTCAAAATTCCCCGATAAACTGAAATCAATGAAAAGTATCCTGTTGTCGGTACATAATCAGGTCGAACGAGAAGGTCCAAAAAAATGGTGGGAAAACGAACCTTCACGCAAGCCCAAGAAAAAGAAGAAATAAAAACATGACATGATTCGATCTTGCCCTTTCGCAAGGTTGGAAACTACTTAGCATCATGCCAAGTCAATCCGCAGTCTTACGATTACTTTCAGATCTTGTATCTATTCCAAGCATCAATCCATCCCTCCTTCCAACCCAATCGAATTTAACGGGAGAGGAGAGGGTTGCTACTTTTCTTACAGATTATGCAAATAAATTAGGTATTGAAGTCCAAAGACAGGCAGTTTTACCGGGTCGTAACAATATTCTTCTTCGCTTAAAGCCCAAAGGGAAAATTAAGTCGCGGGTTATGTTAGCTCCACACATGGATGTGGTACCGGCAGAGGAAAACTCATTTAAACCCAAAATTAGAAAAGGGAAATTATATGGACGGGGGGCATGCGATACAAAAGGTTCAATGGCTGCCTTCTTTCAGGCGTTTTGCGATCTGGCAAGAAATGGCCCCTTACCGCTCAATACAGAAGTTATCTTTGTTGGCTTAGTCGATGAGGAATTCGGACAAGCAGGCTCTCGAAAACTGGCCAAGTCTGGGCCTCAAGCCGACCTCGCGATTGCGGGCGAACCCACAGAACTTAAAGTAGTGACTGCCCACAAGGGCAACTCTTGGCTACAAATTAAAACCACAGGCGTGGCTGCTCATGGTGCCACTCCGAAGAATGGCAAAAATGCGATCGAAGCCATGACCCCCATTCTAAAAACCCTATTTCATGATTATCCAAAAATATTAAGCAATCGAACCCACCCGCTACTCGGTTCTCCGACCCTTAATATCGGAAAAATTTCGGGGGGCAACCAACCCAATATTGTCGCCGAAAAATGCATCATTGATCTGGATAGACGAACGATTCCCGGAGAAAATGAGGATTCAATAAAAAAGGAACTCATGACTCTATTCCAGAAACAAAACCTACCCGCACCCGACTTCTCAAGCACTCGTTCTGTGCCATGCCCACCCTTGGATACAGACCCAAATCTTCCCTTCGTTCAAACTCTACTAAAAGCATCCAAAAAAAGAAAAACTCATGGAGTATCCTACTTTACGGATGCATCACCCATCGCAATGGGTGGAACTCCTGCAGTTGTTTTTGGTCCAGGTAATATTGCACAAGCACACGCAAGGGATGAATTTATAGATATTTCACAATTGGAAGAAGCCTACAAAATAATCGGTGTATTTTTAAAAAATATACCCTAATTTTTGTCTATACCCTGAGTTCTCGAATTTAGAAACTTCTTAAAACTTCAAAAAATGTTTTGATTTCAGATCAATTTATCATTCAAATTTAATACTATGATCAAATCATTTACTCTACTCTCTATTTTCCTATTTTTAAATTTACCTTCTTATGGAGAAGAATCGAACAATTGGAATATTCTTTTCGATGGGAAAAACTTAAACAATTTCCGTGGCTACAAAAAAGATAAACCTGGGAACGCATGGACCGTTGAAGACAAGGTCATCAAGTTAAAAAAAGAAAAAGGCAAAACCGGTGGAGACTTAATGACCAAAGAAAAATATCAATTTTTCGAACTTCAACTTGAATGGTGCCTCCCTAAGCCGGGAAATAGTGGGATTATTTTTCGGGTTGGAGAAACCAATGGCCCGGCTTACAAAACGGGGCCAGAGATGCAGATTTTTCATAAAATGAACCCTGGAGGTAAAACTGATACCGGATCCTGCTACGCATTGTATCCGCCCAAAGTCGCTAGTATGAACAAAATCGGCGAGTGGAATAAAGTTCGCCTAATTATAAAACCTGGAAACAAAGTCGAACATCACATGAACGGAAAACTCCTTTGCTCCTACACCATGGGAAGCAAGGACTGGCAAAATAGAGTCAATTCGAGTAAATTTAAAAATTGGGAACTATTTGGCACCGTGGAAAATGGGCACATATGTTTTCAGGATCATGGGAATGAAGTTTGGTTCCGTAGTGTTCGTATTAAATCCCTTAAATAGTCTTTTATTATGTACCGGATATTGATCGGTATATGGGGAATTGGCTGTTTAACGGTTCCACTTCTTTTCAGCTCAGAGTGGAGCTCTTTTCGGGGCGAAAGCGGAATGGGGATTCATACTGGAAAGATGGCTCTTTCATGGCAAAAGAAAGATATTGTATGGAGTAAAGAAATTGAAGGAGAAGGACAGTCCTCTATAATACAGGCTGGATCAAAGATCTTTGTCACTTCAGCGATTGAAAACAAACTTAGACTCTTACATTGCTTCGATAAGGAAAAAGGCGATTTATTATGGAAAAGAGAGATCATAAATAGTAGGGACGAATCCATTCACAGAATGAATGGCTGGGCTACCGCCACTCCCGCGATAGAAGGAGATCGGGTGGTCGCATTCTTTGGCCCCGCAGGCCTTCATTGTTTTGATTTGGAAGGAAATAAAAAATGGGACATCGACTTAGGTGAATTCCCCAGTCATTGGGGAGTGGCGGCATCGCCGATTATTCATAATGGACTGGTCATTCAAAATTGCGATGCCATTGGAAAATCACGCCTCGTTGCGATTGACATTCAAAAAGGCGAAATTGTCTGGGATACACCACGAACTGACAAGCCAAAGGGGGGCTGGTCCACACCAATTGTAATCACCGCCCAAGGCAAAAAACAAGTGGTGTTAAATGGAGAATTTGGCGTGAAGGGATACTCGATTCAAGACGGAAAAGAATTATGGTTTTGTGAAAGCTTCAATGGTCGCGGCTCCCCGGTTCCTTTTTATGATGGAGAACTCCTCTTTGTTATAAACGGGAAACCCGGTGATTTATATGCAGTCGATCCAACGGGGAAAGGAAACATAACGAAAACACATATGAAATGGCATGCCCGCAGAAATGGTGGACGGGATTTACCTTCTCCTGCGGCCGTTCAAGGATTAATATTCGCAACCAGTATGAGTGGTATTATTACTTGCTACGATTCCAAGTCAGGAGAAATTTACTGGGTGGATCGTTTACAGGGAGCATTTTCTGGCTCACCCTTGGTTACTTCTGAACATTACTTTATACAAAATGAAATGGGGATCACTTATGCGGTGAAGCCAAGTAAAAAGAAATTGATAATAGAATCTGAAAATACAATAACCGATAACACAAGCGAGGTATTCAGAGCCACGCTTAGTCCGATCGGAAAAAAACTTTTTACTCGTTCGCTGACGAAATTATACTGTATAGCGGGACAATAAATTTCAATTACGGGAATGACTGAGCATGACCGTCGGTATTAAATCCGATAAAAATACTTTCCGATTATTTCTCGGCGAAAAAAACGCTCGCACAAGTTCATCAGGCAGTTCTAACTAACTAGAATAATCATTTTAAATCCTAATCTGAAAATCATGAATCATCAAGAAATCCTGTCCTCGCTCTCCCGAAGAAAATTTGTAAGTAACACAGGCCGTATGGCCACCGTTGGAGCGCTTGCCGGCTTAACCCTTCCGATGGTTCATGGAAAAAGTGGAGAAGAAACAAAGCTCGCTCTCGTTGGCTGTGGCGGTCGTGGAACTGGAGCTGCCAGCAATGCACTCTCAGTATCTCAGGCATTTGGACCCAGAAAACTTTTCGCGATGGCGGATATTTTCCAATACCGACTCGATCAGAGTTACAACGGGCTATCCCAAAAACACAAAGAGCTCGTCGATGTATCTCCTGACAGAAAGTTTATAGGTTTTGACGGATACCAAAAAGCAATGGATGTTCTCGATCCCGGCGATATCGTTATTTTTACAACCCCGTGTGCATTTCGTTGGGTGCATTATCAATACGCGATCAAGAGGGGTTTAAATGTATTTATGGAAAAACCGGTCACCCCGGATGGTCCCTCTTCACGCAAAATTTTAGAACTGAATGAGGAAGCAAAAAAAATTAATCTTAAAGTCGGCGTCGGCTTAATGTGCAGGCACAGTCAGGCACGGAAAGAACTTAAGGATAGGATAGACAATGGCGAATTGGGGGAACTTCTTTATTTAAAAGCGGTGCGTATGCAGGGAAGACTTATTGGTTGGGACAAAAGAAAACAGGAAACTCCGGATAAAGACAAAACGGACTTAATGTACCAAATTAAGAACTTCCATGGATTTCTTTGGTTAAGCGGCGGAGTGTACAGTGACTTTAATATTCATAACATCGATGAATGTTGCTGGATGAAAGGCATGTGGCCGGTCAAGGCACAGGCCATGGGAGGCAGGCATTACCGCGGAGATGAAATAGATCAAAACCTTGATTCCTATTCAGTGGAATATACCTTTCCGGACGAGACAAAACTTTACTTCCAAGGAAGGAGTATGAACAAATGCTATCAGGAATTTGCCAGTCATGCCAATGGCACAAAGGGCTACGCCCTGATCTCAGGTCCAGGAGGCCATCGATCACAAGCCCGTATTCATAAAGGTCAAGGCCCTGACAGTGATGTGGCTTGGATGTTTGGACAAAACGGTGGAGGTCGCCCAGAACGCGAAACTAACCCCTACCAAGACGAATGGGAATACTTAATGGATGCCATTAAAAACGATAAGCCTCATAATGAAGTCGAGCGCGGGGTCAAGGCAAGTGTGGTGACCTCAATGGGCCGAATGGCTGCTCATATAGGAAATGAAGTAACTTATGACCAAATGCTAAACTGCAGTCACGACTTTGCACCAGGTGTGGAAAACCTTACCATGGACTCTGAATCTCCTTTGCTTGCGAATGCGGATGGATCTTATCCTATTCCACAACCTGGCATGAAAAAGACCGAATACTGAGCGTAAACCCATTTGCTCACAAATCAAAATCAAGGTGGTGAATAACTTTCTTAATAAAATGTGCGCAACTTAAACCTCTGTAGTTCAAGCTATTAAACTAGAATCTAACTACTCCCAAATAATAAAAGCCCAATCGCAGTTGACGAAGAGAATTCCTTATTTCTAAAGTCAAATTGTCCAAGGGAGTTTGGGGGTAGGCTTTCTTGGTTTTTAGGCCCGTTCTTGGCAACAAGGACGGGCCGCTTTTTTTTAGAAATCAATAGCTAAAGAATCGACTATAGTTACCAGATTCTATGTCAGGTAGCCCAGAA
>OCVR010001400.1_pt1 | contig 19345 bp, 17 predicted proteins | sample 1539091 | NCBI WGS metagenome assembly OCVR01 (sample SAMEA3355530, study PRJEB22509) | marine metagenome | biome: marine; feature: coastal ocean; material: water | place: USA | collected 2010-08-07 | depth 16 m | reverse complement strand
AAAATAACTAGCGATTTCAACATTTCCTGTAGCTTCTATTATATATACAGTTTGTCCAGCACCACTGTTTTCAATTAAATCAATTCCAGTATTTCCGGACACTATTTCTGGTGGCGTGTATTGAAGGGAAATGGATCTGTTACAGGAGTAGATTAACAGTAAAAAACACGTTAATACGATAAAATTTTTCATCAGGAGAAGAGATTAATATTATTTGGGGTTTATATTGTAATCCATTATAATTACAATAAACAAATATAACTGATTTAAAGAATAAATAGAAGACAGAGAGAATAGCAGCTAAGATGTGGCGATTATTTTTAAGATGTGTATATCTTTGCAACATGTTAGAAGATAAAAATCAATCAAGAACGTCATTGGAGCAATTAGGAGAATTTGGCTTAATTAATCACATTACAAAACATTTCAAGATCTCTAATAAATCAACAGTGAAAGGAGTTGGAGATGATGCAGCTGTTTTGGAAAAGACAGATAAACAGACAATAATTACTACTGATTTATTGATCGAAGGAGTTCATTTTGATTTGAGTTATGTCCCACTTAAACACTTGGGATATAAATCTGTGATAGCAAACCTTTCTGATGTCTATGCAATGAATGCACAAGCAGAGCAAATTACGGTTTCAATAGCAGTTTCCAATCGTTTTCCACTAGAAGCAATTGAAGAATTATATGCTGGAATTCAATTGGCATGTGAAACATATCATATTGATTTAATAGGAGGAGATACCACTTCATCTACAAAAGGGATGCTCATATCTATCACTGCCATTGGTAAAGCAAATAAAGAAGAGGTTGTTTACAGAAATGGAGCAAAAGAAACAGATTTAATTGTAGTTACTGGTGATTTAGGTGCTGCTTATCTTGGGTTGCAAGTTTTAGAGAGAGAAAAACAAGTGTTTAAGGTAAACCCTAATAATCAACCAGATTTAGATAATTATACGTATTTGATTGAGCGTCAATTAAAACCAGAAGCAAGAAAAGATATTTCATCTCTTCTGAAAGATATGGATGTTCAACCTACAGCCATGATTGATATTTCTGACGGGCTTTCCTCTGAAATCATGCATATTTGTTCACAAAGTAATGTAGGATGTAAAATTTATGAAGATAAAATTCCTCTAGACCCTCAGGTAATTTCAACTTGTGAAGAGTTTGATATTGATAGTACCATGGTAGCCCTAAGCGGGGGAGAAGATTATGAGCTATTATTTACGGTTTCAATTACAGATTTTGAAAAGATAAAAGGAAACCCTCACTTGTCTATTATTGGCCATATTAACGATAAGGCAGCAGGGTTAAATTTAGTAACAAGAGCTGGTCAAGAGTTGGAGCTGAAAGCACAGGGATGGAACGCTCTTGAAAATAAGTAAGAGTAAACTTAGTAAGAAATGGACCGTCTAATAAATGTATTCAAGACTTTAATTAATTTGTCTGAATTTTCAATATGACTCATATGACCTCCAGACAAAACAACTGTCTTGGACTGTGTTTCTTCGGCTTCTTTTATCCCTTTCTTTACAGGTAATACAGGATCTTTTTTTCCGAGAATAAACAATTTTTTAAAATGATTATTTTTTAAAACAGACAACCTGTTTGGTCGTATTCTCATTCCTTCTTGACAAGCACTATATCCTTGTAAAGAAGTTTGTAAAGCTTCGGACAAGGCAAGCTGCATCTCGGGATTAAATTTCTCTTTACTCTTCTCACTAAACAAATTAATAAAAGACATTCTTACAATATTAGGCAAATTAATCTGTGCCATTTTATTAGCTCTTTCTCTTAACTTTTTTCTCGAAGTATCATCAGAGGTTGCTGTAGAATTTAACAAACACAATCCTCTAATCATTTCTGGATTTTTTTCTGATAATGCTAACGAAACATAACCACCCATTGAATGGCCAATAAGTGTAATTTTTCGAATTCGTAACGTTTTTAATACTGCAGCAACCGCATCGGCCATTAACTCCATAGGGTGAATATAGCCAAGGCATTCTGTATGCCCATGACCCAATAAATCTATTGCCAGCACTCTTTTGTTTCTGGAAATTACAGGAATAATTTCTTTCCACATGTGCTTGTTTTCTAAAAAACCATGTAATAACACCACTACGGCTCCTTTTCCAGAGTCTGTATATGAAATTTTAGTATTTTTAAATAACATCCATTTTTCCATAGTACAAAAATATGTATCTTTCCTTCTTATCATAGAATTTATTTCATGTTTTCATCGCCTTTCACATCACTCAGTAAAAATCAAGAACTAAGATTAACATTGGTTCTTTTATTTGTGGTAATGATGTGCACTCTAGGGCTTCGATATTTAGATCAATTTTTAATAAATGATACATGTACTGGTGGAATAATCTCTTTCGAATTGGCTAGAGATATAGAAACTGCAGGATCGTATTTAAATTCATGGGGAGAAAAAGGGAAAATAGCAGTGTCATTGGGCTTAGGAATTGATTTTTTATTCCCAATTGCATATGCAACATTTCTTGCAATTTTAATACATAAATTGAATTTTGCTCTTTGGTTTAAAAAGTCCTTTTTTAAGGTAGGAAATTTATTGATTTGGTGCTTATTTTTAGCAGCGGTGTTTGATTATGTAGAAAATATAGCATTAATTAATCTAGTTTTAGGAGATATGAAGCAGTTTTGGGTTTCTATTTCTTTCTATTTTGCTTTAAGTAAGTTTTGTATCATTTTTGCCTCTTTTGTGTATATTTTGATCAATTTTTGCTTTTTTTTGATAAAAAAACAGCTAAAATGATCAAAAAACGTGAAATATGGATTACCGGTTTTGCAATTTTTGCACTCTTTTTTGGAGCAGGAAACCTTATTCTTCCGCCTTTTTTGGGAATGAATTCTGGAGGCGAATGGTGGTTTGTTTTTTTTGGGTTTATTCTTACAGCTGTTTTTATTCCAATCCTAGGTGTTTTTGCTCATGCAAATGTTCAAGGAAATATCTACGATTTAGGGAAAAAAGCATCTCCAACATTTAGCTCAATGTATTGTTTTGTGATGTACTTAATAGCAATTACAATTCCAGCTCCTAGAACTGCTTCAGTTGCCCATGAGATGGCTATTCAACCTTTTTTTGGCTCTAGCTCATTGCTTACAAGTAGTATTTATTTTCTATTGATTTTTGTTTTTGTGATGAACCGCTCAAGGTTATTGAGTTTAATTGGAAAGTTTTTAACTCCAATTATTGTTGTCATACTGGTGGCTATCATACAATTTGCCATAACAAGTAATCCAGAAACAATGAAATTAAATGTATATGAGGTGCCTTTTGTAAGTGGAATATTGGAAGGGTATCAAACATTTGATGCTATTGGGGGTGTTTTAATAGGTGCAGTTATAGTTATTTCATTGGGAAACAGGGGGGTAAAATCATATGATGACAAAAAAAGTCTAATTATTAAAGCTGGTTTGATTGCAGGATCTGGGTTAATTCTAGTTTATGGAGGGTTAATTTTTAGTGGAGCTACATTAAGTACTCTTTTGCCTGTAAATGGAACAAGAACAGAAGTTCTAAAAAGTTTAAGTTTGCAAACACTTGGTGCAATTGGAACTTCTTTTTTAAGTGTTTTAGTTGCATTGGCGTGTTTTACAACTGCCGTTGGTATTGTTACAGGAACTTCCGATTATGTTAAAGAAATGTTTAAAAATTCACAAAAAGCATATGTTATAACCGCTTTTATAAGTTGTGTGTTAGGTATTCTTATTGGTCATTTTCAAGTAAGTTTCATTATCAAAGCAGCCATTCCTGCATTAATGTTTATTTATCCAATTACAATTGTGTTGATTTTATTGAATGTAGTTCCAAAGCGATTAACTTCTTCTCTTGTGTTCAAAGGAGTAGTAATAACAACATTAGTCTTTAGTATTCCAGATTTTTTAGGATCACTAAACCTAGGTCATTTATTAGATCCCATTACTCAATGGATTCCGTTTTCAACCCAAAGTTTAGGATGGGTTTTACCAGCATTTATAGTTTTCATTTTTTTAAATGTTTACATTCAAAGAATTAAAACGAGTAATTCATAAGCCTTTTAATCCTAGAAAATAAAAGTATATTTGCATTAAACACTATGCTAAATCACTATACTTATTTAAATGAAAACACCTCAAAGTGGGTAAGCTTTGTTCATGGTGCAGGAGGGAGCAGCTCTATTTGGTTTAGGCAAATAAGAGCATTTAGAAAGGAATTTAATGTTTTAGTTTTGGATTTAAGAGGTCATGGAAACAGCAAGCCTACCATTAAAGACACCTTTAACAATGAGTATACTTTTAATGCAATAACTCAAGATATCCTTGAGGTATTAGCATATTTGAAGATTAAAAAATCCCATTTTATAGGGATTTCTTTAGGGACAATTCTTATTAGAAATTTAGCAGAAAAGAGACCAGATCTAGTAGAAAGTATGGTTCTTGGAGGTGCCATTTTAAAATTAAATTTTCGTTCTCAAGTTTTAATGCGTGTTGGAAACTTGTTTAAGTCTGTGGTTCCTTACATGATGTTATATAAATTGTTCGCTTTCATTATCATGCCAAAGAAAAACCATAAAGAGTCTAGAATCCTTTTTGTTAATGAAGCAAAGAAATTATATCAAAAAGAATTTATTAGATGGTTTAAGCTCACCGCAGAAATTAACCCTCTACTACGATTTTTTAGAGCAAAAGACATAAAAATCCCTACCTTATATGTTATGGGAGAGCAAGATCATTTGTTTTTACCCTCCATAAAAAGAGTTGTTAAAGAACATATAGAATCTTCTTTATACGTGGTAAAAAATTGTGGACATGTTGTGAACGTGGAACAACCAGACGATTTTAATATAAAAACAATAGGTTTTTTGAATAGTTTACCTACTTAAAAGTTAGAAATTAGGGTTGGTTCATTAACGCCTCAATTTCATCTGCTTCAATAGGGATATTACCCATCAAGTTTAAGGGTTCACCAGATTTTTGAACTACTACATCATCTTCTAGACGAATTCCAAAACCTTCTTTAGGAATATAAATACCCGGCTCTACTGTAAAAACCATATTTTCCTCTATTGGCAAATGCAACAACCCGTAATCATGTGTATCTAACCCTATATGGTGAGATGTGCCATGCATAAAATATTTTTTATAAGCGGGCCAATTTTTATCTTCATTTTGAACATCAGCTTTATCTAACAAACCCAATCCTAATAACTCTGAAGTCATCAGTTTTCCAACTTCTACGTGATACTGCTCCCAATAAGTCCCGGGAACCAATAGTTTAGTAGCTTCTTTTTTAACGGTATTTACTGCATTATAAACTGCTTTTTGTCTGTCTGTAAATTTTCCAGAAACAGGGACGGTTCTTGTTAAATCACTTTTATAGTTTGCGTATTCTGCAGCAACATCTAATAGTATTAAATCACCAGCTTTACATTGTTGGTTGTTTTCTATATAATGTAATACATTGGCGTTATTACCAGAAGCAATAATTGGAGTATAGGCAAATCCTTTAGATCGGTTTTTAATAAATTCATGAACCAATTCAGCTTCAATTTCGTATTCCCATACATTTGGTTTTATAAAATTTAAAATTCTGCGAAATCCTTTTTCAGTAATATCACAAGCCTGCTGCATTAAATCTAATTCAATAGGGTCTTTAACAGCTCGTAATTCTTGTAAAATAGGATTGCTTTTTGCCACAGAATGCGCAGGATATTTAGCTAACAACCATTTTGTAAAACGGTCTTCTCTTGTTTCTGTTTCTACATTGGCTCTGTAGTGCTCATTGGTATTTATATAAAAGGTATCGCATTGAGTAGTGAGTTCAAAAAGTATCTTTTCTAAATCCTGTAACCAATAAACAGTTTGAATACCAGAGGTTTTGTAGGCCGCATCTTTGGTTAGTTTCTCTCCTTCCCAAACAGCAATATGCTCACTTGTCTCTTTTAAAAATAAGATTTCACGGTGTTTTTCTTTTGGGCAATCTGGAAATAATACCAATATACTTTCTTCTTGATCTACTCCACTTAAGTAAAAAATATCCCGGTGCTGATCAAAAGGCATTGTGCTATCTGCACTAATTGGATAAATATCATTAGAGTTGAATACAGCAAGACTATTGGGCTTCATTTTAGCCGAAAAGTTTTTTCTATTATCGATGAAAAGGTTAGAATCTATTGGTTGGTATTTCATTGTGTACTAATTTGATTCACAAATGTAGCCAATAAAAAGCAAAAAAAAGATGCACTATTTGCGTCTATTTCTTGAGTTTCTTCTCCGACCTCCTAAAGAGTTAGATGATCTAGTATCTCTTGGTGTATGATTTTTACGATGTGGTTTTTTTGAAGTAGATTTTTTAAATGAACCCTTACTTTGAGTAGCAGCTCTTTTTGGTGGAGCATTGTCTGTTGGTTCGTAGCCTTCTATAATCTCAGTGGCTAATTTTTTACCTAGCAATTTTTCTATTTCTCGTTGATATTCTGTCTCTTCACTACAAACTAAAGAAATAGCTTCACCACTTGCACCAGCTCTTCCTGTTCTTCCTATTCTGTGAACATAGTCTTCAGGAATATTAGGTAATTCAAAATTAACAACATGAGGTAATAATGGAATATCTAAACCTCGAGCAGCAATATCTGTAGCTACTAATACCCGAATATCATTGGTTTTAAAATTTGACAATGCTTTAGTTCTAGCCCCTTGACTCTTATTTCCATGAATAGCAGCTGCAGAAACTCCTGATTGAAGTAGTTTTTTAGTTAACTTATTAGCACCGTGTTTGGTTCTCATAAAAATTAACACTTGATTCCAGTTTCCGTCTTTTATGAGATTGGTAACAATACTTGTTTTATCCTTCTTATTAACCCGATACGCTTTTTGACTCACCATTTCTGCAGTTGAGTTTTCTGGCTCAGCTTCAACCATCACAGGGTTTCTTAAAATAGTTTGAGCTAGTTGTTTAATCTCTTTAGAAAAGGTAGCTGAGAATAGTAGATTTTGCCTTTTTGTGGGCATATAACTAATAATCTTATTGATATCTCTTACAAACCCCATGTCTAACATTCGGTCTGCTTCGTCTAAAATTAAAACATCTATGCGTTTAAATGAAACTGCTTTTTGATTGTGCAAGTCTAATAATCTACCTGGGGTTGCCACGAGAATATCTACACCTCTTCTTAACGTAGCTATTTGAGAGGCAGCTTTTACACCACCAAAAACCACAGTTGAATGAATATTTAAATAAGAGCTATATTCTCTTATATTATCATATACCTGAGCGGCTAATTCTCTTGTTGGAGTTAAAACTAAGGCTCTTAAAGGCCTGTATTTAGGGTGTTTTGTTTCTGATAAGTATTGAAGAACAGGGAGTGTAAAACCAGCTGTTTTCCCAGTACCTGTTTGGGCAGAAGCAAGTACGTCTTTCCCTGCCAATATGTGAGGAATTGCTTTTTCTTGTATGGGTGAAGGGGTTGTGTATCCTTTTTCTCTAACAGCTCTTAAAAGAGCATCTTTCAATCCTAAATCTTTAAACGACATCGATAAATTTTAAGAAAAAACATTATTGTTTTTTCTGTACATTGATGCAAATGTACACCGATTAATTGTAAGCATAATTTTAGCACTTTCTGTCATTAGGTAGAATATTTTATGTGTTCTTAAAAGACACACATTAAATTATTCGTTATTTTTGAAAAAGTCTATTCTTTATAATTAAAAACCCATGTATTATGAAATCTATTATTAGAGTTTTTTTTCTATTAATTACCATATGTTCTTCAGCTCAACAATCTGCTACAGATTCACAAGTTGTAAAAAAATCTCTTCAAGAAAAGCAGACTCTTGAAAACACATCGATTATTAAAAACATTTCTTTTAGTAATATTGGGCCAACAGTTATGAGTGGTCGAGTTGCAGATATTGATGTAAACCCTAATGATCCAACAGAGTTTTACGTAGGGTACGCATCTGGAGGTTTGTGGTACACGAAAAACAACGGAACTTCTTTTAAACCAGTCTTAGATAACAGTCCTACCCAAAATATTGGAGATATCGCTGTAGACTGGAAGAAGGGAACTATTTGGGTTGGAACAGGTGAAAAAAACTCATCGCGTTCATCCTATGCAGGAATAGGGATGTTAAAATCTGATAACCAAGGGTTAACATGGGAGCACGTTGGTTTACCAGATTCACATCATGTGAGTAGAATTATAATAAATGCAAATAATCCTGAAGAAGTAGTTGTAGGAGTGATAGGGCATTTGTACTCACCAAACGAAGAACGAGGAATTTTTAAAACAATAGACGGTGGAAAAACGTGGAGAAAAACATTATTTATTAATAGCAGCACTGGAATTATTGATGTGGTAGTTGCTCCAAAAAACCCAAATGTATTGTATGCAGCTTCATGGGAAAGAGAACGGAAAGCTTGGAATTTTGATGGAGATGGAAATAATTCTGCAATCTATAAAAGTACAGATGCTGGAGATACTTGGAAAAATATTTCTATCAATAATGGATTTAGAAACGGAGATGGTGTGGGAAGGATAGGGCTTTCGATTTATGACGAAAATACCGTATATGCTATTCACGACAGTCAGTTTAGAAGAAAGTCTGAAAAGAAGGAAAAAAAATCTTCGAATGGGTTAACAAAAGAAGATTTTAAGAAGATGTCTACAGAAGAATTCTTAGCATTAACAGATAAAAACTTAAATAATTACTTAAGAGCAAATCGTTTTCAACAAAAATATACGTCAAAAACTGTTAAAAAGATGGTTTCTCAAGGAACTGTGAAACCAATAGACTTAGCGAAGTTCTTAGAGGACGCAAATTCTATGTTATTTGACACTCCAGTAGAAGGGGCTGAGGTTTTTATAACAACAAACGGAGGAAAGAAATGGAGTAAAACACATAATAATCAAATAGACGGATTGTATTATTCTTATGGATATTATTTTGGGGAAATTCGCGTAGATCCTCAAGATAAAAATACGATATACGTTTTAGGAGTTCCTATTTTAAGATCTAAAGATGGAGGAAAAACATTTACTTCTATTGGTAAAGAAAATGTACATTCAGATCATCAAGCACTTTGGATAAATCCAACAAGAAAAGGTCATTTAGTAGAAGGAAATGACGGAGGTTTAAATATTTCTTACGATGATGGTGCACATTGGATTAAATTAAACTCACCATCTGTAGGGCAGTTTTATGCTATTTATGCAGACAATCAAAAACCATACAATGTATACGGTGGCTTGCAAGACAATGGTGTCTGGACAGCCTCTCACAATTCAAAAATGAATAATAGATGGCATCAAACAGGTCAAAATCCATACACATCAATCATGGGAGGTGACGGAATGCAAGTTCAAGTAGATGATAGAAATCCATCGATAGTATATACGGGTTCTCAATTTGGAAATTATTTTAGATTGGATAGAGATAAAGGAGAAAGAACCTATATTCAACCGAAACATATTTTAGGGGAAGCGCCGTATAGATTTAATTGGCAAACCCCAATTCTTTTATCAAAACATAACCAAGATATTTTATACCTGGGAAGTAATAAATTACATAGAAGTTTAGATAAAGGGGATTCTTGGGAAGCTATTTCCAATGATTTAACTACTGGAGGGAAAAAAGGGAATGTTGCTTATGGAACATTAACTACCATATCTGAATCTCCATTTCAATTTGGGTTATTATACACAGGTTCTGATGATGGCTACGTTCACATGTCTAAAAACGGTGGTGGATCTTGGGAGCGTATTTCAAACTCTTTTCCAAAAGGCTTGTGGGTAAGTAGAGTTATTGCTTCAGAGCATAAAAAAGAACGAGTATATGTTACCTTAAATGGGTATAGATCTGATGATTTTACAGTGTATGTCTATAGATCTGATGATTATGGGAAAACTTGGGAGAATATTTCTAACAATATTCCAACATCACCTGTAAACGTAATTCGTGAAGATTCTGAAAATCCAAATTTATTATACGTTGGAACAGATAATGGAGCTTATGCTTCTTTTAATCAAGGTAAAGAGTGGTTCCCTTTTCACAAAGGATTGCCCAATGTAGCCGTTCATGATTTAGTTATTCAGCCTTCAGCTAAGCATTTAATTTTAGGAACACATGGAAGGAGTTTATATAAAGCAACTATTGCTCCACTTCAAATGATGACCTCAGAGGTCATGGCAAAAGAAGCACATATCTTTCCAATTTCAACAATTAAAAAAAATAGATCATGGGGGAATTCATGGGGGAGATGGTCATCGCCATTTATTCCAAAAATTTCAATTCCATATTATTTAAGTAGTTCAAGAAAAGTAACAATAAATATATTTAAAGAAGAGTTACTTGTAGCTTCAATAGTTAAAGATTCAGATGAGGGTTTTAATGAGTTTAGTTATGATCTTTCTTTTTCTGAAAAAGGCCGAAAAGCATATTTAACAAAGTTCAAAGAGCAGTCATTAAAAGCCGCTAAAAATGGCACATATTTTTTGCCTAAAGCAGTCTACACTGTTAAAATAGAATCGTCTACTGGAGTTTTTGAAATTCAGTAGTCGATTAGGCTATGAGTTGCTGTGGGACTAATTTTTTAAGAAGTTTATTATTTTAGTCTGATAAATCTTGAACAGGTTGCAGTACTCCGACAAAACTCCCACTTATAGTACCGGAGTCAAGAGTTTCAAATGAATAGGTTAAAGTATATTTATCATATTGTAAATCTCCTATAGCATAAACATCATCTAATCTTTGTATTGTTAAACTTCCAGAATTAATTTGATTTTCACTTATAACGTCTGCACTATTTACAGAATAGAATGGAACTACCATATTTGTTGATATCCTTACTTCATTAAGAGATGGATCTGAAGTAGTTAACTCGAAAGGATAGGTTCCTTCAGCTAATTCTGTAGCAGAAGTTGATGTAATATTAAAAATTACTGACTGATTTGTTCCTCTTATATAACAACAAGAAAATCCACGATAACTTCTGAACCTCAAAGCTCCATTTAATAAGATAATTTTGTAATTACTTTCATTTGTTCCATCATCTGGCGATGTCATATATCCATTAGAAATAGAATAATCAGTTCCGTTAATTATAAATTCAGCATCAGGTGTAGGAAATTGATTATCTGACTGTATTGCTGATGGAAAGTCGACGTTGTCTTCAAAGCAAGATAGCAATGCAAGAGAGACTATAAATACAATTAGCAAGTTTATTTTTTTCATTGTTCATTTTTTTCTTAATACTGGTAATTCAGTCGTGTCCTATTAGATTAAAATTTATAACCAATTCCAACATGCATTCCAACATTATAGGGTGAGTATTTGTTATTGAGGTCTTTATAAGTATTATAATGTTTTTTATACATTACAGCTGAATTAAACACCAATCGGTTAGAAAGGTGATATTCAAGATCTAATCCAATATTTAGCGAAGTGCTAGTTGTTAATACATTACTTGCTTTACCAATTTTTCTAGAAAACATATTTGTTTTTGCTCGAATTTCGTTTTTATTTAAATAAAGAAAACTAAATCCACCAACAATATTTGTATTAAATTTTGAATCTCCAAACATTCTATATTTTAATTCAAAAGGCATTTCCATATAAACAATGGTTTGGGTTAAGTTAGCACTTTCAGAGCCCCCTATTTCAGGAGTATTTGAAAATCGAACCTCGACCCCTGGATTGTAAATAATATTAGTTGGATTTACATCCGGTATAAATTCCGATAAAAATAAGTCTTCAGTGAGAAAACGCAACTCTTTTGAAAAAACACCTGTTTGAATAGAAATTCTATTAGTGGCTCTAAACACAACATTAAAACCGTAAGTACTTGATATTAAACCATAAGATTTGTTATCATCAAAATATTCGTTAGGATAAGTTACTGCTCTAAGTGTTCCTAGTGTTGAAACATTTTTTGAAAATCTACCTGAATTTGAAATTCCAAAAACAGGAATAACATTCCATCTTCTACGTTTTTCTTTATTAAATTTTGCTACATCAATAGAGTCTTTTTTCTTAATTAGTTTTTTCTTTTCTTTCTTGAGATCATTTTTCAAATCATCCACTAAATTATCAAGATTGTTTACTAGTGAGTCAATTTTTTTTACTTGTTTTTCAACAACCGTATCCTTAACCTTTTCTTCAAAAAAAGTTGTTTCTTTTGAGGGTTTATTATTTTGATCAGATAATGATGCGAAAGATTTTTTAGAGTAATTTTTTTTATATTTTTTTGGAAAACTCGCTTCATGCAAATCAGATTTCTTTGTTGTGAGTGGCAACATTTTTTCTGGGCTTTTCTTTTGAGGTAAAGAAATGAGCTTTTCTTGAGAAGTTGCTTTCTGAATTTTAATTGTAGGGGTTTTTTCTATTTTTGAAAATAAAAAAATATAACCGGTTAAGCTTATTAGACACACCCCAAAAAACATGGACAAAAATCGCAAGAGTTGCTTTCTCTTTAGTTCAGCTTCAACAGCAAACCATATTTCTTTTGGTACATTGGGTTTAGCCCCATTTATTTTATTACGAAATAACTTGTCTATGTCTATTTTCATAACTATTAATTTTTGAATTATTAATCTTATTTTGAAGTAATTTTCTTGCTCTAAATAAATTTGACTTTGATGTTCCTATAGAAATATTCAATACCTCTGAAATTTCTTGATGTGAATAACCATCCAATACATACAGATTAAAAACAAGTTGGTATTTTGGGGGTAACTCGTTAATTAATGAAAGCAGAAAAGAAAGAGAGATATTTTCTTCATCAACGTCTACTGTTATCTCCTCTTCAGTTAATTGATTTTCTTCAATCTTATCAAATTTTAAAATAGATTTTTTTCTAAATTTTTGTAAAGCAACATTAACTGTAACTCTTTTTGCCCACCCCTCGAAAGAACCTTTATGCTTAAATTTTTTAATGTCTTTAAAAATCACTATAAAACTGTCTTGAAGCGTATCTTGTGCATCTTGATACGTTCTAGAATATTTTAAACATACTAGGAATAATTTATCTGCAAATAAGCTGTAAATTTTTCCTTGTGCGCTTAAGTTCTGTTTGCAGCACTTTTTTATGAGAACTTCTAAATCAATAACTATTTAATTTTTAGGTTGTAAAATTATTATCAATAACGGTTCTTAAATTAAGAAGCTCTCTATAAAAAACATAATCATTCTTTTTCATAAATTTTTTAATTCGATAATTAACCACCAATTAGTTCTGCGGTCAAAATTGACCACTTAGATTCAGGTAGTTGTGCACTTGCTTTATGTCCAAACAAAATTATAATTTTGTCATCTTTTAAAATCATTTGGTGAATGGCTTTTGTTCCCCCCTCACTGTCTAGGTTGGTTTCAATTTCTTCAAATGTATTGGTATTAGTGTTAAACACTCCTACAAAAGATGTTTTTTCACCGCTATATAATCCTTTATGTCCTGCGACAAGAATCATTTCCTTGTATTTATGTACAAAAGTAACATCTGCTTTTACCGTCATACTAAATTCTTCATAACCTTGAGGGGTATTTAAGGGGTAGATGTATATTTTATTTGTTGCTTCCCAGTCTTCGTACAAAGCACCTCCAAATACATGTAATTTCTCATTAACTACCGCTCCACTGGCACCTATCATAGTTTCGGGAGTATTAATAAACTCCTCAAATTGATTCCCTGTAATATTACCTTTTAGTTTTCTAATTTTTTTGTTTTCTGAAGTTGTTCCGTCAACACGATACCCTCCTATAATGTAGGTTTCATTATTATGTGTAGCTATTCCAAATTTACTAAGAGTAAAATTATTTCCATAGGATTTTTCACCTGCGTATTCAAAGTTTGAATCATAAAACTTTATTTCAGTTCCACCAATAGATACTAATGTGTCGTTAATAATTGTTAATTGTTTGGTTATGAAGCCACCTGGAGTCACGTTTCTTCGAGTTAATTGGTAAGAATCTAAGTTCAATTTAAAAGCTTCTTCTTCGGTGGTAGTTCCAGAAGGTTCATTTTCTCTACAGGTAATAAATAAACTATTGTTATTTGATGAGTATGTCATCCCAATATGAGGGCCGCCTAAAAGGTTATCCTCAAAAGAATAGACTTCTTGGAATAAAAGACTAGATACTAACACGAGCTCTTCTTCAGGTTCTGATATAGGTTCCGAAATTAGATCTTCGTTGTTAGACTCACAATTAAAAAGTAAAATTGTGGTTGCAAAAAGTAAAAAAAGATTATTTATATTTTTCATATTCATAGGGTTTTTATGTTATTATAACCTTAAGGTGAACAAGTTTTTAAAAGGTTGCGTTAGCGTTTAAAAAAATTAAAATACTAGTATGCAGAGGTTCCTAGAGAGTTAATTATAATCATTCTAAATACCTACTAAAATACTTTTTGTGGTTTGGTCAGAAAACGATTGCGTTGTACCTTTGCGTTCATAATAAAATGAACCATATAATGAGTGGAATCTTAAGTTCTTCAATAGGTAGAAAGTTTGCTATGGCAATTTCAGCACTCTTTCTAATGATATTTCTTCTACAACACTTTGCTATTAATATTCTTTCTGTATTTAGTCCAGACACTTTTAATGAAGTGTCTCACTTTATGGGTACTTTTTGGGTAATACAATATGCATTACAACCGGTATTAATTTTCGGTGTTGTTTTTCATTTTGTAATGGGTTTTGTGTTGGAAATTAAAAACACAAAAGCACGTCAAATAAAATATGCAGTAAATAATGGAGGAGCAAATTCTTCTTGGATGAGTAGAAATATGATTTGGAGCGGATTAGCAATTCTAGCATTTGTAGTGCTACACTTTATAGATTTTTGGATTCCAGAAATTAATATAAAATACATACAAGGAGACATGAGTGGGATGCACAATGGTGAGTTTAGATATTTTCATGAGTTAGTTGAAAAATTTCATAATCCACTTCGTGTTGGCGCATACTGTTTAGCATTTGTTTTTTTAGCACTCCATTTGTTACATGGTTTTGAGTCAGCATTTCAATCAGTAGGCGCAAATAATAAATACACAAAAGGATTGAAAAACTTTTCAAAAATATATGCTATAGGGATTCCTGCAGGCTTTATTTTTATTGCATTGTTTCATCATTTAAATCAAATTTTATAGGATGGCATTAGATTCAAAAATACCTCAAGGACCACTTGCAGACAAGTGGACAAAACATAAAAACGACATTAACTTAGTTAATCCAGCAAATAAACGTTTAATAGATGTTATTGTTGTTGGAACTGGTTTAGCCGGAGGTTCTGCAGCAGCAACGTTAGCTGAATTAGGCTATAATGTAAAAGCATTTTGCTTTCAAGATTCTCCAAGAAGAGCACATTCTATTGCAGCACAAGGAGGAATAAATGCAGCTAAAAATTACCAGGGAGATGGAGATTCAACCTACAGATTGTTTTACGATACAGTTAAAGGAGGAGATTATCGTTCTCGTGAAGCCAACGTATATCGTTTAGCAGAGGTTTCTGCAAATATTATAGATCAATGCGTAGCACAAGGAGTTCCTTTTGCTCGTGATTATGGAGGATTATTAGACAACAGATCATTTGGAGGTGTATTGGTTTCAAGAACATTTTATGCCAAAGGTCAAACAGGGCAACAATTATTGTTAGGAGCTTATTCTGCGATGAATCGTCAAATTGGTCGTGGAAAAATAAAAATGTACAACAGGCATGAAATGCTAGATGTTGTGATTGTAGATGGAAAAGCTAGAGGAATTATAGCTCGTAATTTAGTAACAGGTGAAATAGAAAGACATTCAGCTCATGCAGTAGTTTTAGGAACAGGAGGGTATGGAAACGTATTCTTTTTGTCTACAAATGCTATGGGGTCTAATGTAACAGCAGCTTGGAGAGCTCACAAAAGAGGAGCGTATTTTGCAAATCCTTGTTATACACAAATTCACCCAACCTGTATTCCTGTTTCAGGAGATCATCAATCTAAGTTAACATTGATGTCAGAATCGTTAAGAAACGATGGTAGAATATGGGTGCCAAAACATAAAAAAGATGTTGAGGCTATTAGATCCGGTAAATTAAAGCCGACCCAGTTAGCAGAAGAAGATAGAGATTATTACTTAGAAAGAAGATACCCTGCTTTCGGTAATTTGGTTCCTCGTGATGTTGCCTCAAGAGCGGCTAAAGAACGTTGCGATGCTGGTTTTGGAGTGAATGCTACAGGTGAAGCAGTATACTTAGATTTTGCAGCAGCTATTATTAGGTATGGAAAAGAAAAGGCGCATGTAAAAGGATTGAATGAAAATGATGATTCTCTTCTGAAAGAACTTGGAAAAGAAGTCGTGAAAGCCAAGTATGGAAACTTATTTCAAATGTATGAAAAAATTGTAGATGAGAATCCATATGAAACACCTATGATGATTTTCCCGGCGGTACATTATACCATGGGTGGCATCTGGGTAGATTATAATCTGCAAACCACCATTCCTGGATTGTACGCAATTGGAGAAGCGAATTTTTCTGATCACGGATCAAATAGGTTGGGTGCTTCTGCATTAATGCAAGGATTAGCTGATGGTTATTTTGTGTTGCCTTACACCATAGGGGACTATTTATCTAAAGATATTAGAACCGGAGCTATTTCTACTGATTCACCAGAGTTTGAAGAAGCAGAGAAAAATGCTGTAGAAAATATTAATCATTTAATTAATAATAAAGGGACTAAGTCTGTAGATTCTTTTCATAGAAGACTTGGAAAAATTATGTGGAATAAGTGTGGGATGTCTCGTAATGAAAAAGAATTAAAAGAAGCTATTGAGGAGATTTCTGCTTTACGAAAAGAGTTTTATGAAGATGTTTTAGTGCCAGGAACAGCAGATGAGTTTAATGAGCAATTAGCAAAAGCCGGGCGCGTAGCAGACTTCTTAGAATTAGGTGAATTATTTGCAAAAGACGCCTTACTAAGAGAAGAATCTGCAGGAGGTCATTTTAGAGAAGAACATCAAACACCAGAAGGAGAGGCAAAAAGACGAAAAGAATTTCAATTTGTTTCTGCTTGGGAATATAAAGGAGAGCCAAAAGATGCATTATTGCATAAAGAACCATTGGTTTATGAGAATATTGAAGTGAAAGAAAGATCATATAAATAATTTAGGAGACATGAACTTAACGTTAAAAATTTGGCGTCAAAAAAACGCAAACGACAAAGGAAAGATGGTAGATTATCAGATTTCTGATGTGTCTCCAGATATGTCTTTCTTGGAGATGTTAGATGTGTTAAACAATCAATTAATAGAGAAAGGAGATTCTCCTGTTGCTTTTGACCATGATTGTAGAGAAGGAATTTGTGGAATGTGTTCTTTGTATATTAATGGAGAAGCTCATGGTCCAGACAGAAGAGTAACTACTTGTCAACTACACATGAGAATGTTTAAAGACGGAGATACCATTCATATAGAACCTTTTAGAGCCAAAGCATTTCCTATAATTAAAGACTTAGTTGTAGATAGAAGTGCTTTTGACAGAGTGCAGCATGCAGGTGGTTTTATTTCTGTAAATACTTCAGGGAATACACAAGATGCAAATTCAATTCCAATATCTAAACATGCGGCAGACAAAGCTATGGATGCAGCAACTTGTATTGGATGTGGTGCTTGTGTAGCATCATGTAAAAATTCTAGTGCTATGTTGTTTGTATCTGCAAAGGTTTCACAATACGCTTTGCTGCCTCAGGGGCAAGTTGAAGCTACAGATCGAGTTTTAAATATGGTGCAGCAAATGGATGATGAAGGTTTTGGTAATTGTACGAATACAGGTGCCTGTGAAGTAGAATGCCCAAAAGGAATTTCTTTAGAAAATATTGCACGTATGAATCGTGAATATTTATCTGCAAGTTTCAAAGGATAAACTATTAAATATAAATTAAAAACCTTCAACATTGTTGGAGGTTTTTCTTTTTAGAAGAAGCGTCGTTCTTATTTTCTGCCAAAGTCAGCAGGAATTTCACCCCAGGCTTTGGTTTCCCATTTTAAAATTGGATTACTGAATGAATTTTCTTTCAACCACTTTTCAGCACGATGAATTAGTGTTAAAAGGTCACTATTAGATACGTCAAAAGTAATATTAGTTCTACAGGTTTTCTTTTTAATCCAAGACATTGCAATTTTAGAATCTGAATATATAGGTAAACTATGTAAGCCTTTCTTTTTTAGTAATGAAATTCCGTGAACCAAGGCAAGAAATTCCCCAATATTATTAGTGCCATTTTTAAAAGGACCCATCTTAAAAACCTCTTGTTTATTGTGATTTAAAACCCCACGATATTCCATCTTTCCTGGGTTTCCGCTACAAGCGGCATCAACAGTTAAGCTGTTTTTTATAGGCACACCAAAACGTGCTTTATCAGCATCAGACAAGGCTATTTTTTTAGATTTATTACCTTGATAATCTGAGTATTTTTTTTTGATTGCTATGTTGGCTTCAGCTTTACTTCCAAAAGATTTGTATTTAGCTCCCTCAACTCCTTGAACTAGTTTTTTAACTTTGTCCCATGAAGAGAATACACCAGTTTCCTTTCCTTTCCATATGACGTAGTATTTTTTAGCTCCCATTTTTTAAGATGGTTTTTTCAATAGTTTTTGGAAAGTATTCGTATTCTAAATCATGAATTTTTTGAGCAATATCTTTTGAAGAGTCAGTTATTTTTAATGATGTTTTTGCTTGGAAAATAATGGCACCTTCATCATAGCGTTCATTAACAAAATGAATTGTAATACCTGTTTCTTTATCACAGTTGTTTTTTACAGCCTCATGAACATGCATGCCATACATCCCCTTCCCTCCATATTTAGGTAACAGGGCAGGATGAATATTGATAATTTTATTTGGGAATGCTTTTACTATTGGTTCAGGAATTTTCCATAAAAAACCTGCTAAAATTATAAAATCAGTTTCTTTTACTAACTTATTAAGAAGAGTGTTTTTTTGAACAAAATCTTCTCGAGAAAACCATTCACAATCTTTATTCAGTTTAATGCAACGATTATAAACCCCAGCTTCTTTTTTATTGCAATATACTTTTACAACACTAATTTTTTCAGAATTTTCGAAATAATTAATAATGTTTTCTGCGTTAGAACCAGATCCTGATGCAAAAATAACAACTCTCTTCATGTACAATGATATTCAATAACAAAATAAAGCATAATAGTTGATATTATAATCTCATTATCAACATATCAACAAAATAATATACTTTACCCTTCATTTTTTTGCTAAAAATTCGTTAAAACTAATAAGATTTGTATTTTTGCCTCGATTTAAAATTTAA